>Ga0209169_10002436_pt1 | contig 11200 bp, 14 predicted proteins | sample HubBroMetageWRM4_FD_188346 | JGI IMG/M metagenome (GOLD analysis project Ga0209169, IMG submission 188346) | Warmed soil microbial communities from the Hubbard Brook experimental Forest, New Hampshire - Hubbard Brook CCASE Soil Metagenome WRM 4... | ecosystem: Environmental > Terrestrial > Soil...
CAACGGCTGCGATCCCGGATGGTCGTCACCCTCGATCTTTGCGCCGACATGCCGGATTTCACCGTCCGACAACATAATCGCACCAATCGGGAGAAATTCGCCCTGCTTCGTCAGCAGCGTCTCAGCCATCCAAAGAAGTGCGTTCAGTAGTTCGTTCAGATCGGGATGTGCCATATACCGTCGGCTACTGACACATCATAGCTCGCCCACTGGCGATAAATCCTCATTGACCTGACGTACGGATCTCCGCAAATGGCATTCCTGATGGACCCGGCGGGAACGAACGACTCAGGGTTCCGATTGCGGTGGACGGGCGAGAGCCTGACCTGAGCTTGCCGACGGGGCGCCCGTCGCTCCACTTACGGCTTTGGTTCTTAGGCTCGCCGCGAGCCACGCCGTGCTGGCCAGCATTCCGCACCATCCCATGAAGCTGATGATCGCGGCGATCCTGGTGTCGTAGGGCAGAACTCCGAGACTCGTGAAAATCGTATTCCAGTCGTGTTCGACGTAGTCGGGATCTCCAGTAGTTACGAGGGGCAAAACCATGGCGCGGGCGTCGGCCATGTAGGTGGCCGTGTAGAGCCAGTTCTCGAAGAAGAAGAACGAGCAAAAAACGAAGGCCGCGGGCTGGCGTTCGCGAAAGAAATAAGCTGCCAGCAGCAGCGGGACCAGCCATTGCAGAATGGTCCCTCCCCAGAGACAGAGCGTTGGGCCGAACCAGCGAAACAGCAGGTGGCCGCCTTCGTGGACGACCAGGTTGGCGGAGTCGATGAACAGGTATCCGCCATGCATGTTGAAGGCGTATATCAGAAAGAGAACGTAGAAAGCAAGCCACGCCAGAATGGACCAACGCGAGATGGGGCGCCAGTCTTCCCGGTCGCCCGACCATTCCACGATTGAGTCGAGATACTCGCGCATACTTACTCAATTGTAGGCAGCGACGTGGGCTGTGGCGAGATTACGGCGGTGTGTGATCTCGGCTGCTTTTAGTCCTTCTTCGTCGACGCTGATGCCGCGGCGGCGGCCTCTTCCTTCTTATAGCCGGGGGCCAGCGTGCCTTTCGCTTTCGCAATCTCGAGCAACGTGGGATAGAACTGCACAAATGTGGTATCCACGGCGGCGTGCTGCTCGTGGCAGGAGTAGCACACGGCTTCCTTCGGAATCTGCTTGGCGGGCTTGCCTTCGTCAAAGCTGAAGAAAGCCCATCCCCCCGCGAAGCGCGCGTCTTTGACGTGGACGGAGCGCATCATGACGTCGTTGGTCTGGAAGTGTCCGGCCTTGTTGATGGAGCCTTTGTTGGCGGCCATACGGCCTTCGAGCATGAGCATGGTTCCGTTAGGCCAGCTGCCGGTGGCGACGAAAGCCTTGTAGGCCTCGGGATTGACGAAGACGTTGTCGAACATGGAATGCCCGGCCATCGCGGGATCGGGGTTGTAGTCCATGTCCATGCCGGTGGTCAGATAGATCCATTCGCGATAGTCTTCCGGGAACACGAGACGCCCATCGGTCGTATACACGGGTGCCGTGGAATGGTCGGGAGCCGCTTTCGCGGCGTCCTGGGCCGATAATAATTGAGCCGGTAGCAGAACCGACAGGCAAAGCAAAACGCAATAACGAATCACGAAGTTCCCCCCACGTCTTTCTACGCGCTCACCACTGCCCCAACGATTACTTCCCAAACCTATTTCCCAGACCCATTTTCCGAACCTACTTACCGAACAACGGATAGTGGCTCGCGGCTCCCATCAGGAACAGCATGGGGAATGACAGCACGAAGTTCGCGCGCGAGATAAGAAAGCTTTGCCGTGCTAGATACTTGGCTTTTTCGGGGATGGCCGTGCCGTTGGCGGCGTTGTCGGCCGTCCACTTGATGATCTTCTTCTGGGCGCGCCAGATTACGCCCCAGACGTTCAGCATCATCACCCAGCCCATTCCGCCGCCGATGCCGATGGCGAGCAGGCGATTGCTCTCCCATCCGTGACTGTTAAGCCGAAGAAACAGCCATGAGGCCGCAACGATTATGACGGTGTAGATCACGGCCAGCACCGGGCCTTTGTCGAGCGCTCCTTTGCCGGGAATTGTGCAGGCGTACATCAGCCCCCAGACGACGGTCCAGATGCCAAAGAAAGTTCCCATGGGACCGCCGGAAGATGCTCCGCCGTTGGCGGCATCCGCGGCGACGATGTTGCCCCAGTACGCGAGGCCCGCCAGCACGGTGAGCACCGATGCCCAGCGAAACCACCAGAGCGCGCGCGACATCAGGCTGGGCAGCACTTTGCCTTTGGTGGTGGGATCGAGCTCCTTCATGAACGGGACGTTAACCAGGTTAAAGAAATACAACAGGCCCAGCCAGGTTATGCCGCCGATAAAGTGCAGCCAACGAAACAGCATCAGAAGGTTGGTGTTGAAGTCGGAGGGGAAGTTGATTTCGATCAAGTTAATGGCTCCTGTTCTAAATCTCAGCTGTGGAACTGACGATTGTAGATGGCTGGCTGAGGAAATGAAACTCCAGCGATTTCGCGGTAGGTGGATCGGTTTGCGAAATCGTTAACCACCCAGGACACTAGGGCACATAAAGGAAACCATCCGCCAGTCGGGCAGCCTTTCTGGGCGGACGTCCCCCAACGCATTGCCGGGCGCGCCGGCTGCGGGAGCGTTCCCTAAATATTGTTGTACGAGAAGTTGAAAAGCGGGGGACAAGGCCGTATTGTAGGAGCCGACAACAGAGAGCTGCAGCCAATTTGCCCTCCCCGTGCTCAATGGCGCAGCATCGAAAGTAAAAAAGGAGATCGGCATATGGAAGCCAAGCCGGCACAGCAGAATATTCAGGATTCTTTCCTCAACACCGCACGAAAGGAACGGCACAACATTACGATCTATCTGGTCAGCGGGGTGAAGCTGACGGGCCGCATCCGATCGTTTGACAAGTACTCGGTTGTTCTCGAAACCAGCAATCAGGAGCAACTCATCTTCAAGCATGCAATTTCAACCGTCGTCATCTCGCGCGGAGCCCATGCCCACGGGGATCCGAAGCCGGGGGTTGGCGCGCCGCCTGAGGCAGCACCGACCGCGATAGCGGCTTCTGGTACCGAAGGGTGAAGTGAGTTTGCTTGCGTCGAGATGACAACAGATTGAACCGCGGCGATGGCTCGCGAAGATCTTCGAAGGCGGTGCCGAATCCATCGGAGCAGCGGGAACGCGCGTTCCTGGTGGGGGTGGAGTTTCGCACTCGAGGGCGCGGCGGCAAAGGTTCGAAAGTCATTCCGCCCGGTGCTCAGGCGGCCAGAGATCACGCGGCCAACGTGGCTGCCTCTTCTGCGGAGTCGTCGCTTGTGCCAGCGGGTTCCCGGCGTGATGTCGCCCCCGATCTAGCTTCCGATTTCACCTCCGAAGACTCGCTCGACGAGCTGCGTTCGCTGGCGGCCAGTGCGGGTGCCGAGATTGCCGGTGAATTCACCCAGCGCAAGGACCGGCCCGATCCGGCCACGCTGATCGGCAAGGGCAAGCTGGAGGAAATCGCGGGCGCAGCCGCGTCGGTTTCCGCGGACGTGATTCTGTTCGATCACGATCTCTCGCCTTCGCAGCAGCGCAACATTGAGCGCGTTGTCCATACACGGGTCATCGATCGCACGCAGCTTATTCTCGATATCTTCGCGCGTCACGCCCGCACCCGTGAAGGTCAGCTGCAGGTGGAACTTGCGCAGCTGGAATACATGCTGCCACGGCTGGCGGGGCGCGGCGTGGAAATGTCGCAACTTGGCGGCGGCATCGGCACGCGCGGACCGGGCGAGACTCAGCTGGAGACCGACCGTCGAAAGATTTTCCGGCGCGTCCGGCACGTCAAGCAGCAAATCGAAAATGTGCGGCGGGTCCGGGCGCAGCAGCGGCAGCGGCGCGAATCGGTGCCGGTGGCTACGGTGGCGCTGGTGGGGTACACGAACGCGGGGAAGTCCACGCTGTTCAATGCGCTCACCAAATCGAATGTGGTGGCGTCGTCGCGCATGTTCGCCACACTTGATCCGACGATTCGGGGCGCTGAGCTGCCTTCCAAGCGCAAGGTCCTGTTCTCCGACACTGTCGGATTCATCCGGCATCTTCCGCATACGCTGGTTTCGGCGTTCCGCGCCACGCTTGAAGAGGTGCAGCGAGCCACGCTTATTCTGCAGGTGTCGGATGCCAGCAGCCCGGTTTCGGCGGAGCAGGACGCGCAGGTGGAAAGCGTCCTCAAGGAACTCGAAGCCGATAAGAAGCCGCGGCTGCGGGTGATGAACAAGATTGATCTGCTGCCGCCCAAACAGCGTGAGTCGTTGCGTGATAGCGATCTGCGTGACGATGAGCAGACCATCCATGTCTCGGCGGCGAAGGGGATCGGGCTGAGCACGCTGTTCGATCGCATTGATGCCGTGCTCGAAGGAGACCGGCCCGAACGGGTTCGTCTGCGCATCCCGCAAAAAGAGGGCAAGATGCTGGCCCAGTTGCAGGCTGGCGCCCGCATTTATTCTCGCCAGTATCAGGACGGTTTGGTATTGATGGAGGCGGAAGCGCCAGCCTCGCTGCTGCGGCGGATGCGGGCGTGGGTGGTGGAGTGAGGTTGCCTGGGTGAGACGGGCTGACCGGAGGTTACGTAAGGAACTTGCCCGCGTCGCCGCCTTGATGTGACATAGATGGCATGAGGCTACGCACGGCATCCAGGCTGGTTCTTGGCTTGCTTCTTTGTCTGACGATTCGGTCGGCTGCGCAAGAGGCCGGTGACGCGGAAGCGGAAGTGCGCAAGCTCGAACAGAAATGGACAGAAGCGTACAAGCAACGGGACATCGACTTACTGTCCTCGCTACTGACCGAGGATTTTGTAATTACGGTTGAGGATGGCGCCACCTACAGCAAAGCGGGCTATATCACCCACAGCGCCGACTCCACCGTGCAGGTGGAAGTTGCCGAGTTATCGGACTTGCGGGTTCGGGTGCGCGGTGGCGGGCATATTGTGATCGTCACCGGCGCGTATCACGAGAAGGGATTCTCCAAACATAAGCCTTACGAGTACCACGACCGGCTGACGGACGTCTGGGTGAGGTCTGGTAAGGGCTGGCAGGTTCTCGCTTCGCACTACAGCGTTCCGCAGAAATAAAAGCTCCACACCTTTCCCCTATTACTTCCCGAACGGGTTCTCCAGAGATGGGCTTTGCGGAGTGAACAGCTCTGCTCCGTTTTCCGTGATGTGCATGTCGTCTTCGAGGCGAATTCCGAATTCTCCATGAATGTAAATGCCAGGTTCATCGCTGAAAGTCATGTCCGGCTGAAGTAGCGTCTTGTTGCCGCGAACCAGATAGGTCCATTCGTGGCCATCCATGCCCATGCCGTGGCCGAGACGGTGGGTGAAGAATTTGTAATCGGGGCCGTAGCCGGCGTCGGTGATAACCTTGCGCGCGGCGGCATCGACGGAGCCGGCTTCCGCTCCGGGCTTTGCGGCGGCCAGCGCGGCGCTCTGGGCCTGGTGTACGATGTCGAACACCTGTTTCATCTTGGCGCTGGCCTTGCCCAGAACAAAAGTGCGTGTGATGTCGGACTGATAGCCTTCCACCGAGCAGCCTCCGTCGATCATCACGATCGTGCTCTCTTTGATTACTTGCGGCGCGACCGAGCCGTGAGGGAATGAGGAAAACTCGCCCACCTGCACTTCCGCTCCGCCTTCGAATCCCAGCTTGCGGTGCGCGGTTTCGAGCATTTCTCCGACGTCGTGCTGGGTCATGCCAGCTCTCATCGAACGATAAGTTGCCTCGTAGGCTGCCAGCGTGACCTTCGCTGCCAGGCGCATGAGGTCGATTTCGTGACGGCTTTTGATCATGCGACATCCGGCAGTGACCGGAGTCGCGCTGATGAAAGTGGCGCTGGGTGCGGCTTTTCGCAGGTTGTCAGTGAAGAGAAATTTTATCGTCTCCTCGAGACCGATGGTGCTGCTGGCGATGCCGCGATCGGTGAGTCCCTGAGCCACGCGGACGTAGGGGCTTTCGTCCTCTTGCCAGACGCGGAGATCGGGATGGCTGCCGTCGGGCGCTTTCGCTAGTTGCTCGCGGGCCCGGTCTTCCTCAAACGCCGGAGACACGTAGAACGCTTCGCCTTTCGCGGGCAGCACCATGGCGAAGAGGCGTTCTCCACCTTCCCAGCGGATGCCGGTGAAGTAGGCGAGCGATGTGCCCTGCGCGAGGAGGATCGCGGACAGGTTGTTCTCGCTCATCAAGCGGCGCGCTTTTTCCTGGCGCGCTGCGCGCTCTTCGACGCTAATGGGCTTCGCTTCGGCGCGCAGAGTTTGCAGAGCGGCTATGGCGGGCGCCAGGGAATTGTCACACTCGGCTGCGTGGGACAGGGTGGGCAAGGCTACACTGATACCGGCGGCCAGGGAGCTGGATTGCAGGAAACTACGGCGCGAGAACATGAAGGCCCCTCCGAGAAGAGAAAAATCATTATATAGATTGCCCGGTGGAGGGCTGGCGTCCTCGCCCGGCTTTTCCAAATTTGGACGGCCCGGGAGCCCGTAGCTCGAACACTCAACGCCCGGTCGCGGCACTAGAATGGTTTCATGAACAGCGGCTACGTTTGCGCCGGCTGTGGCGAATGGAACGAGACCACCGTGGACGAGTCCGCCGGCAGCCGCCAGCGCTACGTTGAAGACTGCCAGGTCTGCTGCAAGCCAAATTTGTTGCGCGTGAGTTGGGATGCCGGTGTGAAAGAATTCTTGATCGAGGCTGCATTAGAATGAATCTCTGTTAAAACGACTGATCTCATTTTCGGAGGAAGAGCGATGGGCAACTATGCCGTTGGCGCGGGAGGACGTATGGTCGCGCACAACATGGTGACTACGCAGTTCGAACTTGACGGCTTTCGGGTGACGCGCACTCTGGGCGTGGTGCGCGGCATCGTGGTCCGTTCGCGGTCGATTTTTGGAACGATCGGAGCGGGGCTGCAGACGCTGGTCGGCGGCAACATTACACTCCTGACGAATCTGTGCGAGAAGACGCGAGCCGAAGCGTTCGACCTGATGCTGCAACATGCGGCGGAGATTGGCGGCAACGCCGTGGTCGGCGCTCGCTACGACGCGACCGAAGTGATGCAGGGAGTCACGGAAGTTCTGGCTTACGGCACGGCGGTTTTTGTGGAAGCGTCGAAGTGAGTTGTGTAGAGACGGGGCTTGCCCCGTCCCCACCGGAATTCATTCTTCGTGCTTCATTCTTTATACAAGGAGCCCGCGACTAGCGCGGCCAGGATGGAGCCTACCCACATGTCGAGCATCCATCCGAGCGGCAACGCGGTGGGAATCGGCGACCAGGTTGCTTGGCTGAAGTTGCCGGGTACTCCGGCGCAGAATCCTACGATCATTCCGATCTTGGCGGCCGTTTTCGGTCCGGGGCCGGCGGTGGCGCGAGCCCAGACGTAGAGATGCGCGATGAGGATCGAGATCACGAATATCATTAGTATCCAGAGCGGCGTGAAGAGCGAGTAACGCGGCTCTTTCAGGAACAGTCCTTGTTTCTGCATAGCGTCGTAGAGCGGGGCCAGTCGCCATCCAATGAAGAAGCTCCAGGCTAGCCAGACTACGCCGCCGGCGATTCCTCCCAGCCACACCCGAGTCGTATTCAGTTTCATGGTGTCCTCCTGTTTGTGCTGGCTTGAATTCGGCACAAGTTTACTCCAGCGGGGCAATGGGGTGGAGTCTCCGTCAAGGTGCCAGCAGGGACTCGACCAGCTGCCGCTGATATGCGAAAGTGAATTTGCGCCGATGGCTATCTTTCCTGATCTCCGAACGGTTCGCGCGGCGCGAAAGCTGCTTGACGAATACCTGCCGATTACTCGGACGGTCGTTGCCCGGTCGTTGTCAGGACCTTTGTCAGGACCTTTGTCCACGCCAAGCATGGCGGTTTATCTGAAGCTGGAAACGGAGTTGCCTACCGGATCGTTTAAGCCGCGGGGCGCGCTTTATGCGCTCTCGGTTAATCTGGCTCGACGGCGAGTCGAGGAAGTGACGGCGTCCAGCACCGGCAATCATGGGGCGGCCGTGGCTTTCGCGGCAAAGACGCTCGGCGTTCCTGCGACTATTTTTTTGCCTTCGAATCCGAATCCAGTGAAGCGGCAGAAGATCAGCGATCTGGGGGCGCGCATTGTGGAGGGTGGAGCGGGCGATCTGGCGGGAGCGTTTGACGCGGCTTCTGCTTATTCGGCGCGGCCTGGAGTCTATTTCCTGAACGACGCCACTGATCCCGATGTGCCGGTGGGCACGGCAACGATTGGCCTCGAGATTGTTGAGCAGGTGCCTGCGGTTTCCGCCGTTTATGTTCCCATGGGTGACACGGCGTTGATTCGCGGAGTAGCTGCCGCGGTCAAGCATCTGGTCCCCAGAGCGCGGGTGATCGGGGTGCAGGCTGAGCGTGCTCCTTCTTATTACCTGTCGTGGAAAGAGGGACGGGTCGTGCCCACCGATTCCTGCGACACTTGCGCCGATGGACTGGCCACGCGCACTCCGGATGCGCAGAACGTTCAGGCGATTCGGGAGCTAGTGGACGAGGTGGTGCTGGTCAGCGAGGAGCAGATGCTCCAGGCGATCGGGCACCTTTACCGCGAGGAAGGCGTGCTGGCCGAACCGGCGGGCGCGGCGGCTACTGCGGCTTTTCTTGCTCGTCCTCCGAGCGACGGCGGGAGCGCGGTTCTCCTCGTTACGGGTGCGAATGTCTCGGACGAGGTACGGCGACGCGCCGGAGTGGCTTAGCCCGGTCAGGACGGACGTCTTGACATGTACTGTGTCACCGTACATACTGAACAGGTAGTAGTTTCAGTGTTTCTCTGGGCCGCGCCCGACGCAGGGCCCGCAACCGCAGGCATCGCAAGAACCACCGACCTGATGCTGGCACAAGGAGAAACATGATGAGCAAAACAACATGCTGCTTGTCCGCTTTCGCCACAAAGGGCTAAGGCAGCTCCACGAAGACGGGAACGCCAAGGGGGTGCCCTCGGCGATGGCCGACAAGCTACGCAAGCTTCTGTTCGCCGTCGAGACTGCCGAGACGCTCCAGCAACTCGGCCGGTTTCCCGGCTGGAGGCTGCATCCGCTGAAAGGCGATCGAAGGGGATCATGGAGCCTGACTGTCACCGGAAACTGGCGATTGATTTTCAGTTACGACGAGCGAACCAACGCCGCCAGCGATATTGACTTGATCGACTACCACTAGGAGGACGAAGTGCCCATGAAGAAGCCGCCTCATCCAGGCGACCTGATTAGAACCGAGGTCATCGAAGCCCTCGGCCTCAGCGTATCGAAGGCGGCCGAGATCCTGAAAGTGCGGCGCGCCACGCTCTCCGACCTTCTGCACGGCAAGTCCGCGCTGACGCCGGAAATGGCGCTGCGCATTGAAAAGGCGTTCGGCCCGGATATGGATCATCTTCTCCGAATGCAACTCGCCTACGACGTGGCGAAAACGAGGCAACACGCACGAGGCATCTCAATCAAGCGCTATGCCCCAGCCTGAATTGGGGGCTGAACCTTAGCAGCTGAAGCGACCTTGAATTTGCGGCGCTTGAGGCGCGTCTGAAGCTGCGCCCTTTCAAAGCAAGATTTAAACCCTCCAAAAACAGAATCAAGCGCGACAAAATGAAATCGGAGCCTGCGCTTTTTGCAGTCATGCGCTGAGGTTGGCAGTGTCCGAAGATGATTGGGCGTGCGTTTTGCACAGGAAAATCGATGGTGCCCGCGGAATGCAAGAAAAATCGTAGCGAATGAATGGCGAATGAATCTAGAGCTTAAACACAAGCCCTAGTGGTCATCTTTCTGGTTAACCACAAGGCTTCGCGCTTCGCGCCGAGCATGTCCAAACGGGGCCTCAACCTTAAACTTTCTTGTTGACAACAAACGATTTAGGCGTAGGATGTGGACAAAAGTGGTTGAAAGTGGAGTAAACATTAGAGGTCGTGGGCAAGAACGCTAACTTTCGAGGGGCCAGTGGTTTCCGAGACTGACACCGACAAAAACGCGCTAAATCGACCCAACGTACCCGAATCCACTGCATTTGACGCCGCTTCTACCTCCCTCGTGCTTGTGGCTGTGGTAGCAGCCATAAATAAACGGACCCCGTCGTCTTCACTAACAGCAGCCGGCAGGACACATGTTTCGCGGAAATCATCCAACGCGCGTCGACGAAAAGGGACGGTTAAAAGTCCCGGCGGAATACAAGCGCGTGATCGACGAGAAATATGCCCAGAAATTTTACATCACAAGTCAGGACGGAGTTGTTGCTCAAGTGTATCCCTTCGAAGAATGGGAGCGGATCGAGCAGCGGCTGGCGGCGCTTTCAACTTACAACCCGACGAAGAAGAAGTTTCTAACTCGCACGAATTATTACGGGCAGGTCGTGGAGATGGACGGGCAGGGGCGCCTGCTGATTCCGCAGATTTTGCGCGAGGCGGCGCAGATTCGCGGGGAAGTGGCAGTGCTCGGCAATCTGACCTACCTGGAAGTGAGGAACCTGGAAGCGCTCGACAAGGAGATCCAAGAGCCCTTCACGGATGAAGACATCAAGATCCTCGACGATTTGGGCATCTAGTCATCGGGCGAACAGTGGAAACGGATTCGGATTCAGACAACACCCCCGAGCGGGGTGGGCATGGAGCAGTCGCAACAACGCGTGGCCATGTCCCGGTTCTTTTAAAAGAAGCGATCGATTTTCTAGCGGTAAAGCGTGGCGGAACTTATCTGGATGCCACGGTGGGGCTGGGCGGGCACAGTTACGAAATCGCAAAACGCCTCGGCGCACCGGGACATTTGATTGGCTTCGATAAGGATCCCAACGCGCTGGCAGTGGCTGCGGCGCGGCTGGCGGTTCGCTCTTCGCCTTTCGCTGTTCGCGGAGATGGGCGAGTTTCGAGCGATGAACCGCCGGACTGGCCTCTGGTGACGCTGATTCACGGGTCGTTTGCGGAAGTGGCGAATAGCGAACAGCGAACAGCGTACGACGGCATTCTCGCCGATCTGGGAGTTAGCAGTTTGCAACTCTCCGACGCGGCGCGCGGATTTAGTTTTCAGGCGGAAGGACCGCTGGACATGCGGATGAACCCGATGTCCGGCGAGACCGCCGAACAAGTGGTAAACCACATCGACGAGCGCGAGCTGGCCGATGTGATTTACGAATTCGGTGAGGAAAGGAGGTCGCGGAGAATCGCC
>Ga0209169_10002438_pt1 | contig 11195 bp, 8 predicted proteins | sample HubBroMetageWRM4_FD_188346 | JGI IMG/M metagenome (GOLD analysis project Ga0209169, IMG submission 188346) | Warmed soil microbial communities from the Hubbard Brook experimental Forest, New Hampshire - Hubbard Brook CCASE Soil Metagenome WRM 4... | ecosystem: Environmental > Terrestrial > Soil...
TGGCGATGGCGCTTTCGCGGGGGCGCGAGCGCCGACGCGTACACCGCCCTGTGGGGCGGTATATTCGACTGGCTGGCGGCGGAGCGGCGGGATCAGCGGGCCGCAGTGCCTGCTGACGCGCTGGTCCGCGAAGGGGATCCGATCCGGTGGCGTCATGGGAGCGGTCCCGACACGTCGGTCACGGTCGTGCTCACGTTGCGCGGTGGCTCCGGGCCGCCCGACTCACTCCGGCTTCGCTTTCCGCCGGGTGCCGCGACGACGGAGACGGGTCCGCTGGCGGCGGGCGTGTACGATGTCCGAACGACGGGAGGACCCGCCCTCCTCGTCGTAAACGCATCGAGAGAATGGCTCCCGCGCGCGCCATCCGTGCGGACGGGCCAGGTCGGCGGTGTCGTGCTCGCGGGTGCCGCACCACGGCTTCGCGCGCTGGGATGGATCTACCTGCTGCTCGTCGCTGCGCTTTGTGCCGAATGGCTCTGGCGGCGGCGTGCCGGACTTCGGTGACATGGGACGACTTTTTCAGCGGCCAACCGATGGCCCGCGTCGCACGCTCTGGCAACGGATCAAAGACCTCGCACTCACCGACGTCGCCGTCGCGGTCCGTGGCCTCGATGAGGTGTCGCTGGAGCGTCTGGAGGAGATGCTGCTCGAGGCGGATTTCGGGGTGGCCACCACGTCGCGCCTCGTGGCCACCGTGGAGCGTGATGCCCGAGAGGGCGTGCTGCGCACGCGAGACGAGTTGCTCCGCGCCTTGCAGGGCGGCGTCGAGTCGGCACTCCGGTCCGGGGCGAGCGACCCGGCCCTGCGTGTGGCGGCGGAGGGCCCGACGATCATCGTCGTCATCGGCATCAATGGGGCGGGGAAGACGACGTTCATCGGCAAGCTGGCCGCCCGGATGCGCCGCGAGGGCCACCGGGTGCTCGTCGCCGCGGGCGACACCTTTCGTGCGGGCGCCGTCGATCAGCTCCGGGTCTGGGCCAGCCGGAGCGGCAGCCAATTCATTAGCGGTGCGACCGGGCGGGACCCCGCGGCGGTCGCGGTCGATGCCCTGGAGGCGGCGGCCGCATCGGGCGCTGACGTCGTCCTGATCGACACTGCCGGGCGGCTGCACACGAGCGGCGCGCTGATGGATGAGCTGAAAAAGATCATTCGGGTCATCGCCAAGCGGTGCCCCGGTGCGCCGCACGAGATTCTGCTGGTCCTCGATGCCACCATTGGACAGAACGCGATCGCCCAGGGCCAGACATTCTCGGCCGCCGTGCCCGTGACCGGCCTGGTGGTAACGAAAGTCGACGGCACCGCCAAGGGCGGCGTGGTGGTCGCAGTCCACGAGGCGCTCAACGTGCCCATCAAGTTCATCGGCACGGGCGAGACCGCCGACGATCTCGTGTCGTTCGACGCGGCGGAATTCGCTCGCGAGCTGCTCGAGACCTAGGATCGGAGTGCGCGTGGACGCGGGACGGCGCAGGCCCCCGGCTCGCGGGTCGGTCCGCCTCGACATGCCCGTGACGTTCCTCAAGGGCGTCGGCGAACGCCGGGCCGGGCTGCTGCGGCGGCTGGGAATCGTGACCGCCGGGGACCTGCTGACGCACGTGCCGCATCGGTACGAAGACGCGAGCACGGTGTCGCCGATCGCCACGGTGTCGGTCGGGATGGACGCCACCATCGTCGGCACCGTGATCTCCAAGGGCGTGCTGCCCACGCGGCGCGGGCTCCGGATCTTTCAGGTCGTGCTGCGGGATGATTCCGGGATGATCGAAGTCTCGTGGCCGGGACAGCCCTTTCTCGATCGGGTGATCGACAAGCTGGACGTCCTCCTCGTGACCGGCACCGTCCGGTTCTTTCACGGGCGGCAGTTGCAGGCCCGCGAGTACGTCAATCTCGGTGCCGAGGCCGCGGGACTGGAGCAGGGCAGGGTCCTCGCCGTGTACCCGACGACCGAGGGCCTCCCGGTCAAGGTGCTCCGGTCGTTGCTCGATCAGCATCTGGACACGCTCCTGCCGCTCGCATCGGAGACACTGCCCGCTGCCGTGCTCGTGGCGGCCGGTGTCCCCCCGCTGCCCGAGGCGCTCCGCATGGTGCACCATCCGGCGTCGCTCGCGGAGGCGGCCCGGGGCCGTTCCCGGCTGGCGTTCGAGGAATTGCTGTCCGTCCAGATTCTGCAGCGTCGCGCGAACGCGATCGCGCGGGTCCGGCGGACGGGGATTCGCTACGAGAACCGGCGGGTGTTGACCGGAGCCCTCAAGGCGGCGCTGCCATACGAGCTGACCGCGGCACAGGTCCGCGTGTTGCGCGAGATCGTCGCGGACATGCGGAGCGCCACCAAGATGCATCGCCTCCTGCAGGGCGATGTGGGAAGCGGGAAGACGATCGTGGCCCTGTTCGCCGCACTGCTCGCCATGGATAACGGCTATCAGGCGGCGTTGATGGCGCCGACCGAACTGCTGGCGGAGCAGCATCTGCAGACGATCTCCGGGTTGCTCGAGCGGCTGGACCTGGCGCCACTCCTCGTCACCGGGAGTCTGAGCGCGGGCGAGCGCCGGGCAGCGGCCGCGCGGATGGAATCGGACGAGCCGGTGCTCGTGATCGGTACGCACGCCCTCGTCCAGGAGGACACCCGATTCGGGCGGCTCGGCCTGGCGATCGTCGATGAACAGCATCGCTTTGGCGTCGAGCAGCGCCAGGCGCTGGGTTCCAAGGGCGAGCATCCCGACGTGCTGCTGTTGAGCGCCACGCCGATCCCGCGGTCGCTCGCCCTGACGGCGTACGGGGACCTCGACGTCAGCGTGCTGGATGAGCGGCCGCCCGGACGGCGCGGGGTCATGACCGCGCTGCGCCCCGAATCGGCTCGGGCGCGAGTACTCACGTTCGTTGACGCCCAGATCGCAGAAGGGCGCCAGGCGTACGTCGTCTACCCCGTGATCGATGAGTCGGAGCGCGCCGATCTCAAGTCCGCCACGGCGATGTATGCATCCCTGTCAGAGCCAGGAGGCGCGTTCGCCAGCCGGCGCGTCGCGCTTCTCCACGGGCGCATTCCGGCTGATGCGCGCGACACGATCATGCGCGCCTTCCGCGACGGCGCGATCGACGTGCTCGTGGCGACGACCGTGATCGAGGTGGGCATCGACGTGCCGAACGCCACCGTCATGCTGATCGAGCATCCAGAGCGGTTCGGGCTGTCGCAGCTGCACCAGCTCCGAGGGCGCGTCGGGCGCGGCAGTGAGGAGTCCTACTGCATTCTGCTTGGCGATGTGGGCCCTGAGGCCGCGGACCGGCTGCGGCTGTTCGCGAGCACGGAGGACGGATTCGAGATTGCCCGGGCCGATCTCCGGCTGCGGGGAATGGGCGATCTGTTCGGCGCGCAGCAGAGCGGCACCGCGACGTTTCGGGTGGCGGACCTGCTGCGGGATGAGGAACTCAACGAGCGCGCGCGGGTCATCGCCGAGGAGATCCTGGCCGCTGATCCGGATCTCGTGGCGCCGGAGAACGCCGGACTCCGGCGTTCGATTGGGGCGCGCTATGCGCGCGGGCTGGAGTTGTTCCGGGTCGGCTGACCGGGCCGGTTGACGCGGCGCGCGTCTCCGAGTGTCGCGGGACGTCAGGGCTGCGGGGTGGCGAGGCGCTTCTTGATCCGTTCCAGCTCCTGGGTGGTCTGTGTCAGTTGCGCGACCACCTTGTCGAGCGAATCGCGGAGCCGCTGGACTTCGACATTCTTGGACCGGTCGCGCGATGCACCAGCCATGCGGGCGCTGTCGGCACGCGTCTGGGCGGAATCGGCGCGAGTCCGGGCCGAATCCACTTCCGAGTTGGCCTCCTGATTCGCCGCGCGCAGCGTCGTGAGGGCGACCGCGGTCCGGCGGAGCACGGATGCCTCGGCGTCGTGCTCCCGGGGCGACGGGCTCGCGAAGTAGGCATCGAGCGCCACGATCGCGTCCATGCCCGACCGGTGCTCGTTGCGGGGATCGAGTGCGAACAGCGCGCGCCAGAAGTAACTCTCGGCGGCTTCGGGCGTGCCGCTGTACCGCGTCGCGAAACCCGCCAGCGCGGTGTCGGCATCCTGATAGCGATCATCGTCGACCGAGGTCTCGGCGAAGCTGAGCGCGGACGGCCACGCGCGCGTCGGCGCCGCATGCAGATTGGCGTGGTGGGCGGCGCACCCCGCCCCGGCCAGCAGCAGTGCGATGGCCGGAAGTGCGCGGCCGTTCACACGGAGCTCTGCACGACTCCGATTCCGCGCCGGTCGCTGGGCGGAGTGCCGAGGCGGGCGCGTCGTATCGGGAGCGCGATGGGGAGCGTGATCGCGAAAGTGGTCCCGACGCCCGGTGTACTGTTGGCAGTGATCGTGCCCCGGTGGGCCTCGACGATGTTCTTGGCGATCGCCAGCCCGAGTCCGGTTCCTTCTGCCGCGGCTGCCACCTGATTGTCCGCCTGGAAAAATTTGTCGAAAATGCGGGGGAGCTGGGCGGCCGGAATGCCAGCGCCCGAGTCGTGCACCTTCATATGCACGTGATCCCCGTCGGCGTCAACATCGAGATCGACGTGTCCGCCTCTCGGGGTAAATTTGAACGCGTTGGACAGGAGATTGCCAAGGACTTCGCTGATCCGGTCGGGGTCCCACACGACTTCGCGCGGCACGCGGGGATCGCTGGTCACGATGAAGTTCACGTTGCGCTGGCGTGCCAGAACGTGGAACGACGTCGCCAAGTCATCGAGCAGGTCCTGCAGCGCGAAGGGCCGCGGCTCAAGCTTGCCGCCGCCCGCCTCGAAGCGGCTGACATCCAGCAGTTGCTTCACCAGGCGGCCGATGGCCTGGCACTGCACTTCGAGGGTCTGGCACACCTCGAGCTGGCGTTCCGTCAACTCGCCGTAGACGCCTTCTTCGAGTAGCTGGAGATAGCCGAGCAGTACGTTGACGGGCGTCTTCAGCTCGTGTGACGCGACGGAGACGAATTCGGCCTTGAGCTTGTCCAGTTCAGCCAGTTGCCGCGCCATCGTCGCGAAGCTCGCCGCCAGGCGGCCGAATTCGTCGTGCCGCGCGGGCGCCAGCGCCAGCCGGTGCCCGAACTCGCCTTCGGATACGGCCTGCATGCCGGCCTCGAGCTCCTCGACGGGTCCACTGACGGAGCGAGTCAGCCACGCCGCGATGGTCGTCGCCAGCAATGTCGCAAACGCCAGAACGGCCGCCGAGAATTGGCGGGCCCGCTCGGCCGAGTCGGCGGCGGCCGCCACGCGGTCGCCGGTGCGCTCGCGGAGGGATGCTTCCGCGGCGGCGGTCCAGCGTTCGATGCGCACGATCGCCGGGCGGACATCGTGCGCCGAGATGCTGTCGGCGCGAGCCGATCGCCGCGCGAGCGCCGCGGCGTACTCGCGCGGCGCGGCCACATCGACGGCGCCGATGGCCGTCCCGAGTTGCTGGGCGGCACTATCGAGCGCGTATTCCTCGAGCGAGTCCGCCATGGCCGAGAGCGCGGCGACCTCGGTGGACATCCGCACCTGGCTCGCCGAGTCGTGAATGATCAGCAGCGCATCTTCGGCGCGCCGGAGATTCTCGGTCCGCCCGCGAATCCTGCCCAGGAGCAAGGACGCGGCGAACTCCGTGTTGCGGAGCCCCAATGCCGACTGGTGGAGCGCCTCGAGGGAGTGCAGGGCAAGGACCAATGGCACGACGAGCACGATCGCGATAGCCAGCATGCCCGCCGCCAGCCTGGCGCGGAGCGTCATGGCAGAAGAATACAGCGGCGGCGAGCCCGTGCGGCGCGTTGACACCATTCGGACGCCGGCCTACCTTGCCGCGCCCCCCGAAAACACACCCAAGCTCCGTAATGCCAATCGCTTCTCCGCCCCCAGGCGATGCCCCGGCGGGGGCGTCCCCGACGCCGCCATCCGTCCGGATCCCCGACCTCCACTCGCATGTCGGTGCGGTAGTTACGCTGCGCGGATGGATCACCCACCTGCGGTCGTCCGGCAAGATCGCCTTTCTGGTCGTGCGGGATGGACTGGGGACCGTGCAGGCGGTGCTGGCCAAGGCGGACGTGAGTCCCGAGATCTGGGAGCGGTACGGGCAGCTCACGCAGGAGACGTCGGTGCTGTTGACCGGCACCGTGCGCGCCGACCCTCGCGCGCCGAGTGGATTCGAGCTCACCCTGCGGGACGTCGTGGTCACGGGCAGCAGTCCGATCGACTACCCCATCCAACCGAAAGAGCACGGCGTCGATTTCCTGATGGATCATCGCCATCTCTGGCTTCGCAGCCCGCGCCAGGCGGCGATTCTCCGCATTCGCAGTGAAATCGAGCAGGCGATCCATGATTTCTTCTACGCCCGCAATTTCATCCATGTTGATACGCCGATTCTGACGGCGGCGATCGGCGAACGCAGCGGATTGTTCTCGACGGAATATTTCGACGAGGGCTCCGCCTATCTGGCGCAGACCGGACAGCTGTACGGCGAAGCGGCAGCGGCGGCACTCGGCAACATCTACACCTTCGGTCCCACCTTCCGCGCGGAGAAATCGAAGACCCGCCGGCATCTCACCGAGTTCTGGATGATCGAGCCCGAGGTCGCGTTCGCGGACTCCGCCGACAACATGCGGCTGCAGGAAGACCTGGTGAGTTTCCTCGTCGAGCGCGTGCTCACGCGCCGGCGGCGCGAGCTCGATGAGCTCGAACGGGACGTCGCGAAGCTCGAGCACGTGGTGCCGCCATTCCCGCGTCTCGATTACACACAGGCCGTCGAGATTCTGCGGTCGCGCGGGAGCAGCATCGAATGGGGCGCCGATCTCGGGGCGGAAGACGAGGCGCTCCTGGTCGAGGGGGCGGATCGCCCGATCTTCGTATGCAATTATCCGAAGGAAGCGAAGGCCTTCTACATGAAAGAAAATCCGGCCGACCCGCGGACAGTGTTGTGCAACGACTGCCTGGCGCCCGAAGGCTACGGGGAGATCATTGGCGGATCGCAGCGCGAAGATGACTACGACCGGCTGCGGGCGCGCATCGTGGAGGAAGGACTCCCGGTGGACGCGTATGGCTGGTACCTGGATCTCCGCCGCTACGGAACCTTCGTGCACTCGGGTTTCGGGCTGGGCCTGGAGCGGACGGTCGCCTACATCTGCGGGCTCCCGCACGTGCGCGAGACGATCCCGTTTGCGCGGATGATGAACCGGCTACGACCCTGACCGCGCGGATTGCGCCGCGGCATCCCCGGCGGCCTCGCCGGCTCTCACCGCCGCAGCTTCGCCGGCTTTCACCTCGTCCCACAGCCCATCGAGTACCGCCAGCGGTACCTCGCCCACGCGGAGGCCGCGCTCGCGGGCCAGGGCTTCGACCGCCTGAAAGCGCCGTGCAAACTTGGCGTTGGCACGATCGAGTGCGAGCGAGGCATGGACGCCGGCTTTCCGGCACAGGTTGACGCACGAGAAGAGCAAGTCGCCGAGCTCCTCCTCCAGCCGCTCATGCTCCGGGTCGCGGACGGGGGCACCGCTGGGCGCGACGCGCGGCGGGTGCGCGGTGACGAGCTCGGTCACCTCTGCGAGCTCCTCTCCCACTTTGGCGAGTGGGCCGGCCACATCGGGCCAATCGAAGCGAACGCCAGCCGCGCGCTCCTGTAGCCGATGGGCGCGATGCAACGCGGGGAGCTGGACCGGGAGCCCGTCGACGATCGATTGGCGCCGGCTGGCCTTCATGCGCTCCCACGGCTCCTTCACGCCGTCGCCGTAGAGATGCGGATGCCGTCCCCGCATCTTGGTCACCAGTGTGTTGGCGACGTCATGCGCGCCGAACGCCTGGCGCTCCTCCGCGAGCACCGAGTGGAAGAGGACCTGGAGCAGCAGGTCCCCCAACTCCTCCCGCAACAACGCGTCGTCACCCGAGCGGATGGCGTCGTCCACTTCGTGCGCTTCCTCGAGCAGGTACGGACGCAACGACTCGTGCGTTTGCGCCGCGTCCCAGTCGCAGCGCGCGCGCAGGTCGCGCATGAGCGCGAGCGCATCGTCGAGGGCGGATTTCGGTTGCATCGGATTCCGAGAGTGCCGTATACTACCCGCCCTGTGCGGACCGCGCCACGCTGATGAGTGAGACATTGCGCGCCTGGATCGACGTCGATCTTGGCGCGCTCGTGCGCAATGGCGCCGCGATGGCCGCACGCGCCGGCGTCCCGATCCTGCCGATGGTCAAAGCCGACGGCTACGGCCTGGGCGCCGTGCCGGTCGCGCGCGCGCTGGAGCGGCTCGCGCCGTGGGGCTACGGTGTCGCGACGGTGGATGAGGGCACCGAGCTGCGCGCGGCGGGCATCACCCGGCCGCTGCTGGTGTTCACGCCGATGCTCGGCGCGGACATCGGGCGGGCGCGCGACGCACACCTGACGCCATTGCTGGGCTCGAGCGCGATGATCACGGCCTGGTCCGCGGCGGCCGGCGATGCGCCCTGGCATTTGGCGATCGATACCGGCATGGGGCGAAGCGGCGTGCGCTGGGACGCCGTGGATGCATTGCGAGACGTGCTCCGCGCATCACCGCCCGCGGGCGCCTGCACCCATTTCCATTCCGCGGACCGAGATGATGGTTCGCAGCAGCGCCAGGTGCGGCGGTTCGGCGAGGCGCTCGACGCGATGCCAGTCCGTCCGCCGGTTCTCCATGCTGAGAACAGCGCGGCAATCGAGCGATTGGACCGTCCTTCCTCGTGGACGTTCGTGAGGCCCGGAGTCTTTCTGTATGGCGTGGCCAGCCGCGAAGCACATAACGGAGGCGAGCCGAATGCCACCCATGTACTGGCCAGTGAGCCGGTCGCATCGATGCACGCGCGGATCGTGGATCTTCGGACGATCGGGGCCGGGGAGACGGTGAGTTACGGCGGAACCTTCGCCGCGCGCGGCCTCGCGAGGATCGCGACCGTACCGGTGGGGTATGGAGATGGTTACCGGCGCGCTTTTGGCAACGTGGGTGTGGCGATTCTGCGAGGACACCGGGTGCCCGTCGTAGGCATGGTGACGATGGACATGACATTGCTCGACGTCACTGGCATCGAATGCCAGACCGGCGACATCGTGACGCTGCTTGGCCCCGTGTTGGCAACGGCTCCGGCCCCGGCGCGGGCCGGTGTTCCCGCCACGGCGCGGCCCGCTATCGACCTCGTGGACACCGCCCGCGACGCGGGGCTGTCCCCCTACGAGGTCCTGACCGGTCTCCGGCTTCGATTGCCGCGCGTGTACGTTGACGAGGCCCACTGGGTAGATTCCCGCCCGTGATCCGACATCGACTCTGGGCGTTGGGCATGGCCATCGCGGTTTGCGCGTCGGTCGCGGCCTGTAACGAGAATCTCCAGGAAGGACGAGCCGGCTGTCCCGCGCTCTGTCCTGGCCAGGTCCTGCCCATCATCGACACGGTGATCGATGGGTTGACGGGATTGGCCGTGGACACCACGGTGGCGGGGTATCCACCGATCGGTACGGCGCCGGAGCTTCTGGTGGCCAGCGGCGGCGACTCGCTGGATATTCGCGGCATCATCCGGTTCGACTCGATCGCGTTCGAGTTCTCGCCCGCATCCGGTGATACGCTGCGGCCCGCGGTCACGGCGTATCTGCCAACACTGACCCTGCGTATCGACAGCACGACCTTCCGCTCCGGCGGCGCGGTCACGATGACGATACAGGCGTACGATGTCGATACCATCGGCAGCGACACCGCGGTGGCGGTCCTGGCCTCGTTGTTCCGGCCCGACCGGTTTCTCGGCCAGGCGCAGTTCGACTCGCTCAGCGACTCCGTGCGCATTGCGCTCGACTCGGGGATCGTGGCGAAGCACATCCGGGGCGACAAGCGCGTCCGGATCGGCCTCCGGCTCATCACGACCGGCCGCGTGGACATCACGACGACCGCTGGCGGCGGGATCGCGCCCTCGTTCCAGTATTTCCCGTCCACGGATACGACGGGAGTGGTCGCCTTCACGACCGTCCCGCGTTCGCTCACCCCGCTCACCGATTCGCTCCTGCAGGGTGATCTCGCGACGTATCCGCTCATTGTGGTGGGATCATCCCCGCGTATTGCGCAACGTCTCGACGTCGGGGGGATGCCTGCACGACGGGTGTATCTGCGATTCCGGCTGCCGGCGCGCATCGTCGATTCGTCCACCGTCGTGCGCGCGACACTCACCCTCGCCGTCAAAGGGTTCGGCGGATTCCTGCCGGGGGACTCGCTCACCATTTTTCCGCAGTCCGTGATCTCGACATCAGACATTACAGACCCCACCAAGGCCGCCGCCTTCCTCGCGGCCAGTACGATCGTGGGCATCGACACGGTGCGGACATCACCCGATCTCGCGGATTCGGTCAACATCGAGTTCATCAACGCCGTGCGGCGATGGTCGGGCCACCAGACTGACTCAGTGACGCGAGCGATCGTGCTTCGCATCGCCAACGAGGGTGCCGACCCGCTCGTGACGAGCTTTTATGCCGCGGGTCCGGGCGTTCCGCTGGCGCAGCGGCCGCATATCCACATTGCCTACATCAGGCCGTCCGGGTTCGGGTTGCCTTGACCGGGATCCGGATTCCGCGATTGTCGCGCGTGTGGGGTTGGCTGTCGCTCGCCGTCGCCGGTGTGATGCTGGGGCGACCGGTCCTGGCTCAGGGCAATCTGAGCACGCAGGGGCTTGGCTATCCGCCTGGGGAAGTGACCACGGCCACGATGGGGTCGGGTGGGGCGTTCGGCGAAACCGATCCGGTCTCCGCGATCAATCCCGCGGCGCTGGCGTCGTGGGGACGGGCCGCGATCCATTTCCAGTACGATCCAGAGTTCCGGACCGTGAGCTCCAGCCAGGGGACGGATCACGCGGTGACGGTGCGGTTCCCGCTGTTGTCGGCTGGCGTTCCCATCGGGTCGCGATTCGTGATCGGCTTGTCACTCGGCACGCTCCTCGACCGCTCGTGGCAGACGCGGGAGGTCCAGCAGGTCCCCGTCGGCGACACGATCATCGCGGCGGGGCAGACGTTCCGGAGCACTGGCGGGATCGAGGACGTGCGCCTGGCGCTGGGGTGGAAAGCATCGTCGTGGATTCGGTTCGGGGTAGGACTGCATGCGCTGACCGGACGCAATCAGATCCAGGTGACACGAGACTTCCCTGACACGACGGTCGTCAAGACGCAACCGTATTCCGATACCTCGACCTACAGCTTCAGCGGAATAGCGGGGTCGGCGGGGGTCGACATACGG
>Ga0209169_10002439_pt1 | contig 11194 bp, 12 predicted proteins | sample HubBroMetageWRM4_FD_188346 | JGI IMG/M metagenome (GOLD analysis project Ga0209169, IMG submission 188346) | Warmed soil microbial communities from the Hubbard Brook experimental Forest, New Hampshire - Hubbard Brook CCASE Soil Metagenome WRM 4... | ecosystem: Environmental > Terrestrial > Soil...
GACCTGCTCGATGCGCCGCGCGATGCCGTACCCGTGCAACGCACCCATCGCCTGCAGCGTCTGCAACACCATTAAGTCCAATGTTCCCCTTAACATCTCGAGCTGCGGCGACATCCACCCTCCACATGTGCGATTGCCACATGAACTGACGATAGAAACGCCAAATCGTCTTGTAATGTTCCCCATATTCTTCTTCGGTAGCGCCGGCATCTTGCCGGCGGTCTTTCTTGCGTTCTGCGGAGGCCGTCGCGCCCTGTTCCAACGTGCGGTTAGGGATTGACGGCACCGGTCGGCGGAATCGCTGGCGGTTGGGTACGGCGAGGCTAAACTGGCAAGACGACCTGAACAGGTCGCTGCGAAAGACAACATGTCTAATCCTGAGAAGAAATTGCGCATAGGCGTCTTGTTTGGCGGGCGTAGCGGCGAACACGAAGTTTCGCTGGCGTCAGCAGCTTCGGTAATTCGCGGGCTCGACCCCGCAAAGTACGAGCCGATTCCGATCGGCATCACGAAGGAAGGCCACTGGCGCGTCGGTGCGGGCGCGCAAAAAATGTTGCCCGAAGTTTTGCGGGGCGGCCAGCCGGTGATGATGACGGCCGATCCGACGGATGCTTCGCTCGTTCCGCTCGGCGGCAACGGCAGCCACAGCGGCGCGGCATCGCAAAAACTCGACGTCGTTTTTCCAGTGATGCACGGGACGTATGGCGAGGATGGCACGATTCAGGGTTTGCTCGATCTCGCCGGACTTCCATTCGTCGGCGCTGGTGTTTTGGGTTCAGCCGTCGGTATGGACAAGGACGTCGCGAAAAAACTTTTGCAGGTTGCAAAGATTCCCGTGGTGCCCTGGGTGACGATTCACCGCTACGAGTGGGAGAAGAATCCCAAGCAAGTTCAGAAGACGATCGAATCGAAATTCAAATATCCCGTTTTCGTGAAGCCGGCTGCTCTGGGTTCGTCGGTCGGCATGACCAAGGTGCACTCGCGAGCAGAATTGGCCCCCGCCTTGAATTTGGCTTCCGAATTCGCGATGAAAATTCTTGTCGAAAAATCGGTGGTGGCGCGCGAGATCGAAGTTTCCGTGCTCGGCAACAATGATCCGAAAGCTTCAATCCCCGGTGAAATCGTTCCGCATCGCGAATTTTACGATTACACCGCGAAATATCTCGAAGATGGCACGCAGCTCTTGATTCCGGCGAAGCTCAAGACGGCCCAGATCAAGACGATTCAGAAGCTCGCCGTGCAGGCGTTTCGAGCGCTGGAGCTGAGCGGTATGGCGCGCGTCGATTTCTTTCTCGAAAAACGCGCCGGCGGGAAATTGTTCCTCAATGAGGTGAACACGATTCCGGGCTTCACTTCGATCAGCATGTACCCGAAACTTTGGGAAGCGAGCGGCATTCCGTTTCGCGAACTGCTCGACAAATTAATCGCGTTGGCGTTAGAGCAGCATGCCGAAAAAGCGCGCACGAAGTACGAAATCGAAGTCCCGAAAGGCACCGGCGGCGCGCTGCAAGGCTAACTCTTTCACTGCGCGCTTATCTCGCTGAAATTGTCGCCCTTCGATCTCTTCTGCTCGATCTTCTTTTCTTTCACTCTCAAAAATTTTGTTCGCTTCACTCGCCCTCAACTACTGGCGGCTCAGCTCGGTGAGCAGGTGCAGCAGCTCGTCAGGCGCGACGCTGGAGGTGCCGAGTTTGCCCACGACTACGCCCGCGGCGGCGTTCGCAAGCCTTGCCGCATCCGGCAATGGCGCGCCTGCGGCAGATGCCAGTGCCAGCACGCTGAGCACCGTGTCGCCCGCTCCGGTAACGTCGAAGACCTGTCGCCCGTTCGAGCCGCGATCGATTCCGGATTTTCCGACGCGCTCGTAAGTCACTTCAAAATTCGTCGCAGAAATGTGCAGCGGTTTCGGCGCCGATTCCTCGAATAGGCTCATCCCTTTTTCGCCCCGAGTAATCAGCACGGCTTCGCATCCGAAATGCGAGAGCAGCTTGCGACCCGCGTCGTCGAAGGACTTTTCATCACTCAGGGTCTGAGCCAAAAATTGGCCGGCTTCCTTCGCGTTGCAGACGATGGCTTTCGCTCCACGGTATGCGTACAGCTTCGACCGTTTTGGCCCGATGAAGACGGGAACCTTGAGCTTGTGCGCGCCGCCGAGAACCTTGTCAGCGAAATCGTCGGTGATGATGCCTTTGTCGTAGTCGGAAAGTATCAGCGCATCGAGTTTCTTCAGAGACGCCGAGAGAGCGCGCAGCAACTGGCCCTGAGTATCGGGATGCAATGGCTCGCGGCGTTCGCGATCGACCCGCACGATGTGCTGATGCCGCGCAATGATCCGCGTCTTGACGCTGGTGATGCGCCGCGCGTCGGCGACAACGCCTTTGTCGGAAATATTTGCGGCCCGCAAATCTTTGCGTAGCGATTCTCCCGGCTCATCGGCGGGAGCCTTGCCCGCGCCCACGACGCCGAACATTTCGACGCGCGCGCCGAGTGCCGCAAGATTCGCCGCGACGTTTCCGGCACCGCCGAGGCATTGGCTTTGCTCCACGAAATCGACAACGGGGACAGCCGCTTCCGGCGAGAGCCGCGACGCGGTGCCCCACAAATATCGGTCGAGCATCAGGTCGCCGACGACTCCGATTCGCTTGCCGCGAAGGCGCGGCACGAGCCGCTTCAGGCGAGCGACGGACTGGGCGAGATCGGTAGGCAAAGGTGTCATGGATTTTTTGCGTGCTAAGCGGTCAGTCGGGCGCTTTGGTGGCCTGGTCGATGATCAGCACCGGAATGTCGTCGCGGACCGGATAGATTCGGCGGCAGGTTTCGCATTGGAGCCCGCTGGCTGCGTCCGTCAGCTGGCGAAGCGGAGTCTTGCACTCCGGGCAGACAAGTATGTCGAGAAGATCTTTGGAAATCAGCATGAAGGCTCCGTTGTAGAAAGTTGACTGTAGCAAAGACAACGCGGCCGAGTCGAGTTTGGAGGCGGGTTCGCACCAGGTTAGGCGAACGTGAAGCTCTAAGTTCTCACCGGCTAGGGGCACGGCGCGCCATGCCCGTCTTGCATCATGGCGGAAACGTCAAACTCTTGTCGCGTGTCACCACCCAGATGCCGACCACGCGCGTTTTCTGGCTCTGTTCCTTTTGCGCCGGGTCGTTGGGATCAGGCATCGGGGAAAAGGGACTCAGCGCCACCGCGACTTCCACGGCGTTCGATCCAACCGGCGAACGTTCTCGCAAAATCTTATAGCTCTTCACGGGACCGAAGTAGCCTTTGTCTCCCCAGTCCGCGATGAAATCTTCCATCCGGTAGCTGGGTTTCGGTTTCCACAGTTCGTAAGCTTTTTGCGTATCGCCGGCAACGAGCGCGTCGAAAAAATGTGTGGCAGCCAACTTTTCGGGATAGTAGCGGAAGCCCCACCACAAACCTACCGCGACAACGAGAATCAAAGCGACGGTGGTGAAAATCAACGGACGCGATTTGTGGGTTACTACCGGCGGCGGATCGAGAAGTGACACGTCGAAGTCTCCTGCCCTGCGAGCTCAGAGCAGCCGCTGGTCGCGCACGATGCGCGTCGAACTGCGGCGCCTCCACGTTAACAAAGATGCTTTGCTGGAGTAAATGGGGATAACAAAGTTCGCGGGCTCGACGCGAGCCGTTGTTTTTCCACTACAAAACCAGATATACAGCCGTCGGTGCAGTTATCTGGCGTTTATGTCTGTGGGAACAAGATTGCGACGGAATTCTTCCAGGGACCAGTGAGATCCGCTCGCCTGTTCGTCGTGGTGCTCGCGCTCGCCGCGATACCTGCGTGTGCGTACGGGCAGACGGACGAAATTCAGGTTTACGACGCGGAGATTGCCGAGCCCGGCGTTTTCAATCTCATGGTTCACACTAATTTCACCCCGATTGGGCGAACCGTTCCAGAATTTCCCAACGCGATTATCGCTAATGATTCCGTGAATGGTGCCGCCGAATGGGCGTACGGTGTAAAGCCGTGGTTCGAGCAGGGCCTTTACTTGCCGGTGTACAGCTTCCATTCCGAAAATCACGGCGCGACGATCAACGGATTCAAGATTCGGGAGCTATTCGTTCGTCCGCACGCGCACGATCACAAATTCTTTTACGGCTTGAATTTCGAGTTCAGCGTGAACGCTCTTTACTGGGAATCGAGGCGCATCACTTCAGAGTTTCGGCCCATCATCGGCTTTCATCTCGGCCGGTGGGACCTTATCTACAACCCGATTATGGACACCGACTACACGGGTGGCCTGAAAGGCCTCGAATACAATCCAGCGGGCCGCGTCGCTTACAACTTGAACGATCGATGGGCAGTCGCGCTCGAACAGTACGACGGCTTCGGCCGCCTCCGCGCGTTCGTGCCGCACAACCAGCAATTTCATGAAACCTGGGCCACAGTGGATTGGAAAAGCAGCTTCGTAAATGTGGAAACCGGCGTCGGTGTCGGCTGGAGCGGCGGCGCCGACAGATTGACTCTAAAACTGATGCTGTCGCGCGATCTGAATCCTCGAACGCATTAGATCATGCGGCCGTCTCCCGCAGGGAGCCGGTTACTGTTCGGTGCGCCAAGGGGAGCGCTCTTTCCATTTGATCATTTGCTCCGCGGCCCAAGCGGTTGTCTTGTCGGCGTGGCAAGTGGTGCATGGATTTGGAATGTTGTAGCGATCAGTCTCCGCTGGCGAGATGAACGCGAAGGTGTGAGCGCTGAGTTTCACGTCGGCGATCGTCGTCTCGATCTTTGGCATGTGGCAGGCAACGCATTGACTGCCGGGCGATCCCTGTTTGTGATGGGTGTGCTCTTCTAGAGTGGCGGTGCGAGGCCCGTTGGGCGAGACCGGGCCGTGGCAATCGAGGCAAATTGTCTCGACAGGTTTTCGGAGCTGCGCGTAATTTTCTGTGCCGTGCGTATCGTGACAGTCGAAACAAGTCACGCCTCGGCGATACATAACGCTCTGTACGAAATCGTTTCCCTGCATGCGATTTTTGTGGGCGGTACCGTCGGCATAGTGAGTGAAAGTTGTCTCGCCCAGTCTGTGGTCCTCTAGTTTCCAGTAATCGCGCAGATTCAGTCCTACGTGAAAGCCGACCGGCCAATCGAAAGAGCGCCCCTCGATCGGATTCTGCAGCGGACGGCCCTGCGAGTGGCATTGAATGCAGGTGTCGCTAGCCGCGACGTAATCCATCCGCGACGGATTCAGAATGTTTGATCGAGTCGGATGCGCCGTGTGCTCGCTGCCTGCGCCGTGACATTTTTCGCAGCCTACATTCCATTCGGCAACTTGCTTCGTCTTGATGTTGTAGTCGACGGAGTGGCATCCGTCGCAGGTTGGTCCAGTGGGCCGCTGCATGTTGTCTGGCGGATAGAAAGGTTCCCACCAGTCAGTTCCCGGCTTGACGAAATACGGCAGCCATTTTTTATGGCTAATGTCCCACTGCGCGGGCTCCGGGAAGTAGTCGTCGCCGACCTTCTTGAAGTACCGCTGCTTCCAGATGCTTCCGTAAACGAAGGCGATATCTTCTCTCGTAAACTTCGCGTTCGCGATGGTGTTCGTAGCCAAATCCGGAATGATCGCGTCGGGATGTGACTTAGGGTCGCGAACTACGTTGGCCATCGGAGTCTTCTGCCAATGCTCGTAAATCTGCTCGTGGCACTTCCTGCAGCTCTGCGAGCCGACGTAATGTGCGGCGCCGACCGTTTTTTCCGTCTGCTCCTGTTCATCCGGCGTGGGCTTCGCCAGGCTACGAATGTAGCCAACGAGTTTCCATCTTTCCGTCTGAGGCAACTGGTTCCATGCCGGCATCCCCGTGAGCCGCACGCCGTTCTCGATGATGTATTCGATTTCGCCGTCGGTCAGCGATTGCGTTTCTCCCGCGCGCAGGTCCGGTGGCTTCGGGTACAGATTTCGACCCATCTCTGAGATACCGCTTCCGTCGATTCCATGACAGCCGGCGCAACGCGCGTTGAAATCCTCGCGTGCTTCGCTCAGATCGCGACCGGTGATTTCGAGTGGACTCTTCGCGCTCTTAGCAGAGCTTGGAGTCGAAATATTGCGGACCGTTCTCGCGATGAGACGTTCGGGGGCGGTTGGTTCATCAGTGGCGCGAAAGCCGTGCCGGACGATGAGAATCCCGTAGACGACCACAACGGCAGCGAACGCTGCGATCAGGATTTTCCGGATCTTCATGACAAGCTATTTGCGTCGTCCGATTCCAAGGGTAACCCCATTTTTGCAAACGGGAAGGTGAACGCCGGATAAATCCGCAACTGGATGAAATGCTCCTCTGAATACCAAGTGTTAGAGAATCGAAGGAACACCGGATTTATCCGGGGTTTATCTTCGTGCGCGAACAATCGTTCAGTCGCTGCAGATTTTTTTGGGTTTTACACAGTTGGCCTTGGGGGAGGCTGGCACAGTGTACTTGTGGCAGGACGATTACATCGCGGCCCTAGCGGAGACCGATCCCACGAAGCAGCTGCGACTGGTGTACCAGGCGATGGTGGCGCTGGAGCAGCGGCGTCTGAGCCCGCTGGAGCCGGGCAGCGAGGAACATCAGGCGGTAGAGCGCGCTGAGAAGGCGCTGCAAATACTGAAGACAAGTTTGACTGACGACTAAAATCAACCCGCCGAACGAAGTAGGACCAGGCCATTTCTGACATTACGTAGCCTCGACACGTAGCCTCGACGTCGAGGCCGGTTGCCCTCATCCTCCGGAGCGAGCCGGCTGGACTGCGCTTTAATACTCTTTCCCACCTTAAAAAAGTCACTCAAGTGAAATACTGGCCGCTACCCAGGCGAAGTGAAGGATTCTCCCTTTCAATGTCGGCGATTGCAGGGATTACGTGAGCGGGCGTGCCGACGAACACTGGCTCTACGGAGCTTTCGAGCGAAATTTCGCCTCGAAATTCGATCTTCGAAATTTAACGACATTAGAACAAGGAGACAGCCGTGAGTGAATTAGCGACGATCAAGGATTTGTTGGAAGACGAGATCAAGGATTTGTATTCGGCGGAGAAGCAACTGACCAAGGCGATCCCGAAAATGGCGAAGGGATCGAATAACGAAGAGCTTTCAGCGGCATTCGAGGCGCACCTGAAGGAAACCGAAGGGCAAATCGACCGGCTGGAGCAAGTGGCGAAGCTGCTCGGAACGACGACCTCAGGCAAAAAGTGCAAGGGCATGGAAGGCGTGATCGCCGAAGGCGCCGAAGCGCTGGAAGAAGAAGGTGACGAGAACGTGCTCGATCTCGGCATCATCGGCGCGGGAAGCCGCGTAGAACATTACGAGATCGCCGGCTACACGACGGCGATCAACCTCGCGAAACAACTGGGCAACGACGAAGTGGCAGAGCTGCTCAGCGCGAACCTGGAAGAAGAAGAGGCGGCGGACGAGAAACTGCGGACGATCGGGTCGAAGATTCTGAAGCAGGCCCCTACGGAAGAAAATTCGGAGGAGTCGGACGAAGAAGAATCGGAGCGTCCCGCGAAGGCCAGGACTGCGGGTCACAACTAGCCGTTCGCTAAGAGTTCCGTTTTTACCTTCGTAGCGAGCGGGTTTTTCCAAAGCGATGGCGTCCGGCGAAGTTTACTGCCGGGCGCCGTTGCTTTTTTTGTGCTCCGGGCAATGCTCCGAGAATCGCTCAGCTGATTGGAGATGAGATTTCGCTGGCGGTGATTTCGTATTTGAAATTGTCAGGGTCGAGGCAATCGAGGCGGCCCTGGTTCGTTTCGGCTTGCGGATACATCAGGAAGCCGATGGGCGCGCCGGTCGATCCGGGAAGAGCGACGTCGTGCGCGAAATTGTAGGCCATCCAGTTCATCTCCCACGAACCGAAGAGGCGAGCGCGAGTTTTCTTGACCAAGTCATCGCTGAGCGGGCGATTGCCGGGCGGCTCTTCGAGGACAACTTTGCGAACATCGGCGGGATCGACGGGAACCCAGCCGTAGCTCGAGAGATAGACTTCGGCGCGGCAGTGTTGCGCTTTGGTGATGGTTTCGGTCGCGGGGCCGAGACTTTTGTAGCCGAGATCGGATTTGGCGACGCGGATGCCGTAAACGTCGCGCGCCGGAAGGCCGGCGGCGCGAGCGAGCCCGACGTAGAGTGCGTTGAGGTCGGCGCATTTACCGCTCAGGTCGCCGGTTTCGAGCATGAACCGGATGTCGCCCGTTCCGCAGCCTCGCGTTTTGGGATTGCGGAAGGTGTTGTCGACGATCCATTCATATATGGCGCGCGCCTTTCCTACGTCAGAGGTCGCGCCAGCCTTAGCCGTGATTTCATCGGCTTTAGCTTTCACAACGCCGTCGGTGGGAAGAAGTTTTGTGGGGCGAAGGAAGTAGTCGAGGTCGGCGCGATCTTGTTTGGGGGCGTCGGCCTTCGCGGACTTGCCGGGCGCGAAGAAATCGATCGAGTAATTTCTTGTGGCGACACGGCTGGTGGAGATGAGGACGGGTTTCGCGCCTTCAGGAAATTCGGCCGAGATCACGCCGAGCGCGTCGGGTTTGCTTTCGATGAGTTTTGCGGCGCCGCCCTCGGCGTTGAAGGTGTTGGTCAGCGTTTTCTGGAATGGCGTTTCCGTCGTGAGCGCGGCCGGGAGCCAGATTCGAGTGACGCCGGCGGGCTTGAGGATCTCGACGCGCGTGACAACTTCAAATGTGCGCCAGTTTGCGTCGATGGCCGTAGACTCTCGCGCGAACAAGCTTGCCGCTCTGGGAAGCGCGAGACCGGCAGAGACGAATCCAAGGGTGTGGATAAACTTGCGGCGATTCATTGCGGGATCCTCAGAGGAGCTTCCTTCGCTCGTGCATTTTGAGAGCAGACCATAACGTACACCGCGGCCGCGCGCGTGCGCAAATCGAGATGGAAACTAGCGATTTCGCGACGGCGAGGCGCGGCGGCCGGGCTTGGCGCCCTGAAGGATTAGCGCGAGGCCCTCGTTGTGGCGTCGCTCGAAATTGCCGAAGAGGACTGCGCCGGCTTTGCTCAGGAGCGGGAGGCCGTCGGCGGCGAGGGCGGCGCCTCGCTTGGCGAGGTCGTATTGCTGACCGCGCTCGCCGGGGCGCGGGGATACTGACTGTTCTTCAATCACGACGCTGAGGGTGAAGTCGTAGATGGTGCTGAGCAAGATCGTCGCCTGGCGGAGACTGAAGCCGCCGGCGATAAGTTTTTGCGCGATGCGCTCGACCGTTTGCATGTAGCGGGTGTCGGTGAGGCGCGTGCCGACGATCATGCGGGCGCCGTCGCGGTAAGTGAGCAGCGTTTTGCGCAGACCCGTGCCGAATGCGACGGCCCATGCAGACCAATCCGCGCCGGAAGAACTGGTCGCGGGGACGAGATGCTTTGCGCCCTCGGCTAGAACTTCCGTTGCCATTTCGTCGATCAACTCTTCCTTGCTCTTGAAGTGCCAATAAAGCGTTGCGGCCTGGATGCCGAGCTCGCGGGCGAGCAGGCGGAGGGTGAGACGCTCGAGGCCGACTTCGTTCAGGAGCTTCAATCCGCCGCGGACGACGATGTCGCGATTCACTTTCATGGGCGAGAGGATAGCAGGATTGACACGCAGAGTCTAACACTGTTAGATTTACTCTAACGGCGTTAGATTTTGGTGTTTGCGATCTCGCGATCCCGCTGCTGGCGCCTGGAGGAACGAATATGAAAGCAGCCATTATGACAGCGCCCGGCAAAGGGCCGGTCTATGGAGATTTCAACGAGCCGCTCACGAGAAGGGGACACGAAGTAATTGCGGTAAGCGCTTCCGCATTGAGCAATTTCAGCAAATCGCGATCCTCGGGCACGCACTACAGCTCGGAGGCGGCATTCCCGTGCGTTGCGGGAGTGGATGGAATCGGGCGAACCGCGGATGGACGGCGCGTTTACTTTGCGCTGCCGGAAGCCCCGTTTGGGGGCCTTGCGGAAAAATGTCTGGTCGATGCGAGAAGATGCATCACGGTGCCGGATGGGCTCGACGATGTGACGGCGGCGGCCTTGGCGAATCCGGGAATGTCGGCTTGGACGGCGCTGGTGGAACGCGCCCGGCTGCAGCGCGGCGAAACGGTTTTAGTGAACGGCGCTACTGGCAGCGCTGGCAGGCTCGCGGTGCAACTGGCTAAATATCTTGGAGCCGGGAAAGTGATCGGGACGGGACGCAACCGGGCAGAGCTTGAGGAGGTCGGCGCATTGGGTGCGGACATTGTCATGCCATTCGATTTGAGCGCTGGGAATGAGGCTGGAGCGAAAGAGTACGAGCGAGCGTTGATCGCAGAGTTTGAGCACGGTGTGGATGTGGTGATCGATTATTTGTGGGGCGAGAGCGCGCGGACGGTTATCGTCGCCATTGCGAAGGCGGTTGAGGACGCGCATCCAGTTCGGTTCGTGCATGTCGGAGGGGCGAGCCGCGCGGAGAGTATTGAACTGCAGGGCGCTGCGCTGCGGTCGTCGGCGATTCAACTGATGGGCAGCGGAGTGAAGAGCGTGCCGTTTGCCAAATTGCTGGAAGCGATTGCTAAAGTGTTTGAGATCGCGCGACCGGCAAACTTGAAGATCGCGACGAAGACGTTGCCGCTATCGGCGATTGAAGAAGCCTGGAAATTGCCGGGGAAACCGCGCGTCGTGATCAGGACTCAGTAACTCGATAAACTATTTGCACGCCGAGGTGAACACAAAGTGAGCAAGGCAATTGAAACGTTGGAAGCTGCCATGAAAAAGGCTATGAGCGGACGACCTAAGGTCGGAGGATTTCCGTATCTCGCGGAGACTCTCCGACGCGCGGGAGTGACCCGCAATTTGTGGAGTTTGCCGTCGGGTCAGAGCATTTATCTGACGAAGGAAGGGCCGGTGGTACACCAGGGCACGCCGTTGATTTCCGGGATGAGCGATGTGCCGACATTTGACCGCGACGCGCTGATCAAAGCGCTGCGGACGGATCAAAGAGGCGAGAGCACCTTCCCTGAGTTTCTGATGGCGTCGTGGCGCGCGGGGGTGATTCGCTACGATGTCGAATTCGATGCGCGCACGGTTTCTTACTACGGTTGCAACGACGAGGTGTATGTCGAAGCGTATCCTGCGGTGAACGTCGAGTAAATTCACGATGGATCGGACCTAGTGGAGTCGAGGGGCGCAGAAACGAATTCGCGCCGGTGATGCGGATAAGTCGTCACCAGCGCGAAAATGGATCGTCGGCTTAAAATCG
>Ga0209169_10002441_pt1 | contig 11187 bp, 9 predicted proteins | sample HubBroMetageWRM4_FD_188346 | JGI IMG/M metagenome (GOLD analysis project Ga0209169, IMG submission 188346) | Warmed soil microbial communities from the Hubbard Brook experimental Forest, New Hampshire - Hubbard Brook CCASE Soil Metagenome WRM 4... | ecosystem: Environmental > Terrestrial > Soil...
CGGGAGCAGACGATCCGCGTTACGTGCAGACCGACGGCGTGTGGAGCCCGGATGGAAAGTGGGTGATTTTTGCGCGCGCCGAAGCGAAGGACCCCGATCCGCCGGGGCTGGTGTTGCCGCAGCACGCCAACGAACCCAACGAAATTCAGATTCAGTACAGCCTTTACCGGGTTCCTTTCAACGGTGGCCTCGGCGGCACACCGGAGCCGATTCAGGGCGCTGCAAACAACGGCATGAGCAACAACTTTCCCAAGGTTTCTCCCGATGGGCGTTGGATTGTCTTTGTGAAAAACCGCAACGGCCAGTTGATGCGTCCGGACAGCCAGCTCTACATGGTGCCCTTCAACGGCGGCGTCGCGCGGCGCATGAACTGCAACACTTCGCTGATGAACTCCTGGCACAGCTTTTCGCCCAACGGGCGCTGGCTGGTGTTTTCGTCGAAGAGCCGCTCGCCCTACACGCAGATGTTTCTCACGCACATCGATGCGGACGGCAACGACAGCCCTCCCATCTACATCGACAACTCAACCGCGTCGAACCGGGCTGTGAACATTCCCGAGTTTGTGAATGTGCGCCCTGACGGCATCGAGAGCATCGACGTGCCGGCCTCCGACTTCTATCGCATCGTGGACGAAGCGATCGCTCTGCAGGGCAAAGGAGACCTGAGCGGAGCACTGGCTAAATGGCAAAATGCTCTCGAGCTCGACCCGACAGACGCGCGCGCCAATAATGGCATGGGCATTGCGCTGGGCATGGCAGGCAAGACTGACGACGCGATTCCGTACTTCAGGAAAGCGGTGCAGACGCAGTCGGATTTCTTCGAGGCTTACTACAATCTTGGTCTCATCTTCTCGAAGGAGAACAAGATCGACGAAGCAATCGACGCGTGGCAGAATGTTGTACGCATCCGGCCGCAGTTCGCGCAGGGGCACGAATACCTTGGCTACGCACTCTATGCGCACTCAAAGTTTCCCGAGTCGCTGGCAGAATTGCGCAAGGCGCTGGATGAGGAACCCAATCGCCTGTTTGCGCTGAAGTTGGCGGCGAATCTGCTGGCCACCTGTCCGGATTCCACGGTGCGCAATGGCGCCGAAGCCCTGTCACTGGCCGAAAAAGCAAAGCAGTTGAGCGGCGGAAACGATCCTGGAGTCCTCGATACGCTTTCGGCGGCCTACGCGGAAAATGGACGATTCGATGAAGCCACCGCGGCAGAGCAGCAGGCGGTTGCGCTGGCTGCGCAACGGGAGGACCCGATGCTCGCATCCCGGCTCAAGGCGCACATGGCGCGCTATGAGCTGAAGGAGGCGCTGCGCGAGGCGCCTAGCCCGGCCGCGAATTAATTGTCTCCACGCGTGATTTTCGGATACTGGAAGTTGTGGTCTCTGAACCTCTCGCCAATCACAAGATGATTGAATCAGGCACGAAACTGTGCAGGAACAAAGGCATTTCGGGGCACGCTGCAGCCTCAGGCTGGCCTGTTCGCATCGAAGTCAACGGAGGACAGGCACATGGATGAGAACCGGCAGCCGAACCAGGTCCACGATGAATCATTGCCGCAGGACAGCAAAGAGCCCGGCAAGGATTCAGAGCCAAACAAGGATTCAGAATCAAGCAAGGATTCAGAATCAACCAGGGCCGCAGCGTCAAAGACAGAGGCCGGGCCAGATACGGACGCGGCGCCAAGTGCGGACTCGGAATCAAACTCCAAGGAAGCCTCAGCGACAAAACAGGATTCAGATTCGAAGAGCAGTTCGAAACAGTTTGAGGAATTGATAGCGAAAATTGACTCGAAAATCGAACTGCAATTGGATGTGAATCGTGAGTTGGGGAGCTTGCTCAAGGAGCAGCTTGAATCCATCCTGAGCTTGCGGCAGTCGGTGCTGGCAATCGAAAGAACTATCGAGGGCAGCGCCGCGATGAAGAAGAAATTTGAGAAACATCTTCAAAGCGTGAAGGAGAGCGGCGAAGGTCTGCCTGAAGTTCACTGGATCAATCGCGTCCGCGGGAGCCTTGCCCGGCTGCAGCGCAACGGCACAGTCTAAGCGGAGTCTGGCCGCAGAATGCGGCACTCGACGACAAAATACCCTGAGGCTTGTCTGCCCGCGGAAATTACCTCGAGCCCGCTCGCGTGCGCAAGGCGGCGAAACTCGGTGATCGATCGGTCCTTGCCGCCGACGATCAACGCTGAGACCGGCATTCCGTGGCGGGCGCCGTCTTCGCTCACGCTTTTCACGACCACCACCCGCCCGGCCGGCCGCGCTGCCTCCGCGCATCTGCGCAGAATGGCCGTTGCATCGTCGTCGCTCCAGTCATGGAGCACAGAGCGCAGCAGGTAAAGATCGGCGCCCGCCGGCAGCGGATCGAAAAAGCTCTGTCCCGCGTACGCAACTCGGTCCTCAACTCCCGCAGCGCGAAAAGTTTCCCGTGCACGCTCCACGGTTCCGGGAAAATCGACGAGAGTGCCGCGAAGATTCGCCCGCAAGCGAAGCATCGCCGCCAGCATCGCTCCAGAGCCACCACCCACATCCACTACCGTCCGCACAGCATCCCATCCGCCGGTAATTTCAAAGTCCCCGTTGATCTCACCGTGGCCCAGCGGGCCCATCAGCGCATCAAAACTCGCCGCCACTTCCGGATGCGCCTCAAGGTCCTCCCAAAAGGGCAGGCCGAAGACCTCGCGATACGCCGGCACCCCGCTGCGCACATAGCTCAGCAGCGTTCCCCACGCGCCCGTCATCCGCCCGCCGATTCCGTTCAGATCGAGGCCCAGCCGAACCGAGGGCTCCATCAGCTCTTTTGCTGCATCGTTCAGTTGAAATTTCCCCGGCTCCGGCTCCACGAACAAGCCCTTCTCCACAAGCGTCTCGAGAACTCCGCGCAAAGCGGGGCCGTCGCATTCGGCAGCCGCGGCTAGTTCATCGATGGCAGTGATTCCGGCAGCCATGTGCTCGGCGATGCGCAGCGTCACCACCACCCGCAGGCACCACGGCAACTGCAGATCGCCCATTTCGAAAAGATTCATAGTTGCCTCATTGCTGCGCTTCGATTGGTCTGAACGATGCCTCGGACGTTGTTGGCTTGCGGAATGTCGGAGAACTTATGCGCTGGCCGGCGGACGGCAAATCTCCCAGTGATGACCATACGGGTCGACGACGCGCCCGATGCGCCAACCGTGCTGCTCGCCGACTGCATAAACCTGTTTCGCGCCGGCTTTAAGAGCGTGCCCGAAAATCGCATCCGGATCGGCCACGGAAAGGATGATGCGCACCGTCGATCCGCCCAGCGACTCGGGGCTGAAGTTGAAGTGCTCCGGCGATTCGTCTCCGACCCAGAACTCGGCGCCCTCTACGGAAAGCCGCGCCACAACGCTGCCGCCGCCGTCGAGTCGATAAACTTCGATCGCGCCAAATGCCTCCTTGTAAAACTCCACTGCTTCGGCGCTGTTTCGCACCGTAAGCCAGGGCGCAATCGATGGGGAAAATGGATCTGCCAGTGAATCACTGCCCATTGAAACCTCCTTCACCAGCGTTTACCAGTGCAATGTCAGGTGCGCCACGACGTGCAGCGCAACCACCAGCGCCGTTGTCAAAATGCCTGCCGCCACCGGCCCTCTCTTTCGCCACAGCAGCACCGCCGCCGTGACGAAGATCGCCTCCGGAATCACAATTACTGTCAGAATGTGCGTCCATTCCAGGTGGTCGATGTCAAGCCCAGGAAACAGCGCGCCCGCGATGCGCAGAATCGCGAACGCACACCCCACAAGCATCAGGGAAGAGAACAACCCAATCCCTACGCCGAGCGCCTTTTTGCCTTTCTCGTTCATTTTTCCGTCCTCCTTTGTTTCGTGTTTCATCCACCGCCGCCAATGGCACGCCGCATGGCGCACAATGGCCGCCACGCTTCCGATTGCCCAGAAAAGCGCTGCCCACTCGCCGTCGATGAAATCCAGCTCGCGCAGCATGGCCAGCGCCCACTCGCGGCTCTCCTCCGGGGCCATCCGAACAATTGCCCTGAGCAGCCTTGCGGCCAGGTTGCGCGGCGTTCCCATCAGCGCTCCACCGTTCTCATCCACTCCCAATAAGGCCGGATAGAATCCTTCCCAACGCTACCTGCCCAAGACCGCCGCTCGTCGCTGCCGAAACGCTGGTCCGCGCAAAGCGGAGGCCATCCGGCGTAAACCGGTACATGTGCCGCGGAGGACGGCCCGGCTCGCCCGCTTCCCATTGGGTTTCCAGCAGCTCCCGCTCGGCCATGCGCATCAGGATCGGATAAAGCGTTCCCGACTTCAGCCCTGTGGCCCGGCTCAGGTCGTAGCCATACTTCCACTCGTCGGCACGCACCAGAAAAGCGTCCAGAACCAGCAGTGTTTGTGGCGACAATCGCAATCTCATGAACAAACTCTACATATGTAGAGTTATCTTGTCAACATCTGCTTTTGCACCGCCGCTTCCGGTTCGGTTTCCGGCCTCGGCCTTCGCCGGCTCTCCGATCCGCACTCAAAACAATCAGGTTTCGTTGGTACTTTCTTGCGCCGCCTCTTGCGCTCAACACCGGTCGGGGTCTACGCTATTGGCTATGCGTCGATGTCGCTAACACCGGCCTGGTGAGAAGCTCCGATGCAGACGTGCGCCGCTTTCGCGCGCGCCTTTCCCAAGCTTGATTGCTCCAATCCACCCAAACGATTTCGAATTCAATGGCCGGGGCCCCATTTCGCCCCAAGAGGAGATCACAATGGCGCGCATTGCCGCGGATGTAACTGAAATCATTGGCCGCACCCCGCTGGTCCGGCTCAATCGCGTGGCCGCCGGCCTGCCGGGAACCGTCCTGGCCAAGCTGGAAGGCCAAAACCCCCTTTCGAGCGTCAAGGACCGTATCGGTCTGGCGCTGATTGACGCCGCCGAAAAGGCCGGCAAGATCACACCCGGCGAGACCATCCTGATTGAGCCCACCAGCGGCAACACCGGGATTGCACTGGCCTTCGTGGCCGCGGCCAAGGGCTACAAGCTCATCCTCACCTTGCCCGAAACCATGAGCCAGGAGCGTCGCGCCGTGCTGCTCGCCTTTGGCGCCGAAATCGTGCTCACCCCCGGCCCCAACGGCATGAAGGGAGCCATCGCCAAGGCCAACGAGATCCTGGCCAAGACGCCCAACGGCTACATCCTGCAGCAGTTCGACAATCCCGCCAACCCGGCCATCCATTACGCCACCACCGGCCCGGAAATCTGGGCAGACACAGACGGCAAGGTGGACATTCTGGTTTCCGGCGTAGGAACCGGCGGCACCATCACCGGAGTGGCCAGATACATCAAGGAGCGCAAGCCAGGCTTCAAGGCAATTGCGGTGGAACCGACCGACAGCCCTGTGCTCTCGGGCGGCAATCCCGGCCCGCACAAGATTCAGGGCATCGGCGCCGGCTTTGTTCCCAAGGTGCTCGACACCAGCCTCATCGACGAGATCATCCAGGTGACGAACGACGAGTCCATCGCCGCGGCCCGCCAGTTGCCGCTCGAAGAGGGCCTGTTTGTCGGCATCTCTTCCGGCGCCGCCGTCTCCGCTGCGCTGAAGGTTGCCGCGCGGCCTGAGAATGAGGGCAAGCTGATCGTCGTCGTCCTGCCCGACTTCGGCGAGCGCTATCTCTCCAGCGTGCTCTTCGATTCGCTGCGTCAGAAGGCGCTGGCCCTGCCAACGGAAGCCATCCTGGTCTAGGCAAACAGTAAGCGCGGCCCAAGGGCATTCCTGGTCTCCCATCCTTTCGCCGCACTCGGCGAACGGGTGGGAGGTCACGAGTCTCCCACGCACAGTGTCTGTGCCTGATTCCAGAATCCCATGTCGCTTTTCACCCGCATCCGCGAAGACATCGACTCGGTACTCGAGCGCGACCCGGCTGCGCGTTCCCGGCTCGAAGTCCTCCTCTGCTATCCGGGACTCTGGGCGGTCTGGTATCACCGGATCGCGCATAGCCTGTGGCGCGCAAAGCTTCGACTTCCCGCGCGTCTGCTCTCTCAGTTCGCCCGCTTCGTCACCGGCGTCGACATTCACCCCGCCGCGCTGCTCGGCCGCCGCCTCTTTATCGACCACGCGACCGGAGTCGTGATCGGCGAGACGGCGATTGTCGGCAGCGATGTGACCATCTACCAGGGAGTCACCCTGGGCGGGACCGGCAAAGGCCACGGCAAGCGCCACCCCACCGTCTGCGACGGCGTCTTCATCGGCAACAACGCCAACGTGCTGGGCAACATCACCGTCGGCGAGAACTCGCGGGTCGGCGCAGGGTCTGTAGTTCTATCGGATGTGCCGCCCAACTCGACCGTGGTTGGCGTGCCCGCGCACATCGTTTATCGCAATGGTCAGCGCGTACTCATCACCGATCCGCACGACGTGAAGGATCCGCTCTCCGACGCCCTTATCGCTCTTTCTGCCCGCGTGGAGGAGCTGGAAAAATGCCTTTGTGTCGACGGCGTCCAACCCCGTCCAGCCATGGAACCCTTCGCCGCCGAAGAAGCCGAACGCGAAGCCTACCGCGCCGAGCTTGAACGCCTGCGGGAATACGTCTCAATGGGCGAAGGCATCTAACCCGACCCTACCCCGGGCAGCTCTCGCGTCAACGCAAAGTTCGCGCACCATTCGGTCCGCCTCACGCAAGGGAATTCAATCCGCCGAATGCGGCGCGAAATCAGTTGACGAAGCCAGATTCCTCGGTCCAATCTTGTAGCGCTGGCCAGTCCTGGGGCGGACGCTCGCTGTCCTCAACACCGTTCTGCCCCATTGACTTGAGGATTCCTTCTAATTCCCTGCGTTTACGAATGCCTGCCGGATGGAGCCGCTGCTGGCGCTGTGCTTTACCTCCTCCGCCCCGGATACATGGAGGTTCGAGCTATGAGGAAGAGACGTCTTTGCGCCTTCCTGGAATTTCTTTTCGCCTGCCTACTCTGCTGTTCAATCCCGCAAACGAATGCCCTTGCGCAGGGCCCTCAGCACGGCAGCTGGCAGCCACAGCAGCACGGCTTGATCGGCGTCTATGCCCACCTCGACGTTGAGGACGCGATCAACCAATACACCGGTCCCGCCAACCCCACATCCGAACAGTTGCATGCATATCTGCGCAACCTCTATGTGCGCATGTTCGCAAACCCGGCCCTTGTCGGAATCGAGCTGGGGGAGCACTGGAAAACCATTCAGACCCGCACGGAAGGTCCCTCCGGCACGCCTGTCGACCAGTTCGACTGGAGCTATCTCGACGACGCGTTTCTCTTTGCGCACGTGGCCCACAAATCGCTGCGGCTCAACATTACCCCAGGCATTTATTCGCCGGCGGGTGTGCTCGGCGAAATTCCTCCCTGCGATGGCTTGTTTCCCGGAACGCCGGGCCCGGTCATGGACGATTGCGGCACCGTGCAATTTCAAGGCGTTCCGGAAAAGGGTCCCAATGAAGTGTTTGTTTTTCCGCTGCCATGGAACTGTCTCTATAAGAATGCGTGGGCTGACTTTTTGTCGAATCTCAACGCGCGCTACAAAGACCGGGAGGAATTCGCATCCATCGTGGTCGCCGGTCCAATCGGCGCGTCGCCTGAAATGATTCTGCCCACGGACAACAACGACAGCTCCCCGCAGCCCTCGGGAGAGCCGGTGGATGCAATGTGGCGGGCTCTGATCAAGAACGCCTATAAATCCGACTCCAGTTACTGGGGCACTGACCAGGTATTCATCGATCAATGGGAGCAGACGATCGACACATACGAAAAGATTTTCTCTGGAATTTCGCTCGACCTTACACCCGACACCGGAGACGACTTTCCCGAGTTCAGTTCCACCCTGCCGCCGATTCTGCCCCCGCTCTACACTCCGGACTGCAATGCGACCCCGTTTGTCATGTCCTGCGAGGCCAAGGTGGAGATCATCTCCTACTTCATCAGCGAGCAGGGACACAACGGCAAATCCACCAAGGTGGGCGGCATGACGGCATCGAGCAACACCGGCGATGGGAACATCGGAATTCCCGGCGTGAAACTGCTCACCTCGCTTGACCCGCAACCCTGGCCGCCGATCCGCGGAGGCGCTGATTTCGACTACCCGGTTTCGGACCCGACAAAGATTCTGCAGGAGGGCTGCATCGATTATCCCGACGTCTCTAACTGCCAGAACATTACGCCGGAAGAGGCGGCCTACAACGTGCTCACCGACTTTTTCTACGGAACGCCGGCAGGCCCTGAATACGGCAGCATGCGTGGTCCGGCGCCGGTGCAGTATCTGAAAATTGACTACACCGACGTTTTGTATGCGGAAGAGAACCCATGCCCGCCGCAGCCGAGCAAGTCGTTGGGCAGGACGTCGCTTCAGGATCTGCTCTTCAGCGCCAGCCGGAGCCTCTTCAAGATCGCATACCCGCGGCTCGAATTTCCATCGCCTCCATCAACGTGCAGGTGGTGGTTTTAGCGGCGCATGGCCCCTCGCGCCGGTATCGCGTCTCATAAACCAGCACCGAGCGTCCCGGGAGGTCGGCGCCGTTGAGTTGCGTCCCGGTCACGCGCCCTCGTCAATTCGCAGCGCAAGGCTGCCGGAAACTTCGCTGCTGTTGCTGATAAAGTGATCTCGTTCCCACATTTGTCTCTCCGGGGTCCGGTTTGCATTTGCTGCGCTTTTCTTCCGCGCTCATTTTCGTTCTCGTTCTGCCCTTGGCCGCTCACGCTGCCACCCGCGTTCAGGCCGCGCCTGTTCCGCCGGAGCTCAAGTCGACCGCTTTCACTGTGACCGTCAACAACAAGCCAGTTGACGTAGCCCACGCCGCCGCCAGCTATGACTGGGTCTCCTTCGACATCACCGGTCCCGTCGACATTGCCATCACCTCGTCCGAGACGGGCTTCTGGGACCGCGGCGTCGACATCCAGCCCTGGCGTCTCGGTATCCGGCCAACGCTGCAAGGCGATACGATCCGCTTTCATCTAGCCGCTCCCGCCAAGCTCTCCATCTCCCGTCCCGGCGATTTCCTCAACAACGCGCACATGCTTTTTCTCTTCGCCGGCACGCCGCCGCCCCGTCCACCAGCCGCCGGTCCGCGCGTCACCATCATCCCCGCCGGCATTCATCGCCAAAGCCTCAATCCAAAATCCGGCGACACGATTTACCTCGCCCCCGGCGCGTTCATATTCGGCAGCCTTAACCTCTTCAACGTCGGCGGAGTCAAAATCCTGGGCCGTGGCACCATTGTTTACGAAGGCAATCAGGACCCCAACACCGACGAGGGCTGGATGCAGAAGCCCGACTGGCACTGCATCGGGTCCATCAACGCACGCAACGTGCAGATCGACGGCCTCACCTGCATCGTTCGCGCCCGCACCTGGTCCATCCAGATGAAAGACTCTTTCGACTTCACCTTCGACGACCTGCGCGTCATCGGCGGCAACCCCGGCAACGCCAACCAGGACGGCATGGACTGGCTCGGGGGAGGCGACTCGATCGTCCGCGACGCCTTCATCCGCTCTTCGGATGATGATTTTGCCATGGAAGGCAACTGGGACGGCTACGCCGACGCCGACCTGCTGCGCCCCGGCAAAGACGTCGAGAACATCCTCATCGAGCGCAGCGTGCTCTCGACCAGCATCTCCAACATCGTGCGCTCGGCCTGGCCGCGAAAGATCTTCAACTCGTCCAACTTCACCCTGCGCGACTCCGACGTGCTGCACGCCGGCATCGGCGCGTGCGGCCAGACCTTTGGCCTGCTCGGCATGTGGGGCGCAAACGACGCCAAGGGCGAGCACTCCAATTACACTTTTGAAAACATCTTCCTCGACAACTGGTACTCGCTGGTGCAGATCGAGCAGGAACAGCCTTCCGTTCACGGATTCACCTTCCGCAACATTTGGGCTCTCGACCAGCCGCCCCTGGCCGACTCCACGCTGACCGGCGATGTTGCCGGCATCACCTTCGACAATGTGAAGTACGCGCAGGTCCGCGCCTCGGCGAATGCCGATCTGCCTCTGCTTATCTCTTCCGGCGCGCAGCAGGCGCAATTTGCTCTCCCCGCCGGCCCGCTCGCCGCGTTCACAGTCGATCCGCCTTTCGTTTCCCCAGGCGAGGACGCCACCTTCACCGCCCAGACTTCGCCCGGCGCAAAATACACATGGCTTTTCGGCGATGGAACCCGTGCCACCGGCCGCATCGTGAGCCACACCTTCCCAGACGCCGACGGCACCGAACTCGATGGCGCGGCAACCGGTGCAGGCCGCTTCCGCGTTCTGCTCCACGTCGAAGACAAGAAAGGCAAACAGGACTGGGCCGCGCAAGGTGTGGTCGCCGTGGCCAAATGGCTCGACAGCGGAGAGGCCGCCAACCCGACCGTTCCCGGCCTCCCTTTTCAAATATTTCCCGGCAGTTGGACCGAACTGCCCGACCTGACCAAGGAGCAGGCCGTCTTCAACGGCCAGGCTCCCAACCTCTACGCCAGCGCACAGGGCTTTACGCGCTACGCTGCGGCGTGGGACGGGCTGATCGACATTCCCGCCGACGGCGGCTACACCTTTCACTTGCTCGACCGCGACGGCGCGCGCCTGGTCATCGATGGAGTTCAAGTGGCCAAAACAGGTCCGCCGTTTGCGCAGGTCTGCGGCGCGCCCGGCAACGCCATGCGCTACGACCGCGGCTCGCTCGGCCTCCGCGCAGGCAAACACGTCATCCACGTCGAAGGACTGCACTCCGTAAGCCAGGGCGACCCGCAAATCCTCTGGGAAGGCCCGGCGTTGCCGCTGGCGCCCGTACCCTCGGCGGCCTACAGCCATCTGCGCGACGACGCCATCAAGGCGACGATCCCGAAGCCGGGGAAAAAAGGGACTAGGGAATAGGGACTAGTCCCTTGTCCCTATTCCCTAGTCCCTTGTCCCTTGTCCCTAGTCCCTAGTCCCTAGTCCCTATTCCCTTGTCCCTGTCTTCGCCGCAGCGCCTACAATGCATAGAGGTTCGGGGAGAGCAGCCTTGGCGGTTCAGGCGGTGCAGCATATCCGGCGCATGCGGGGCGGCGCGCAGGGCCAGCTGATGCTGGGCGCGGACGGACATGCCTACGTGGTCAAATTCCAGAACAATCCACAGCACACGCGCGTGTTGGCCAACGAGTTTCTGGCCTCGCGGCTGGCTCTGGCGGCTGGCTTGACGGCTCCTGAAGTCGAGCTGGTCGATGTTTCCAGCTGGCTGATCGAC
>Ga0209169_10002443_pt1 | contig 11185 bp, 9 predicted proteins | sample HubBroMetageWRM4_FD_188346 | JGI IMG/M metagenome (GOLD analysis project Ga0209169, IMG submission 188346) | Warmed soil microbial communities from the Hubbard Brook experimental Forest, New Hampshire - Hubbard Brook CCASE Soil Metagenome WRM 4... | ecosystem: Environmental > Terrestrial > Soil...
ATCGCCCTGATCCGCGGCAGCGGCAAGCTCGCCGGGCCGGGCGTCGTGGAAGTCGGCGAGGCCCGCCACACGGCCCGGCACGTCGTGCTGGCCACCGGCTCGGACCCGGTCGTGCCGCCCGTCCCGGGCCTGCGCGAGCTGGACGGCCTGTGGACCAACCGCGAGGTCACCGGCATGAAGGCGGTCCCGCGCCACCTGCTGATCCTGGGCGGGGGGCCGGTCGGCGCCGAGATGGCGCAGGCCGTGCGCCGCCTTGGCGGCGAGGTCACGCTGGTCGAGGGCGCCAGCCACGTGCTGGGCCGGGAGCCCACCCCGCTCGGCGAGGCCCTCGGCGAAGAGCTGCGCCGCGACGGCATCGGGCTGATCCTCGGCACACGGGCGACCGCGGCGCGGCGCGACGGCGAGGATTACGTGCTGACCATCGAGGGCGGCCGGGAGCTGCGCGGCGACAAGCTGCTCGCGGCGACGGGCAGGCGGCCGCGGATGCCGGAAGGACTGGACACGGTCGGCGTCACCGCGGGCCCGCACGGCATCCCGGTCGACGCGCAGCTGCGGGTCGCCGAGCGCCTGTGGGCGATCGGTGACGTCACCGGGATCCGGCTGCTCACCCACGTCGGCAAGTACCAGGGCGAGGTCGTCGCCTCGAACATCCTCGGCGAGCCGCGCGACGCCCACTACGAGGCCATACCTGACGTGGTCTACACCGACCCGCAGGCGGCCTCGGTGGGCGCCACGCAGGCCCCGTTCAGCGTGACCGTCCCGCTCTCCGGGGTAGCCAAGACGGCGACCTACACCCACGATTTCGCCAGCTCCCGCGGCTTCCTGACCCTGCTGTCCGACGGCGACCTGCTGACCGGCGGCTTCGCGCTCGGTCCGGAGGCCGGAGAATGGATGCAGCAGGCCACGCTGGCCATCAGGGCACAGGTGCCGCTGTCGGTACTGCGCGACGTCATCCAGCCGTTCCCCACCTTCTCGGAGATCTTCGTCGCCGCGCTGAAGGCGCTGCGCCAGCAGATCACCGCGGCCGGCATGCAGGCCGCGGGCGCCCAGGCGTGAGCTAGGCGGGGACCGAGCGGCTGGATTCATCCCCGCCCCGTACCAGCATGTTGACGGCATCTTCTATCGATACGCCCGGGCCATCGCGGTCGCGCTCCAGGCAACCGGAAATAAGCGCAAGCACGGCCGTGCCGAGAAGCGAGCGATGTTTTTGGTGATCCACGACTACCGCATCGGGATTGGCGAGCGAACGCAGCGCGCTGCCTTCGACCAAGGCCACGAGCAGGTTTATGAAGTCGTCCGGCGAGATGCCGGAGCGAAGCCGGAGACCGCGAGCGCGCAGGATATTCGCGAGCAGCGGTTTCCACGGCTCCAGGACGCCTGTATAGTGCTCGGCCATAGCCGCGCGAGTCACCTTGTCACCCTCGGCCGCGGCGGCGGCGACAAGCTCAAGACGGAACCTTGGCCGGGCAATAAGGACCACCATGTACCAGTAGGCCAGCTCATGGACCACCTGATCGAAGTGCACGCCTGCCTCAAGGTCCCGGGCGGCGGCCTTGACCGCATCGCTTTCCCAGACCGCGGGCCCGGATTGTGACCACAGGCCGAAGCTCAGCAGATCAGCGATGAAGTCCGAATGCGAGCGCCAGGTGCTCCGCATCGTCGAGACGTTGCCTACCCGCGGGAACGGCGCAGGGTTGTTCGCCACCTCAGCGGCCACCGCACGCTGGGAAAGAAAGCCGAGCATGGGACGCTCAACCGAATTCTCATCGTCAGGGTCGACGAGAATGCGCTCCGCACAGGGACCGATGAAGCGCTCGATCAACCGCATTGCCGCCGCGAGGTAGGCGGCCGTCACGGGATCATTGGCAAGCCGTTCCCTGGCGGCGACGGTACGGCGGTCAAGGTGGCGGACGACCTGTGACAGATCCTGGTTAAAGGGGAAGGGAAGACGCTGCTTGAGCGGCCGTTTGTCGTCCATGACTCAATAGTCCACGGAAACCGCGCCACAGGATAGGCGCGCGACCGCGCGGTAATGCGCAGCCGCGCGGTCGCGACTACGTCCACGCAGGTGAGCATCACGACAAGCGCTCGGTGTCGGCTTAGAACGGATTGTGAGATCGAGTGATCCTCAACCGAAGGCCCCTGATCATGATTGCCGCCTGTAGCATTGCCGTCGTCACATCCGGACTAGCCGTCGCGGCACTTGCCATGCTGCTCGCCTGCACCGTCGTTCCCGCGCAAGGTACCCTCTCGCGCCGGGCAACCCTTGGGCTCCAGGGTGCGGCCGGCGGCCAATGGTCGCGCCGCGGCTCGCGGCACTGCGTAATCTTCGTAGTCGACATCGCGGGCTTCGCCGCCGCCAGCGCGGGCGACGACGAGGTGCAACTCGCCGTGCGCGACGCTCTCTACGGGCTGCTTATCCGTGCCTTCAGCGATTCGGCCATCACCTGGGAGCAGTGCTTCCACGAGGATCGAGGCGACGGAGTCCTGGTGATCATCCCTGCCCGGTGGCCCAGCATCACCGTGATCCATCCACTCCTCACCCATCTGCACGCACTGCTCCGCCGTCACAACCGGCTGGCCAGAGAACCCGCCAAGATCAGGCTGCGTGTCGGTATTCACGCTGGCGAGGTTCACCGTGACGCGTACGGCTTCGTCGGGGCTGCGGTCAACCACGCGTTCCGCCTGCTCGACGCGCCTGTGCTCAAGGAGGCGCTTGCCTTCCATAGCGCCGAGCTGGCACTCATCGTCTCCGACTACATGTACGAAAACGTCGTTCGCCATAGCAGGGCACTGATCGACCCGGCCGCCTTCCAGCCCGTTATCGCGGAGATCAAGGAGACGAGAGCCCGCGCCTGGATTCACCTCCCCGGTTTGGCCACGGTCAGGGCCGACGGTCGGCCGCTGCACCGGGGAACGTCAGGCGGCCCGCCTCAGGCGAAACAGCGTCAGACCGGCCAGCGTCAGGGCAACGACGGCGTCAGGCGAAGATGCCCCGGGGCAGCGTCATCGAGACGACCCAGTTCGGCAGGTCTACCGTCTCGCTGATCTTCAGGTCGCCGGCCACGCTGCACAGGGCGTAGGCCTCGTGCAGGCTCAGCTGCTGGTCGGTGACCAGCCAGTCGACCATGTCCCTGACCGCGTTCTTGGCGTTCTCCATCAGGTCCGGCCCAACCCCGGTGGTGTGGTAGTAGCCGTGACTGAGCATCTCGGCGGGCATGGCCAGCTGGGTGGGGTCCGCGGCCGGTACGATCGCCCTCGGCGAGGCGATGATGGTGTTCTTGATCAACCCGAACCGCAGCGTGCATGCCATCAGGGTCTCGATCGCCGTCACGCACACCTCGCCGTCGCCCTGCGCCATGTGCCCGTCCCCGGCGGAGAACTTCGCGCCCTCGGCGTAGACGGGGAACTGGATCCGCGCGCCCTTGGTGAACTGCCGGATGTCGGCGTTGCCGCCCATGCCGCCGCTGACGTTGGGCGGGAACGACCGGTACATGCCCTTGCGCAGCGGCGCGACGCCGTTGATGCCCATGAACGGCGCGACAGGGATCCGCGCCCGCCGGCCGGTGTCCGCGCCGACGAAGCTGGCGAACCCGCTGCTCTGGCCGCGCTCGAAGGTGAACAGCTGGACGAATGGCGCGCCGCTGTTGAAGGGCTGGTCCGCGGGGATCGCGCCCGGCACCGGGCCCACGCTCGGGTCGCTGATCTGGGAGGGCTCGGTGAACGCGGTGAACGGGGCGAGCACGTCGGGCCGCAGTGACCCGAACATGCCCAGCGTCGGGCCGATGACCACGTAGCCGAAGTCCACCAGCGGGCTGACGTCGAGGACCTCGACCTCGAGGATGTCGCCGGGCTCGGCGCCCTCCACCTCGACCGGGCCGGTCATCGGGTGCACCCCGGCCAGGTCGATGGTCAGGCTCCCCTCGGGGGTCAGCGTCCGGGCCGCCTCGCCGATGTCCAGCGCGTCGCGGCACAGCAGCTGGATCACCTCCCCCGGGCGGACCACCGCAGCGGGCGCCAGGTCACGGTTCCAGCGATTGTGCAGCACCTGGCCGAACCCGTCGAGGACCCGCGCGCCACCAGGCCCGGCCACCACGTCCGGCTCGCCGCCTGCCACGGCCATGCCCCCGATGGGCCCGCCGCCGGCCACGGCCGAGAACGCGGCCGCGGCCGCCCCGCCGATCATGGCCTGCTGCACCAGCCCGCCCGCGGCGCCGGAGTGGACGAAACACATGGTGGCCTCCTCGCGTCCATGCCAGCGCGCAGGCAGCTCCTGCCACTGGAGTTGGTTACATCATCCACGGTCGCACCGGGCGTCGCATCGGGCGCACGGACCTGACGCGGGGCAGCTACGTCTCGTCAGCCATCCTGGCAACCGTGGGGGCCGGCAGCCGGCCGGTGACCCACGCGGCGATCTGGGTGCGCGAGGTGAATCCCAGCTTGGCGGAGATGTTGGCCACGTGCCTGGCCGCGGTGGCCGGGGTGATGGAAAGCTCCGCCGCGATCGCCTTGTTGCCGCAGCCGCGGGCCACCAGCGCGGCGATCTGGCCTTCCCGCGGGGTGAGCGACCTCGGCGCCTCGTTTGCCGCCACCACGCTAAGCGCCGGGCTCTCGGCGTCCGGGCGCGGCACCTCCAGGGCCAGGGCGACCGCTGCCTCGCTGCTCATCGCCTGTCCTTGCGCCCACAGCCTGGCCACGGCGGCCTCTCCGAGGCGGCGGGCTGGGGCGAGATAGCCGTCGGCGCGGGGCCTGGGCAGCGGCGGCACTCCGGCCGTCTCCCGCAGTGCCGCGGCAGCCGCGGTGAGCAGCACGGCCCGCTCGGGCTGCTCCTCCCGGACCGCGAGCATGGCGAAGGCCTCGAGCCCGCGCGCCACGCCGACGCGCGTGCCGGTGGCGTGGCTGAGCCGGATGCTCCTGGTCAGGTGCCGCCTGGCCTGCTCGAGCGCGCCGAGGTCCATGGCCACCCGGCCCAGGCCCGCGACGCACCGCGCGATCTCCTGGCGGGCACCGATCTCATGCAGGATCGCCAGCGCCTCCACGTAACGGGAGTGCGCCTCGCCCTGATGACCGCGGAGCCTGGCCAGGTCGCCGAGGCCGACCAGGGCGCGGGCGACGCCCCACTGCTGGTCGATCCGCCGCATCACGCTGACCGAGGCGGTGGCCAGCTGGTGGGCCTGGATGAGCTGGCCGGCCCTGGCCGCGATCGCGGCACGGGTACCTAGCGCGTAGCCCTCGTTCCAGCCGTCGCCGGCGGCCTGGGCGGTCGCGAGCGCCTGGTCCGCATGGGCGGTCGCCTCGGCCATCTGCCCCGTATGCAGGGCGATCTCGCTGAGCAGGTTCAGCCCGACCGCGGTCCAGAACCGGTCGCCGCCGTCCCTGCACAGCCCGAGACCCGCCACGGCCAGGCTCTGCGCCACGGCCGGGTCGCTGGGCAGCGCCAGCTGCGCCCTGGCGATCAGTGCGGCGCCGCGGATCCGCGGCGACAGCGCGGACGTGCCGAGGGCCAGGAAAGAATCGAGCCACTCGCCGCCCTCGGCGTAGGTACCCCACACGATCCAGCGCGGGCTGACCGCGATGCAGATCCGCAGCCCGGTCTCCACGTCGGCGTCGGCAAGGCACCAGGCCAGCACCTGGGCGACGTTGCCGGCGTCGACAATGTACCTGCGGGAGCAGTCGACCCGCGCCGACCACGGGACCGAGACCTTCGCCATCCCGACCGCCAGGTGCTGCTCCGCGGTCCGCAGCGTGTATTCACGCAGCGCGAGCCGGAACCGAGCCGACTCCCCCGCGCCGTCAAGCAGCGCCGCCGCGTATTCCCTGATCGAGTCCAGCATCCGGTAGCGGGCCTGGCCGAGCACCTCCGGCTCGAGCACCACGAGCGACTTGTCCACCAGCGCGGCGGTCAGCGCGAGCATGTCGCTCGCCGGGACCTCGCCGTCCGCGCAGACCTGCTCCGCCATCTCCAGGGACCACCCGGCGAAGACCGACAGCCGGCGGAACAGGGTCCGCTCGGCCGCGGTGAGCATCTCGTAGCTCCACTCGATCGTGGCCCGCAGGGTGCGGTGCCGCGGCGCGGCCGACCGGTCTCCCGCGGTCAGCAGCGCGAACCTGTCGTCGAGCCGGGCGGCGATCTGCTCCACCGACAGCACGCCGATCCTGGCGGCGGCAAGCTCGATCGCCAGCGGAAGGCCGTCGAGCGCGCGGCAGATGGCCTCTACGACCGCGGCGTTATCCGGACCGACCGCGAAGCCTGGACGGACCGCGGCGGCCCGGTCGGCGAACAGGCGGACGGCCTCGTCGTGGTTCGCGTGCGCCGCGCCGTCGCCGGTCCCAGCTGGCGACACAGCGGGCGGCACGTCGGGCGGCACGGCAAGCGGCGGCACCCGCCACACCGTCTCGCCCGCCAGGCGCAGCGGCTCGCGGCTTGTCATCAGCAGCCTCACGCCCGGCGAGCTCGCCAGCAGGCGCCCGGCTATCTCGACACACGTGTCGATCAGGTGCTCGCAGTTGTCCAGGGCGAGCAGCAGGCAACGGGACCGCAGCACCTCGGCGAGCGTGTCGAGCACCGGGCGCCCGGGCTCCTCGCTGATGCCGATGACCGCCGCAAGCCGCGAGATCACCAGGTCAGGCTGCCGCAGGTCGGCCAGCTCGACGAACCAGGCGCCGTCGGGGAATTCGGCCGCCATCGGGCCGAGCAGGCGCAGCGCCAGCCTGGTCTTCCCGATGCCGCCCGGGCCTGCCAGCGTCAGCGCGCGGGTTGAGCAGATCAGTCGGCGCAACTCGTCAAGCTCGCGCTCACGACCGATAAAGCTATTCGGCTCCTCCGGCAGGTGCGGCTGAATCTTGGCCCCCCGTTCCCCTGAATGCAGATAATCATGGGGGGTTAGGCATGGCCAGGCAATCCCCCGTTAGGGGGAGTTACACCTGGTCACTCCGATCTTAGTGACGGTGCGTATCGAGCTGCCGGCGCAGCGGGAGACGTCCGGCCGGCCTCCGGGACGGGGCCGCATGTTTGAGGACTCCCAGGCGGGTAGCTAGACGAAGACGCAAGGCACTAGGAAGGAAACCAAAGACATGTATATCGGCATCGGGACCGTAGTCCTCATCATCATAATCGTGCTGGCGATTATGCTCTTCCGCCGGCTGTTATGCCCGTAGCCCTACTAAGCGCAACAGCCGGCTCAGCGGGAGTTGAGCCGGTTTCGCTTTTCGAGGCCACGGTCAGCGCTGCTGGCCGCGGCCGGACTTCGGCGGGGCGGCGTCCCAGCCCAGGCCCCGGGCGCCGCCGCCGAGGTATCCCTCGGCCGGGGTAGCCCGATAACAGGATGGGCCCGGGCGGCTGCCAGCCTTATGGAAAAGACAGTGCGAGGCGGCGGCGCAAGTTCACCTGACGACTCCGTACGCCCTTTTCGGTAAAGCCACTGCTCGTTCGGGATAAAAAGATTTAAATACTTATTTGCCGAACGATCAGTGGTGCTCGGCCCGGTCCGTGGCTGTGTCCCGGTGCGGCGTGCGGCAGGATGGGCGCATGCTGGTGGTTCATGTACATGCCCGGATCCGGCCGGAACGGACCGCGGATTTCCTCGCCGCGACGCTGGTCAACGCGCGGGCGTCGCTCACCGAACCGGGCGTGCTGCGGTTCGACGTGCTGCAGGATGAGGCCGACCCGGGGCACGTGGTGCTGACCGAGGTGTACCGCGACGAGCAGGCCTCCGCCGCGCACAAGCAGACGCCGCACTACGCGGCCTGGCGGGACGCCGTCGCCGAGATGATGGCCGAGCCGCGGCAGTCGACCCGGTTCGCCGCCGTGTTCCCCGCCGACGACCCGGGCTGGGTGAGCGCCGCGCCATGAGATCCGAGTTCGCAGTTGGCAGTTGCCACGCCATGAAGTTCGCGTTGGCCGCGGGCCGGATGCCATGAAGTTCGCGTTGGCCGCGGGCCGGATGCCATGAAGTTCGCGTTGGCCGCGGGCCGGGTGCCATGAGGTTCGACTTCGCCACGGCGGGGCGGGTGCTGGTTGGTGCGGGCCGGGCGACCGAGCTGCCCAGCGTGCTTTCCGGGCTGGGGTCCCGGGTGCTCGTCTGCACGGGCAAGGACCCGGCGCGGCACGCCGGGCTGGTCGACGGGCTCGGGATGCCGACGGCGGTGTTCCCCGTTGCCGCCGAGCCGACGGTCGAGCTGGCCCGGGCCGGGGTCGCCGCGGCGCGCGAGCACGGCGCCGATGTCGTCGTGGCGATCGGCGGCGGCAGCGTCATCGACACGGGCAAGGCCGTGGCCGCGCTGCTCGGCAACGGCGGGGATCCGCTGGACTACCTGGAGGTCATCGGGTCCGGCCGGCCGATCACCCGCGCCGCCGCGCCGTGCGTCGCGGTGCCGACCACCGCGGGCACCGGGGCGGAGGTGACCGCCAACGCGGTGCTCGCCTCGCCGGCCCACCGCGTCAAGGCCAGCCTGCGCAGCCCGCTGATGATCCCGCGGGTCGCGCTCGTGGATCCCGAGCTCACCGTCTCGTGCCCGCCGGCGGTCACCGCGGCCAGCGGCCTGGACGCGCTCACCCAGTGCCTGGAGCCCTTCGTCAGCCCGCAGGCCAGCCCGCTGACCGACGGGCTTGCCCGGGAGGGGCTGCGCCGCGCGGCGGCGGGCCTGCGCGCCGCCTACGCCGACGGCGGCGATCTGGCGGCACGCGCGGACATGGCCGTCTGCGCCCTGCTCGGCGGGATGGCGCTGGCCAACGCCAAGCTGGGAGCCGTGCACGGCCTGGCCGGCGTTGTCGGCGGCACCGCGGACGTGCCGCACGGCCTGGCCTGCGCCGCGCTGCTGGCTCCGGTCATCGAGGCGAACCTCCGGGCACTGCCGCCCGGCCATCCCGCCCTCGACCGGTACGCGGAGGCGGCCCGGCTGCTGACCGGGCAGCCCGCCGCGTCCATCCAGGACGGCCTGGCCTGGATCCGCGAGACCCTCGTCCTGCTTTCGGTACCCGGGCTGGCCGCGTTCGGCCTCGGGAGCGAGCAGGCCGACGAGATCGCGGCCAAGGCCATGACCTCGTCGAGCATGCAGGGCAACCCCGCCGTGCTCAGCCGGGACGACCTGCGGGCCGCGCTGATCCAGGCCCTGTAAGTCCAGGCCCTGTAAGTCCAGGCCCTGTAAGTCCAGGCCCTGTAAGTCCAGGCATTGTGAGTCCAGACACTGTGAGCGGCCGGATCAGACCGTTATCGCGGCACCCTCTCCCGCCTGAGCGGAGACGGTGTGGTCGTCGAACCACAGCCCGCCCTCGGCGAGGTAACGGAAGTGCAGCGTGGTGCCGGCCTGGACCGTCACCGCCGCGCTCCGGGTGCCCTTCGCTCGCCGCCGCAGCGGGTTGGCGAAGGGATTCCAGTCGTTGAAGTTGCCCACCACGGACACGGGCCCGCTTGGCTCGTCGGCAGGCAGCGTGAAAGTGACGCGAACGGTGCCGTCACGCCCGGGCCTTGTCGTCTTGATCAACGCTCTCTCCCATCCGGGGACTCAGCCAACTTGATCAAGCTAACTATAATAATTCGAGTGGCTGTTCGCCAGCATTGCCACCCGGGCCCGGCGTGTCGCGCGTCGGGAACGCTCAGTCCGAGGCGGAAGTGGCCCGGCGGACCAGGCGGACCTTTGCGTTCGGGTGGTCGCGCCAGGTGCTCGCGCCGGAGGCCGCGGCGTGCTTGGCCTGCTCCCACTTGAGCCGGGCAAGCTCGCCAGGCGGGACCTCGAGCTCCTTGATCCATGCCCTCGTCGCCGCGACCACGTGCGAGCCGGCCACGGCCAGGCCGACCATGCCGACCACCGCGCCGATCCCGATCAGCACGCCGCCCGCGATCAGCGGCCCGGACTGCAGCTGGGGCCACGCCCCGGTGGACTGGCTGTTGCTTTCATCATTAGCCATGGCGCCCGTCCTTAAGTAGCGTGCGCGAGCCCTATCCGGGCCACGCCCTTACCCTCGGTGACAAGCCTAACGAGGCGCGAGCACAACGGAAATGCCGGCCGGCGAGAGGCGCCATCGGCTGACTCGCGCGGGAACGGGACCTGCGAGGCTCGAGCGTGTCGCGGAAGTGACAAGTTTACCTTTCAGTCACGTAAGCCCCAGAGCCATCACCTTGCCGGGGTCGCTGCGCCGAACCAACGGCGCGGATGCCCCTCCCATGCATACGGACGACCATTCCCGGGCTGCGGGCTCCCTGGCACGGCCGAGGAACGTGTCTGATGAGGCGCCTGGCAGCTACTGAGACGTGAGTGCCGCGCCCGCGCCGACCGGGAAGGTAGTCGGTGCTACAACGCCTACCGGTTTCGGTATGCGGTGCCACACCCACTACCTGAGGGAATGCCGGAAATGGTGACGGATGGGGTCAGTGGGGTTAAGCGGGGCAATACCCAGGCTGGCCGATCCCGTAACAGCCCGTACAACCGGCGCGTTGTCAAATCGTTCCGGCCGGACGGCCGGGGGTTGAGGGCGCGTATCGACATGCTGCTATCGATAAGATACTCATTGTGTCGGGTTATCGGGCGGATCGATGGCGTTAGATAGGACTGCCTATGAACCGGACGGGATCGGGGCCGACCGGATCGATCAGCGCGGGTCGGGCGCCGAGGCGACTGTGGGGCGGGTCGAGTCGGGCGGGGCGGGCGGGGCGACCGACCCGGCCGAGGTGCGGACCCGGGCTGAGTACTACGCGGCGTGCACGGAAGGCGACCGCGCCATTCCCGCGGATGAGGACCATCGCCAGGAAGACCGGCGGACCACTGCCGCGGATGAGGACCATCGCCAGGAAGGCGGGCGGCCGGAGCGTTCCGGCTGGGACGCGGTAGACGCCGGGAACCGCCCGGCGCTGGATGCGCTTCGCATGACTCCCGAACGCAGGACGCACATACTCGACGGCGATGCGTACGGCGGCGGGCACCGGCACGGGACGGGCAGGCCCGGCAAGACCGAGTTCCCTGCCGACTGGGACGACGAGAAGATCGTCGACACGCTGCTGGACGTGGCGCGGCGGCCGGATCGGGTGCCTCGGCGTCAGGAACGCAATGGCAACTGGGTGACTCGCGGCACGCGAGAGGATGTGGAGGTCGTGGCGATCGTTGCGGGTGACGGACGGGTCTGGAGTGGCTGGCCGCTTCCGGGCGGTCCCGGTGTCGTGAAGAACCCCAAGGAGAAGTGATGGACGAG
>Ga0209169_10002446_pt1 | contig 11179 bp, 3 predicted proteins | sample HubBroMetageWRM4_FD_188346 | JGI IMG/M metagenome (GOLD analysis project Ga0209169, IMG submission 188346) | Warmed soil microbial communities from the Hubbard Brook experimental Forest, New Hampshire - Hubbard Brook CCASE Soil Metagenome WRM 4... | ecosystem: Environmental > Terrestrial > Soil...
GTGGCCGCTGCTTTACACCCACATCGGCGTGTGCGTGGCGGGCGGCGCGTTTTTGGCGTCAGCATGGGCGTCGCGGCGCGGATGGCTTTCGAGCGGCGGCGTGGCGAGTGCACTTCTACGAGTGACGGCCATGCTCGCGATTGGCGCGGCAATCTTTGCGGGTGCTTATTGGACGCGCACAGTGCCGTGGCAAAATTCGCATCGCATCAAGAATCCACCGATCGCGCCGGCGACGATGGACGCTGAGGGCGATGGGCCGACGGGACTTTACTTCCCCAGCTCGGCGCAGACCGCCGACCACGGCCACATCCCCGCGAACTACTTCACTGAATCGCAATCCTGCCAGCGCTGCCACGCGGACATTTACAAAGAGTGGCAAAGCTCGGCGCACCATTTTTCGTCGTTCAATAATCCGTGGTACCGCAAAAGCATCGAGTACATGCAGGACACGATTGGCGTGAAGCCTTCGAAGTGGTGCGCGGGCTGCCACGACCCGGCGCTGCTTTATAGCGGAATGTTTGACAAGCCGATTCGCGAAGTGGAAGACACTCCGGCCGGGCAAGCGGGCTTGGGCTGCATGATGTGCCACTCCATCTCGCAAGTGAAAAGCACGATGGGGCAGGCGGATTTTCTGCTGGAGTATCCGGAGCTGCACAAACTTGCAGCGTCGAACAATCCGGCGGTGCGCTGGCTGCACGATTACCTCACCGAGCTGAATCCGGAGCCTCACCGGCGCGTGTTCCTGAAGCCGTTCATGAAGACGCAGACTGCGGATTTTTGCTCGTCGTGCCACAAGGTTCACCTCGACGTGCCGGTGAACCACTACCGTTGGGTGCGCGGATTCGACGATTACGACAATTGGCAAGCTAGCGGCGTTTCTGGCCTGGGCGCACGGAGCTTTTATTACCCGAAGAATTCGCAGATGTGCGCCGACTGCCACATGCCATCGACGAAATCGACGGACGCGGGCGCCGTGGAGGGAATGATTCACTCGCACCAATTTGTGGCCTCGAACACGGCGGTGCCGTATGCGAATACGGACGACACGCAGCTGAAGGCGACGGAAGATTTCTTGAAGGCTGGGCAAGTGAGCGTGGACGTGTTTGCGATCATGCCGGAGAAAAAGGCGGCGGAAGCAGGGTCTGGCGGTGGTGGTGCGGCGGCGGGCGTGGGCCGCGCGGGCGGCGTGCCGTCGCGGAATTTGCAGACGACCTTTGCGGTGGGCGAAGAAGCGGAATCGTCTGTGCCGGTGAACGAATCGCCGGAAGACGCGACGCCGATCGCGTTGATTACTGCGCCGCTGAATCGCACGACGGCGCAGGTGAAGCGCGGCGAAACGTATCGCGTCGACGTGGTGGTGCGAACGCGCAAGCTCGGCCACTTCTTCCCTGGCGGGACAGTGGATGCGTTCGATTGCTGGGTGGAATTGAAAGCCGTGGATGATAAAGGCCAGACGATCTTCTGGAGCGGGAGCGTTAAGGACGACGGCAAGGGGCCGGTGGATCCGGGCGCGCATTTTTATAAGTCGATGCAGATTGACGCGCACGGAAATCCGATCAACAAGCGGAACGCGTGGTCCACACGCGCGACGGTGTACGTGCATCTGATTCCCCCGGGCGCGGCAGATACGATTCATTTCCGGATGCAGGTGCCGCCGAACGCGGGCGATCACGTCCATCTTGAAGCGAAGATGAACTACAGGAAGTTCACGTGGTTCAACACGCAATTTTCGTATGCGGGGCAGCACGATCCGAACGAGAAGGTGCCCGAGGGCGCGATTGCGCCGAGTTACGACGACTCGCATTACGTATTCACGGGCGATACGAAGCACTTGCCGGGCGGCGCGAATGGAATTCCTTCGCCCCCGATCGTGACGATGGCATCGAACACCGCCGATTTGACGGTGCTGGCGGCGAACGCACCAGAGCCGGCGCCGCAACTGGTGTTAAAGGGTGAGGACTGGACGCGCTGGAACGACTACGGCATCGGACTGTTCTTGCAGGGCGATGCGATTGGCGCGGCGGGCGCGTTTGAAAAGATCACGCAGATCGATCCGAAGAATCCAGATGGATGGACGAACGTGGGGCGCGTGCGCGTGCAGGAAGGAAATATTCCCGCGGCGCTGGATGTGCTTGGCAAGGCGCTGGCGCTCGATCCGCACCTGGCGCGAACGAATTATTTCTATGCGCGCGCGCTGCGGCAGGAAGGCCACTACAACGAGGCGGTGCCGCACCTGCTCGACGTGCTGTCTCAATATTCGAAGGACCGCGTGGTGCACGACGACCTGGGGCGGATTTATTTCTTGCAGCGGAATTACAACGACGCGCTCGCGCAGTTCAACGAGACGCTGGCGATCGATCCGGAAGACCTGGAAGCGAATTACAACTTGATGCTTACGTACACGGGACTTGGGCAGCCGGACAAGGCGGCGGATTTTCAGAAGCGATATTTGCGATTCAAGGCGGACGAATCGTCACAGACGCTGAACGGACCGTATTTGCGCGTGCATCCGTTTGATAACAACGAGCGGCAGCCGATTCACGAGCATATCGATGCGCGCGACGTGGAGAAGATTGCGGCGGCGGAAGAGAAGGCCAAGGCGGTGGGCGCGGCGAAGAATGTGGCGCGCACGACAGCGGCAGCCGAGCCAAAGCAGGGAACTCCCTAGAGGCGAAATGACGCGACGAAGAAAATTCGTGAGTGCACTGGTATGCGCGGTGGGAGCGATCGCGGCGCTTGCGGCCGGCGAGATCGACGCACAGGCGCAGCAGAAGGCGCACGCGTCCGCGGTGCATTTCGAAGACATCACGAAGGCGGCGGGAATTCATTTCACGCACAACAACGGCGCATTCGGAAAGAAGTGGCTGCCGGAGACGATGGGGCCGGGCGTCGCGTTCATCGATTACGACAATGATGGGTGGCAAGACATCCTGCTGGTGAACGGGAGCGACTTCCCCGGGCACGCGACGAAGCACACGACGCTCGCGCTCTATCACAACAATCACAACGGAACTTTTACCGATGTGACGAAGCAGGCGGGGCTCGCCGTTGAGATGTTTGGCATGGGCGTGACGGTGGGCGATTTCAACAACGACGGCTACGACGACATTTTCGTGACGGCAATGGGGCAAAGCCGGCTTTTCAAGAACAACGGCAACGGAACTTTTAGCGACGTGACGAAGCAGGCGGGATTGCAGGGGCCGAACGAATTCAGCACGAGCGCGGCGTGGGTGGATTACGACAAGGACGGAAAGCTGGACCTGGTGGTGGCGAATTACGTGCAGTGGACGCCGGAGACGGATATTTATTGCGCGCTCGATGGGAAAACGAAGTCGTACTGCACGCCCGAGGCGTATCAGGGCACGTCACTGAGGCTGTGGCACAACAAGGGCGACGGCACGTTTCAGGACGTGACGCAGAAGGCGGGGCTTTACGACACGAGTTCGAAGAGCCTTGGCGTCCTGACGTTCGATGCGAATCAGGATGGCTGGCCGGACATTCTGGTGAGCAACGACACTCAACCGAACAAGTTGTATATCAATAATGGAAATGGGACATTCAGCGATAAAGGCGTGTCGTCGGGGATCGCATACAGCGAAGACGGCATCGCGCGCGCGGGGATGGGCGTAGACGCGGGAGACTATGACCGATCAGGCTACCCGAGCGTGGTGATCACGAATTTTTCGAATCAAATGCTGGCGCTGTACCACAACGAGCACAACGGACTTTTTGTGGATGAGGCGCCGCAGTCGGACGTGGGGCACGCTTCCCTGCTGACGCTCGGGTTCGGGTGCTTCTTTTTCGACTACGACCTGGATGGCTGGCTCGATCTCTATGTGGCGAACGGGCACATTGAGGATGCGATCGAGCGGGTGCAGCCGCGCGTTCATTACGCGGAGCCGCCACATCTTTTTCACAACACCGGCAACGGGAAATTTAATGAGGTGACGCAGGCGTCGGGAACGGCTTTCGCTTCGCCGCGCGTGGCGCGAGGGGCGGCGTACGGCGACATTAATAATGATGGCGCGCTGGATGTGCTGGTGGGCGTGAATGGCGGTTCGCCGGCGCTGTTCAAGAATGTAGGCGCGACGAATCACAGCCTGCGCGTGAAGCTGGTGGGGACGAAGTCGAATCGCGACGGCATTGGCGCCGTGGTGAAGCTCACCGCGGGCGGCGACGTGCAGTCGAAGGCGCTGGTGAGCGGGTCGAGCTATTTGTCGTCAAACGAGCTGGTGCTCACATTTGGATTGGCGGGCCACGCGCAGGCGGACACGATTGAAGTACGTTGGCCGAGCGGGCAAGTGGATACGCTCAAGAATGTGGCGGCCGACCAAATCGTCACGGTGAAAGAAGGCTCAGGCAGTATTTCAGCGAATCCGCTCGCGAAACGGTAGAATAGCGAACGGAATGAACGGTTTTTCGAAGCTCATCACTGCTGTATTCATCGCCGCGTTTTTATCGACTTGCGCACTCGCGCAGGATCAAGCGGCGCCCGCACAAAGCGCAGCTCCTTCTGCAACTGCGGCCGCGCCCGCGCATCATGCGGCCCATCCCGCTCCGAAGAAGCCCGCTGCAAAATCCGCCGACGAAGAAACCGAAGAGCAGAAACACGCGCGCGAATTGCAGGCGCAAGTAATCCGCCAAAACAATTTCGGCGTCGCGCTGATGAACCGGCAGCAGTTCGAGACGGCGCTCGGTAAATTTCAACGCGCTTGCATTCTCGATCCGACCAGCGATGTGGGCTGCCTGAACGCGGGTATCGCGCTGCTGAACATGCAGCGGTTCGATGAGGCGCGGCAACTGCTGGAGAAAGCGGCGGAGCGCGACCCGCGGAATGCGCACGCGTGGTTCAACTTGGGATTGCTGGAGAAGGCGAGCGGCTCGCCCGAAGCGGCGATCGCGGATTTTCAGAAGGTGGCGGCGATTGATCCCTACGACGCCGATACGCAGTACTTCATGGGGCTGATTTACGCGCAGCAGCAGGACTACAAGAAAGCGATTGCGGCGTTTCAAAAGGCGGTGGCGCTGAATCCGTTCCAAGTGTCGGCGGAATTTGGGCTGGCGCAGGCGATGCAGCGGTCGGGCGATCCCGCGCACGCGAAGGATCACTTCGACAGATTTCAGCACATGACGGCGGCAAAGCTGGGCAAGCCGGTGAGCTTTATTTACGGCGAGCAGGGGAAATATTCACTAGCGGAAATTATGCAGCCTGCGCCGGAACCGGTGCCGCCGATGATGCCTGTGAAATTTGCGGCTGTAGCGGGATCGGGATTTCCGGTGGCGACGGCGGCGGAGATTGCGGCGGCTGATCCGCCGGTGGAAACGGTGGGCGCGAAGCCGGGCGCGCGGCCTGCGCATCGCGTGGCGAAGGCGGCGGCGGATGCGTCCGCGGCAGCTCTTGCGCCGGATGCGCTGGCGCGATTTTTTGGCGGCGGCGCGTGCGTGATCGATTACGACGGCGATGGGAAACCGGACGTGTTTCTCGCGGATGCCGACGGCAAAGGCAACGCGGCGCTCTACAAAAATGTGGGCCACGGCTATTTCGAAAATGTGACGCGCATGGCAAAGCTCGAAATCAAAGGGCGCGTGATGGGCTGCACGGTGGGCGACTTCGACGGCGACAGCAAAGCGGACCTTGCGGTGACGGTGGATGGACGCGTGGCGCTTTTTCACAACGAGGGCAACGGGACGTTTAAGGACGTGACGGAAGACGCGGGAATCACGGCCGATGCGAATTCCGATGCGCTGGCGATGGGCGTGACGTTCATCGACTACGACCACGACGGCGACGTCGATCTGTATGTGACGCGATTCAACAATTTTCCGCTGGCCGATCCGAAGCAGCCGTTCGACTTCCCTGCCGACCAGCCCGCGCCGGGCAACGTGCTGTGGCGCAACAACGGGAACAAAACTTTTACGGAGTGGACGACGCAGCCGGGACTGGCAGGTAGCGCCGCATCCGTGGGCGCGATTGCGAGCGACGTGAACAGCGATCGCGCGATCGATTTTGTGGTGACGGGTCTTGGCAAGGCGCCGAGCGTGTTTCTGAATCAGCGCGAAGGCGCGTTCAAGGCGACGACGCCATGGACGAGCGAAATGCCAGGGCCGACCGCGGGCGTGGCGGCGATCGATTTCAACAAAGACGGATGGATGGATTTTGCATTCACGCACTGGGGCACGCCGGGGCTGAGCCTGTGGAAGAACGTCGAGGGCAAATCGTTTGAGCGCGTAGATCTGCCGGACCTGGACTGGATGCGCGGTTGGGGCGTGGCGGCGGTGGATTACGACAACGACGGCTTCGTCGATCTCGTAGCGGTGGGCGAGTCGTTCACGGGCGAAGGACGCATCGTGCTGCTGCGCAATGAAGGCGCGGCGGGATTCCGCGACGTAACGGCGGCCGTAGGACTCGACAAAATTGTACTGCACCGGCCGCGCGGAATTGTGGCGTTTGATTTCGACGGCAACGCGTCGGTGGGACTGCTGATCACGCAGGCAGGATTGCCGCCCGTTCTGCTGCGCAACGACGGCGGCGACCGCTACAACTGGATTCGAATCGACCTGAAGGGCGAGGCGGACAATCGCACCGGCATCGGCACGAAAGTGGAGCTATACGCGGGCGCGCTACAGCAGAAATGGGAAGTGGCGGGCGCATCCGGATATTTGGGGCAAGGCCCGGCGCAGATCGTGGCGGGCCTGGGCGCGGAGCGCGGCGCGGACGTGATCCGCATGCTGTGGCCGACGGGCGTGCTGCAAGACGAGCTGGAAATTCCGGCGCACAAAGAAGAAGTGGTGACGGAGATCGACCGGCGCGGCAGTTCGTGTCCGATCGTGTTCGCGTGGAACGGCGAGAAGTATGAATTTCTGGGCGACATGCTGGGGCCGGGGATCGTTGGGCACTGGGTGGGACCTGACAAGCGAAACACGCCTGATCCTGACGAGTACATGAAGGTGGATGGCGCGGCGCTCGCTGCGAAAGACGGCAAGTTCGAATTCAAGATGGTCGAGCCGATGGAAGAGCTGGATTATCTCGATCAGGTGCGGCTGATCGCGGTGGATCATCCGGCGGATGTGGAGGTTTATCCGAACGAGCGGTTCATGAGCGAGCCGCCGTTTCCTTCGTACAAAGTGATTGCGGCGCAGGGCGCGCGGCCTCCGGCGGGAGCGTGGGACGATCAGAACCACAACATCCTGCCGCTGGTGGCAGAGAGCGACAAAAAGTACGTGACGAATTTCGGCGGCGAGCTGCCGTACGCAGGCTTCGCGCAGATGCACTGGATCGAATTGGATCTGGGCGAGTGGGACCCCGCGAATCCGCTGCGTCTGCTGATGGATGGGTGGACTGATTATTTCAGCGCGAGTTCGATGTACGCCGCGTGGCAGGCGGGCGTGGTGCCGATTCCGCCGTACGTGGAGGCGCAGGACGACGCGGGAAAGTGGGTGAACGTGGTCGATGATATGGGCTTCCCTGCCGGCCTCGAGCGCACGATGGTGGCGGACCTGACGGGCAAGCTGCCGCCCGGAACGCGATTCATCCGTATCAATACGAATTTGCGGATCTACTGGGATCGGATTCGCGTGGACAATTCGCCGGCGACGACGGCATTCAAGACGACGGAAGTGCCACTGGCTGGCGCGAAGCTTGCGTTCCGCGGCTACCCGAAATATGTGGAGGGCAAGCCGGCGGACGATTTGAGCTACGTGTATGAGGAAGTGAGCGCGACGGGGCCGTACGGGCGGCAGATTGGGAACTACACGCGGTACGGCGACGTGACCGATCTGGTGAAGAAAATCGACGACGAGTATGTGATTTATGGATCGGGCGATGAAGTGGCTGTGAGTTTCGATGCGACCAAGCTGCCGGATTTGCAGGACGGCTGGGTGCGCGACTATTTCTTTTTTGCGGATGGCTGGGCGAAGGACATGGATTTTTACGCGGCGCATGGAGACACGGTGACGCCGCTGCCGTTTCACACGAAGGGCTCGTATCCGTACCCCAAAGGCGTGGCGTATCCGCTGGATCCGGCGCACATGAAATACATGCTGGAGTACAACACGCGGGGAGTGGCGGGGCCGCCGGGGGCGTCGTATCAGTTTGAGTACAAACACCGGGATGATGCCGCGACGACGGAGGATGAGCCGAAGGCGGATCAAGCTCCGAAGCCGGAGGAGCCGCTGACGAATTAGTGTGGTGGAGGCTGTGCCGCGCACCCTTTTGGGAAGAAAAGGATGCGGCAACCGGAAAAGCGAGAGCGCAGACTGAAGTCTACGCTACGGGTGATGCGCTTGTTTGGGGCTCGTTGGCGTGATAAATTTGTTATTCAGTTGTCTTGCAGTCGTTTATGAAGCGATGTCGTCTGCTAATTCCAATTTCCCATATCCGAAAAATCCGGTAGACCGACCCTCCGCAGAGGTACCCGTGCGCGAGCCTGTTTTCTGGCGCGTTGAGGGCAGCCTGTTGAACCTGACGGCTGTGCGTCCAGTGGGATTCTTTGCGTGGAACGCGCAGACATTTGCGCAGCGCTGGGCGCGGCGCGGAAGCATGGCGGTGCTGGCGCTGGCGCGGCCGTTTTTGTACGTGACGAATCGTTCGTTTGCGACGCGCCTGCTGCACACGGTGCTGCGCGGAGTGAGCCGCGACCGCCTGGACCTGCTGGGCGAAGAGTTCTTTGAATATTCGCTAAAGCCGCGGATGAAGGCGGAGGGCGAAGCGAAGTTGCGCGCGGCGATTGCGGCGGGCGACCGCGTGGTGCTGGTGAGCCAGGGGCTCGATCACGTGATGCGTCCGCTGGCGAAATATCTGGGCGCGGCGGGGATCGTGAGCAACCGGCTCGATTTTCGCGACGGCATTTGCACGGGGCGGCTGCTCGATCCGGTGATCCGGCCGCGCGGGATTTTTGCACGGTTTACTGGCGGCGGGCCGGATGGGCGGCTGACGCGCGAGACGCTGGTGAGGGCGCTGGGATTCGAGAAGCGGCCGCAGGTGATCGACGAAGCGATTCGTTCCGTCGAGCGGCCGTCAATGCGGCTGAATTCGCCGACGGTGGAATACCGGTCGGGCGTGGGCGACGAGCCGCTTTCGGTACGCGATTCGCTGCGCGGGAAAAGCGTGCTGCTAATCGGCGGCACGGGATTCATCGGCAAGGTGTGGCTCGCGAATTTGCTGACGGAGCTGCCGGACATCGGCCGCGTGTATCTGCTGGTGCGGCACAACAAGACTGCGACGTCGCTACAGCGATTCCAGCGGGTGCTTGAGGAATCGCCCGTGTTTGACTGGCTGGTGGAGCGCCACGGCGAGCGCTTCGCGGAATTCCTGCGCGAGAAGACGGAAGTGGTGGATGGCGACGTGAGCAAGCCGGGGCTGGGGCTCGCGCCGGATGTGCGCGAGCGGCTCGCGGCGACGGTGGACGTGATCATCAACAGCTCGGGGCTGACGGATTTCAATCCGGACGTGCGCGACGCGCTGGCGATGAATGTGCGCGCGACGAATAACCTGCTGGAGTTCTTGAAGCAGTGCGCGCACGGTTCGCTGCTGCACCTTTCCACTTCATACGTGGTGGGCTCGCGCGACGGCCGCGTGATCGAAGAATTGCCGCGAAACTACACGCCAAAGAACGTGAAGGATTACGACGCGGTGGCGGAGTGGCATTCGCTGGAAGCGCTGGTGCGCAACACCGAGGCGCGGTCGGAATCGCCGGAGGTGACCGAGGAGCTGACGCGCGCGGCGCAGAAGAAAGATCACGCGGCGAAGGATTTGCACGGCGCAGCGCTCGAGAATCAAATTCGGAAGAATCGCACACGTTGGCTGCGGCAGACGCTGACCGATGCGGGGTCGAAGCGCGCGCAAAAACTGGGCTGGCCGAATACGTACACGTACACGAAGAGCTTGTCGGAATCGCTGATCCGGAATTTTCTGGATGCGAATCCGAGCGCGGCGATCGCGGTGGTGCGGCCATCGATCGTGGAATCGACGACGGGTGAGCCGTTTCCAAGCTGGAACGAGGGCGTGAACACGTCGGCGGCGCTTTCGTATTTGCTGGGGACTTTTTTCCGACAGCTGCCATCGACAGAGACCAAGTGCCTGGATTTGATTCCGGTGGATTCGGTGACGCGCGGGATGACGTTGATCGCGGCGGCGCTGGTGGCGCGGCGGAATGCGCGCGTGTATCACCTGGCGACGTCTGTCGTGAATCCGTGCAACATGGCGCGGTCGATCGAACTGACGAGCCTCGCGCACCGGAAATATTACCGTGCGCAGAAAGGCTTCGAATACAAAGTGCTGCTGAAGCTCGACGCGATTTCGGTGTCGAAGGAGCGGTACGAGGCTTTTTCGGCGCCGGCGCAGCAGACGATCGTGAAGCTGATCAACCGGACGGCGGAGCCGTTCTGGTCGCGGCCGCCACTGGCGCGCGCAGAACGCGAACTGGAAAAAGTGATCAAGCTGATCGCGCTGTTTGAGCCGTTCATTCTGCACAATGATCATGTGTTTGAAGCGGCAAACGTGGAAAATCTCGGCGCATTGCTGCCGGAGAATGAGACGGCGGCGTTTGGATACGACACGCGCGCCGTGGATTGGTGGGATTACTGGATCAACGTGCACGTGCCCGCGCTGAGAAAGTGGTGCTATCCTCTCATCGAAGGGCGGCCGATGCCGGAGCGCGAGAAGCGTTCAGTGCAGCTTGCGGCGCCGGCGGATGCAAATGCGGCGCAGGTGGCGGGCGCTGGGACAACAATTTCGTCTTAGTTAGTTCATGTGTGGGATTTCGTGTTGAAGACTTCGGCTTAAACCTCAAACACTCGTGGCTATCCTCCTAACCGGTTCGACGGGATATATCGGCGCGCATATCGCGGCCAACCTGCTGACGGGCTATTCCGAGCCGCTGAATCTGCTGGTGCGCGCGCGGGACGAGCAGGAGGCGCGCGAGCGGCTGTGGCGTTCGCTGCAGCTTCATCTGGATTTCCCTCAATTTCGCGAGTATCTCGATTCGCGCATCCGGATTTTCCGCGGCGATTTGACGGACGCGAAATTTGGACTCGCGGCCGGCGATTACGCGCGGCTGGTGCAATCGACGGATTCGGTGATTCACTGCGCGGCGTCGCTGAATCGAAAATCGGAAAAAAGCTGCTTGAACGTGAACCTGCGCGGGACGCTGGAAGTGATTCAGCTGGCGCAGCGGGCGCG
>Ga0209169_10002447_pt1 | contig 11179 bp, 10 predicted proteins | sample HubBroMetageWRM4_FD_188346 | JGI IMG/M metagenome (GOLD analysis project Ga0209169, IMG submission 188346) | Warmed soil microbial communities from the Hubbard Brook experimental Forest, New Hampshire - Hubbard Brook CCASE Soil Metagenome WRM 4... | ecosystem: Environmental > Terrestrial > Soil...
AAACTGAAGGCGCGCGTCGAGGCATATGCTGGAACCAAGCAACAATAGCGATCTGCCGCCGATTCCGGGGAAGCGCTACTTCACCATCGGCGAAGTGAGTGACTTATGCGGCGTCAAGCCGCACGTGCTGCGCTACTGGGAGCAGGAGTTCCCGCAGCTCAAACCGGTCAAGCGGCGCGGCAACCGGCGCTACTATCAGCGCCAAGACGTGTTGATCATTCGTCAAATTCGCAGCCTGCTCTATGAGCAGGGCTTTACCATCGGCGGAGCGCGCAATCGACTCACGGGCGACGACGCGCAGGTGGACCTCAATCAGAGCCAGCAATTGATCCATCAGATGCGGCTGGAGCTCGAGGAATTGATCAAGATTCTGCGCCGCTGATTCCGCTCGCGATTCAAAGTCTTTGTCGCCCAATTGGGCTATCATTCACCTCCGGTCGGGGCGTGGCGCAGCCTGGTAGCGCACTTGCATGGGGTGCAAGGGGTCGCAAGTTCGAATCTTGTCGCCCCGACCAATACTTTCGATTGCGGCAGTGCCAGGAAATGATGCCAGTCATTCGGACGGCGTCACCGTAAAGGGTAAGGCAGATGAAGTGCCGCCGCCCGGAGAGGGGTTAAGGACCGTAACCTGAACTTGGCCGAAACGATGCAGCGATGAAGCAGGCACAATTGCATCCAGTAACTCGCCACTTTCGTACGTCGTCTGTTGTGCGGCGTCATCGACTTCAACCTTCGACGCTGAATAAAAGTGACTGCCCGTCAGTTGGATGGGATAGAGGAAATAGACATAGTCGAAGGGTTGAATGACGTAGCCGATGTAGCCTTGGGTAAAATCCAAGCCTTCCAGCTCACCCGTCTGCGGCACCGTATATGCGGGACCGACTACCTCGCCATCCAATGAAACAAAGTAAATGTAGCCGATAGTTCGCGCCGCGTTATCTGCACTCACCGCGAAGCGCTGCGAGGCTGGATCGAAGCTTATTCCTTGAATCCGCGGAATTGGCGTTGACAGTGTCAGCGTGCCCTTGGATTCCAAGGTCGTTGCGTCATACAGGCAAAGGACGTCTGGATTCACGAAGAAACTGCTTACGTAAAGCGTATTGTTGGGTCCGACCGCTATCCCGGAGCCATCGCAGCCAGATGATGTGATATCCGCCCAGCGCTCCAGTGGTAGGCCGGCGGTATTGGCAGAATACACCCCGATAGCAACCGCCTCCGGGCTGCACTTTTCCTGAGTGTTGCATGCGAGGGGCGCATAAATCTTGCCACCGCTGACTTCGCCGTCCCCGACATGCGTAAGGGTGATATCGATCCCCGAGAATGGCGCAGAGTTGGTATAGAGAACATTCCACTGCGAATCCGTCTGAACGATTGTCTGCGTGGAAAAAAGGAAATTGTGGGTGCCGTCCGTGGCATAGCCCTGAGTTGCCGCAATTTTCAGGCTGACACCGAAGTTCTCGGGACTGAAGAAACCGGAATTGATTAGAAGACTGCTGGGGCTCAACGAGCTAAGGTTTGGTACCAGATATGAGTCCGTTACTCCCGTGGTCGTCGAAGTAGACACGGCCGCCGATGGGGCTGCTCCATCGCTGCCGCCACAACCGGTCAGCAACGACACGGACGCTAAAATAATGACGCATGCAGATCTTGGGATCATCGGCCAGCTCCACCCACCCAGTGGACCAAGCTCTTGAAAATGGTGCAAGTGGCGCGAGGATACGCGTGCGGCGGCCTGGGGCGTACATCGCAGATTCAGATGACTTCGTAGGCAGTCTCCTACGAAGGCGTGCTTTTGCCTCGCGTGTTAACATTGGCCTCTGCGCCGACTTCGATTTTGAGGACATTGACGATGAAAACCTTGTTCTTGCATCCGCCTTCTTTCGATGGCTTCGACGGCGGGGCCGGAGCGCGCTATCAGATGAAGCGCGAAGTGCGCTCTTTCTGGTATCCCACCTGGCTCGCCCAGCCGGCGGCGCTGGTGGAGGGCTCGAAGCTCATTGATGCGCCGCCTCACGATCTCAGCTTCGAGGACATTGTGCCGGAGTTGAAAAACCGCGAGCTGGTGGTGATGCATACCTCCACGCCGTCCTTCAAAGCAGACGTCAAAACGGCGGAGATGATCAAGGCGATTAATCCCGGCGTAAAAATTGGATTCATCGGCGCCAAAGTCGCGGTTGAACCGGAGAAGAGCCTCATTGCCGGACACGCCGTCGATTTTGTCGCGCGCAACGAATTTGATTTCACGATCAAAGAGGTGGCCGACGGCATGGACTGGAGCGGGATCAAAGGGCTGTCTTACCGCAACGCTGACGGGGTTATCGTTCACAACGAAGACCGCGCGGTTCTGGAGAACATGGATTCCCTTCCCTGGGTGACCCCTGTCTATAAGCGCGATCTTAAGGTCGAGAAATATTTTGGCGGATATTTGAAGCATCCCTACATCTCGTTCTACACGGGACGCGGTTGCAAATCGCGCTGCACCTTTTGTTTGTGGCCGCAGACCGTGGGCGGGCATCGCTATCGAGTGCGCTCGGTGGAAAACGTCGTTGAGGAAATGAAGTGGGCTAAGGCTGCCTTCCCGCAGGTGAAGGAATTCTTCTTCGATGACGATACCTTGACCGATAATTTGCCGCGTGTCGAAGCGCTGGCAAAGGAATTGGGCAAACTCGGCGTCACCTGGTCGTGCAATGCGAAGGCCAACGTTCCCCGCAAGACGCTGGAAGTCATGAAGGCGAATGGCTTGCGGCTGCTGCTGGTCGGTTACGAATCGGGCAACCAGCAAATCCTGATCAACATCAAAAAGGGCATGCGCGTGGATTTTGCGCGCCGCTTCACCAAGGATTGCCACGAGTTGGGAATCGTCATCCATGGCACCTTCATTCTCGGGCTGCCTGGCGAGACCAGGGAGACAATTCAGCAGACGCTGGATTTTGCCAAGGAGATCAATCCGCATACGATTCAGGTTTCGCTCGCGGCCCCCTATCCGGGGACCTTCCTGTACCGCCAGGCAAAGGAAAACGGCTGGCTTTACAACGAGGAAATCGATCTTCTGACCCAGGAGGGCACGCAGATCGCACCCCTAAACTATCCGCACCTGAGCCACACCGAGATCTTCAAGTCGGTCGAGGATTTCTATAAGAAATTTTATTTCAGGCCTTCCAAGATCGCATCGATCGTAGCCGAAATGATCGCCAGCCCGGAGATGATGAAGCGCCGGTTGCGCGAAGGGGTGGAATTCTTCCACTTTCTGCGGTCGCGGCACGACGCTGCCTAAGGCAGGATCGCGAGCGTGAATTCCCCGACCGCGGTGACCGATTCTGGCCAGGGAAGCTTGACTGCGGGGCCGATTCGCTTGGGTAGCGAGGCGCACAAGACGCTTTTTTGCCGCACGCTGCTCGACACTTTCAATCCGTACAAGCCGGCGGTGATCGACTGGCCCTCGCTGGATACCGAGACGCGCAACCGTCTGGTCGAGTTGCCTATTTGGGACATCGCCGTGCAGACCGAAGGCCGGGCGCGGCTCAATGTCGCCGCCTATGCGGCCATGACCGTCGATCCTTTGCTGCGCACGGCAATCGAGCTCAATGCCTTTGAGGAGGGCCGCCACAAACACGTGCTTTCCAATCTGGTCGCGGCATACGGCATCGCGCTGGCGCCGGAGCCCGAATATGTGGTGCGCGGCGATCCTGAATGGGCCTTCATGGTGACCGGCTACAGTGAATGCATCGACAGCTTTTTCGCGTTTGGATTATTCGAGACCGCGAAGCGTTCCGGTTTCTTTCCACCGGAGTTAGTCGAGACATTCGAGCCGGTTATCCACGAGGAAGCGCGCCACATCCTGTTTTTCGTCAATTGGGCCGCCTGGCACCGCAGGACCATGCCGTTTTGGCGGCGGCCGCTGTTCGAGTTGAAGGTGCTTGCGGTCTGGCTCTTTTTGATCTGGGAGCGCATCGGCATCGCGCGCGACGTGGGAAGCGGGGTCCAGGACAATAATTTCACCGTGACCGGCGCCAAGGCCGTCGGCGATGATATCGACGTGGCCGAACTGATCGACCTCTGTCTCGCGGAAAACGAGCGGCGCATGGGTGCCTACGACCGACGCCTGTTACGACCGTTCGCGGTGCCGGCCCTGGCGAAATTGGCGCGCCGATTCATGCGATCGAACTCAAAGCCCAAGACCCGCGTCTAAGACGGCGTGAAATTACGCATCGTTATCATCGCGGCTCTGGGCGCCGCCCTGGCAGCGTATCTGGTTGCTTTTGTCGGACTCGGCGCCGTGTTTTCGGCTGCCCTTGCGTTAGGTGGGGGCGGGTTCGCGATCCTTTGCCTGTGCGGGCTGGCCCTGTTCCCCATCACCGGAACAGCTTGGTATGTGTTGGTGCCGGACCCACACCATCGAAGCTGGTGGGTTTTCGTGGCGGCTCGCATGGTGCGGGACGCGGCGACCGACGTGCTGCCGTTTGCGCAGCTCGGCGGTATCGTGATTGGCGCGCGCGCAGCAATCTTGAACGGCGTGGCGCCCGCTGTCGCCTTTGCCTCAACAGCCGTCGATGTGACTACAGAAATGCTGGCCCAGATTGTCTTTGTTGCGATGGGCCTCGCGATCTTAAGCGCCAGTGGGCCGCGCATTCCTTTCGTCGCGTCGCTGAGCACGGCGTTGATTATCGGCTTGGGCGTGACGGCCGCTGCCTGCGGTTTGTTTCTCGTATTGCAGCGCCACAGCGTCTGGATAACGGGAAAGCTGGCAGCGCGCTTGCTGCGCGGCGCCGGTGCGGCGAGCGCCGCAGTCGCCTCCAGCTTCGATGACATCCATCGTTCACCGGTGCGCATCGGCCTGTCCGCGGCGCTGCATTTGGCGGGTTGGATCGCGAGCGCGATCGGAACCTGGATTGCCTTTCGCCTGATTGGAACTCACGTCGGCCTGCTGCCCGTGGTGGCCATCGAGAGTCTGGTCTGCGCGGCGCGCAGCGCTGCGGTGTTGGTCCCCAATGCGCTCGGCGTACAGGAGGCCGCCTACGCGGTCGTGGCACCCTTGTTCGGGGTTGGGGCGGAGGTCGGGCTTGCCTTGTCGTTGCTGAAGCGGGCCAGGGACATCGCCTTGGGCGTGCCCATTTTGCTGATTTGGCATGCAGCGGAAGGGCGGCAGGCACTCGCAACAAAAACCGCAGGCTATAATTGATCGAGACGGACCAATAGGCTGCGAGAAATGAGTACCGAGCTAAGCCTTGAAGGGTCGATCGCGCAGTCGCCTTACGCCGGCCGCCCCGCGCAAACGTTTCCGCGCCTTACGGCGCTGCAAATCGCGCGCCTCAGTGCGCACGGCAGAAAAATCAGCATCCAAAAGGGCCAGGTATTGGCCGAACCGGGCGACCGGCTGCCAATGTACATCGTGTTATCCGGCAGCATCGAGGTGGTTCAGCCGACCTTGAACGGCGAGACGCTGATTGTGGTGCATACCGCGGGCAGTTTTTCCGGAGACGTGGGCACCCTGCGCGGGATCGGCACCGTGGTGCGGATGCGCGTGCGCGAAACCGGCGAGGTGCTGGCGATCGATGAGGCCCATTTGCGCACCATCGTTCAGACCGACTCGGAGTTGAGCGAGTTGTTCATGCGTGCGTTTATTTTGCGGCGCGTGATGCTTATCACTTCCCAGACCAGCGACGTCATATTGCTCGGCTCGTCGCACTCCGCGGGAACGCTGCGCCTGCAGCAGTTTCTCACCCGCAACACCTATCCGTTCGTAAACCTGGACATCGACGGCGATCCGTCCGTACGAGAGCTGCTCGACCGGTTCCATGTCAAGGTTGAGGACTTCCCGGTTGTGGTCTGCCGCGCTTCGGTCGTGCTGAAAAATCCCAGCAATGAGGAAGTCGCGTCCTGCCTCGGGATGAATCAGCGGATCGACGACGATCGTGTCCGCGATGTCATCGTTGTGGGCGCAGGTCCTGCAGGGTTGGCCGCCGGCGTCTACGCGGCTTCGGAAGGCCTCGACGTATTGGTGCTGGAAACCGGAACGCCGGGCGGTCAAGCCGGCTCGAGCTCCAAAATTGAAAACTACCTCGGCTTTCCGACTGGGATTTCCGGCTTGGCATTGGCCTCGCGCGCCTTGATTCAGGCGCAGAAGTTTGGCGCTGAGATCAGGACAGCCTACTCGGTGATGCGCTTGAATTGCGGCCAGCGGCCCTATGCAGTTGAGTTTGCGACCGGTCAGGCCACGCGCGCACGCGCCATCATCATTGCGACCGGCGCGGAGTATCGCCAGCTGGCGCTTGATAACGCGTCGCGCTTCCTGGGCACCGGAATCTACTATGCCGCCACCAGCACGGAGGCGCGGCGCTGCGGCGCAGGCGAAGCCATCGTCGTCGGCGGCGGGAACTCCGCGGGTCAGGCGGCGATCTTCCTGGCCGGTACCTGTCGCAGGGTTCACTTGCTGGTGCGATCCAAGGGACTCGCGGCCTCGATGTCGCAGTACCTCATACGCCGTATTGAGGATACGTCGAACATTGAGCTGCGGGTACAGACCGAGATCACTGCGCTCGAAGGCGAGGATCAGCTGGCCCGCGTCACTTGGAAAACCGCCGGGCAAGCGCCGCAGACCCATGACATCGGGCACGTGTTTCTCATGACCGGTGCACTCCCATGCACGAGCTGGCTGAATTCATGCATCGCACTGAACGACAAGGGTTTCGTGCGAACCGGCTCGGAGTTGCGCAAGGATGAATTGGCCGCGGCGACTTGGTCAAACGGCCGCCAGCCGGAATTTTTCGAAACGAGTGTTCCCGGCATATTCGCCGTGGGTGATGTCCGCTGCGGCAGCGTCAAACGAGTCGCGGCCGCGGTGGGCGAGGGCTCTGCATGCATCCAGCAAGTGCATCGCGTGCTGCACGAATGAATCAGCGGATTGGCTAAAGCTGCGCGGCTCTTTCCGGGCGGCAGGTGCCGGACAGCAGATGAGCAACTCCGACCAAATTGCCGCGCAGCCGCCCGCGGCGATCGATGTGACCCTGCGTCCCCACTGCCTTGGCCGCATTGGCGGTGAGCGCCTTCAGAATGTTGACGGTAGCCTCGCGCAACGACAGGGTCCCTTTCCTGTAAAGATACCAAGCGTTCACCACTTGCGAATAGCCGTATTTTTTGCCTGAAACGCGTCCGGATTGAAGTCCCAGGTGCACGCCGACCAACAAATTGCATTGCACCAGGCCGCCGTTTTTCGCAGCTTTGCGCGAGAAATCCTTGTCCTCGAGCCACCCATAGAGGACCAGCCGTTCGTCGAATTGCATTTCAGCGATGGCCGACATTCTGAATGCCATGTTGCAGCCGTACAGATCCGGAATTTTCGACAAGATGATTTGATCTGGTGCGCGGCGCGCAATGAGAAGCCTGGCTTCCTGCCAGGAGACCGGCTCGCCCTTGACGCCATCGCGCACGATGACCCCATTGGCGCCCGCGATGTTCGGCTCAACGAGGAATAATCTCGCGCACTGCTCCAGCCAATTCTCTGCGGGGGCGAAGTCATCGTCGAAGAAAACAGCCACATCGGCGCGGCCGTTGATCTGAGCCAAGCCCTTATTACGCTGCGCCGTCAAACCGGGCGGCCCGTAGACACATTCTAAGTTCAATGCGGTGGCGATCGGCAATTCCACATCGCCGCCGGCGGTTGCAGAAATTACAACCAACAAGGGAAGCTGCGACTGGCATTCCAGCAAGCGCAGCAGTTCGGCAAGCGCCTGCGGCCGGCCCTTCGTGGCAATGATGACCGCCACGCGCATCTGCGCTGCGGGCTGCAAACTTTTCAATGCAGAGTGCATTTTGCGACTCCACCAGTGCGCGCTATTGACCCGATCGACACCGGTTCATGGCGGATCCACGACAGCGCGCAATAAAATCCCCGCATCTTGTATGCTATTCGATCGTGCATACCGCATCCAGCGCCACAAGCAACATTCGCCTCATGAGTACCACCGGCATTCGCAGCGTCCGCATCTATCACAACAATCTTTGGGCTCGATACAAGGGCGCGATATTTACACAAGTATTTGCGAACAGCGACCGCAATGGGGTGTCCACATTCTTCGTACAAGTGGGTGAAACGTCCGTCGATCGGAAAGGTCTGGGTGGCGCAGATCGCTCTTATCACCAATATCCCTATAAGCTTTTATTTAGTGGGTCGTACGACCGTATTCCCTTCTACAAGCTGGTCACGTCGCTATCTGGCGACCTCATCATGAATCCCAGCGACTTGGTCGTCCTGCCGGGCTATCACCGGCCCGAGTATTGGGTGATGTTGCTGATTTGCATGCTGCGGCGGCGCAGGCGCGCCGTGTTCTGCGATTCGACGGCGTTCGATCGCAAGAAGAGCCCGTGGAAGGAAAGGGCAAAGGCCATGTTTTTCCGCCGCTGCGATGGGTTTTTTTGTTATGGAAGCCGCAGCAAGCAATATGTCGCGAGCTACGGGATCGATCCAGGCAAGATCTATGATGGCTGCCAAGCGGCCGCATTGGCGCATGGCTACGAGGCTGCCGCCATCCGCGCGCATTATGCCGGCAACTCCTTCGCCGCCGACTGCGCGCTGAGATTTCTTTACATCGGGCGATTGGCGGAGGAGAAAGGGCTGTTCGACCTGCTTGAAGCTTTTTCCCGCGTCCGTCAACAGCTGCCCGCAGCGAGTCTCGATTTGGTCGGATCGGGCGCGCTGGAAGCAGAGCTGCGGCAACGGGCGGAGCAACTCGGGATGGCTTCAGCGGTGACCTTTCTCGGCACAAAAACGCCCGACGATATCGGGAAGCTGCTGTTGAACAGCGCGGCAATGATCCTGCCGAGTCTGCGGGAGCCCTGGGGTCTCGTGGTCAACGAAGCGCTCAGCTTCGGTTGCCCGGTGGTCGTCAGCAACATCTGCGGCTGCGTTCCGGAGCTGGTGATTGACGGCGTCACGGGTTACTCATTCCCGGCCGGCGATGTGGGCGCCTTGGCACAAGCCATGTTGAACGCGCAGCTTTTATCCAAGGATCGGGCGGCGGTTGCGCTGAGATGTTTGGACGTCATTGCAAAATTTACACCAGAGCAGGCGGCCGCCCAAATTCTGCGCGGCTGCGTTTCAATGTTGGACGCCCCGTGAACTCGCGCACGGCCCTATAACGTCTCGCATGTGAGTGACTTCTGTTGTCCGACAGGTGTACTTTCCAGTCTGCCACCACTGAATGGGGCCAATTGGCCATTGCGAGAGGAAGGGATATGGAAGCTAACGGTCCGCCTCGAATATTGGAAGGCGCTCATTTGCGAGCCGATACTCGCTACTTTGGCGAGGACATCGCTTTTGGCGATCATAAGATTGCCTTTGTTGCGAAATATTGCCAAGACAAAGACGTGCTCGATCTTGGCTGCGTCCAGCACGATCCGCAATCCTATCGAAGCCGATTTTGGCTGCATAAGGCCATCGCGGCAGTGGCCAAGAGTGTCGTCGGTATGGACCTGCACGAGCAGGGGGTACAAACCCTGAAAGCACAGGGTTTCAATGTAATCGCCGGCGACGCAGAGAACTTCGATTTGGGACGCACGTTTGATGTCATTGTAGCCGGCGATATTATTGAGCACCTGGGCGACCTCAATGGCTTCTTCAAGAGCTGCAAGAGGCACCTGCAGCCGGACGGCCATCTGCTTGTTTCGACACCCAACCCTTGGTATTGGCGCAATACAATCAAGGCCGCGCTGCATACCGAGGTTTACAACAACCCGGAACATGTTTGCTGGATCTGTCCGCGGACGCTGCGCCAACTGGTTGGGCGTCATGGGATGGAATTGGGCGAAATCCAATTTGGATCGCGCTTTCTGCGCGACCGCTTGGTGCCCTTACCGAGGGGATGGAAGCACACTAGCTATCACGCGGAGCTCTTTCTAAGGCGTTGATCCCGGTCTGCCGGCGCGCCTCGGCTGCGCCCGACTCCGAACCGTATAAAAACGGAAATATTTGCGCTGTAGTCTCTGTGGTCAGATGCCGAATTCTAGACCCGAGATTGTTTGTGCCCTGCCCGAACAGCGTCCCTTGGCGACGATAGTGGTTGTGAACTACAACTATGAGCGTTTCATCGCGGCTGCGATCGACAGCGCTCTTGAGCAGTCTTACGCACCGTTGGAAGTAATCGTCGTCGATGATGGCTCGACGGATGGCTCCCGCGAGATCATCGCGGCGTACGGAAAACGCATCCGCGTGATCCTCCAGGAGAATGCGGGTCAAGGCGCCGTCTACAACGCGGGTTGGCTGGCGGCGCGCGGCGCGTTTGTTCTTTTTCTCGACTCCGACGATGTGTTGGCAAAGGACGCGATTCAGAAAGTCGTCGGCGCATTCGAGCACTCCAATGCCGTCAAGGTGCAATTCTACCTTCGACAGGTTGACCGGGAGCTCAAGCCGCTTGGCTATTTATTGCCCAGTTATGACTTCTCGAGTATCGATGCGCGCAAGCAGATTGCCGCCTACGGTTACTACGTGAGTCCGCCGGCAAGCGGCAATGCGTACCGGAAGAGCTTTCTCGATGAAATCATGCCGATCGCAGACGCAGAGCTATATCGACGGGCGACCGACGGCTATACGACGGGTCTGGCCGGCATAGCCGGGAAAATTGTGTCTATCGCGGAAATCTTGGGCTTCTATCGGGTTCACGGCGACAACCAGGGCGGCGAGGGCGGCGTAAAATCCGTCCAGCAGCTGCATCATATGTTCATGCGTGACATCAAGCGCGAGCGTTCCCAGCACGCGTTTGGTGATCATTTCAATTTTCATTTTCCAGAAGATCGCTCTCGCTACTGCCCCGGACATACAAAGCTGCGTTTGTTGTCGCGCCGCATGCTTCCCCACGAGCATCCCATCAAGACGGACGGGGTTGGCAATTTGATGATGTACGGTCTGCTGTCGGCGGTGCGCTTCCCGCATCTGAAGCTGCATCAGCGCCTGGTCGTCGGCGTGGGGTTTCTGGCACTGGGGTTGGTGCCGCGCTGGGTATTGCGCAGGTATTTTTCCGCGATCGTGTCGCCGCAAAAGCGCAACAAGACTCAGTCGGCCCATTTACTATTGGACGTGGCGAACGATCCGGCGCCCGGAAAATCGCGGCCATGAGCGAGGTTCACAGTCTTGACGCACAGCTGACTGTATTGGAGTCGGAGTGGCGCGCGCTGCGCGAAGCGGCTC
>Ga0209169_10002449_pt1 | contig 11175 bp, 12 predicted proteins | sample HubBroMetageWRM4_FD_188346 | JGI IMG/M metagenome (GOLD analysis project Ga0209169, IMG submission 188346) | Warmed soil microbial communities from the Hubbard Brook experimental Forest, New Hampshire - Hubbard Brook CCASE Soil Metagenome WRM 4... | ecosystem: Environmental > Terrestrial > Soil...
GGGCGGTCGCCATGATCAACCGGGTGATGCCAGGCCCGGCACGCCGCTTCCCGTTCAATGCCTGTCTCGTGAGCTGGCGGTGCCGTCGGCTCGTTGGTAACGCGACGCCGTGGCGCCAGCCGGGCTAGCGGAGCGGACCGATGCCTGCCTCGCTCGACGACAAGCTGGACGCGCTCGCGCGGCAGCCGTTCCGCGCGAGGTTCCATCTTCGTGGCGGCGACCGGGCCACCGCGCAGCTGCGCGGCCCGGCCACGATGCGGCTGCACGCCCGGGACCTGATCGCCAGGCGGCTTGCCCCCGCCGAGCCGCGTAACGACGGCAGGCAGACGCCGTACCGCGGTCATCCCGTCTTCGTCGCCCAGCACGCCACCGCCACCTGCTGCCGGACCTGCCTGGAGCGCTGGCACCAGATCCCCAAGGGCCACGAGCTGAGCCGCGAGGAGCGCAGCTACGTGGTGGACGTGATCTGCCGCTGGATCGAACGCGAGGTGGCAGAAGTGCCCGCGCCGCCGACCCGGAGCTAGGGTCTGGCGGGCGCCGCCGCCGGATGTGTTCTCACGCCACCGACCGGCGCATGGTGATCCTGGCTACTGGCCGGCCAGCGCGCAGCGCGGCCGCGATGTCGGTGAGCACCTGGCGCGGCTCGGTACGCAGCTGCCGAGGGCTGAGGTGCAGAACCGCCAGGCCGGCTGCTGTCATCCGCCGATGGCGGCGCATCGTCTGCTCCCAGTCCTCAGGCAGAAGGTGAAATTCCTTGGAATCCACCTCGACGGCCACTGCTGCTTGCGGCCACCAGGCATCGGGTCTGGCCAGGAACTGCCCATCCAGAAAGAGCGTCGGGTTGTAGAACGGGACCGGCAGATCAGAACCCCGGATCAGATCGCGCAGGTCGCCCTCGGCGGCGGAGTCGGTACCGTCCGCTACCTCGGCCAGGACGGCGCGCAGCAGTGCGTTGCCGGTGCTACGCCGTTCCCGCAATTCGGTGACGATCTGGTCAATGGAGCACCGGCGCTGCTGAACGGCGCTGGCCACGACGGTGCGCGCCTCCGCGAGGCCAGTCAGCGCGGATACGGTGTCGACGACCGCGCGCGCTGGCTGTGCGTAGCGGAGCGCCATGTCCACGGTCCAAGAGCGCGGCATTCTGCGGGTTTGGTGAGTGACCACGAAGTCCCGGCTTGCGCGTTCGCGCCTGGCGGGCACCAGCACGTCCACAGCCACGGCCGCTGGGCCCCTGATCCTGTGCCTTTGCAGCGCTGCTGGCCCGGTGATGATGCTGGGCTGACCTGCATAAAGTAAGGCGGCCACTTCCCGTTGCGCCTGGGTGGGCTCGCCGGTCACGGTCAGGTAGACCCCTGGAAGCAGCCGCTGCCAGGGTCCGCCCGGCCGGATGCGCCACCGTAACGCCTGAGTGGTCACGCCGAGGGAGAGCACCTGCGCTCGGCACAGCACTCCACGCTGGCTGACCAGCAGCCATTCGGCGTACCCGTTATCGGACCACATGCCCGCAAGACTCCCATCCAGCACCGACAAATCCCGGCGCCGCAGACCCTCTGCACGGGATAGGTGTCACGGCAGCAACACCAGATCCGTACAGTGGCCGGTAACGCCGGGCGCGCAGCGGCCAATGGGGCGTGTTCAGGTGCGGTATTTAGCCTTCGCTGTCCGCTGGGGACTGGGCTGCTGCGTCGCGCAGTTCCAGGTAGCCGTCGACGGCTTCCCATAGCTCATGTTCGGGATACCGGCCCAGACCGCGGTGCTTCCGGCGCCAGTCGTTGTCCCAGTAGGCAGCGTGAATCTCGCGCAGGCGGCTGAGCGCTGCATCCCGCTCGGCGATGATCTGGTCACGGTAAGCGGCCGGCGACGGCATCTGGCTGGGAAGGTCAGCGAAGCGGCGCTCGGCGAGTGCTTGCAGCACATTTTCGTCAGGCCCATCCTGCGACCAGAACCGCACCGGCTCGCGGACGTAGTGGTTCCAGACCGGGTCGAGATGAGATCGCCACCAGTAACAGAACCCACCCTTGCTTACACGGAGCCTGTCGGCCAGCCAGGCCGTGCCGTGCGGGGTGGATCCCCATACGACCTCCTGTGGGGGCAGGTTCAGCACCAGGACGATTTCGACGCAGTCGAGGGGGTCGGCTCCGTGGAGCACGTCCCCGAACGCGTAAGCCTCCAGGAGAAGCGGCTCCTCGGGCGGCCAGTTCTTGGCCGACTCGCACTCGTCAGTCAGCATCCGGAGCAGCTCGACAGCTCGCATGTAGCGCATCCGACCATGGTGGCGCACCCAGTGGCTCAGAGGGGATCCGATGCACTGGAGGTATCGCCGCTCGCAGGCCGTTGTGCTCGGTGGTTCTGTCGGTCCGGGTTTGTAGCGTCGGCCCTAACCGACCAATGGAGGTGTCGTGGGCCGCGCAAGCAACCGCAAGAAAGTACGCCGTCAGGAGGCACTCCGCCAGGCCGATCGCAGAAAGCGGTCGGCCACGGGCGGATCCCGCGCCGATGCCGGGCAGCCGCAGGCAGCGCTCGCGTTAGCCGCAGCTCGGGAGGCGATAGACCGGGTATTCGGCCCACCCCGGGAGCAGCCGCTGCCGGAGTACCGACCGTGGTACGTCGGGCAGCCCGTTCCTGCCGATGTGCCGCGCTGGGCCGAGGGCTCGCTCGGGCAGAGGCTCTGCTCAGGCATGCACCTAGCCCAGGCCCGGAACGCGCCGTGCCTGCTCACCGCCACTGTCCCAGACCCCATGATGATCATTACCCATCCGGCGCAGTGGCGAGTGGCGGCCGCCGTCCTGGTCCGCGGTGTGGTTTTCGACGGCCTGCGGGCCGATCATCCTGCGGTGAGCGGGCTGCTGGACAGCCTGGCCCCGGTCGCCGCGGCGGAGGTGGCGCACCTGCAGGACATCGAGGATCGGCATCGGTCCCGCTGGGACGAAGAGGAGCCGGAGTTCCCGGAGTGCGATGGGCCACTGTTCCTAATCGGTACGTGCGCACTCGGGGACGCGACTAAAGCGGTGGTGGGCGAGGATCCGCTCGATGAGGTGATCGCCGCGCTGTCGCCGGCCCTCGACGGCACTGTTCCTGGCCTGGACGGCCGGGCTGTGGCGGATGTACTCACAGGCGGCCGCGCCACGCCTTACGTATGCAAGCTGCCCGACCATGTGCTGAAGCGCACGCAGCGGACGTTTTTCGTCGGCGGCGCACTGCAAGAACTCACTGACGCCCGGGTGGTGCCGCCCAGGGACATCCTTCGGGTCGGGCTGACGATCCTGTCCACGCTCGCCGAGATTTGTAAAAGCGATTCGGCATCGATCCTCCGCCGGGCCGCCTGAGTCCGTTGGGCCGCTGCCTCATCGGCGACATCGACAACGCGGCCGAGGTGATGGCAGAGTACTTTGCCGGCAAGCAACCACAGGCTAAGCCAGCTAAGACCTCTTTGGGGTGGCTATTGCATACTCATTTGAAAGAGTCTTGTAAAGCTCCGGCTGCTCTCTCCGCTCAGCCTGAGTTTTTACTCCTCTTTCTATCCATCCCAGAATTCTATTAAGGGACTCATCAGGAATGACGCTCTGATGTTAACTCTGGGCGGCAATCGCGCGCTAGAGGCCCACTCGGCCGCTTGACCGGCCATTCTCGGCGAAGGTGCGGGACCAGGCACCAAGGTGGGCACGGCTGCCGGGCCGTCCCGATCAGGGCCCGGGCGCAAAGCTGGTTAGCGGCGTGCGGGGTGAGAGTTGATGAAGTCGGCGATGACGGTGCCGAGTTGTTCGCCAGCGTCTTCTTGCAGGAAGTGGCCGGCGCCGGTGATCACCGGGTGGTCGATGCCCGCCGCGCCGGGCACGGCGCGCTGGAGGACCGGGGCCATCGACCCGGTGATCGGGTCGCGGTCGCTGAAGGCCACCAGGAACGGCTTGTCCCACGCCGACAGCCGCTGCCATGCTGCCCGGTTGGCGGCGCTGGCCGGGTCATCGGGGGAGGTCGGGACCAGGCCCGGCATCGCCCGCGGGCCGGCCATGAAGGACTCGTCGGGAAACGGCGCGTCGTAGGCGGCCAGAACCTGCTCGCTCAGCCTGGTCTGGCAGCCCGACTGCACCAGCCGGGACACACTGAGTTCACGGGCGGTGCGCACGACTTCGCGGAACCGCAGCCAGACGTCGGGCATGGGCTGGTCGCCGGTCGGCAGCCCGGTATTGGCCGCGACGATGCGGGCGAACCGTTCCGGGTGCTCGGCGGCCAGGCGCAGCCCGATCAGCCCGCCCCAGTCCTGCCCGACCAGGGTCACCCCGCGCAGGTCCAGCCGGTCGAACGCCAGCGCCCGGATCCACTCCACGTGCCGCGCGTAGCTGTGATCGCCGACGTCGGCGGGCTTGTCGGAGCGGCCGAATCCAGCCAGGTCCACCGCGATCGCACGCAGCCCCGCCTCGGCCAGGACTGCCATCACCGTGCGGTACAAGAACGACCAGCTCGGCTCGCCATGCAGTAGCAGCACCGGCTCGCCGTCGGCGGGCCCGGCCTCCACCCAGGCCAGCCGCAGCCCGCCCGCGTCGGCGTACTGCGGCAGGTAGGCAAAGCCGGGCATGTCAGCGAAACGATCCTCCGGAGTACGCAGACACCGCATCAGGTCATGGTGCCACGCCGCCGAGGTCGCGTGGTGAGCGCGCCAGCGCGTGGGCTTGTTGGCTCAGCTCTTGGGCGTGAACGAGGTCGAGCAGCTGTTTGCCTGATGGCCACGGACAACCGTGACGTCCACGACGACCCTGTAGCCGGGTGTCGCGCCGCTTACGTAGTACGCGATAGTGGCTCGACCTGCAGAGTTCGCGACCCGGTAGTACGCACGGTTTACGGTCTTGTAGTGAGCCACCGTGAACACCTCGACGTCGGGCGCGGTGCGGACCTTCACATCGGTGGTGGTGTAGTCGGCCGGGTGGCTTTTGGTAACCGATGCCGAGCAGGACTTCAATGCCGCCGCTGTGGCCGGGCCTGCAAGCGCCGGGCCGGCCACGCCAAGGGAAATAACCGCTGCGGCGGAGATGCCGGTCATGGCGAGCGTGGTGCGTTTCATTGATTCCTCCACTTGGGTTGACGGATGATTGACGCTCCACGGGCCACAAAAGTTGACATCCGCGTTGGCTTAACTCATCGCTCGCCGTTTCGGCGACTGGACGGACCATTCAATGGTCTTTCTTGCGGACCAAGTGATGTTACTTACTTGTATGGTCTACCTATGTGCTGCAATCGGTGATAAAAGCCGGTGGCATGGATGATGTGCTGCTCGGAATCGTGCTGGGGCGGCACGATGAGATCACAGTTGCTGTGCCTGAATGCCTACGTGGGCGAGGACGTGGCAGCGCGAGCCACCGCAGCCGAGCTGACCGGCTGGCTCGACGAAACCGCCGACCTGGTAGCGCTCCTGCGCTCGTGCACTGATACCGGGTATCCCTTGCGTCCGCCAGCCGGACAGCTATCCGGAGATGCGGGTACCCGGCCTAACGGGCAGCGGCCGGGGCAGGTGGCGGGGCAGCCGAGCGGTCCATGGTGACCTGGGGCGCCGACTGGTATGCCGCCCAGTCGGCGCTGATCGCGCTGGCGGTCTGCAGCAGCAGCGGCAGGTACTGCCCGGTCAGCACCTCGACCGGGGTCTCGGCGGCATGGGTGTTGACGTTCAGGGAGGCGATCACCTGGCCGTCCCCGTCCCGCAGCGGCGCCGCCACCGACCGGATCCCGGCTGCGAGCTCCTCGTCGGTCAGCGCCCAGCCGCGCGCTCGGACCTGCCGCAGCTCGGCGGCGCGTTCTTCGGCCGCCGGCAGAAAGCGAGGAGTGATCCCCGATCTGCTCGGCTCGGCGAGGACTCGCTCGGCCTCCGCCAGCGGCATGGCCGCGAGCAGCACTTTGCCGAGCGAAGTCTGCATGGCCGGGAACCTGGTCCCGATCGTCACGACCAGCGCGACGATCTTCGGAACGGCGACCCTTGCCACGTAGACGATGTCCGAGCCGTCGAGCTGGGCAATGGAACTGGACTCGTGAGTTTGAGCGACCAGCCCCTCCATGTGCGGCCGGGCGACCTCCCAGAGGTTGCGTGACAGCACGTAGGACATGCCAAGCTCCAGCACGCGTGGCGTGAGCTCGAAGCCGCGCTCGACAGAGCGCACGTACCCTAGCTGCTCGAGCGTGAGCAGCACGCGGCGCGCCGTCGGGCGGGCCAGTCCTGCTGCGCCCGCCACGGCCGTCAGGGACATGACCGGCTGGTGTGGCCGGAATACTCGGATCACGTCGAGGCCGCGTGCCAGCGCTTCGATGAAGTCCGGGCTGCGGTCTCTGCGTGCCATGCCCTTCCTCTCCCTGGCTTCTTCCTCGCCGCCGACACCGACTGTAGCGCGAGGGGCCGGAATGTCCGCAGCGCGGACAGGCTCGCTGAACCCCATCTTGGGTCGTGAAACAGGCCCCTTGACAGGGATACGCGCTAGCGAAATGCTGTGCGCGTCCGCTAGGTGAAACTTTGTCCGTATGGCGGTCACGGCCGACTGCCAGCACTCTGGCGCCGTCATGCCGTCTGGGCTGAGTTCGCTCACCTCGGGGTCTGCGCCGTCCTGGCGCGGCCACCAGAGAGGGAGGCTCCGATGACAGATGTGCAATCTGAAGCCGCCGACAGCAATGCGCAGCATGCCGAGATCCAGCCAGCAGAATCAGTCCAGGCCCCGCAGCTGGCCGGCAATCCCGCGGTGCTCGGGCTGCTAGTCTTCGCGACCGGCAGCCTGGTGCTGGGCATCTCGCTGCTCGGCAACGTGCCGCTGGCGGTGCAGCCGGGGACCGTGCAGCCCATCGTCTACGCCGGCACCGGCCTGGGCCTGGTGATCGCCACGATCTGGGCTGCCTCGCTGCAGCAGACGTTCGTCGCGACGATCCTCGGCACGTTCGCCGGGTTCTGGCTGAGCTATTCGGCGATGGTGCTCGGGCTGACGCACAACTGGTACGCCATACCGCCCGCGGACATCCCGCACACGCTGGGGCAGTTCCTCATCGGCTGGGATGTGGCGATCTTCATGCTGTTCCTCGTCACCCTGCTGCTCCCGCTGGTCTACTCGATAATCCTGGGCGCCGGCACGGTGGGTGTGGCGCTGCTGGCCGTCGCGGTGATGGGCACGTCCTCCGGCACGTACCGGGTCGGCGGCGTGTTCGTCCTGATCTTCGCGGCCTTCGGGTTCTACGCCTATCTCAGCGGTGCAGTCGAATCCGTGGGTGGCAAGGCGCTGCCGCTCGGCAAGCCGGTAGTCAGCTGGTTCTCGAAGTAGCCCGCCCGCACTGGAGGATTCATGACAGCCACGTCCAGCCTGACCGCCGCCGACCTTGCGCCCGGGCGGTCAGTGGTGTTCCGGAACGCCACCGTCTTGACCCTGGACGATGGCCACCATGTCCTTGACGGCGCCGATGTCCTGGTCACCGGGGAGCGCATCGCCGCGGTAGGGCCGAACCTGGCGGTGCCCGAGGGAACGGCCGAGATCGATGCGACCGGCGGCATCCTCATGCCGGGAATGATCGATACGCACCGGCACATGTGGCAGACGGCCATGCGGGGATACGGCGCCGACTGGACGCTGACCCAGTACTTCGTCTGGTACTACCTGCAGTGGGGCAAGACGTTCCGTCCGCAGGACATCTACGCAGGCAACCTGCTCGCGGCGATCGAGGCAGTCGACGCCGGGGTCACCACGACCGTGGACTGGTCGCATGGCCTGCAGACGGTGGAGCACGCGGACGCGGCGGTGGACGCCCTGACCGAGGTGCCCGGCCGGTTCGTGCTTGCGTACGGCAACATCCAGCAGGGCCCATGGGAATGGTCGGCTGCGCCGGAGTTCCGCGACTTCGTCAGCCGCCGGTTCGGCAGCGCGAACGACATGCTCGGCTTCCAGATGGCCTTCGACGTGACCGGTGATCCGTCCTTCCCGGAGAAGGCAGCGTTCGAGGTGGCCCGTGAACTGGACGTGCCGGTGACCACGCACGCCGGGGTGTGGGGCGCGACCAACGACGACGGCATCAGGCTCATGCACGAGGGCGGCTTCATGACCCCGTCCACGATTTACGTGCACGCGGCGACGCTCACCCGCGACTCCTACAACCGGATCGCGGCCACCGGCGGGTCGGCGTCGGTGTCCACCGAGAGTGAGCAGAGTGCCGGGCAGGGGTACCCGCCGACCTGGCAGCTGCGCAAGCACAACATCCCCGTCTCACTGTCGATGGACACCAGCGTGTGGTGGAGTGGCGACCTGTTCTCCGCCATGCGGGCAACCCTCGGGGCGGACCGTTCCCGCGAGCACCTCGAGGCGCACAGCAAGCAGGAGACGGTCACCAACTGCCACATGCGCGCCGAGGACGTGGTCGACTTCGCCACCAGGGGTGGCTCCAGGGCGCTCGGTCTCGACTCGGTCGTCGGCAGCATCGAGCCGGGCAAGAAGGCCGACCTGGTCCTGATCAAGAACGACGCGTCGCCCGTCATGTTCCCGCTGCTGAACCCCTATGGTCACGTCGCGTTCCAGGCCCAGCGCGGCGACGTCCACACGGTGGTGATCAACGGCCGGGTGGTGAAGTACGACCACCGTCTCGTCGGCATCGACCTGGCCAAGGCTCGGCAGGTGATCGAGCAGACCGTCGACTACCTCAAGGGCCAGCTCGGCCCGGAGGCCTGGACCGAGGGAATGCACCCGGAGATCCCGGAGACCAAGGTGCTCGACAACCCCTACACCTACACCGAGTGGGACGCGGGCTCGGCCCAGTGGAAGGGCACCGCCGACAGCGATCCCTCCGCCTGAAGCCGCTATGACCGCAACCATGCGGGCGGCGCTCATCCGCAGCCACGGCCAGCCTCCCGGGTACCAGGATCACCCGGTGCCGCGGCGCGGCACGGGGCAGGCCCTCATTCGGGTGACTGCCGCCCCCGTCTGCCCGCTTGACCTGCTCTGTGCCTCAGGGACGTCGTATTTCGGCAAGCCACCGCTGCCGTACGCGCCGGGCGCCCAGGGCGTCGGGATCGTCGAGGATGCCGACACCCTGGCCGCAGGCCAGCGGGTCTGGTTCAGCTGCAACGCCGGGATGAAGCCAGGCGACGGAGCCATGGCTGAGGTATGCGTTGCCGAGGAATCGTCGATCCTGCCGCTGCCCGGCTCCGTCAGCGACGACCTGGTGGCGGCGCTGGGCCTGTCCGCCATCGCGGCGTGGACGGCGCTTACCCTGCGCGGTGGCCTGCAGCCAGGTGAGCATGTCCTCGTGCTCGGTGCCAGCGGGACCGTCGGGCAGGTAGGCGTGCAGGCCGCGCGGCTGCTCGGCGCGGGCCGGGTCACCGCCGCGTGCCGCGACGCCCACGGTCGTGCCCGCGCGACGGAACTGGGCGCGGACGCGGTCGCCGACCTTGCCGCAGACGACACCGCCACGCTCGCTGCGAGGCTGGCCGAAGCGACCGGCGGGCGCGTCGACCTGGTGCTCGACCCGGTCTGGGGCATGCCAGCCGAGGCGGCGCTGCGGGCACTGTCGCCGTACGGCCGGCTCGTCAATCTCGGCTCGTCGGCAGCCCCGCTGGCCGCCATGGGGTCCGCCACGCTGCGCAGCGGCACTCTGTCGGTTCTCGGCTACACCAACAACGCGCTCAGCCACGAGCAGAAGGCGCAGGCGCTTGCGGAGATACTCCGGCACGCCGCGGCCGGGCACCTCACGGCCGACCGCGAGACACTGCCTCTTGCCAAAGCCGCGCAGGGCTGGTCGCGATGCGGCAAGCCGCCGTACCGGCGCCCGGTCCTGATTCCGTGAGAACGGGTAGCGCCCGCCGGAGGCATCAGGGCCGGCGGGCGACGCCGCCGTACCACCAGTGGGAACCGTCGCTGTCGGCCAGTGCGGGGTCGTCGGCTCCCCACACCCCGATGTGCGTGACCGCAGGCTGCGCATCCGGGTACGGCGGCGCGATTTCCAGCCCGGCGAAGAACCGCTCGATCTGCGCGCGCGAGCGGGGATGGATGCCCTGGGCCTGCGCGTACACGCTCACCCCCTCTTCGACGAGGCGAGGTGGCAGGCCCTCGTAGGTGATGTGGGACAACGCCAGGTAGCTGTCCGGGGCGAGGGCGCCGGTGTACCTGGCGACCAGGTCCCAGGGGCCGGCGTCGTCGCCGACGAAGTGCAGCACCGCTGTCATCAGCAGGCCCACGGGCTGCTCAAAGTCGACGAGGGCGCGCAGGGCTGGGTCGTTCAGGATCGCGTCCGCGTCACGCAGGTCCGCGCTGATGACGGTGGTGGTCCCGTCATCAGACAGCAGTTCCGTGGCGTAGGCGAGCACCATCGGGTCGTTGTCCACGTAGGCCACGCGGGCGCCCGGGATGACCTTCTGCACGACCCCGTGGGTGTTGCTCTGTGTCGGCAAGCCCGAGCCGATGTCGATGAACTGGTCGATTCCCTGCTCGGCCGCCATCCAGCGGGCTGCACGCTGATGGAACCCACGGTTTACCCATGCCGCGTCGGCCAGATCGGGTGACCGGGCGCGGATCCGCTCGGCTGCATCCCGGTCGACCGGGAAGTTGTGTGTGCCACCGAGGACGTAGTCGTAGATGCGAGCCGGACTCGGTGTGGTGGGATCGACTCCCGGAGGAACGGGGCCACTCTCGGGCATACCCCTCATTCTAGACAAAACCCATAAGCCACCGCGCCAACTGTCAGTCGGCCTGACCGGTCGTCACGGGCGCGGTGCTGTCCCGTAGTGGCTGAACTGCTGGGATACCGCTCGGTATTGCCCAACTTGGCAGTTTTGCTGCGGGCGCGGCGTGCTGGTGCGAATACTCGGCGTGTGTTCGGCGAGGAATTCCCCGCTGTGCTCGCGGCCGCGCAGCAAGGCAGCGAGGCTGCGTTCACCCGGTTGTGGCTAGATGCCAACCCTGCCTTGCTGCGCTACCTGCGGGTGATCGCTCCTGAGACGGCCGAGGATGCGGCGGCGGAGACCTGGGTGCAGGTGGTGCGCGGCCTGCGCCGCTTTCGCGGGGATGAGGCAGCCTGGCGGGCGTGGTTGTTCACGACGGCCCGCCGGCGGGTGATCGACGCGTCCCGGCGCCGGTCGCGCCGCCGGGAAGAACCGCTGCACGACGCGCCGGCTGAAGCGCTGCCGGTCGCCGCTGACGCTGCTGACGAGGCCATGGAGCGGCTGGGCACCCA
>Ga0209169_10002450_pt1 | contig 11175 bp, 9 predicted proteins | sample HubBroMetageWRM4_FD_188346 | JGI IMG/M metagenome (GOLD analysis project Ga0209169, IMG submission 188346) | Warmed soil microbial communities from the Hubbard Brook experimental Forest, New Hampshire - Hubbard Brook CCASE Soil Metagenome WRM 4... | ecosystem: Environmental > Terrestrial > Soil...
CCGAAAAGATCAAGGTCGCCGCGGCGAGTTGCTCAGCCTCCGGCAACGCGCGCAGCCAGGCCGTTTCCGGCGGCGTGCAGATCCCCCGCCACAGCTCCGCCTTGACCCTTCCCGCAACTTCGGTGTCGATCCCGATCGAACGCAGGCATTTCTTGGGCGCAACCACCGCCGCGCAAAAATCCGTCGTGTGGGTAATGCTGCCCACCAATTCCTCAGGCCACAGCGGTTGCCGGTGGGCGCCGACTTCAAGGGCGAAATGGTCGATGCCGAATTCGCGCAGCAGGAACCGGGCGCACAATCTGCCGGCCGCGAATTCCTCAACCCGCTTCCGCACGGCTTTTTGCATGGATCGAGCCTCTTCCGGATAGAGCGCACCCGGGTCGCCGGCGCCGCGCAATTCTGCCGTCAATGCACCCTGCGGGAACAGCTCGCACAGGCAGGTCGACAAACTCACAGGATTGGTTTCGATGCTATTCACGGTGGCGCTTGAGAAACATTTTGACAGAATGCGGCGAAGCGGTGTCGAGCCCTCGCCGGCCGCTGCTAGAATGCCGCCATGAGTTCATTGTGGGAATCCATTTCCTCGAACGGTCCGGCCGCCGGCGCATTTCACGGCCGATCCGGGTCTGTCGCGCTTGCAGAACTCGCGGCCGGCTCGATCCTGGGCGGCGACCTCGAATCGTTTCGCGGCCGCTCGGTGCTGCTGGCGATGCACGAGCAGCTTGGCACCGCGCTCGCCCTCTTGGAACTCGATGGCGTTGCGCGTCGGCTGGTGCTGTGCACGCCGGACTTGACGCCCGAGCAACTCGCGGGCGTGCGCGCCACGGCCGAAGCCGACATCACCCTCGACAGCGTCGCGGCGCGGCCCGCGCCCAAACCCTTGCAGCGCCGCGCCACCGAGAACACCGAGTGGATCCTGCTGACCTCGGGAACGACGGGCGCGCCAAAATTGGTGGTCCACAGCTTTGACAGTCTCGCCGGCGCCCTGCCGCGGCATCCGGCGTCAAACAAGCCCATGGTGTGGAGTACGTTTTACGACATTCGCCGCTATGGGGGTCTGCAGATCTATTTGCGGGCCGTGCTCTCCGGATCGCCGCTGGTTCTCTCCAGTGCAGGGGAGCCCATTCGGGAATTTCTGACGCGCGCGGGCGCCGCCGGGGTCACGCACATCTCGGGAACGCCGTCGCATTGGCGTCGGGCGTTGATGAGCGGCGACACGGCCCTGATGTCCCCTGAATACGTGCGCTTGTCGGGCGAGGTTGCCGATCAAACGGTGCTGGATAATTTGCGCGCCGCCTATCCGCAGGCACGCATCGCGCACGCGTTTGCGTCCACCGAAGCGGGCGTGGCCTTCGATGTCAATGACGGACTCGCCGGGTTTCCGCAGAGCTTGATCGGCGATGCCGCGAGCGCGATCGCCATGAAGGTTCAGGACGGCACGCTGTGGATTCGCTCACGGCGCAACGCCGCGCGCTACTTGGGTCACGCGCAAGCGCCGATCATCGGCGACGAGGGCTACGTCGATACCGGCGACTTGGTCGAATTGACGGACGGACGCTACTATTTTCGCGGCCGCAAGGGCGGGGTCATCAATGTCGGCGGACTGAAGGTGTATCCGGAGGAAGTCGAATCGGTTCTCAACGCCGACCCGCGGGTGCGCATGTCGCTGGTGAAGGCGCGGCGCAATCCGCTGACCGGCTCGTTGGTGGTGGCGGAAGTCGTCCTGGCGGACAGCGAGAGTTCGGTGGATGTCAACGTTGCCAACCAGATCAAGAGCGATCTGCTGGGCGCGTGCCGCCGCACGCTGGCCGCTCACAAGGTGCCCGCCCAGTTGCGTTTCGTGCCCGCCTTGGAGATGAGCGGCGCCGGCAAGCTGGTGCGTCCCAGTGCGTAACGTCATCGTCACCGGCGGCAGCCGGGGATTGGGGCTGGCGATGAGCAGCGCCCTGGCGAATGCGGGTTATCGGGTAATCGCTGTCGCCCGCAAGTTGAGCGCGGAGCTCACGGCGGCGGCCGCCAGGGCAACGCAGGAAGGCCGCGGCGCGATCGAATTTCGCGCCTGCGACCTCTCCGATCTGGAGGCGCTTGCACCCCTGACGCGCGCGCTGCGTGCCGATTTCGGCGCGCTGTACGGCTTGGTCAATAACGCGGGATTGGGCACGAGCGGCATCCTGTCCACCATGCGCGATGCGGAGATTCAGCGCCTGATTCAATTGAACACGGTCTCGCCCATCGTGCTCTCGAAATATGTGCTTCGATCGATGATGACGCAGCGCGAAGGCCGGATCGTGAATATCGCCTCCATCGTCGCCTCGACCGGCTACAGCGGCCTGTCGGTTTACAGCGCAACCAAAGCCTCGCTGATCGGCTTTACGCGCTCACTGGCGCGCGAGGTGGGCCAGCTCGGCATCACCGTGAACGCGCTGGCACCCGGCTTCGTCGATACCGAAATGACCCATGAATTGAGCGATTCGCAACGCCAGAAAATCTCCCGGCGCAGCGCCCTGCATCGCATGCCCGAGCCGATCGATGTCGCCCACAGCGTCCTGTTTCTGTTGGGTGAGGGAGGCCGAAACATTACCGGCACCGTGATCACCATCGACGCGGGCAATACGGCCTAAGCGCCGTCCGCGCGGTGCCTCACGGCCTGGGCGCCCTTTTTGCTGGATGACTCTTTTGTCGGTGAACGCCGGCCGGCCTTCTTCGCCGGCGACGCGTTGAGATAAAGCTCGAGCGGAACCGCTTTGCCGTGCGCATCGGCCAGCGTCCAATCATCGAGAATGGCGGCGGTATTGTCGCGCACGACGCGAAACAGCTTTTTCAGCTCACAGGCCCGTTCGTCGGGGCAGTCCGCGCAGCGACGGTATTGCGTGTGGCTGACGCACGGAAGCAAGGCCAGCGGGCCTTCCATCAGCCGGACCACGGTACCGAAAGAAATGTCTTCGGCGCTCTTTGCAAGCTGATATCCACCGCTGCGCCCGCGCTGACCACGAACCAAGCCATCGCGTTTCAACTCGACCAGAATGGCTTCGAGGAACTTGACCGGAATGGTGCGCCGCGCGGAAATTGCCGCCGACGACAGCGTGGCGCCCGCGGGAAGCGCGGCCAGTTCCAGCAGTGCTTTCAGCGCGTAACGGGTCTTTTGCGAGAGCATTTGGAGCAATCCTGTTTCTGCGTCTGCCCTTATGTTACTTCAATGCTTGACAGGTTTCTTTAAATTCATATAATTCCTATCGTATTACTTGGTATTTACGAAAAGGGAGAATCCGATGAATTGCGCGAGTAACAAGCGGCAGCAGGCGAAGCTCGGATGGTGCGCACTGATTTTGCTGAGCGCCGCGACCGCATCGGTTCCCGCGCTCTCCCAGCAGAAAACCGGACCGGGGATCACCGGCGATGACAGCCTCACATGGAATGGCATTACGCTGTACGGCGTCATCGATGTCGGCCTGCAATACGACACGCACAGCGCGCCGTTCACGCCCTACCGTCCGGCCGCCAGCGGCAATATCATCCGGTCCAACGGCGCGGGATCGGTAATCGGTCTGACGCCCAGCAACATGGGCCAGTCGAGAGTCGGGCTGCAGGGCATTGAGCCCCTGTCCAACGATTGGTCGGCCGTGTTTCAGATTGAGACTTTTTTCAACCCGCAGTCCGGCCAAGTCGCCGACTCTTTGAAGTCCCTGGCCGTCAACAATGGCAAGGCCCTCTCCGCGCAAAGCGTCGGTGTCGATGGCAGCTCCGCGGGCCAGGCATTCCAGACCGCCTATGTCGGACTGAAATCGGCGCGCTTCGGCACCCTCACCTTCGGCCGCCAGGTGACGTTGCTCTCGGAGGGCACGATCAAGTACGACCCCAATTACAACGCCACCGCGTTCGGCTTGCTCGGTGCCTCAAACACCTACTCCGGCGCCGGCAGCAGCGAAGATAACCGGCTCGACTCGACCGCGAAATATTTTGTGAGCTTCAACGATCTGGTACACGTCGCCGCGCTGTACAAGTTCAGCGGCGCCAATGGGGCGGCGAATACCGCGGTCCAAGCGGATATCGGCGCTGAGTACGCGGGTGCATCGGTCGATGCGTATTATTCGAAGGTCAACAGCGCGATCACGGCGAGTGCCTTGAGCGCCGCCCAAGTCGCCGGACTGCCGGCGTTGGGGTATTCGGTCACGAATTCTTTGGCGGCGACGATCTCGGACAACACGACCTATTCGCTCATGGCGCTGTACAAGATCGACCCGTTCAAACTCTTTGCCGGCTACATGCACATCAAGTATGCCAATCCGGCGGATCCGTTGAGCGCCGGGTTCAACGACATCGGCAATTACGTTCTGGCATTCGTCACCAACAACGCCTACATCAATTCCAAGACGGTGCAGGTTTATTGGACCGGCGCGCGCTACACCGTCATTCCCAACCTCGACCTGACCGCAGCTTTCTACGGCTACAGCCAAAATGCTTACGGCACGGGAACTCAGGCGGGATGCTCGACCGCTGCGCACAGTACTTGCAGCGGCCGGTCCGAGGCCTATTCCCTCGACGCTGACTATCGGTTCGACGTGCATTTCGACGCCTATCTGGGCGCCATGTACAGCGGCGTTCAGGACGGTGTGGCCAGCGGCTACCTCCACTCGACCAACATCAATCCCACGGTTGGCGTGCGCTACAAATTCTGATTTGGCCCCTGCGTCGGAGTGCCGGACTATGAGATCAAGAGCGACCCAGCTGCGTGCGATTTTGACGGCCGCCGTCCTGATGCTGGGACTGGCGCGCGCGCCATCGCTGCCGGCCGCTACCGTCAAGTTGCTGAACGTGTCTTATGATCCCACGCGCGAACTCTACGAGGCTTACAACAAAGCGTTCGCCGCCTACTGGAAGGCCAAAACCGGCGATACCCTGATCGTCAACCAGAGTCACGGCGGATCGGGCAAGCAGGCGCGCGCGGTGATCGAGGGGCTCGAGGCCGATGTCGTGACCTTGGCATTGGCGTATGACATCGACGCGCTCGCCGCGCAAGGCGGCCTGATCCCCGCCAACTGGCAGGAGCGATTGCCGAACCACAGCGCGCCCTACACCTCGACCATCGTTTTTCTGGTGCGCAAGGGCAATCCCAAGGGCATCCATGATTGGAGCGATTTGGTGCGACCGGGGGTCTCCGTCATTACCCCGAGCCCGAAAACATCGGGCGGGGCGCGCTGGAATTATCTGGCCGCGTGGGCTTGGGCGCTGCAGCAGCCCGGCGGGAACGATGCCGCCGCAGAGGCTTTCGTGAAAAAACTCTACCACAATGTGCCCGTTCTCGATTCCGGTGCGCGCGGTTCGACGGTGACTTTTGTGGAGCGCGGCATTGGCGACGTGTTGCTCGCGTGGGAAAACGAAGCCCTGCTTGCCGAGAAGGAATTGGGACCCGCCAAGTTCGATATCGTCGCGCCATCGCTCAGTATCGTCGCGGAACCGCCGGTCAGCGTGGTGGATCAATACGTCGACCAGCACGGCACGCGCAAGGTGGCCGAGGCATATCTGAACTATCTGTATTCCAATGAGGGCCAGGAGATTGCGGCGAAACACTTTTACCGTCCGCGAGATCCGCAGGTAGCCGCCCGCTACGCCCAGCAGTTTCCAAACATTCCGCGACTGGTCACGATCGATACGGTATTCGGCGGCTGGACCAAGGCGCAGGCCACGCATTTCTCGGATCATGGAACCTTCGACAGGATTTACGGCCAGTGATGGCGGCGCCTGTCGCGGCTGAATTTAGGCCACACCCTGCCGGGCGAATACTGCCGGGCTTCGGGCTGACCCTCGGGTACACGATGGTGTATCTGTCGCTGCTCGTGTTGATACCGCTGTCCGCGGTGATCATCAGCAGCTTGGGGCTGGGATGGAGTCATTTCTGGGAGGCGGTGATGGCGCCGAGAGTGGTCGCCTCGCTGCGCTTGAGCTTCGGCGCGTCGTTGATCGCCGCGTTGCTCAATGCCGTCTTTGGACTGCTGGTGGCTTGGGTCTTGACCCGCTACACCTTTCCCTTCAGACGCCTCGTGGACGCCATGGTGGACTTGCCCTTCGCGCTGCCGACGGCCGTGGCCGGCATCGCCTTGACCGCCCTGTATGCACCGAACGGCTGGCTCGGCATGTGGTTGAAACCACTCGGGATCGCCGTGGCCTTTACGCCCCTCGGGATTGTCGTCGCCCTGACCTTCATCGGCTTGCCGTTCGTGGTTCGAACCGTGCAGCCGGTTCTCGAGGATCTCGACCGAGAGGTCGAGCAAGCGGCGGCGACGCTTGGCGCCTCGCCGGCACAAATCTTTGCGCGCGTGGTACTGCCGGCGCTGTGGCCCGCCATGCTGAGCGGATTCGCCCTGGCATTCGCGCGCGCCCTTGGTGAATATGGTTCGGTGATTTTCATCGCCGGCAATATGCCGATGAAGTCGGAAATCGCGCCGCTGCTGATCGTCAGCAAATTGGAACAATATGACTATGCGGGCGCCACCGCCATCGCGGTGGTGATGCTGGTCTTGTCCTTCGCGCTCCTGCTCGGCATCAACGCGCTGCAAAACTGGGCGGCGTTGCGCCATGGCGGCCGCTGATGCCCTCTCACATCATCGGCGCCACCTTCGACTTGCCCGCCGTGACTAGCCAGGCGCGCCGCCCACGCCGTCGCCCGCGATGGGGTCGGCTGCTGTTGATTGCCGCGGCGCTCGTGTTCCTCGGCCTGTTCCTGGTGTTGCCGCTACTCGTGGTATTCGTCCAGGCACTGGGCAAGGGCGTCGTCGCGTACTTTGGTGCGATCTCCGATCCCATGGCTTGGGAAGCGATCAAGCTGACGCTGTTCGTGGCTGCGACCGCGGTTCCGCTCAATCTCGTGTTCGGTGTCGCCGCTGCCTGGGCGATCGCGAAATTCGAATTTCGCGGCAAAAATACTTTGATCACGCTCATCGATCTGCCGTTTGCGGTTTCGCCCGTCATCGCCGGACTCATTTTTATATTGCTGTTCGGTGCCCATGGCTGGTTTGGCGGTTACCTGCGGGCTCACCATATTCGCGTGGTATTTGCGCTGCCAGGCATTGTGCTCGCCACGCTCTTCGTCACCTTCCCCTTCATCGCGCGCGAACTCATACCGGTGATGCAGGCACAGGGCAAAGCCGATGAGGAAAGCGCATTGTCGCTCGGCGCGAGCGGCTGGCAAACCTTCTGGCGCGTCACGTTGCCCAATATTCGCTGGGCGCTCCTGTATGGCGTCTTGCTGTGCAACGCCAGAGCCATGGGCGAATTCGGCGCCGTCTCGGTGGTCTCCGGACATGTTCGCGGGCTGACCAACACCATGCCGTTACAGGTTGAGATTCTGTACAACGAATACAACCACACCGCGGCATTTGCCGTCGCCTCGCTGCTCGCCATGCTGGCCATGCTGACCTTGGCGGCCAAAAGTTTTCTTGAATGGCGGCAACCGGAGTTGCGGCACGCGGTTCTGCAACCGCGCGATCGAACGTCGAGGGAACACACATGAGCATCGCATTACGCAGCGTGGCCAAGCAATTTGGCGAATTTGCCGCCGTCGAGAACATCAATCTGGATGTGCCGACAGGCGCATTGATGGCGCTGCTCGGCCCCTCGGGCTGCGGCAAGACTACCCTGCTGCGCATCATCGCAGGCCTCGAGACGCCGGATGAGGGGCAGGTGCTGTTCGACGGGCGCGACGCGACTCTATGGCCGGTTCGCGATCGCAAAGTCGGCTTCGTGTTTCAACACTATGCTTTGTTCCGCCACATGACGGCGTTTGAAAACGTGGCCTTCGGTCTCAAGGTCAAGCCGCGCCGCGAGCGACCGGCTGCGGCGGAGATCCGTCGGAAGGCGCTTTCGCTGCTGGAGCTGGTGCAGCTCGGCTGGGCCGGCGATCGCTATCCGGCACAGCTCTCGGGCGGACAGAGGCAGCGGGTGGCACTGGCACGGGCGCTGGCCGTGGACCCCGACGTGCTGCTGCTGGATGAGCCCTTCGGCGCCCTCGACAGCCAGGTCCGCCATGAGCTCCGCCGCTGGCTGCGCCGTCTGCACGACGAACTACACTTCACCAGCGTATTTGTGACCCATGATCAACAGGAAGCGATCGAAGTGGCTGACAGCATCGTCGTGCTCAATCGCGGTCGAATCGAACAATTCGGCGTGCCGGGCGAGATCTACGATCTGCCCGCCTCCGCCTTCGTGCATCGCTTCCTCGGCCAGGTCAATGAGTTGTCGGTGCAGCTGCGCCAGGGCCGCGCCCATGTCGGCCCGCTGGATATCTCGCTCGGGGCCGTCGCGACGAGCGATGAGAAGAGCGTCGCGCTGGTCCGACCCCACGAAATTGAAATCGGCCCCGAAGCTGCCGGTTGGCCCGCCAGCGTGCTCGCCGCCCGGGTCATCGGGCCCATCGTGCGCTTGCTCCTGTGTGCCGAGGGTCAGCCCGTCAACGAGCCTCTGGAGGCGGAAATCAGCCGCGAGCGATACGAGACCGAACGCTTCCAGGCGGGTACGAGGGTGGGACTGCGCTTCAGGCGTTGGAAGGTCTATCCCTCGGATGGAGTGGAGTTGACGCCTACTACGGCTTAAGGCGGCGGTCGACCGTCCGGGTGATCTGCTCGACTAGCCGCTGCATTCGGCACTTTCGGCGCAAAAAAGGCCTGCAATTTCTGCGCGGGTTTAATCATCGCGCGCTTTGTTTTCATTACGGCAAACGCTCCGCTCGCGGCATCGAGTGCGGCATCGATGTCGTGGTCCGTCATGGCGCCGCTCAAAAACATGTTGTGCCACGGGTGGACATAGACGCCGCGTTTCAGCATTTCGCTGCACCAGAAAAAACCGAAGCGCAGATCCGGATCCTCATCGAATAGAAACAGCGGCATCTGCACGGGGCCCGTCTGGCGTAAACCGAATCCGCTCGCCGACGCGCGCTCGTGCAGACCGCTGCGCAGCTTGCCTCCCAAGCGCTCGATTCGTTCCAGATAGTCGGTCTGCGCCACCAGGCGTAAAGTGACCAGCGCGGCCGCCATGGGCGAGGCGGCGTACCAGAACGATCCGGTGACGAAGATCGACGCGGCGGCATCGCGGGCTTTCTCCGATCCCAACAGAGCCGAAATCGGATGCCCGTTGGCGATGCACTTGCCCCAGCTCGATAGATCGGGTTGCACACCGACCGCCGACCAAGAACAATCGCGCGCGATTCGCAAACCGCCGCGCACATCATCCACCACCAACAGAGCGCCGTGCTGATCGCAGAGCTCGCGTGCACGCCGCGCGTAGGCGGCCGCAGGCAGGGCTTGATCGGCAAAGGCATCGTGCTTGAAGGGCGCGGCAAAGATGGCCGCGAGGTCGGAACCCGCGCTCGCCACGGCTGCCTCGAGGCTTGCGACGTCGTTATAGGTACAGAAAATCTGGTTGGCGCGATCCTCCGGTGTCGTGCCGGACAGCCGCGGCGTACACCACGGCGCCGCACCGTGATAAGCACCCTTGGCCAGCACCACGGTCTTGCGGCCCGTGTGCGCCCGGGCGGTCACCAGCGCCATGGTCGTCGCATCTGTGCCGTTCTTGCAGAACATGGCCCACTGCGCATGCTTGACCATGTCGGTCATGCGCTCCGCGAGGGTGACCATCAGTTCCGTGGGTCCCGTGAGTGGATCACCTCGGCGCATTTGCTGGACGGCTGCCGCGTCGATTTCCTCATGCGCATAGCCCAGAAGCTGCGGACCATAGGCGCACATCAAGTCCAGATATTTGCGGCCGTCGACGTCCCAGAGATAGGCACCTTCTCCGTGGGAGAAGAACTGTGGGTAGTCATCGGGCAGCAAGGCGACCGATTGGTGTCCGTACATTCCTCCCGGGATGACCGCCTCTGCCCGGTGTCGCAGTTCTTGGTCTCGGCTCAGTGATGCTGTCATTGTCCACCTCGGGCGATCGCGATAACGATTGGGAAAGCTCCGCATAGCGTATACCGTGGGCACCAGGAGGCGTGTTGATACATCCAATGGATTCTTCAAATGAGCCGGCGCTACCGAAAGCGGCGCCAACCGTTTCTTGGATCGGTCCGCGCCCGACGGCCTGGCAGATCACCGCCATCGTGTTTGTCGGCACGATCGGGATTCTGATTCCTGGGGTGCAGCCCGTGGTCTTGGGTGCGCTACTGACCGAAGAGCACATCAACCTGTCCCAATTGGGACATGCGGCGTCAGTCGAACTGCTGGTCATGGGCGGAACGGCAGCGTTGGCTGCCGCTCTTTTGGCGCCGCGGCAGCTGCGCATGGCTTGCATCGCTGCGGGCCTCGCACTGGCGCTGGGAAATTACTTTACGCCGCTGGCCCGGGGCGAAACCGTGACGGCGTTACGCGGCGTCACGGGGGCGGCCGGCGGTCTTCTCATCTGGATTACCGCGAGCATGGTCGCGCGCTCGGCCGCGCCGGATCGGTGGGCGGGAATTTACCTGACGGTTCAAACGCTTGCGCAGTTGATCTTTGCGGCCATCATGACCTCCTGGATAAATCCTAGGAATGCCGTGCATGGCGACTTTGTTCTGTTGGCCGTCGCGGGTTTGGTTTGCGTGCTTGCCGCCTTCGCGTTGCCCGCGTCGTTTGTCGCCCTGCCCAAAGGAGCCGGCGCGGACCAGAAGGCTTTCGCCATACCGCCTGTGCGGGGTTTTGTCGCACTCGGATCCCCCTTCCTCCTGATGATGTGCATCGTCGCGATCTGGGTGTACTACGATCCCATCGCGCAGCAAGCCGGCCTATCGGCCCATATTTCCGGTATGGCGGTCTCCATTTCGCTGGCCTTTCAAGTGCTGGGCGGCGCCCTCGCGACCTTGACGGCCGGCCGGCTGAAATGGTTTCCCGTATTTGTGATTTGCGCGGCTGTGGACTTTGGAATGATCGCGTTGCTTGGCGTCCACCCATCCGCATTCTTATTTTTGCTGGACGCGGCCGTGTTCGGATTCATCTGGCTGTTCATCCTGCCCTTCATGGTGCCGATGATCATCGAAGCCGATCCCTCGAGACGCTCGGCGGTATTGATCAGCGGCGTCGCCCTACTCGGCGCAAGTCTAGGCCCCACACTGGCAGGGATGATCATCAGTCCAGACGATACGCGAGGCGCATTGTGGTTCGGCGCCGCCTGTCTTTTTTTGAGCTTGGGCATCGCCACGGGATTGCGGTT
>Ga0209169_10002452_pt1 | contig 11172 bp, 11 predicted proteins | sample HubBroMetageWRM4_FD_188346 | JGI IMG/M metagenome (GOLD analysis project Ga0209169, IMG submission 188346) | Warmed soil microbial communities from the Hubbard Brook experimental Forest, New Hampshire - Hubbard Brook CCASE Soil Metagenome WRM 4... | ecosystem: Environmental > Terrestrial > Soil...
TCGGCCCCCTTCTCCCGCCAGGAATCCTGCACCGGGGCGACGATGTCGGGATCGGTCGCCACCGAGAGCGCCCACGCCCCGGGGTCGATCAGGTGCGTCTTGATGCCGCGGTGGCACAGCGCGGTGACCATCTCCAGGCCCAGCGGCGAGGCCTCGACCACGACCGCCGAGCGGACCCCGTCCAGCACCTTGTCCCACTCGATCGCCCGCCTGATGTTCTTCACGTAGTACAGGCCGCCGAGATCGGTGCCGGGCACCCCGGGGTCGGCGTAGTCGAACCCGGTCGCCACGATCAGCTTGTCGTAGCCGACCTCGTCCTCGCCGTCCACCGAGACGACCTTCCGTCCGGTGTCGAACCCGGTGACCCGGGTCTGGTAATGGATGTCGATGCCCTGACCAGCGTAAGCTTCCTTCGTCGCCAGAAAGAGCCGCTCGAAGTCGGGAATCTCCCTGCCGTGGACATACGGAATACCGCATGGGCTGTACCCGACGTCCTCGAATTCGGTGTAGACGCGCACGTCAGCGCCTGCGTCCACCGCCTTGGCGGCCCCGGCCGCGCCGATGCCGGCGGCGCCGCCGCCGACCACCACGATCCGCTGCGCCATCGGCACTCTCTTCCCATTTGCCGGGACGGGACGTTTAGTATCCGCTATGACTCGTACACTATACTGACGAGAGGCGTCGTGAACGTCAAGCCAGGACAACCGTTCGACCATGCGGGTACGCCATGAGCCAAGCGCCACGCACCCAGGGACCGCCCTGCCTGGACGTGCAGCAGAACAGCCGTGCGGACGGGGCCGCCGGGGACCTTCAGCGCATCGTCGGCTCGATCGGGCTCAAGGTGTTCAGCCTGCGCAAGCGGATGGGACTGTCGCTGCAGCAACTGGGCGAGCGCTCGGACGTGTCGGCGGCCGCGATCCACAAGATCGAGCAGGGCGGCATGGTGCCGACCATCACCACCCTGCTCAAGATCGCCGGCGCGCTTGGCCGCCCGGTCTCGTACTTCGTGGAGGAGGACATCGGCCAGGACGACGTGGCCGTGCTCACCCCGCCCAACGAGGACCGGCCGGTCTACACCTCGCACAAGGGCATCACGCTGAACAGCATCTCCGGGCCTTACGGCCGCTTCCTGCTCGCCGGGGCGCGGGCCACGGTAGCACCGGGCGCGAACAGCGGGCGCAAGCCGATGCAGCACCCGGGCGAGGAACTGGTCTTCGTCACCGGCGGCCTGCTCGAGTTCACCGTGACCGGGCAGTCGTATCAGGTGGCGGCGGGCAGCAGCCTGCACTTCCGCGGCGACCAGCCGCACACCTGGCGCAACCCGGGCCCGGACGAGGCGCACGCGGTCTGGATGGCCCTGCGGCCGCAGTAGCGGCCGCCCCGGCGCCCGGGACGACTGAGCCCGGGTCAGTGCAGCGGGAAGGACTGGCCCCGCTCGGCTTCCGGGCGCGGGCCGAAGATCCGCCGCTGCGACTCGGCGATCGGCACGTCGTTGATGCTGGCCTCGCGGCGCATCATGTACCCGTCCTGGTCGAACTCCCATAGCTCGTTGCCATAGCTGCGGTACCACTGTCCGGCCGCGTCGTGGCACTCGTACTGGAATCGCACCGCGATCCGGTTGCCGCCGAACGACCACAGGTCCTTGCGCAGGGCATAATCGAGCTCGCGGGCCCATTTCCCGCGCAGGAACTCGACGATCTCGGCCCGGCCGGTGATGAACTCGTTCCTGTTGCGCCAGACCGAGTCCTCGCTGTAGGCGCCGGCGACCCGGTCAGGATCGCGGGTGTTCCATGCGTCCTCGGCCGCCTGGACCTTCTGCCTGGCGGTCTGTTCCGTGAAGGGCGGCAACGGCGGTCGTGGGGCCATGGGATCACCGTATCGTTGAGTGACCTGGGGATTGACATGATCATGCACGCAATTCATCCTTGGGGTGGATCATCAGGGTTGGGGGGATTTAGCCGTGCCCGGATGCGGGCTGGGTGAAATTTCGCCGACCGGGTGCCATTTCAGTGTCGTCACGCGACAGTGGGGGTCGTTGGTGCTGATAGCCGTGTTTCGGGCCGTGACGGGCAGGGGCATCGCCGCCCATAAGCGCAAGAATCCGCGCTGATGGCGGGCTCCTCCGGCGATGCTGACCCGGCCGGGGCGGGTCCGCCGGGCTCACCGGCGGACGTCGTGCGGTACGGCTCCGGGGTGCCCGCCGGCCCGTCGCCTGGCGCGGGGCAGCTTGCCCGGCGGGACTGGGGTGTTCCCGGGTACGCCGAGCTGAGGGTGCTCGGCTCGGGAGGGTTCGGCGAGGTCGTGCTGGCCAGGCACGCAGCCTCGGGCACCGAGGTGGCGATCAAGTACCTGCGCCGCACGCTGCTTGATGACCCGGAGTTCGCCGGGATGTTCCGGGCCGAGGCGGCGGTGCTTGCCTCGCTGCAGGACCCGCACGTGGTCCGGCTGTATGAGTACGTGGAGGGGCCCGGCGGCGCGGCGATCGTGATGGAACTCGTCGACGGCGTCTCGCTGCGGGAGATCTTGTCGCGTCAGGGTCAGACCACGGCTGAGGCCGCGCTTGTGGTGCTGCAGGGCTCGCTGCTCGGCCTGGCGGCCGCGCACGCGCGCGGGGTCGTGCACCGGGACTACAAGCCGGAGAACGTGCTTGTGAACGGGCAGGGGGTCAGCAAGCTGACCGACTTCGGCATCGCCGCCCGGGCGGGAGACCGGCCGATGCCGGCGGGCACGCTGGCCTACGCGCCGCCTGAGCAATTCGAGGGTGCCCCGGCCAGCCCGGCAACCGACGTGTACGCGGCCACGGCCACCTTCTACGAGTGCCTGGTGGGCCGGCCGCCGTTCACCGGGCCGACCGCCGAAGCGCTGATGCGCCTTCATCGTTTCGAGCCGGTGCCGCTGGATCCGGTGCCAGGGCCGCTACGGCCGCTGGTGGCCGCCGGGATGGCCAAGGATCCCCGGCAGCGGCACGCCGATGCTGCCGCCTTCGTCACCGAGCTCCGCACCGCGGCCGCGGGCGCCTACGGCCCGGACTGGGAAGGCCGCGGCGGGTCGCAGCTTGCCGGGGCGGCGCTGCTGCTTGCGGCGCTGTGGCCGTCTGGCGCGGCGCCCGCGGTCCAGGGCGGCGCCGTGCAGCAGGTCCATCTGCCGCACGGCTCCCACGCCCCGGGCCACGCCCCGCCGTCCGGCAACGCCCCGCCGTCCGGCAACGCTCAGCCGTCCCAGGAATCGCCGCAATCAGAGCACGTCCGGCACGTACGGCACCTTAGGCATCTCCGGCATCTCCGGCATCTCGGCCGGCTCCGGATGGCCCTGGTGGCCACGGGCACGGCCGCGGCGGTGGCGGCCGTCGCCGTGGTGGCCGTCGCCGCCAGCGGCTCCCATTCCCGCCCGCCTTCGGGCCTCCCGGCGAGCGCCTCGCCCTTGCGCAGCAGGAGCGCGCTGCCGCCGGCGCCGCCGCCTGCGATCATCTACACCACCACGAGCTCCGTGGTGCTGCGGGACGGCGCCGGCCCGCCGCGGGTCCTTGGCACATTCGGCCAGTCGGCCGAATTCGGGTACGCGCCTGCCGTGGCCTGGTCGCCGGACGGACAACAGGTCGCCTGGCTGGCGGATGGCACGCTCAACCTCGCGTCGGTCAAGGGCGGGCCAACCCGGCACTGGGCCTGTTCCGGCTGCTACAACGTCGCATTCCAGGGCGACCAGGTGGTTACGGAGCCCGCGGCAGCGACAGGCAGCGATCAAACCGCCGCGGCCGCACAGCTGCTCGTCCTCCCCGCTGACGGGTCCGCGCCGGTAACCGAATCGATCACCGGAATCCCCACCGGCCAGATCGACACGGACTTCCGGCTGATGGGCGACAGCCCGGCAGGCACTCCGGTCGTCGCCTTCGGCGACGCCGGCGGCAGCGATGCCGGCGGCGAGCAGCAGCTGTACCGAGTCGGTCAGGCGGGTCACGCCACACCGTACGGAGAAGCGCCGGCGGCCCGGCCGATCTACGGCGGGCTCGGTCAGTTCGCCACGGACCAGTCCGGCGACCTGGCCAGCCTTACCACCTTCAGCAACTTCGGAGCCTGCGGCGGCGTTGAGGTCGCGTACGTGGTGAATAGCTCCACCGGCGCGGTTACCGTCCCCGCCACGCCGAGCGGCGGCGGCCGGGAGGGATTCTGGGTCGAGGGCCTGTGGTTCGACCCCGCAGGGACCGCCTATGCATCCTTCGTCCCCAACCTCACCAACTGCACGACGTCAAGCCCCCCGGGCGCCTTGCAGCCCCCAAACGCCATCCCGATCGTCTGCAAGCTGGTGGGCGGGCGATGGGTGAGAACCAGCGGCGGAGCGCTGCGGGCCTCTTACGCTCCCGGCGGATGGCTCGCCCAGCAGCTCGGTCCTGCTTCTGCCGGAGCGCTCGACTACTCAGCGGCCTACTCACTGGTCATCTCGCACGGCGGCACGGCCGTCACCGTTCCCGGCGTGTCCGCCTTCGCCTGGGCGCCCTGATCGCGGCGGGCCGCGGTCTAGGCTTGCGGGATGGAATTCAGCGAGGTGATCAGGCGGCGGCGGATGGTGCGGGCGTTCACCGGGGAGCCGCTGGCGGCAGGGACCGCCGAGCGGCTGCTGCGGGCGGCCAACCGGGCGCCGTCGGCGGGCTTCAGCCAGGGCTACTCGTTCCTGGTACTGGAGGGAGCGGAGCAGGCCGCGCCGCTCTGGAAGGTCATGTACCAGGCCGCCGCGGACCTGACCGGGGAGGAGGCGGAGTACGAAGCAGCGCAGTTGACGGCGCTGGGCCGGGCGCCGCTGGTAATCGTCCCGCTGGCCAGCAAGGACATCTACCTGGACCGGTACGCGCGGGGGGACAAGGGCTGGACCGACCGGGACGAGGCACGCTGGCCGGTGCCCTACTGGTACATCGACACCGGGTTCGCCGCCCTGCTCATCCTGCTTGCTGTGGTCGACGAGGGGCTCGGGGCCGTCTTGTTCGGCATCCCGCCGGAGGTCATGGGGGAATTCCGGGCGGAGTTCGGGGTGCCGGATGAGTGGACGCCGATCGGGGCGATCGCGGTCGGGTATCCCGACCCGGCCAGCGACCCGGTGCCTCCGGCCAAGGCGAAGGATCGCAAGACGCTCGGCGAGCTTGTGCACCAGGGCCGCTGGTAGCCGCCCGGCGGCTACTCGGGCTTGCGCGTTAGGTGGATGACCGGCAGCTCGCGGTCGGTCTTCTCCTCGTAACCAGCGAACCGGGGCTGTGCGGCGATGATGCGCTGCCAGGCCTGGTCGCGCGCGTCGCCGGTGAGCAGCTCGGCGCTCACCGGGATGGTGCCCTCGGCCAGCTCGATCCGGAGCCGGTCGGGGTTAGCGGCGAGGTTCCGGAACCACGCCGGGTGCTGCACGGAACCGCCCGCCGAGGCCACGATCACCCAGCTGCCGTCCCCATAGGGGAACCACGCGACCGGGTTAGTGCGTTCCTGGCCGGTCTTGCTTCCGATCGTGGTCAGGAAGAGGATGTCCATGCCCATGAACTTCCACTTCTTGCGGTGCTGCTTTACCATCCGCTGCTGGATGAAGCGGCCCACCGGGCCGCCGGCACCGCGGAGACCGGGGCCCCGCGTGCCCGCCGGAACGTCGAAACTCATGGCGCCTGTCTATCCCATCTGGGTGCCGCTACGCTATTCGCGTTCATCATCGGCGAGGGGAGCGGCTAAGTGACCGTCACCGCACGGCCGGCGGCCAACGCCGCGCCGGTCCGGCTGAAGATCCGCAAGAACATCGCCACGCTCAGCCCGGCCGAACTCGCCGCCTTCCGCCAGGCCGTCAAGCAGGCCCTGGAGCTTAACGACAAACGCGGATTCGAGTACTTCGCGGGCTGGCACGGCGTGCCGCTCGGCTGGTGCCAGCACCACGATCTGCTGTTCCTGCCCTGGCACCGGGCCTACCTGTACTGGCTGGAGCTCGCCCTGCAGTCCCAGGTCGCTGGGGTGACGCTGCCCTGGTGGGACTGGAGCACGTCCCGGACGATCCCGGCCGCGTACACCGGCGCCGACAACGTGCTGGCCGCCGGGGCAGCGATCAAGGTATTCGGCGCGGAGCCCAAGGCCGGCTGGCCGACGCACACCGCGCGCGACCCGGGCCAGGAGATACCGCAGGTGCCAGGGCCGCCGTATGCGAAGGAATGGGCCTACGCCATGCAGGCCAGCAACTACACCGACTTCAGCCAGCGCATCTGGACGGTGCACGACACCCTGCACGTATGGGTCGGCGGCACGATGGCGCAGGTCGACTGGGCCGCCTACGATCCGCTGTTCTTCGCCCACCACGCCAACATCGACCGGGCCTGGCGGATCTGGCAGTCCGCCCATCCGGGCGCCAACCCGCCCGCCGACGTGCTCGGGCAGTCCCTGCAGACCGACCCGGCGATGACCGTCCGGACGACGCTTGACGTCCGGCAGCTCGGGTACGAGTACGCCGGTGCCGAATCGACAGTTCCCGGGAGTTCATGATGCAGCGGTGGACGTCGCAGGCCCTGCTGCTGCCGCCGCGGGCCAGCTGGCAGCGGGCCGACCTGGAGTTCGAGGGCGTCGAGCACGACGGCGCGTCGTTCGTCCTGCACGTGTTCCTCAACAACGACTCGGCCGATGAGGCCACGCCGCGCACGGCGGCCGAGGGCTACGCCGGCTACCTGACCGTGTTCGCGCACGGCGACTGCTGGGGCGACGCGGGGCACTGTGACATCACCGAGCCGGTCAGCGCGTTCGACCGGCGGCCGCCGCAGCCGCTGATCCCGTTCAACGCGACGCTTGAGGTGTCCGAGGCGCTCGATGCGCTGCCGGAGGGCACGCAGCAGTTCACGGTGACCACGCTGGCCTTCAACAAGGCCGACGACTCCGCTGGCGTGCTGCGGTTCTCCCAACTCACGTTGCTCACCTACGCCTAGTCGTTAGCTTCCCGGTCTGTGCGGGCCAGGGGTACGGTGAGACAATCGGGGCGAGGAGGTGACCACTATGTACTTTCTTATCCGGGCCATCGTCAGAAAATTCAAGCAGCGCAAGCAACAGCGCCAGCAGCAACAGCAGCCGTAAAACGCGCCGCCTGGATGATAATCCGTTGCACCGGCCATCCGGCCGGGCAAAAATTCGCGCATGAGCAACGACGGGGATTACGTCTGGCGGCCGATCGAGCGGGGGGACGCGGGCAGCTGGTCACGGTTGCTCGCCGCCATCCAGTCGGCGGACCGCAGCTGGGAGTACCTCACCGAACAGGTCCTACTCGAGGACTGGGACGATCCGGACTGCGATTTCGAGCGCGGCTCGGTGGGCGTCTTCGACGGCGGGACCATGGTGGGGTACGGCGGACTCATCGCCAGGTCCGCGGCCGGGATGCTGCACGAGATGCGGTATCGCGGCGCCGTACATCCGGGCTGGCGCGGACGCGGGATCGGCGGCCGGCTGCTGGACTGGGCCGAGGTGGCGGCCGTCCCGCTGCACCGCGAACGGTACCCGGGCCTGTCGCTGTCGCTGTCCGGATCGTGCCTGGCCAGTAACGCCGCGGCGGTCGCCTTGTACGCGGCGCACGGCTACCAGCCGGTGCGCTGGTTCCACGCGATGGAGCGGGACCTGTCCGCGGCGCTGCCCTCGGTCCCCGAGCCGGCCGGGGTGGATATCGTCGGCTTCACGCCGGAGCGGTCGGCGGATGCCCGGCTGATCCGGGACGGGTCCTTCCGCGACCACTGGGGCTCGGTGGACACCTCGGCCGAGGGCTGGGCGTACCACGTGGCGATGAGCGTGTTCCGGGCTGAGTTCAGCTTCATCGCCTACAGCGGCGGCGAGCCGGCCGGCGTGGTCCTCTGCCACGAGTACGACGCGCCCGCGGATGCCGACAAGGGACGCGACCTGCATGTCGCGCTGGTCGGAACGCTCCGGGCCTACCGCAAGCGCGGAATCGCCTCCGCCCTGCTGGTCCGGGCGATGGCGAAGGGGCGGACCGCCGGGTACGCCACCGCGTCACTCGGGGTCGACGCCGACTCCCCCACCGGTGCCGTCGGCGTCTATGAGCACGTCGGCTTCACCGTCCACCACACCTCCATCACCCTCACCAAGCCGCTCCTGGCCTGAGCCCAGGGGAAGGTAGTCAGTGCTACAACGCCTACCGTTTTCGGTATGCGGTGCCACACCCACTACCTGCCAGGCGCTCGGCTGGTGGGGCTGCTGGGGTCACAGTGGTGAGCGGGGGCGAAGAGGCGGGCGGGGGCAGTGGGGCGCTGAGGCTGGCGGGGAAGCTGGGGTTGGCCTGTTAGGCGGGGGCTAGGAGGCGGGCGGTGTCGCGGGCGATCATTAGTTCCTCGTCGGTGGGGACTACTAGGGCCTGGGCCCGGGGATTTGGCTGGGTGATGCGGCCGCCCGTGGCGCGGCCGTGGTCGGCGTTGGCGGCCGGGTCTACGGTCAGGCCGAGGAAACCGAGGCGGGCCAGGACCGCGGCGCGGACGACGGGGCTGTTCTCGCCGATGCCGGCGGTGAAGACCAGGGCGTCGAGGCGGTCCAGGGTGGTGACCAGGCCGGCGATCGCCTTGGCCAGGCGGTGCACGAATACGTCGAAGGCGAGCCTGGCCTGCTCGTGGCCGCCGGCCGCCGCGTCCTGGACGGAGCGCATGTCGTTGCCCACGCCGGACAGGGCGAGCAGGCCGCTGCGGGTGTTCAGTTCCCCGGTGATCTGCTCGACGGTCAGGCCGGCCCTGGCGGCCAGGTAGCCGAACATGCCTGGGTCGACGTCGCCGGAGCGGGAGCCCATGACGAGGCCCTCAAGCGGGGTCAGGCCCATCGTGGTGTCCACGGACACGCCGTCGCGCACCGCGACCGCGCTGCAGCCGTTGCCGAGATGGGCGATGACCAGGCGCAGGTCGTGCAGGGGGCGGCCGAGGAGTTCGGCGGCGCGGGGGCAGACGTAGCGGTAGCTGATGCCCTGGAAGCCGTACCGCCGCACGCCGTGAGCGCTGTACCACTCCCCCGGCACCGCGTACCGGTAGGCGCTCGGCGGCATCGTCTGGTGGAACGCGGTGTCGAACACGGCAACCTGCGGCAGGCCGGGCCTGATGGCGCGCACCGCCTCGATGCCGGCCAGGTTCGCCGGGTTATGCAGCGGGGCGAGCGGTATGCACGAGCGGATGTCGTCGATCACGTCGTCGTCGACGAGGACCGAGGCGGTGAACCGCTCTCCCCCGTGCACCACCCGGTGGCCAGCCCCGGCCAGCGGTGCGTCGCCGAGGCGGTCGAGGATCTTTGCCACCACGTCCCGGCGCGTCGCGCCTGCCGGCAGCGGCTCGGAAACCGGTTCGGCGGGGTAGCGGCGGATCCGCAGCGCCGCGTCCGGCGTGCCGACCCGCTCGGCCAGGCCGTCAAGCACCCGCTCGCCGCGGCCCGGGTCGAGCAGCGCGAACTTGACCGACGAACTGCCCGAGTTGAGGACAAGGACCGGATCGCTGCCGCTCGTCTGGGTCACGCTCGGGATGGTACCGCCCGTACCCCGGGGTCCCGCCGCTTTCCTGGCTTAAATTTGGCCGAACGGACCGTGGCTCAAGTCCCGGTACGGTGCCTGGAACCACTGCCCGTTCGGCAAAAAAAAGGCCTTTGATCTTTTGCTCAGTTGCGGTCCTCAGGCGGAACAATGAGCACCGGGCAGTGCGCGTGATGCGCGACCTGAGTGCTGGTCGAGCCGAGTCGCAGATGGGAGAACCCGCCGGCGCCGCGCGAGCCCAGGACGAGGATGTCAGCGTCGCGGGAGGCGTTGACGAGTTCCTCGACCGGGATGCCATTGACCGCCTTAACGGTGACCGAGACCTTGCCCGCGTCGCCGATCTGGCTGACCAGCTTGTCGATCTCCGCCTGCGCCGCTTCGCGAACCCGGTCGGTCAGCTCCTTGTCTTGGGGGAAGGCACTATTGTCCGAGAAAAATCCCCTAGCGGTCGGGTGCACCGCGAGGACGGTAACCGGGGCGTTACGCAGCGACGCCTCTTTCATGGCCCATTCGAGGGCACGCTGGGAATGACCGGAACCGTCTATTCCGACGAGGATTCCTGGCATTCGGGTCCTCCCTTACTGTTATAGCCTCAGCACTACCTTGGTGATCATGCTAGGCCCACCGGACCCGCGGCAACAGGGTCATCGCGCGGGTGTCAAGCGTGCGCCAGCCGGGCGAACACCTTGCCGCCGCGGGTCGCGCACGATCATGATGGCGGTGATGTGAATTCTTACGCAAGTTACCCCCGGGCATCCGGGTCGGACGAGGAGGACATCGTGGCGGTAAAGCCCATCGTGGCGGCTACGGACGGATCCGAGGAATCGCTGCGGGCGGTCAGCTGGGCCGCGCGGGAGGCCGTGCTGCACGACGCGCCGCTGCGGATCGTCTCCGCCGCGGCGCTGCTCCCCCGGATGTCCGCCAGCACCGGCCACGGCTCGGCCAACCTCGAGGGGGTCGCAGACATCATCGAGGAGAACCGGGACAAGGCACTGACCAAGGCGGCGGAACACGCTGCCGCCACGGCCCCCGGCCTGCTAATCGACACCGACAAGCTGGAAGGCCAGCCCGCCGCGGCGATCGCGGACAGCGGCGCGGGCGCGCTCATGCTGGTGGTCGGGTCTCGCGGCGGCGGCGCGTTCGGCGCGCTGCTGCTCGGCTCGGTCAGCAGGTACGTGGCCACCCACGCGCCCTGCCCGGTCGCGGTCATCAGGGACGAGAGCGAGGCCATCCAGCGGCAGGTCGCGGTCGGCATCGGCGACGTGGACGGGTGCGGCGCCACGCTCACGTTCGCGTTCGAGGAGGCGGCGCTGCGGCATGCCAGCCTGATCGCGGTGCACGCGTGGACCATGGATTCGGACATCTCCCGGGCCGGGATCTCGTTCTCGGCCCCCGCCGCGCAGGCCATAGCGGACGAGGCCGGCCAGGCGCTGCGCGGAGCGGTCGAGGCCTGTGGCGCCAAGTACCCCGACGTGCAGGTCGTCCAGGACGTGGTGCGCGGCCACGCGGGGCGGGCGCTGGCCGGCCTGTCGGCCCGCGCCGACCTGACCGTCATCGGCAGGCACGGGGCGCAGGGTCCCGGCGCGGTCACCCACGCGCTGCTGAACCACGCGCACGGGCCCGTGGTCACCGTGCCCTCGGCCTGACGGCCCGGGCGCGCTCAGGCCTCGCCGA
>Ga0209169_10002454_pt1 | contig 11169 bp, 11 predicted proteins | sample HubBroMetageWRM4_FD_188346 | JGI IMG/M metagenome (GOLD analysis project Ga0209169, IMG submission 188346) | Warmed soil microbial communities from the Hubbard Brook experimental Forest, New Hampshire - Hubbard Brook CCASE Soil Metagenome WRM 4... | ecosystem: Environmental > Terrestrial > Soil...
AAGATTGGACTGGAAAGGAACGGTTTTGAATCCAATCAGATACAGGCCATTCGCTCCGCGTACCGTACGTTGCTCCGCCAAAATCTCCCCTTGAATGTGGCCATAGACCAGTTGAAACAAGAAGGTGGCAACAAACCAGAGGTCGCCCAAATGATTTCGTTCGCCGCAACCAGTGTGGTGGGATTGGCAAGACCCCGTATGGTCATGAAAGAAGCCTAGGTTCGAGGGTTTTTATACCGGGAGCTGAAGCAAAAGCGCCGCCTACTCTGGGACGGCCTCTTGGATTACAAAGCCGTCGAACACGCCATCCCACAATTCATTTCCGTGCGTGTACATCTCCAGGCACTTTGGCCGCCCGCCCCGACAAAATTGGATCGCGCCCATACCGTTGTGCACGTTGGGCATGACAATCAGCTCACCAAGGCTCATCGGCTGGTCGGCGATATCTGCGCTCGACTCATCGGACCTAAAGTTGGTGTAGCTGCCGACGCCGGTAAATTCCCGGCTCAAGACATGAAGATCTGCGAGATACGGGCGAAGTAAGGGGTTCTTCGCGGCGATCCGTTCAAGGATGGCGAGTTCCAATTCATTAGGTGCAAGTTGACCGGGACGCGACACAACTTTTCCTTCGGTTACCGATCTGCCGGGTGGGATGCTGGGCGTAGTTACGGCTGTTCTATGCGTAGTGTATAACACCCTCAGGGCGACTCTCAGAAAGGCAATTGCACGGATATGAGTGACCTATTAAGCGACGCGGCGCGCCGCGCAAGCCGTTATCTGGAAACGCTCGATGCTCGATCTGTCGCACCGACCAGGGAGGCTATCGCTGCACTGGGCAGGTTCGAACAGGCCTTTCCGGAACAGGGATCGACGGCAGAGTCGGTAGTCGCAGAGCTCGACGAAGTTGGCTCGCCGGCGACGATGGCCTCGGCCGGCGGACGCTTCTTCGGCTTTGTGATTGGTGGGTCGCTTCCCGTGACAGTGGCGGCGAACTTGCTTGCGACCGCGTGGGACCAGAACGCGGCTCTCGTCGTCACCTCACCTGGCAACGCGACACTCGAGAACGTCGCGTTGCGTTGGGTTAAGGACATCTTCCATTTGCCCGAGCACAGCGCAGGCGGATTTGTTACCTGCGCGACGACAGCGAACTTTGCGGCGCTCGCCGCCGCCCGACACTCTTTGCTCGGGAAAGCCGGTTGGGATGCTGAAGCGCAAGGGCTGTTTGGTGCACCCCCGCTCACGATAGTAGTTGGTGGCGAGGTGCATGCGAGCATGCAGAAAGCGCTTGCGCTAGTCGGTTTCGGGCGCGAGAGAGTTGTGCACGTACCGGTCGATGCGCAGGGACGGATGCGCATCGACGCGTTTCCGCCGGTCGACGAACGCACTGTCGTGTGCGTGCAGGCCGGAAATGTGAACACCGGTGCCTTCGACCCCGTCGCGGAGATTTGCGAGCGCGCTCACTCGCGAGGCGCCTGGGTACATGTCGACGGTGCTTTTGGTATGTGGGCTGCGGCCGCGCCGTCTCGGGCGCATCTAGCTCGCGGCATCGAAAACGCGGACTCATGGGCCACCGATGCTCATAAATGGCTCAATGTCCCATACGACAGCGGACTCGTATTCGCCCGCGAGGCTGGCGCTCTACGCGCCGCCATGTCCGTCGGCGGTGCTTATCTTGCACAGGACGAAGATCGCGTGCCGTATCAATACACGCCGGATTTCTCCCGCCGCTCTCGAGGCGTTGAGATCTGGGCGGCGTTGCGTCAACTTGGACGGGAAGGTCTAGCCGATCTGGTCGAACGCACGTGTCGCCACGCCACACGGTTTGCCGACGGGCTCAGCGCTGCGGGTTACTTCGTGTTGAATGACGTCGAGCTCAACCAAGTCCTCGTAACTTTCGGGACTGCGGAACGCACGCGTGATGTGATCAGGCGAGTTCAAGAAGAAGGCACCTGTTGGTGCGGCGGCACGGTCTGGCAGGGTCACACCGCAATGCGCATCAGCGTGTCGTCGTGGGCGACGACCGAGGAGGATGTCGAACGCAGCCTCGCGGCAATTCTCCGTGTGGCTGCGTCCTGAAATGGCAGGATTTTCCGCGACCTATCCGCTTTTCGTCTCCATGCAAGGCCGCGAGCCTTCGTCAATATCCTGGCTCGACGTTCGTGAGCCGTAGGGGCGCGTTGCTCGAGGGAGGACACGGAGGAGAGCAAAAGCCTGTGCATTTCTGCAGAAATGCACTTGCACCGTGTCGGTGTCGAGAACGGGCCCAGTAAGCTCTTGCGCGCCAACTCAACACCGGGTCCCGTCGTTGGTCGCGAGGTGAATGCCTCGTGCGCGTTCGCACGGGTTGCCCTACGCGAGAAAGGCGTGGAGCACGCAGGATGAAGGACGTTTCCGCGGAAACGTCCGGCAAGCATGCGTCCGCCGAGTGAGCTTCGTGGGGCGCCAAGCGCGCGGACGCCGTGAGCCGTACCGCGAAGAGTTCCTTTCAGATGGGCGCCTGGCGTTTCCGCGGAAACGCGTTGACTCGGCTCGTATTGCCCGCCTAAGAGCCGCCATTGGGCCCCGCGGTTTTCTGCGGAAAATGCGCCAAGCGAGGCTCGACAGCGTTAAAGCGCCATTGTTGGCGATGTGGCAGTCCGGCAGGTTCTTCGGGCAGAATGCTGCATGACGCACTATCACGAACAACAGAAATTGCGTTCTTTTATAACTCGCCGCCGCTTCATGCTGAGCACATCGATGCTGCCGTTCGCCGCCTGGGCTGCGCAGCTGGATGGTGGCGTGAACGCGACGACGGGTGTTTCCGGCAGTTCTGAGATCGTGCCACCTAAGGTAGCTGACGTTCTGAACGTTCGGGGTTTCGAACCCCTGGCCCGTCAAGCACTGCCACCCGCTCACTTCGGCTATCTCGCTACCGGCATCGATGACGATCGCACACTGCGACGCAACGAAGAGGCATTCGGCGACTACGAAATCCGGGCTCGGCGCTTTGTTGACGTGTCGCGGGTCGATACTGGCACCACGCTGTTCGGCACGCACTGGCGCACGCCGGTCTATTTCTCTGCCGTCTCGGCGATGCGTGCTTTTCACCCTGACGGGGAGGCAGCGGTGGCGCGTGCTGCGGCAAGCCGATCGACCCAGATGATGGTCTCTACCGGGGCCTCTGTTCCACTGGACCAGATTCTGACACAACGGGGTTCCCCGGTTTGGCAACAACTTTATCCGACGGATGACTGGACGGTAACGCAAGCCCTCGTGCGTCGTGCAGAATCGGCTGGTGCCGACGCAATCGTGCTTTCAGTGGATTCGATGGCCACTGCGGGTGTCCGGAATTCCGAAACGCTGAGGCGTGCGGCACGCGTTGATAAACGTGACTGCACCACCTGCCATGTTGGAAATCGCCACGACATGTGGCTGCGCGCGCCGCTTTTTGCGGGACTCGATGTGTCGCGGGTCAAAGGCCTGGCGCCTCCGGGGCTGACTCTCGAGTGGGTCGACCGGTTGCGCGGGTTGGTTCGTGGCAAGCTACTCATAAAAGGCATCGTGACCGAAGAGGATGCGAAAGCCGCGGTTGCACACGGTGCCGATGGAATCATCGTGTCCAACCACGGCGGCCGTAACGAGGAGACCCTGCGCGCGACGGTCGATTGTGTTGGCGAAGTTGTCACAGCCGTGAAAGGTCGCGTCCCGGTGTTTATGGATGGCGGCGTGCGACGGGGTACCGACGTGTTCAAGGCGCTGGCTCTGGGCGCCTCGGGCGTTGGAATTGGGCGACCGCAGGGTTGGGGTCTGGCCGCCTTCGGACAAGAAGGAGTTGAGGCTGTACTCGATATCTATTCCCGCGAACTGGAAGCGATCATGCGACAGGCGGGGACGCCGACGATCGCTGCGATCGGAGCACGCGCTGTCGTACATCGCAGCACAGTCTGAACCTAGGGATTCAAACGGGGACGCCTTCCGAAAGCAGCCGCTCACAGGGCTGTTGCGGTAGTGATATGCTGACGTGGGTATCCGATCGGAGCCCTATCTACATGGACTTGGACATTGGATCTTACCGGGTATGCCTGCCAACCGCCGCGACTGTTCCCGCGTCCCACGAAAAGCCAAGGCCCTTTCGCTCGCTGCCGCTAGCTCGGATCGGCTCGATTGAATTTTACGCGTTTCTTGCAGACGCAAGCCTCGAGGAGTGGCGCAACGCAGTCGAGTTGGCCACCAAGCACCGAACGCAGTTCCTGACCATAGCGGTCAATGGGATCCCCGGGTTCAAACTACCCCCCAACGACCGACGTCTCGACTACGCCTTCCAAAGCCCTGGGGAAAAGAGAATCGCGCTGACGACGTGGTCGGACGAGCCGACAACGGAGGAACAACGTCAGACGGTGGAGGCCGTCATACAAACTCTTCACGTCCGGCGTCGGTCGCCGATAATCCTTCCTGAATGACCAAGTCGCTAAGCGTGGTGATCGACCAAGTCACGTCTGGCAAAGGGCCGGGAGTTAGTCCGGCTTGGGCAGAGCGATCCGGGCCTGGATCAGGTAAAGGAGGATGCTCAGACCGATGAGCGTCGCCAAGCCGATGATCTCCTGACGCGAACCCAGAGCGATCAGGGCCAGCATGCTACTGATGCCGATGGCGGTCGCAGCTCCGAGGAAGCGGAAGTTCAGAGGCGTGCCAGACAGCGCTACGCCTCGGCGCGCAAGCGCCCACGACGCTGCGCAACCGGCGATGTACAGTGCGGCGATGGAAAGTGTTGAGAGCGCCACCAACTCGGCGAAGCTTCCCGTGAGCGCCAGTACGATGGCAATTGTCGAATAGCACAGAATCGCCACGTAGGGAGCGTGGCTGCGAGGGTGGAGCCGCCCGAGGACGCGCGGTAGCAGGCCATCCCGCGCGAACGCAAATAGCTGTCGCGGACTGCCGAGAATGTCGCTGCCCAGCCAACCGAACATCGATAGTGCCGTACCCGCGAGCATCACAGCGCGCAGCGCCGGATGGATATGTGCCATAGCATCGGCCAACGGCGCCTTCGAAGTCGCCAGCGACGATCCTAGGATGCCCTGTGCGATCACCTGGATGGCCACATACAGGATCGTGGTTGATAACATTGCTATGGCCAGCGCGCGGGGAATGGTGCGATTGGGCTGCACCACCTCACCGCTTGCGCACAGAGATGTCTCCATACCAACAAGTGCAAACACGGCGAGAATCACAGCGCGACCGAACCCCTGGACGTCCGGCTGCACCGTCTGTACGAAGTTCGAGCTATGGATTGCACTCGCGCCGGCGAGGATAAAGATTGCCAACGGAGCTAATTTGAGCGTCGTGGTGGCGCTGATGAGTCGCGCGCCGCGTGCAACCCCACCGATGTTGACTAGGGCGATACCGCCGATGACGCCGACGATGACCGCGCCACGCACTGGTCCTAAGAGGGACTGTGGGAATAAAGTTGCTACTACGTCGGCCAGAGCGGCGGCCACGGCGCCGCAAGCGAGCACGCAACAGACCCAGAGCAGGGTCCCGGAGACATACCCCGCTAGAGGCCCAAAGGCGGCTTCGACAACACCGTAGACTCCACCGCTGGTGGGGACCCGGCTGCCTCCCTCGGCAAAACAGATAGCCACCGCTCCGACTGCGAAGCCACAAGCCAGAAACGCAAGAGGCGCATACGTGCCGACGCACGCTGCGAGGGCTGCGGGCACCGCAAAGATGCCTGCGCCGACGATCATGCTCACAATGCTGGCTGCGAAGGCCCAAGGCCCTACTGCGCGGACCAATCCGGTGTCACGTTGGTTTTCTCGCACGAGGGGCACGATAACATGTATCTGCGGACCGTCCTAGCAGACCCATGCGTCGGATGAAAACTGCTGGTCGCGCACGGAAGGCCCTGGAGGTAGCGCAAATTATGACCACCTGAGAAGCGTCGGGATCTCAAGAGCGCCGTCAGAGCGCAGGGTGCTTGTTGGCGCTTTTCGAAATTGAACGGCCCGATACCGGACGCCTGGGTCTGGTCGGCCCCAACCGGCCATAACCACGACCGGCCCGCGAGCAGCAGTTGGCTCGTCCGTCTTCTCGATGAAAGGACCACTGTTGGGCCCAAGAGGGTGACTTCCTGGCTTCTGCGTACCGGATGTTCGCCGCTCCAGGTAAAATGAGCCGAGGGCTGACGTAGAGAAACAAGTATGGCGTCTTGGGACTGCTCGGCGGGGTGTTGCCCGCATGGCCTTTGGCGAATTCGAGTCGCGCCATGAACGGCTTCAGCGGGCGGCTTGTCCTAGTAGTCGCATTCGGCGCGACGGCAGGCCTCCTCTTCGGCTTTGCTCGCCGACTTCTATTCAGATACCTCCGCGAACTCACCACACGCGCGCCGATACCGCCAGCGAGCGCTCCAATTGAGAAGGAGCATGCCGGTGAGATTCATATCTACCGCCAACCGGCTTACGCTGATGGGCTTCGCGCCTACACGGTGCTGCTCGATGGAAAAACTGTGGGCGCGGTGCTGCCCGGAGAAACATGCACCGTCATCGCGCGTGAGGGAAGTCACGTCGTTAAATTGACCATTGATTGGTGTGAATCTAACCCGATGACAGTTGAGGCCCTCCCGGGTTTCCCGCAGCGGTTGACAGTCAGAAGCAATCTCCGCGGATTGCGTCTGGCGCTTGGGCTTTGGTACGTCGCATTCGCCCGAAAATCGTATTTAAGCCTGAAGTACTCTGGACAGGGGCAATGGTACCGGACTTGAGTTATAGGACATTTGCAGAGTCTTTCGGCATTGACCCATGCGGTACACCAGTCTAGTTTGAAAGGCACACATTCATTCGGGAGTGGCACGGATGCCTCGATCGGTTCGCCTGCATGTCCCCGGCGGCTTCTATCACGTAGTACTTCGTGGCAACCATCGCGAGGCGCTATTCAGCACGGCCGACGACCGTCAAATCCTCAACGATATCGTCGCCGATTCGATCGGCCGCCACGGGGCGCGCGCCCACGCCTTTTGCTGGATGTCCAACCATCTGCATGCGCTCCTACAAATAGATCACTCCCCGCTGGGCGCAATCATGCAACGTATCGCCATGCGTTATGCACGCCACCGCCACAAGACCTTGCGAACGACCGGACACCTGTTCGAACGACGGTACAGGGCGCGATTGATCAGGACGGATCAATATTTTCTCGCCGCGCTGCGCTACATCCATCTCAATCCGGTCGCCGCCCGGATGGTTACCGATCCGGAACACTATCAATGGTCCAGCCACCAAGCGTATCTGGGTTCTGCTGCCGTGCCGTGGATCACCACGGATTTCGGCTTGTCTCTGTTCGGCGCTGATCCGTCTCGGGCACGCGCTGCCTATGTGCGATTCTTAAGTCAGGGCGCCGCGGGCCCCGATGGACGAGCCCGTCCGGACTGGGAGTTCGCGACTGAACCGAAGGCTCTCCCGCTCGAGGAGGTGTCACTACCCAAGGATCCGGCGATCGCGTCGCTCCGCAACCACAGCGCGATGACCCTTGAAGAACTCGCCAGCCGGATCTGTCCCGCGCACCGCATCAGCCCCGATCGCCTGCGGTCTACCTCCCGCGCACGTGACCTCACCTCGGTTCGCGTGGATTTCATCACTCAGGCGATTGGCCTTCGCATCGCGACGCTCACTGAACTTGCGCGTTTCCTCAATCGCGATCCATCCGCGCTGACGAAGCTACTGGCTCGCCACCGACCTCCGCCCCATGTCGATCCATAAGTCATATGTCATGTCCGGTACCTTGACGCCCAAACCAACCTCTTGGTGCGGTCGAGTTTCTTCAATGCGGCTTCCGCCTTGAGTGCCTCGGACTTGCTGGCGAAAGCCTGTGCGCCAAGCACGCGAACAGGAGGGTTGGAGCGCGTGAATTTCGCCCCTTTGCCGCTGCTGTGAGCGGCAAACCGGGCTGCGACGTCGATCGCGATGCCGGCGTACGTCCGGCCATCGCGGCACACAAGCAGGTAGAGCCACCAGCACTGGGTCATGCGGATAGGTTACCTGATGCTGCGCCTCCAATGGTCGGTGACTGCTCTCGAGCCAGTGAATGTCATCCGACGGAGCAGCATAAACGTCCTCCATAGCGGACGTTAGGAGACGAGGCGCCGTCACGCCCAGACGTCAATTTAATGCGACGGCGTTGCAGCCGACGCCGCGGACTGTTGGGCTACGAGGCGGTGCGTCGCACGGGGGTGACGCTGCATTGGATATCGAACTCGGTGGTGGCTGCATCAAACAGTACGATTCGCATCACGGTACAGGTGACCCGCCGACTTTGGGCAGACAATACGGACGCAGCTATGGCGCCTGTGACAGCGGCGTCACCGGTGCGGTTTCCACATGCCCCGGGCTGATTACCTGCATCGACGAGTGCGCTTCCGGCGTATTGTTTGGTCCCAAAATCCGGACACGACATGCCGAAACGATCTCCATTAACTTGCCGACCTCTAGGCGCCGCGCTCGCGAGGAATTCAGCTGCCCCTTCACGCACTCGTTAAGAGCGATCGTGCGCTGTCTGTCGTGCTCCGCAGCCGTTGCTTCCTGAAGCTCCTGAGGAGTTGGAGGTTCCAAGTCATAGGCCATCTCACGATTCGCATGAGCGACCTGCTGGTTCACGGAGGGAGACCGTTCCACCGCTATCACCCCGACTAACAGGCAGAGCGCGAGCAGACCAAAGGCTAATTTCGTGCGTGTCAACACTTTACCTGCACCCATCGAAGACGAGCCGGAGAAAAGGGAGGCGGACGAACCGATCACGGTCGTTCTCGCACTGCGCAGTGCATGGTTATGCGCCAAATGATACCTGATTGCATCTTCGCCCAACAGAAACTGATTGCAACATCACGTTTTTCCGCGATCAATACGTCAAGGTAGACCCATCGAAAGTAGTATTGCGTGCTGCATGGGGTTAGGGACTACGTTCAAATGATGCTCCAAGTCAAACGCGCCCGATCTGCTCAACGGAATTCCCTGCGGGCAGCTGCACGAGTAGGTGCCTGTATATTACTCACAGTAACCCTGGCCTCCTGCCAAAACAGCTCGGCAGGCTCCATTACTTTGGATCAGGAGGTGCTGCTCAGGGGTAAACCGGGCACACCGTTCGCCATCATTCAGATGCCAGACGGCGGATTTGTTATCGCTGGCAATATGGGCGCCGCATGGGCGGTCCGCACGGGGCCCCAAGGACAGGTGCGCTGGCAGTTCAAGGACGACTTCGGAGACTTAGGCAGCTATACGAGTCAAAGCGAGTTCAAAGGTGCCGTCGCGCTCACCAATGGTAACGTGCTGCTGTGCGGCTCAAAGAACACCCACGAGGGGACCTTTGGACTGCTCGTTGTCATTGACCCTGAGGGCAATGTACTGGAGAGGCGTAAGGTGTTCCCGTCTCGATACGGCAACAATTCTGGAACCGGAGAGTTCAACCGATGCCAGCCATGGGCGGACGGAATCGCACTGTTGGGAACTGGCCGATCGCGCTCGGGAGGAGCTAGTGGGTGGCTCATCAAACTCGATAAGAATGCACAACCGCTATGGGAAAAGCTCGACCCCGCTTTACCATCGAATGACATGACTGAGATTGCAGGTCAAAACCTGCTACTGTCAGGTCGAACTGACCTGGTGCGCCTGGACGCTGCGGGCACCGAAATCGCGCGGCGCAGCTTCACTGCCTACGGACTTGATCTGTTGCGCACGTTGAAGCCTTCGAAGTCCGTGACAATCCTCCGTTACGGTGAGGGACAGGAGCAAGGCAAGGTCTTTCTGACCCACCTGGACGATCAATTGAAGAACATCGGCCCGGACCAACCCATCGGCCCGTACCGCGTCAACTTTGGTCGCGGGTATGTTTTGGATGATTCTTCTGTTGTTCTGTTCGGCCAGGTCGAATTGAAACCCGCGATGATCAAGCTGGGTGGTTCCGGTACGGTAGAGGCAGTGACAGTCTATCCCGTCGATCTCGGCTCGTTCGCCGTCAGGGATGCCACGCCGCTCTCGGCGGCCCAATTCGTGACCGTACGGACGCAAAACGTCTTCGTGCCCAACAAAAATGGAGTGCGAGGAGCCGCAGCCGTGAATGCCGGCGGTATTGGCATCCCGGACTTCAGCAGGACTGGAATTGTGATGACTTGGGTGACCTTCAAAAAATAGGAGCGCTCAGCCTCAGCTGCCTGACGACCACGACCGGATGTCTGAAATGATTGGCAAGGTATTCGAGGTCGAGGAGATTGACGAGGTGAACCAAGCGTGGGTAACCATGTGGTGGAATTCCGGCTCTGCGAGAACTGACTGCAGGTCGGTAGCATCGATCGCACGGTCGAACCAAGTGTCGAGCGTTCACACGTCGGGCCGGATCACCGCGGATGTTGGAGGGCGTTCAGCAACGCGTTCGCGGCGAGGGATAGTGCGACGTTGCCGAGCAGGACGAGGAAGACCCAACGGACGACTTCAGCCTTCGTTTTTTCCAGGGCTACGCTCCACTTGGCCTCCAACGATGCAAAGCCGGCTTTGATCTCAGCGTTCGAGGCAGCAAAGCGCGCGTCCAATACAGCAACGGTGACCAGTTGTGCGTTTTGTAGTGCCATATCGATAGCAGTGGCAATGGCGAGTGCCGTATCAGGGTCCAGGTGCGCTTTCTGTACCAAGAGTTCGACCGTTGCAGCGTGCATGGAAGCTCGTCCGTGAGGGAGAAGGAAGTCGTCGCGGAACAAGCATACGCATGAGTTTTGGATTTCGGAATAGTGTTAGATGTGGCAATCACCCCAGAAATGCGGAGTTTGCGCGGACGGCACCATTTATGCAACGAAACCGAGCCACAACTTTTCTCAAGTGTTGGTATTGAAGTCACTTCAGGGGACGACGTTCTATACGTATGCGCCAGACGTCCACGACGCGTGGCTAACTCTCTCGGCGTTATCGACGCAGTTTCCGACGCGTGTTCACCACGGCAGATTTACTCTATGGCGAAGTGTTCGTTACCGCTCAGCAGAATTGAGCCGGCGAGCGGAATCAGCTTTATAGAGCCAGTCGCCGCGTGCGGGATATCGAAGAATGGTGTATCCGGCTCATCATGGAGGAACATGTCCTCTTGCGGCGTGCCACAATGAGGGCAGTGATTCGCGAAATCGCCGGGCTCGCCATCCGAGCTACTGAGTCGCCGGAAGGT
>Ga0209169_10002455_pt1 | contig 11164 bp, 11 predicted proteins | sample HubBroMetageWRM4_FD_188346 | JGI IMG/M metagenome (GOLD analysis project Ga0209169, IMG submission 188346) | Warmed soil microbial communities from the Hubbard Brook experimental Forest, New Hampshire - Hubbard Brook CCASE Soil Metagenome WRM 4... | ecosystem: Environmental > Terrestrial > Soil...
CCAAGGCCGGGTTGATCGCGGCACATCAAGCAGGTCGGACGCTGTTGATTTCAGCCTCAACGGTAGCCATCGGATTTCTCGCCCTGCTGACGGTTCCGATCAGCGAAATCCGTTCCATCGGCGTCGCGGGATTTCTGGTGACGGGAATGAGTGTGCTGCTCACAAATACCCTGGTTCCGGCAGCGCTGGTGTTGCTCGGTCCGCGGATTGATCTTGGCCGCATGCCCTTTACCGCAAAATTGGACGCGCAGCGGGCCGCGCGTACCGGGAATCGCTGGCGGCAATGGGGAAGGACGATTGTCGCGCATCCCTGGCTTGCGCTGCTGCTGGCAGGTACTCCTTTGCTTCTGCTCGCCTGGCAGGTCAGACGACTCGATACCAGTCTTCCCCGTGGGGATTGGCTTCCGCAGGCGGCGGAATCAGTCCATGCGCTGCACACCCTGGAACGGATGGATCGGGGCGGCGTGGTTGAATCGTTGCGTGTCATTGTCGAACTTCCAACCGATTCCATCGCGCAAACCGACGCGGGTTGGAATGCGCTGGATCGTCTCAGCAAGCGCCTGGCAAGCGACCCTCGCTGTGACCGCGTGATTTCGATTACTACGCTTGCGCAGAACAACCGGGCTTCCCTCACGGATCTTTCGCGCGAGACGCGTCGAACCTTTCTGAGCAGTGACGGCCGAGCGGCGCTGGTTGAAGTGTTGCCTGCCAGTTCCGTCTCCCTGCGCGAACAGGTCAACTGGGTGCGCGAACTCCGCGCGACCGGCGCGCCCGCCCTCACCGGAGTGCCGGGCGCAACCCTTCTGGTTGGCGGCATCCCGGCGCTCAACGCTGATTATGAAACGATCATCAGAAGCCACTTTCCGCCCGTAATGGAGCTGGTAGTGGGCGGGACGCTGTTTGCTTTACTCTGCGGGTTCCGATCGATCTTCGCCGCCGTGAAGGCCATCTTGCTCAACCTTTTCTCGGTCGCGGCGGCCTTCGGAGCATTGGTTTTCGTTATCCAGGATGGACACGGAAGCAGGTTCTTGGGAGTTCCTGGGGGAACAGGTAGTGTGTTTCCCCTGGTTCCGATCGTCGCCTTTGCCATCGTTTTCGGATTGAGCATGGATTACGAGGTATTTCTGGTCGCACGCGTTCTGGAAGCCAGAAGGGGCGGCCTCAGTGAAATGGATGCAATCCCGGAAGGTATGGCCCGAACCGCAGGACTGATTACGAGCGCCGCCGCGATCATGATCGTGGTATTTGCTGCGTTCACGTTCGGAGATTTCCTGGTGGTCAAGATGATTGGATTTACCTTGGCGATCGCCGTGCTAATTGACGCGACGCTTGTGCGCATTGTGATCGGTCCCGCGCTGCTTCGTATTGCCGGCGATTGGAACTGGTGGCCTGGTGGCCTTGCCAAATCGCGCACGGCGCCCGTGACGGCAAGTCGCGAATGATGTCGATCAACCCGCTGTAGGGGGCGAACGCTCTGTGGGTACGCGGAGTCAGCGGGCCAGCCATCGCTTCTTCTTCTTTGCTACCGCGTTCACCGGATTGTCGTGTGATCTCCTGGTTTGCGAGAATGCGAGCTCGATAAGCTCTTCACTTCAAGCGGAGGCACCCGCTGGCGGCCCTAAATGAAGAAAGCCCCGCCCAAGCCTGCTTTCCCGCCGATCCCGCGCAATGGATCGCTCAAGGCTCTCAGACGCGCGTCTCGGAACTGCCAAGCTTGCGATCTCTGGCAAAACGCCACTCAAACCGTTTTCGGCGAGGGCCCACCCCGCGCAAAGATCATGATGATCGGCGAACAGCCGGGCAATCAAGAGGATCTGGAAGGCAAACCTTTCGTTGGCCCGGCGGGGAAACTCCTGGACCAAGCCCTGCTCGCCGCCGGTGTCGACCGCAAACAAGTCTACCTGACGAATGCTGTCAAGCATTTCAAATGGGAGCCACGCGGGAAACGCCGCATCCACAAAAAACCGAACGCGAAGGAAATGGACGCGTGTCGCCCCTGGCTGGAAGCCGAAATCGCCGCGCTACGACCCCAAATCATCGTATGCCTTGGCGCCACCGCCGCCCAATCCCTGCTTGGGCGCGATTTCCGGGTGACTCACCATCGCGGCGAATTTCTGGATTCCGCGCTTGCTCCCGTGGTTATGGCGACTGTGCATCCATCATCTATCTTGCGCGCCCCTGATGAGCAAACCCGGCACGATGAAATGCAGCGCTTTATCGCCGATCTGGCGAAAATCGCCGGCGCATAGCCCAAGCGCGGATTCTGTCCCAAGAACGATCCGGCTAGCTGCCTGCTGCGACCTTGGCATTTTCAGGTTCGAAATCCCGGGCGTGGTCCAGATCGTCCATGAGCTCCGTTTGCGTTGGTCGCCAACCCAATCGCTGCTGCGTTAGCGTGCTGGAAGACGGCATGTCTAAACCGGCGAAGAACCCGAGCCAACCGAAGTGCTCCCTTGCTTGTTCAGCAGATAGGGAGACCGCCGGCAGATTCAGGCCGCGTCCGATTGCCTCAGCGATCTTTCGAACCGGCACGCCTTCTTCGGCGACAGCGTGATACCGCGCGCCGCGAGATCCTTTCTCGAGCACTAATCTGTAGAGGTTGGCGCAATCCAGCCGGTGCACCGCCGACCAGCGGTTGAGCCCATCGCCTACATACGCCGAGACACCTTTTTTTCGAGCAACAGCAATCGCATAGCTAATCAGACCTTGCTTGTTTCGGTCGTGTACCTGAGGGAGGCGCACCACCGACACGCGCACTCCGCGTGACGCAACCCGAGCGGCCGCCTCTTCCGACGCACGGGGCATCGCGGCAGAGGTGGGGAGAGGATCATCTTCTTCCGTTGCGAGGCGGCCCGGCGCAACCATCCCGGTACCGGAGGTGACAAGCAATGGACGGTCAGAACCCTCGAGCGCAGATCCAAGAGCCTCGATGGCGCGCCTGTCGATCTCGCAGTTCTCTTTGAATTTCGAGAAGTCATGGATAAACGCGGTGTGAATCACGGCGTCGGACATGGCCGCTCCGATGCGCAGACTGCCAAGATCCTCCAAGTCTCCTCGAAGCACTTCGGCGCCCGCTGCGATCAGGGATTTGGCTCCCGCATGGGAGCGAGCACACCCGATCACCGAGTGCCCCGCTTTGATAAGCTCCTGAACAACAGCCGAACCGATAAAACCCGTAGCACCTGTCACGAAAATACGCATTTTCTCTCCTCCTTCGCGATTTCGATATTCGATGGGCCCAGTCTTAGAAACTTGATTGCCACGATGCAGCGCCGCTATGTGGCGGCTCGCGCGCATGAGCTACTTCACCACGGGAGTGGGCCGTCCTCGTTCGAGAACGTGCCCGTCGGACCATCCGGACCGAGCAGCGCAAGTCGCACTGGTTCGCGGGCGCCCTCCTCCACACTGCGCGTGCCTGAATAGTTGTTGAGGTTCGTCTTGGTATAGCCCGGGCAGGCGGCGTTTACCTTGATCCCAGTCGACTCAAGTTCAATCGCCATCGCGACCGTCATAGCGTTGAGCGCAGTCTTAGACGCAGCATAGCCGGGGCCAAAGATGGCGCGGTAAGCGTAGGCCGGGTCCGAGTTCCTTGAGAGCGAGCCAACGCCGCTCGACACGTTGACGATTCGGGCTGCTGGCGCCTCGCGCAGCAGCGGCAGCATCGCCTGGGTAACGGCCAGGACGCCGAACACGTTGGTCTCCCACACTGTGCGCACTTCAGCAAGAGACACGTTGCTCGGGCGAGTCAACTTGGCGTAGTCCTGGACGGACATGTCCGGCAGCTTACTGGTATTCGAGATAGCTGCGTTATTGACGAGCACATCGAGGCGGCCAAGCTCCTTGCGGATGCGCTGCGCCGCGGCGGCGATCGAAGCTTGGTCCGTCACGTCGAGCTGAAGCACGCGTGCCTCCGGCCCTATTTCCTTGGCCGCGGCCTGGCCGCGTCCGAGATTGCGCGACCCGACCAGCACAGTGAAGCCGTGAGCCACCAGATCCTTCGCGATCTGAAGACCGATTCCTTGATTAGCCCCGGTGACCAGGGCGACGGGCTTGTTCTGCATCGTAATCTCCTTATTCATTCATGTGTTGCCTTCAAGACAATCCCTAGCGATGGCATGATCGCGACTGCAAGCTGCCTCGAGCGATCTTCAGTGAGTCGGTTGAGCCTCGGCTCGGACGCTTTCGCCGATCGCGTTAAGCTCGGCGATAATCTCCGCAGGAAGTTCCATGGCCGCGGCAGTGAGATTTTCTCGAAGATGGTTGATCGAGGAGGTTCCGGGAATCAGCAGAATGTTGGGAGAACGCTGCAAAAGCCAGGAAAGCGCGACCTGCATCGGAGTGGCTTCGATGGATGCGGCCACGCGATCGAGCACGGACGATTGTATTGGCGTGAACCCTCCCAACGGGAAGAAGGGGACATAGGCAATGCCCTGCTGCGCCAGAGCATCGATGAACGCATCGTCATTGCGATACGCCACGTTGTAGAAGTTTTGCACGCATACGATTTCCGTAATTCTTTGGGCCTCTTCGAGCTGCCCAGGAGTGATGTTGCTGAGACCGATGTGACGAATCAATCCCCGCTGTTTCAATTCAGCCAGCGCAGTCAGTGGTTCCTCAATCGATCCCTCCGACGGCTTGGCGATTCCCCCCACTCGAAGGTTGACGACGTCGAGTTGGTCAAGGCCGAGGTTGCGAAGATTGTCATGAACGCCCGCGAACAAATCTGGGTGCGAAAGTGCGTGATTCCATGACTTGTCCTCTCCGCGGCGGGCACCCAGCTTGGTGACGATCGCCAGGCCGGCCGGGTAGGGATGAAGAGCTTTCTTGATGATCTGGTTGGTCACATGCGGGCCGTAATAATCGCTGGTGTCGATATGGTTCACGCCCGAGGCGATCGCCTCCCGCACAACGGCGATCGCCGCATCCATGTCGCGTGGCGGACCCCAAACACCGGGGCCGGCCAGTTGCATCGCGCCGTAGCCCATTCGGTAAACGCTAATGGAGGTTCCGCAAAGGTCGAATTTGCCGCCGAGCTTTGTATCTACGCTCATTTTGTTTTTTCCTCCCATATCCAGGGCAACTTAGGTAAAATGGAGACTGTCTCCGAATACTTAGATTACCGGAGACTGCCTCCGGTTGCAAGCTTTTTTTGAGGATGCCCATGAATCGTTCCCAATCTGCCGGCCGAAAGCCGCGGGCCGATGCACAGCGCAATCGCGAGCGAATTTTGGAGGTCGCCAAGGACGCATTCACGCGGTCGGGCGTAAACACCAGCCTGGACGACATCGCCAAAGAGGCAGGCGTCGGGCCGGGGACCTTGTATCGTCACTTTCCAACGCGCGAGGAACTTCTACAGGCGGTCTATCGTTCGGAGATGGAAAAGCTGGCCGCTGCAGAGCGGAAGTTCGCTCAAAGCATGCCGCCGATTGAAGCTTTGCGAGCCTGGCTATTGCTGTTCGTTGATGCCATCGAGACCAAGCAAATCATCGCCCCTGTGCTAAATGCCCTGATCGGAGATCCCAAGAAAGTGTTCGCAGCCTCCCACGCTCAGACCCACGAAGCGCTTCGCGCCCTGGTGAAACGCGGGATCAAGAGCGGCGACATACGCAAGGACCTGGATCCTATGGATCTGCTTCGAGCTCTTGTCGGCGTCGCTCACGTGGCTTCTGGCCCCGACTGGCAGCAAAGCGCAAAACGACTCGTCGATATCCTCATCACAGGTTCGCGGCCGATCACCTAGCTGCAAGTTCGCCCCAGCCCCGCTGCGCGCGCAGACAGCACGTCGCCGTGACGCTATACCAGGACCGCACCGCCATCCACCACAACGGTCTGCCCCGTCGAGAATCCTTCCTGCATCAAGAACAGATAGGCTTGCGCGATCTCGGAAGCCTCGCCGACTCGGCCGACAGGGAGAGCCTTGCCGACGCTTGCGAAAAGCGCCTCGCGTTCCTCTGCACCCATACTCTGCCAGAGGTTCGTCCGCACCACCCCGGGAGACACCGCGTTAACCCGTAGGGGCGCAAGTTCGATCGCTAGAGCGCGTGCTAGGGCTTCGATCGTGCCGCAGACGCTTGCGGCGATCACCCATCCTTTGCGCGGGCGCTGGCCCGCGATTCCGGTCGTGAGCACGACCGAGCCCTGCTGGCGAATATGCGGGCTTCCGTATTTCACCGCGGCAAGCGCGGCCCAATAGCGCAACTCAAACGCACCCCGGGCCTGCTGGAGATCGGTCGCTCCGAGGTCGTGCAACTGCAGGCTATCGCCGGCCGTAAATACCAAATGATCGAAAGGGCCAAGCTTTGCAAAGAAGGCTGCGACGGCTGGCTCGTCCGAGAGGTTCACCGCGTGCCCCTGTGCTTGTCGACCGACGGATGCAACGGCCTTCTCGACTCGATCCGCGTTGCTGGAGGCGATGACGAGCTTCGCTCCCTGCGCTGCCGCCAGCTGCGCCACGGCCAGGCCGATCCCCGACGAACCGCCCAGCACAACCACCCGTTTGTCCTGTAGACCGTTTCCTTGGTGCATTGAATTCTCCTGGCAAGCTTTTCTGACTTACCTCGCTACAGATGACCGGACAGCCACATGTGTTTCATGCATAATAGTCATGGTCCACATGCGTTTAGAGAAACTACGACAAGTCGACTTGAACCTCCTGATCACCTTCGCGGCGATTGCGGAGGAGAAAAGCATCACAGCGGCCGCAGCCCGGCTGCTGCTGAGCCAGCCCGCGGTCAGCCGCGCATTGCAGCGCGCCCGTGCGATGTTTCAAGACGACCTCCTGCTCCGGTCGCCGCGCGGTTTCGAACTGACGTTGCGGGGCCGCAAGATTCTCCAGGAGCTTGAGGGATTGCTGCCCAGAATGGAGAATCTGGTTTCGCCGAATTGGTTCGATCCCATGCGGGAGAAAAGTCATTTTCGCATTTCCGGCCCTGACAATGTTTGCACAGTGGTGGTCCCCCGCCTGTGCCGGCTCTATGCGAATGGACAGTACCAAGTTCAATTTGAATTCCTTCCCTGGCAGAGTGGCATCGCGGATTTAGTAGAGCACGGGCAAGTCGACCTTGTCCTACATATAGATGATGGGCTCCTGCCAGCGCACTTCCAGTCGGAAAGGCTCTATCGGGAGGATTGGATTTGCGCCGTCGCGCGCGGCAGCCGCTTTGGCAACAGGCTCTCGCTTAAGCAGTACCTGGCGGCCAGCCACATCGTGGTATCGACATATGCTGGTGTGCAGACAATTCCGGACAAGCAGCTCGCGGCTGTCGGCGCAGAACGCAACTCATGCGTTCGAGTACCTTACTTCGGCGTGGCCCTGCAATGCCTTCCGGGCACGGAACTTGTGCTGACGGTTACCAGTGGTATGAGCTCGGTGATTAGAGGAAATCGCGAACTACGCTCTGTGAAAGCGCCACGCGAACTGCATCCGTTTCATTTCCTGATGGCTTGGCATCCAAGACTCCAGAGCGATCCGCGCCACCTGTGGCTGCGCCAGGCGATGCGATCAACAACCGCGGCTGGCAACGAGTAACCCGCTATCGAGTCGCTCCCCGCTTCGGCTATGGCAGATCCGCGATGCGTTCCGCAATCACCTTGCGGCTCTTCCATGCACGAACCGTGCGCCAGCGCACGGCTACGCCTGTCGCATAGGTTCCTCCCAGAACGGCCTCCCAATCGGTGGCGAAATTCCCCTCGGCGTCCTGCGCGCTCGCGGTTGCGCGAAACGATGCGATGGAAGCCAAGCCCATCTCGAAGAGCGTATACATCGGTTCCAGCGCAGCTGCCATGCGCTGGAACGCGGCAGGCTTTCCATCCGACTCCGCTGCGCCGATCCACAGGACAAGATCTTCGCTGTAGAACTGATCCAACAGCGCTGAGAAAAGCGACTTTAAGTCGAAATTTCCGACCAGGAAGTCCTGGCGACTCAAATCCACAATGGCTTGATTGAGCTCGGCTTCGCGCGCTTCCGCCCGGAGCCGCGCGGCGCTGAATCCCACGATCTTTGAGCCTCGCCAGCGCTCCATCTCGGCGATTTGCTCGTTGAACCTGGTGACGCAGACCTCGGTGATATAGGCGTATTTTGCATTGGATTCCGCGCCCTCTAATCCGGCATCGTCCAGGCGACGAACCAGTGCAGAACGCAGGAAGCCGAATTCTGCCAGAAGGTTGTCCAGGGACTTATTTGTCGCGGCTTTCTGGGTTCCGGAAGCAGTCGGCGCCCGGCCGTTGGCATCCGCCCACAGATTCACGGGCAAGCTCGGCAGGCAGTCTGTAACTTCCATCAGCGCCACAAACTCCTTCGTCACAATCTCGGAAAGAAGATCCACGACCGAACCGGATCGTGTCGCCCCAGCCGTCTCGCACTGCTCCTCACTCAAGCCGTGAAGCGCGTCTTCGAGCCGCTTTTTTCCTGCTCTCAGTTCGATCGCCAAGTGTGATTTCTGAATTTCCTTCGGAGTCATTGCCTATCTCCTTGAGGAACTGCCGAAATATTGCGAGCTGGATCGTCTGGGCCAAGATCGCGCCGAACGGGGTGGCCGTAGCAGCGATTCGCTATGCCTCCGGGCGCGCCAGCGCCGCCTGCCCTAAGTGATACGCAAGGTGCGCGGTTCTTCCGAGCAGCACGCCGAATCGATTGCGATGCGGTTCCCGCTCGAAATCCTCTTGCGACACCGCGGTATGCCGCTGCGCCCAATCCGCGTCCGAGAATTTCGCGAAACCATCCCAGAGCCTCTGGCTGATTTCCTGCCATGCGGCTTTGAGCGAGGGTGCCGAGACCGTCAGGGGAACGGACTTGTCCGGGTTCGAGATAAACATGCTGTCGAATTCGGGGTGAAGTCGTTGTCCGATCGCGAGCAGCGGCAAGAGCCGATCATTCACCGCCGCAAGATGGCCCCAGAGATAGATCAGGCGGTTTTTTCCCGGGGCAACTTCTTGTTCCAGTTGTTCGGGCGACAGTCCCCCAAACAATTTCTCCGCTCGCTCCACGTTGAATTTCCATCCGCGGAGCGCTGCGTCGATGAGCGCCTTTTCTGCCGTCATGGTTCACCTCTCTGCCCTTCGCGCGAATCGCCTGTGCTCGGCCGCGCCTTTTCCGCCCGTTCGGTTAGATTTGCGCTCTGCCACCGTCAACGAACAGTTCGATACCCGTAACGAAGCTGGAATCATCGGAAGCGAGAAACAGCGCGACCTTGGCAACTTCCTCGGGTTCCCCCATGCGCCCCATCGGGATGGTGGACACAATCCGCGCAATCACTTGCGGAGATTGCCGACTCACGAGCGGCGTGTTGATGGGACCCGGACTCACGACGTTGGAGCGGATACGACGGTCCTTCAGATCTGTCGTCCAGGTTCGTACGAAAGACCGGATGGCAGCCTTACTTGCGGCATAGACGCCGAAGGCGGCCGTACCCTTAACACTTGCGACAGAGCCGTTGAGAATGATCGAGCCACCATCGTTCAGCAGCGGTAAAGCCTTCTGCACTGTGAACAGCGTGCCGCGCACATTGATGCCAAACAGTTTGTCGAAGTGTTCTTCGCTGACGGCGCCAAACGGCACAAATTCGCCAACGCCGGCGTTCGCGAAAACAATATCGATTCGCCCTTTCACCTTAGAGACGGTGTCGTAAAGACGATCCAGGTCGGCCAGCTTGGCAATGTCGCCCTGAACCCCAAAAACGTCGCCGCCGATCGCCTTCACGGCCTCGTCGAGTTCCTTCTGGCGCCGGCCGGTGATGAAGACGTAGGCACCCTCTTTGACGAAAAGCTTTGCCGTAGCGAGTCCAATCCCTTCCGTACCGCCCGTGATGACGGCGGTCTTGCCGTCGAGCTTTTTGGTCATTGTCTTTCTCTGGCGCCATTCAGGAAAAAGAGCATCGTGACGGGCTTGGTTCCCTTGTTCCGCCACGCATGCCGCGTCCCGTTCTGCACCACCACGTCGCCGCGCTTCAGATGCAGCGTCTCGCCGTCATCCAACTCCAGCCACATCTGTCCATCGTAGACAATGGAGTAGTCAACCGTGTTTGTCTGGTGCATCCCTGGATCTTCTTTTTCGAAATGATCGGCTAGTCCTGGCAGGCGAAGCAACGCTTCTTCTTGCGCCGCCTTGCCGTCGAAGGACGGATCCGCAAAGACCGAACCGGGCGGAAACGTCACGAAGTGCAGGCTCGTACCCCCAGGCCCTGGAACGACGGACTCCGGATACCTGTCAAACCTTTGTTCCTTGCTGAGATCAGGGGCCGTCGGGTTGACCCAGATCAGCGTGTGCTCGTAGCTGGGAACAGTCTTGAACTCATAGGCCAATAACGCTTCATCGCTCCTAACGACGGACTTCCCGTTTACATTGCCCGTTACGATGCGACGGTAAGTGCTCGGTTTCCTGCGACGTTTGGATGACTCTGGTTTCTTAGAAAGCGCTTCATTCATGACTAAGAACTCCGCGTCCAACATTTTCAGAACTCCCTCCGGAAGCTTTCGCCTGCACTCAGGCGTACCGCTACCACCTCAGATCGGAACCTAAGCGGCGGAAGCGTTCGCGCGATAAGCAGGCGCAAAGACATCCTGCACAAATTTTTCAAACGAAGTCGGCGTGGTGTTCTCCGGCGCACGCGGCTCCTGCGCGGCGATGACTCCTGCGTTGATGGCCTGGAACATCTCGATGTACACCGCGGCTTTCTGCGGCGAAAAACCCATCTCGGTCAAAGCCTGCTGGATCTGGTCATACGGAAACTGCTGGTAACGCAAATCCGGTTTGCCAATGCCGCGCGCCAGCAGAGCGGTAGCTTCCGCCATCGACAAATCGCGCTCGCCCAGCAGCTCGCGAGTTTGTTTGCCGGAAAAATCCAGAGCGAGGAGGCGCTGCGCGGCGTAGTCGCCGACGTCGCGCGTTGCGATCATCGGCATCTTCAAGTCGGGCAGCAGCGCGTGTCCGAATATTCCCATGCCGCGAATCATGCCGATCGCCGCCAGATTGTTCTCCATGAAATACGCGGCGCGCAGGTGCAGAACATTTAACCCGCCGATCGCGTTCAGTTTTTGCTCCGAAGAGTACAGCCCCGCGATGGGCCCGGTCCCTTGCGGGACGTGCGCGCCGTAGCTGCTCAAGTACACCGCGTAGCGCAGCCCCGAACCCTTTGCGGCTTGCGCGATCGCATCGCTCTGTTGCTCC
>Ga0209169_10002458_pt1 | contig 11157 bp, 8 predicted proteins | sample HubBroMetageWRM4_FD_188346 | JGI IMG/M metagenome (GOLD analysis project Ga0209169, IMG submission 188346) | Warmed soil microbial communities from the Hubbard Brook experimental Forest, New Hampshire - Hubbard Brook CCASE Soil Metagenome WRM 4... | ecosystem: Environmental > Terrestrial > Soil...
CTTTACTTCAGCGACTTCATATCAATCACAAAGCGGTACTTCACATCGCCTTTGAGTAGGCGCTCGTAGGCTTGATTGATCTGCTGAATCTTGATCATCTCGATATCGGCGGTGAGGCCGTGGTCGGCGCAGAAATCGAGCATCTCTTGGGTTTCTTGAATGCCGCCGATGCCTGAGCCGGCCAGACTGTGGCGTCCCATAATCAAATTAAACGCAGAAACCGGCAGTGGCTTGGATGGCGCTCCGACCATGACCAGCGTGCCGTCGCGTTTCAGCAACGCCAGATAGGGATTCAGATCGTGCTCCGCTGAAACCGCATCCAGGATGAAATGGAAACTTCCGGCATGCTTGAGCAGGGCGTCAGCATTGTTTGAAATAACGACTTCATCGGCGCCCAGCCGCCGCGCATCTGCGGCTTTGTTCGGCGAGGTCGTAAACAGCACCACGTGAGCGCCCAGGGCGTGAGCGATTTTCACGCCCATGTGGCCGAGACCGCCCAGTCCCACGATGCCTACCTTCTGGCCCTTGCTAACTTTCCAGTGCCGCATGGGCGAATAAGTCGTGATCCCGGCGCAAAGCAGCGGCGCGGTCGCGGCCAGATCAACTTTGTCAGAAACTTTCAGAACGAAGGCTTCGTCCACGACGATGCTGTCTGAATAGCCACCGTAAGTGACTCCGCCGAGCACTTTATCTTCGCCGTTGTAGGTGAATGTGGGAATACTCTCGCAGTATTGCTCGAGGCCGGCGCGGCAGTTTTCGCAGGTGCGGTCTGAATCCACCAGGCAGCCGACGGCGGCGAGATCGCCTTCTTTGAACTTCTTGACGGCCTTGCCGGTGCGGACCACCCTGCCAACGATTTCGTGACCCGGCACACACGGGTAAACCGTCGCCAGCGCGTCATGCCACTCATCGCGGACCTGGTGAAGATCGGAGTGGCAAACTCCGCAGTAGAGAATTTCGATTTGTACATCCTGCGGGCGAGGCTCGCGGCGCTGGATGGTGTCGGGCCCAAGCGGTGAAGTTGCGCTGCGGGCTGAATAGGATTTCACGGGATAGGTTTTATGAGCGCTGGAGCGAGTTTCTTCGGGAGCGGAAACAGATGAAGCTGCGGGATTCATTGAATGTTCTCTCCTTACAGCCTTAGACGCACTGGCGGACAGGATGGGTTCAGAAGATCAAGCTGAACGGCGCGGTATCGTGGAGCCTACTCAGAGGCCTTGCTGCTCCGCACCTTCTTGATTCCTTCCAGCCGTTCACGGATTCGCTTTTCTATGCCTTCATTGGTCGGCTGATAGTAGGTCCGGTCTTTCAGATTGTCGGGCAGGCACTGCATGTCTGCGGTTTTGTCTTCGAGATCGTGGGCGTACTTGTATCCCTGGCCGTAGCCCATGCCTTTCATCAAGCTGGTCGGAGCGTTGCGCAGATGCAGCGGCACCGGTTCAGCGGCGGTTTGCTCCACATCTTGTTGGACAGCCGAGTAAGCGGTGTAAAGCGCATTCGATTTCGGCGCCACTGAGAGATAAACAACGGCCTGAGCCAACGCGAGATTGCCTTCTGGCATGCCGATGAAATCGACGGCATCGCGGGCCGCCATACATAGAGAGAGAGCGCCGGGATCGGCAAGGCCGATATCTTCCACGGCCATGCGCACCACGCGGCGGGCGATGTACAACGGATCTTCGCCAGCTTCGAGCATCCGTGCCAGCCAGTAAAGAGCAGCGTCGGGATCGCTGTTGCGGACAGACTTGTGCAGCGCGGAGATGAGGTTGTAGTGCTCTTCGCCGGCCTTGTCGTAGAGCAACACGCGCTTTTGCAGAGCGTCTGTGGCGACGGCATCGGTGATCTCGCTCTTTGCACTGCTCGCGAGTGCGGCCGCAACTTCCAGTGCGTTGTAGGCGGTGCGGGCATCGCCGCTGGAGTAGGCGGCGATCTTAGCCAGCGCTTCATCGGAAGCATGCAGATTCATGGCTCCGAGGCCACGTTCTTTGTCGGTGAGGGCGCGTTTGAGCAGCAGCACGATTTGCTCTTCGGTGAGCGGTTTGAGGGTGTAGACGCGGCTGCGCGAGAGCAAGGCGGAAATAATCTCGAATGAAGGATTTTCGGTAGTCGCACCGATCAAGCGAATATTGCCCTTTTCTACGTGGGGCAGAAAGGCGTCTTGTTGAGCTTTGTTGAAGCGGTGAATCTCGTCGACGAAGACAATCGTCCGTGTGCCGTATTGGCGGGCGCGCTCGGCGTCGGCCATGACCTGCTTGATTTCCTTGATCCCCGCCAGCACAGCGGAGAACTCAATGAACTCAGCTTTGGTAACGCGAGCGATGATCTGCGCCAGCGTAGTTTTGCCGGTGCCGGGAGGACCCCAGAAGATGAGCGAACCCAGATCGTCGCGCTCGATTTGCGTTCGCAGAGGCTTGCCGGGAGCGACTAGATGCTCCTGGCCGACAAACTCATCGAGCGTCCGCGGGCGCATGCGATCGGCAAGCGGACGGGTGCGATCGCTGGCGTTGTCGGGCGCGGGAGTGGTTGGGAAAAGACTCATGGAAGACCCATTTCACCACAGAGTCACAGAGGCACAGAGAAAGCGATAACTAAAGAACTCTCCTAACAATCCCCTGGGTTAATAGGGGCACGTTGAAATTGATTAGCAAGCCGACTCACTTGCCAGCCAACTTCATGTAAGTAAGCAGTTGGGCTTGGTGTACTGGCAGCAACTTTTCAACAGAGTTCAATTCCAGGATCACTTCATCTCGCACGATCAAGTCGATCCGGTAGCCACAATCCAAGCTTAGCCCCTTGTATATCACGGGAAGCTCTACTTGACGCCTAAAGTCGATCTTCTTGAGATGGAGTTCATGGCATATGCACTCTTCGTACGCCGACTCTGGCAGTCCAGGGCCGAGACGCCGGTGGACTTCGATTGCGGGCGCCGATGATTGGACTTGTCCGCGGGTCTCTTGGATCTTCGTGGTCTCTGTGACTTGGTTGCCCTTTGATGAGGTGGATCATTTCTTTTGCCGACTATGGCACAGAACCAATCGCCGCTGATAGACCTCGTTCGTAGACACTCCGTTCCTAATTCTTCTCTGTATCTCGGTGGCTCTGTGGTGAGGTTTTTCATTGCCTTTGTCTGGCTGCCTCGTAGAGCACGATACTGGCCGCCACGCCGGCGTTTAGCGACTCCACATGCTCCGAATGAGGGATGGCTAAAGTCTCGTCCATTTCAGAGAGAAGATCGCGTGGCAGGCCAGCGCCTTCGCTGCCGATGAAGATGGCCAACGGGCCCGTCAGCTTCGCTTCGTTCAGGGGCGTGGCTTTGTGCGAGGATGTCGCCACCAGGCGCAGGCCGCTGGAACGCACTTGCGGCAGAATCTTTTCTAGCTTCACTCTTGCAATCGGCAGACGGAATACCGATCCCGCCGAGGCGCGCACAACTTTTGAGTTGAACGCGCTGACCGTGCCTTCGCCCAGCAAGACGCCGGCGGCGTCAAAGGCTTCGGCCGACCGCAGAATAGTTCCGAGATTCCCGGGATCTTGCACCCCAGCAATCGCCAGCACTGGTCCGGCAATGGATTTGGCCAGCACGTCTTCCGCGGTGAAGATCGGACAGCGCACCAACGCGGCCACGCCCTGCGGGCTGTCGCTGGGGACGGCGGTGGCGAACAACTTGTCGGGAAGCAGCAGAGTTTCGACGTAGGCAGCGAGTTGTGGCAGCAAGCGTTCGGCTTTCGCCAAGGCCGACGAGTTGAAGAAGACGGCGCGGAACTTTAGCCCGCTGCGGATGGCCTCCTCGAGGATGCGCATGCCTTCGATGGCGCAGTGGCCGTCGTCGGTGAGATCGCCGTGGGAGAAGGCTTTGCGCAGGTCTTTAACCAGCGCGTTGTGGCGGCCTTCGACCCGGCGCAGGCGGTCGTTGACGTCCGGGTTGTGGAGGGTCTTCTTCACGGGCTGCTTCCTCGCAGAATGATACCCGTTTCTACTGCTTGCACATCGGGTTCATGGTATGTTAGTTTTCGCGTTCTCAGAACATTGTTTGGAAGGAGTGGTGTGCGCCCGGAGATCATCAAGATAAGCAGTTCGAGCCCGGAGGCGTCGCTGATCCGCTACGCCGCTGACCAGATTCGCGCCGGCGAAGTATTGGGCATGCCGACGGATACGTTTTACGGGCTGGCCGCTGATCCTTTTAATCTGCTGGCGGTGGACCGAGTGTATGACATCAAGTCACGCTCGCGGCACAAACCGCTTTCACTGCTGATTGAGAGTGTTGACCAAGCGGAAGAGTTGGCGCGGCCGCTGCCCGAGGAGTTCTACAAATTGGCGCGGCGATTTTGGCCGGGGCCGCTGACCATCATTGTGAAAGCCGCGTCCCGCCTGCCGTTGAAGGTGACGGCCAACACCGGCAACGTTGCCCTGCGGATCCCCAGCGCGAAGATTCCGCTGGCGGTGGTACAAGCGGCCAGCATTCCGATTACGGCGACGTCGGCCAACCTGAGCGGCGAAACGGAGTGTACGACGGCAGAGGCGGTGCGCGATCAACTGCAAGGCCGCATCTCGATCATCGTGGATGGCGGGACCTCGCCACGCGAAATCTCTTCCACCATCGTGGATCTCACGGACGAGGAAGCGCGCTGGCAGATCATGCGCGAAGGGGCAATTTCCTCCCAGGAAATCTCGGAGTTCTTTGCACAAGGATGAGCCCAGAGGATAAGCCGAGCGCTGCCGGTATCTGGGTGCGCTATGGCTTGGCAATGGCCGTAGCTGCGGCCCTGGCCTACTTCGTATCGATCTGCGCTGGAATTGTTGGCGCTGCCGCCGGAGATCAGACACATCCCGCTGATGCCATTGTCGTCTTCGGGGCGGCGGAGTACTCCGGACGGCCCTCGCCGGTTTACCGCGCCCGCCTTGATCATGCCTTCGATCTTTTCCGGCAAGGCATCGCTCCAGTAGTGATTACGACCGGCGGAGCGGCAGCTGATCCCAGCTTCAGCGAGGGTGGAGTGGGGCACGACTATCTGATGGGCCGCGGAATTCCTGATGCCAGCCTGATTGCCGAGACTCAGGGCACGGACACGGCGCAGTCGGCGGAGCGGGTTGCCGTCATCATGCGCGCGAACCACATGCAACGTTGCGTGGCGGTCAGCGATGCCTACCACGTGTTTCGCATTCGAAAGTTGTTACAGCACGAAGGTGTGCAGGTTTATCTCGCGCCGCGGCCGGATTCCCGTCCTCATTCAGCCTGGCAGCGCGCGGAAGCGGTGCTGCGCGAGGCGGCTAGTTATTTGCTTTGGAAGCTGAATGTAACAGTGTGAGCGTTCGGACTATCGCTGGTCAGGTTGCATCAAGATGTCCAATCTCGGACAGGTTGTTCTCGAATACGGACACCTTCGCCGGCCCACCGTCTTTGGCATCGCCCAGGATCATTGAGCGAACAATAAGTTAGTCCGACTCGCGTTTGGGCCGCGAGTTGCTGGGAAGTGGCTCACCACTTCTAGCGAGGAGTCGGCGCCCATGACTTTTCTCGATGTGCGAATCGCAATTCGCTACTTGCTGAAAACCCCCGGGTTCACCGTCACCGCTTTGCTGATGATCGCGCTTGGGATCGGGGCCACAACGGCTATTTTCTCTGTTGTTGAAGGCGTGCTTTTGCGCCCGCTGCCGTTTCCCGACCCGGAAAGGCTGGTGGTGCTTTCAGATGTTGTGCAGGGCCTGGATCTGAGAGGCAATGGCGAGTCCGGAGTCGACCCTTTCGACGTGCAGGCCTACCCACGCGATACACACAGTTTTGAAAGTCTTGGTGGCTATCTGCAAACCAGCTATGAACTCTCCAGCGTTGGCGATGCGGCGAACGTAAACGCCGCAAGGCTCTCCGGCGGGGTGTTCCCGGCTCTACAGGTCGAACCTCTCATGGGCCGGGTGTTCAGCCAGCGAGAAGATGACGAAAGAGAGCAGGTCGCGGTGGTCAGTTACTCATTTTGGCAAAGTCGCCTACACGGCAACCCGGGTGTACTTGGAATGAAGTTTCTGCTCGACCGCAAACCCTACTTGGTGATTGGGGTGATGCCGCGCAACTTTGAGTTCCCGCTGGTGCCGGGGCGAGTGAACAACAGCGAACTATGGGTTCCGATGAGCCTCACCCAGGCGGAACTTACGACCGCGAATTCTTTCGGTTGGGGCTACGGGATGGTGGGCCGGCTAAAGCCGGGGATCACTCTGGCGCAGGCGCAGAGCGATGTGGAACCGGTCGCCCAGGAGACGATGCGCAGGCTTAACGCCTTCTTGCCGGGTTTTCCCTATCGCGTGGTGGTTCGTCCGCTGCACGAGGAAACCGTGGAACAAGCTCGACCGCTGGTGCGCACCTTGTTCCTGGCCATCTTTGTGGTGATGCTGATCGCCTGCGCAAATCTTGCCGGGTTGCTGCTGGTCCGCGCTATCCGCCGGCGCCGTGAAGTGGCGGTTCGCCTGGCGCTGGGGGCGCCGGCGAGCACCCTGCTTCGTCAGGCGATTCTGGAAAGCGTGGTGCTGAGTGTGATCGGAGGCGCCTTCGGCCTTGTTTTGGCGATCAACGCCCTGCGGGCGGGCGTGACCTGGCTGCCCGAGACGCTGCCCCGAATTCACGAGATCGGCCTGGACTGGCGGGTAGTGTTGTTCGCGGTTGTGCTCGCGGTGGCGACTGGCCTGGTTTGCGGACTGGCTCCGGCTTTTGCCGCCCTGCGAACCAGCGTAAATGACGCTCTCAAGGAAGGCGGACGAAGCGGCTCGGCTGGCAGCGGCCACGCCTGGCTGCGCTCCGCTCTGGTAGTCGGAGAAATCGCCATCGCGTTAGTGCTGCTGGTCGCTTGTGGATTGCTGTTGCGAAGTTTTGAGAAGATGAGGACCGTCGACCTCGGCTTTCGCCCGGACCACGTCCTCACTGCCCACTACTCGCTCCCAGAACAGCCGTACTCGACCCAGGCAGCGGTGAACAAGTTCAACAGCGAATGGGTTCGCCGCGTGCGGCAGCTTCCGGGCGTGAAGTCCGTAGGCCTTGGTACGCTCCTGCCAACTGCGGGTGGTGGTGGTTACCATAGCGTGTTCACTGCCGAAGGCTACGTCCCGCCCCAGGGCACCGCCCAGCCTTTCGCGACCTGGGTAACCGTGCACGGCGATTTCTTGCAGGCGATGGGAGTTCCGTTGCTTGCCGGGCGATTCTTTACTAACGCGGACACGGCGGACAGCCAACTTGTCGTGATCGTAAACCACAAGCTCGCCCAGCATTATTGGCCCGGCGCAGATCCCGTTGGCAAACGCATATCCTTCGACACGCAGGAGACGCACAACTCGCTCTGGATGATCATCGTGGGCGAAGTGGCCGACGTGAAGGAGGGCTCGCCCGACGCCCCCGACATTGAACAGTTCTATCAACCCGTCGAACAGGTGGAAAAAGCTAACGGATCCTGGGCAGCGCCGACCGATCTGTTTGGCACCTACGGATACATCGCTTTACGAACCGACATGCCGCCGGAGCAGGTGGCGAGTGTCCTCAACGCTACAGTGCGCTCCATAGATCCCCAACTCGCACTAGACCAAGTTCAGAGCATGGAGCAGGCGGTCTCCAGCAGCGAAGCACCGCGCCGTTTCAACACCGCACTCATTTCCGTTTTTGCCATCGCGGCGGTGCTGCTGGCGGCACTTGGCATCTACAGCGTCATTGCATTCTCAGCCGCCCTGCGCACTCAGGAGATGGCAATCCGTATTGCTCTGGGCTCGCAGCGGTCGGGGATTCTGCGGCTGGTTTTTACCTCCGCCGCCAAACTTGCAATCGTAGGCTGCGCGGTTGGGTTGCTTGGCGCCTGGGCCGCCTCGCATCTATTGGACGCTTTCCTGTTCGGAGTAAGCCCGTTCGACCCGTTGGTGCTGGTTTTGGCAGCGGTTTTCGTGCTGATGCTGGCTCTGACGGCTTCGCTGCTGCCGGCGCGCCGTGCGGCGTCCACCGACCCAATGCAGGCCTTGAGGGCAGATTGAATCTGGGTGCTGGTCCCCGAGATCGCAGCAGGCGCAACCAACGGTCGTACAAACAGTCCAGTAGCACCGGTTCTATCTTCGGCACCGCGCCATAGATAGAGGAGCTTCCGCCTTACTGTCCGGAATCCCGCAAACCGCGATCCTTCATCATGGGCTCGACGCTTGGTTCGCGGCCGCGCCAGGCTGCATACATCTTCCCCAGGTCCTCAGTGTTGCCGCGGGAGAGAACCATTTGCCGGAAGCGGTCGCCATTCGCGCGCGTCAGCCCTCCGTTATCCTCAAACCACTGGTACGCGTCGTCGTCGAGCATCTCAGCCCACAGATACGCGTAGTAGCCGGCAGAGTAGCCTCCGCCCCAGATGTGGGCGAAGTAGCTGGAACGGTAGCGCGGCGGCACTGTGCTTAACAGTAAGTGGGTCTTCTCCAGCGCCTGTTTCTCGAACGCGTCCGGCTTTTGCAACGGTGCGCTGGCCGAAAGTGTGTGCCACTGCATGTCCAGTTCGGCGGCCGCGACCAGTTCAGTCAGCTTGTATCCTTGATTGAAGTTCTCAGCTTTTCTTATCTTGGCTACAAGTTCGGCCGGCATGGGTGTGCCCGTCTTGTAGTGCTTAGCGTAATGGTCGAAGACGGCAGGATAGAGGGCCCAGTGCTCGTTGAATTGTGAGGGAAACTCCACAAAGTCTGCGGCTGTCGCTGTTCCTGACAGGCTCGGATACTCGGTGTTTGCGAACATACCGTGCAGGGCATGGCCAAACTCGTGGAACATCGTGGTTACGTCGGTAAAGCTGATAAGGGCCGGCTCGCCGGCCGCTGGCTTCGGTAGGTTGGCGACGTTGAAGACCACCGGCAGCGTGCCCAGCAGCTTGGACTGGCCCACCAGGCTGTCCATCCATGCGCCGCCGTTCTTGTTGTCGCGTTTGAAATAGTCGCAATAGAAGAGCGCCAACGGCTTGCCATCCGCGTTCGAGACTTCGAAGACGCGAATGTCTGGGTGGTAGACCGGAATGTCCTTGCGCTCCTTGAAGGTGATTCCGTAGAGCTGGGTAGCAGCGTAAAAGACGCCGTTCTCGAGCACGTGATTCAGTTCGAAGTACGGCTTGACCTGGGCTTCATCCAGATCGTACTTCACCTTGCGCACTTGTTCGGAGTAGAAGTTCCAGTCCCAGGGCTGTAGCGTGAAACCGCCCTTCTGCGCGTCGATGACATCCTGGATATCTTTGCCCTCACGCTCGGCCTTAGCGGTGGCGCCAGGCACAAGGGCATCCATGAACTTCAAGGCTGCCTCGGGAGTCTTCGCCATCTGGTCTCCCAGCTTCCATGCCGCGTGGTTGGGGAAACCGAGCAGTTGCGCGCGTTGCGCCCGCAGCTGTGCCAGACGCGAGATGGTGTCGCGGGTGTCGTTGGCATCGCCGCGCTCGGTACGGTTCCACGATTTCTCGAAGATGGCCTCGCGTGTTGCCCGGACAGAGAGCGAGGCAAGATCCGGCTGCTGGGTTGTGTTCTGAAGTGGGAGAACGTAGCCGGCCTGCTTGCGGCTTTGCGCGGCTTGTGCGGCTGCGGCGATCTGCGCGTCGCTCAAGCCGGCCAGCGCACTCTTATCGGAAGCGGCATAGGCCCCCGCCTTGGTGGCGTCGAGCAGCTTGGTTGAAAAGGCAGTCGAGAGCGTCGAGATCTCCTCGTTCAGCTTCTTCAATTCAGTCTTGTCAGCATCCGAGAGACTGGCGCCAGAACGCACGAACCTGTCATAGCTGACTTCCAGCAACCGCCGGGATTCCCCATCCAGCTGGAGCGAATCACGCTGCTTGTAGACCGCAGCCACGCGAGCAAAAAGTCTTGGGTTCAGGTAGATGGCATCGTAGTGGGCGGCCAGCTTCGGAGCCTCTTCGGTGCGCACTTTCTGCAGCAGGGGATTGGTGTCCGCTCCGGTGACGGCGCCGAAGGCAGCCATGGCACGTTGCAGAAGCAGGCCGGTCTTCTCCATGGCGACCAGCGTATTCTCGAAAGTCGGCGCCGCAGGATTGTCAGCAATCGCCTGTACTTCGATGAGTTCCTCGGCCATGCCCGCCTCTATGGCCGGTTGGTAGTCCTCATCCTTGATCTTGTCGAACGGAGGCGCCTGAAACGGTAGTGTACTGGGCGCATAGAACGGGTTTGATGGGCCGAACTTAGCATCCGCAGCCGCGACAGGAACGGAGATCGCACAAAGTGTGATGACCGCCAACGCAAGAAAAGCAAAGGTATGATTCAGCATTATTGTCCCCATGTGTGATGGCAGGGGTCGATCCCGGTTGGGAAGCCCATGCCCATTGATTGTAAAGGAATCCGTGTGCTGGCAGAATTCGCGTCGTCCCGGCTGAAGTCACCAGCCCATGCGCTTGCGCAACTCCGTGATGTGGGCTGCATGATGGCGCCCGTGCCAGGCATACAGCGCAAGGCTCTTTTCCAAGGGCATGGGTCCCATCTCAGGATGATTAAACGAGCGCTTCCATTCCTCCGGCTTGAGCGAGCGCAACAGGCGTACCCAACGGTCGTGCAGCGAGTCGAGCAAGGTTAGTGAGACTTCCAGCGGTGTGGATTGGACTTCGCCAGTTTTTGCCCAGCGGTCCTCCTCGTAGGGCTTGATCGTCGGCGAGTCTTCCGTTAGCCCCAGCTTGAACCGGATGTAGGCATTCATGTGGCTCTCGGGAACGTGATGAATGACCTGGCGGACGGTCCAGCCGCTCTCACGATAAGGCGTTTCGATTTGCTGCGGCGAGAGCCCCTTGATGGCGGCCCGCAACGCTGCCGGCGTTTGTTCGATTTCGCGAATCATGTGGCCGCGCTGAGCTTCGTCGGGTGGGCCGGCGTAAGTGAACTTGCCGACGGGATAACGGGGATCGCTCATGTTGGCCTCCAACAGATTTCCGTCTCGAGAATGCGATCAGCGGACCAGCGCCAGAATCCGCACCGGGCCGCCGGAGCCGCCTTCTAACTTTATCGGGGCGGCGACGACGATTGCGCCGGTCGCTGGAACATGGTCCAGATTGGCGACATTCTCCAAATGATAAATGCTATGCGCCATGGTGTATTGGTGGACAGAAAAATCAGTTGAAGGACCGTAGTCGATGCTGAGCGTGTCGATTCCGATCCCATTCACCTTGCGGCCCTCGACCAGAAACT
>Ga0209169_10002459_pt1 | contig 11155 bp, 9 predicted proteins | sample HubBroMetageWRM4_FD_188346 | JGI IMG/M metagenome (GOLD analysis project Ga0209169, IMG submission 188346) | Warmed soil microbial communities from the Hubbard Brook experimental Forest, New Hampshire - Hubbard Brook CCASE Soil Metagenome WRM 4... | ecosystem: Environmental > Terrestrial > Soil...
TCCACGGTTCCTGAATCTACGGTTCACGACCAGATCGTCGCATTGGCCCACGACGCCGGTTTTTCCACGGCAGGCATCGCCCCGGTTCCGCTGCCCGGGGAGCCGGCTGACGACCCTGAGCTCAGCCAGTTCGAACCCTACTTTGAGGGTTGGATCGAGCGCGGCTATGCCGGCGAAATGGAGTACCTGAAGCGCCGCGACCAGGATAACCGCCTGCTGCGATCGTCTCTGCGGATTGCCGTTCCCTGGGCCCGATCCGTGATTGTATGCGCCGCGAACTACAACGCAGACGCGCCCAAATCCATCGATCCCGCCTCCCCGGAAAGCGGCTGGATTGCCCGCTACGCCATGACTGGATATCAGCCCGGCGAAGCCGAAGGCACCCCTGCACCCGATCTCCCTCGGGAGCGGCCGCAGGAAGTTCTTAAGATGAATCGCCCCTCAGCCCGTGGCCAACAAGCAAATCACCACCTCATGCCGCAATTCGCCACTCCAAAGGGCCCCCGCCGTCCCACTTGTTACTTCCCAGATTCCCCCGTTTCATAACGCTACTTCACATATTCAGGCTCTTCGCCCTTCGACCACGGATCGTACGTAGCGACGAAATGCACCCGCTCCGGCCGCGTCGGATGATCGAAGAACCATATTTCGACAAACGTACTCGGATCCGGATCAGCCAGGTTCTTCTCGCCACTCTTCTGAAAATAATGCGCCGCGACCTGGTTCGGATTAGCCACAATTCCGTGGATCACTTCCAGCCCATAGCGGTCAGCCTCGTGCTCAAAATGCCTGCTCACGCCATTGAATGCAGGAGTCGCGAAAAACGCCAGCACCGTAATCACGAACATCAGCGCCGGCAACGATGCCCAATCCTGCAGGTCGCGAATGCCCCACCGCGCCCCCCAGCGTGCCAGCATCCCATTCGACAGCCGGTAGCCGACGTACAGCAGAAAAAGAAGAATACTGGCGTCAATACAAATTTCTTTGGGGATGTGCAGCAAAACGTAGTGCCCCATCTCGTGGCCGAAAACGAAAAGTGTCTCTGGGATGGTGGCCTTGGCAATCGTGTTGTCCCAAACCACGACGCGTTTGGACGCACCAAACCCCGTGACATAAGCATTCAGCCCGGTCGTCTTCGTGCTGGCATTCATTACAAACATGCGGTCGGCCGGAATTTCCATCCCGCCGCGATGCACCACCTTCTGCATCTCCGAAAGCAGGACGGGCTGCACCGTCTCCAGAGGCGTGAATTTATAAAACAGCGGATCAATAACGATGGGTTGCAGGAAGAACATTGCCAGCAGCACAGGAATCGACGCCAGCCAGAAATAGAACCACCAGCGTTGCGGACTGCGCCGGATCACAAAGTAAAGTATCCCGACTAACAGCGTTCCCACGATCGCCATAATTGCCTGCTCCAGGACCCAGTCGCGCGTCCACGCTCCCCAGCTTTGTACCGAGAGCCCGTAAGCGCGCTCCAGCGACTCATCCCAGATATCCGAAGGAACTCCAAGTATGGCCAGCGTCAGCAGGATCAGCGGCGCAAAAATAATCAGCTGCAAGAAACGGTTCGACGAGACCCGTTCGGCCAGGTTGCGAAACGCCGGAGCCAAGCGCCATCGCAAAACCACCAGCAGCACCAGAAACCCGTAAAACGCGCCGATGAATGTGTGGCGATACTTAGTGTTCGAGTATGCCTTGGCGCGGGCGTATTCCGCCGGAGGCGGCGCGTATTCGACGATCACATCGGTTGCAGCCTCGGCCGGTTTGGAGTCCACCGCCCCTGAAGAGCTGCCGCCCGCGGCGGCGGCAGACGCTGGAGGATTGACGGGATTGCCCTGGCCAGCACCCGTCTGCCCGGCAGCGATGGTCGGCAGCGCGCCCGCAAAAAAGCAGAACAGAACCAGGAACCGCAATGGTTTCATAGGGTCTTCCCTCGGGGCCTGATTATTTCAGAACTCCCCCAAAACAGGGGAAGAAAAACGAGAAGAAACAGTACAGTTGTCGTGTGTGCAGTGGGTGCAAGTCGATCGGCTTCGTTCCCCCCGGGCTATCGAGGCAGCGCCCGGAGCGCATTACTTTGGAGGCGCTCCACAGGTGCGCGACCGCGCCGAATTAGCTACCATAGGAACATTCTCAGTTTGATGCCGCATCCAAATAAAACTATGAAGATTCAACGAGTGTTAACGCCACTGCTATTGTCGCTGGTTCTGCTCTGCCTGCCGCTTCTCGCGCAGGACGCGCCCGAGGCGCTCCGTCCGCCGAAGGGCTCCACCCTCGCCATTGTCGTTTTCGAGGACCTGCAATGTCCGCAATGCGGCCGGGTAGCGCCCCTGCTCGTGCAGGCCTCGCGGACTTATAAGATTCCCCTGGTGCAGCACGATTTTCCCCTGCCCATGCACAACTGGTCCTTCGACGCCGCCGTGCTGGCTCGCTACTTCGACACCCACTCCAAGGACATTGGGAACGCCTTTCGCGAAACCGTGTTCGCCCACCAACTGGAGATCAACCCGCAGAATTTGCGCGGATTTGCCGAGAAGTTTGCCGCCGATCACAAGATATCTGTGCCCTTCCTGGTCGATCCCGACGGAAAGCTCGCGGGCCTGGTCCGGGCGGACAAAGACTTGGGCACGACTCTGCACATCGAGCACACTCCGACAATCTGGGTTGTCAGCAGCAAACATCCGGAGAAGCCCTATGTCGAGGTGGCAGACACCAGTCAGCTCTATGTGATGATCGACGCTATGAAGTAAGAGTTCAGACGTCAGATTGCAGAGCGAGACGCGTGGGGTAGAGTCCCTTCACGAGGCGTGGGATGAAACGGGGCTCCGAGGCGTTGAAACTCCGTACCAGGGACTTCGCGTTGCGAAGTTCTCAAACTCTATCGCTTCCCCGCGGAGAAATTGCGCGAGGCTACCTCTACAATCTGACCTCTAACCTCTGCACCTTCACTTCTCGACCCGGTACGCAACGTGGATTATGCCCGAGTTGCCGCGGACCGCGACCGCCCGCACCTTACCGTCCTGGTCAGGCGCAAAATTCAGCTCCACATTCAGCTCGCTGCTGTAAAAATAAGTCTCTGAAACCGCTTGCAACGGAAATTTCTGACCTTCCACCGCCAGCGAGATCTGGTTGCCATCCCGCGCAATATTGAATTGGGAAAAGCCCGCCGCCCCGTAGGCGCCAACATAGCTGTCAAGTTTGGCAGTGTCAATCTTCCGTTGCAGCTTCAGCGGCGGATAGCAACTGTCGGGCGCATCGTCAGGCACGCTGCTGCTGGTGTTCACTGGAGTGTTCACCGGCAGGACAACAGCCGAGGGCTGTGCAGCCGAATGATAGATGCGCTCAGTCGCCTTCTGGTAGTCGGCAGCGCTGGCCTTGTAAATGTTCGGCACGAATTTTTGCGGATTGCGGTCGTAGACTGGAAACCACGTGCTTTGCACCTGCACCATGATGCGATGCTTCGTCCGGAACACATGGTCATTCGCGTGTAAGTCGATCGTGTATTTCAGGGGCTCCTGCGGTGGCACTGCCTTAGGCTCGCGCATGCTGCCGCGGAAACGAGCTCGCACGATTTCCGAGTTCAGCATTAGCTCGAACTCCGCCATCGGCTGGCGTGTCGCGGTGTTGTAAGTAGCGTCGGCGGGGCAGACGTCGATCAACTTCACGATCCAATCGCTGTCTGTGCCTGACGTAGAAGCGAACAGTTCCGCCATCACGTCGCCGGTAATAGTGACGTTCTCAGTCAGGGGCTCGGTCGTATAGGTTAGAACGTCGTCACGATGATCGACGAAGTGCTGGTCTTGCACCAGCCACACCGGCCATTCCGGTCCAGGATAAGTCGGAGTCACGGGCCGAGGGCGATAAGGCACGGGATTCGCAGGATCGCTGACGTATTCGTCATAAGCCTTGGCGTCCTCGCTAGGCAAATCAAACGAGAGCCTGCCCTCCGGCTGCAAGTAGATGCGTTTCGGAGTGACCGACTTTGGCGGCCAGCTGTCATAACTCTGCCAGCGGTTCGTGCCCGTCTGAAAGACCTGGGCTTCGGGAAAGTCGAGCGCTCCCTTCCCCTGGAGCCAGTAGGCAAACCACTTTTTCTCGATCTGCTGTCGGTAATAAAGCGAGGCATCCGATCCGAACTGGATCGCTCCCAGGCTGGAGCTGATCCCATTCCATTGCCCATGGTTCCAGGGACCGCCGACGAAGTAGTTCAGGTGTTGCGAATCACGCTTCTCCAGCGTGGAGTAGATTGTCTGCGGCCCGACCATGTCCTCCTGGTCCCACCAGCCCGAAACATGGATGATCGGCAGTTTCGGCTCGGTCAGGTAGGTCGTGAGAGCGCGCTCCTGCCAGAAAGCATCGCGGTTCGGATGCGCCACAAAATTTTCCCAGGTGGGAATCTTGCCATGGAAATAGTCCGCGTCGGCGTTGGCGAGCGGCCCCAGCCGCAAATACCAGTCATAGGTGTCGCCGCGATCGAACTTGAAGTGGTTGTTTTCCGTCTTTGAGGTCTCGAGCAGTGCGGAATACTCGAATCCGTAGCTGAGGCGGAATGCTCCGTTGTGATGGAAATCATCGTTAAGGAACATGTCCTCCGGCGACGCCATTTCGATCGCCGCTTTTAACGCTGGATGCGGATTGAGCGCCGCCTCCATCACCAGCCAGCCGGGATACGATGTCCCGTAAATGCCGACGCGCCCGTTGTTGTTGGGAACATTCTTCACCAGCCAGTCCACCGTGTCCCAGGCGTCGGTGACTTCATCCACGGCCTTGGAGTCGGTCTTTGACCCAACTACGCCTAAAGACCGCGGCGGACGGTTCATCTCAAACTCGCCTTCCGATTCGAAACGTCCGCGGATGTTTTGATAAACGCTGATGTATCCGTCCGCTTCCATGCTGGCCGGGTCAGGACGATATCCCGCATAAACGGCTTCTTCCGGCACGCCGTAGGGAGTGCGCTCCAACAGAATTGGCAACGCACTCTGCTGATTTCGTGGCGTGAGGATGACCGTCTCCAGTCTCACCCCGTCGCGCATCGGCACCATGATCTTCTGGTATTTGAAGTAGCCGTCGCTTAGCGCCGGACCGGCCGCTGCAGGCGTCTGCGCCAGTAAGGGCGTCAAGGCGGTGCAGAGGAGTAATGAAAAGACGAGAAATGAGAAGAAGGTCAGCGGGCGAAGCGCAGAGCGAGCGGCAAATATCATTGCCCTTCCTTTGCAGAATCTGGCCGGACACCGAGGCCATGAATTTGATGCGGGGTTATTCCGTCCAGCGGCGAAAGAGCAGCGCGCCATTAGTGCCGCCGAAGCCGAATGAATTCGACATCGCGTAGTCGAATTTCACCTGGCGGGCCTGGTTGGGAACGAAATCCATGCCCTCGGTCTCCGGGTCCTGATTTTCGAGGTTAACTGTCGGAGGCAAAATCTGATCGCGTAGCGCCAGCACCGTCACTCCCGCCTCTAATCCGCCCGCACCGCCCAGCAGATGCCCAGTCATGGACTTGGTGGAACTGACCGGAACTTTCTTTCCAAACAGATTTCGAATGGCGTGCGCTTCCAGCGTGTCGCCGATGGGAGTCGAAGTCCCGTGAGCGTTAAGGTAGCCGACAACACTTGGATCGAGTTTCGCGTCGCGCAGCGCGTTGCGCATGACGCGGAAACCACCTTCATGCTCGGGCGCAGGCTGCGTCATGTGATAAGCGTCAGCGCTCATCCCGTAGCCAACCAACTCCGCCAGAATAGGAGCGCCGCGCCGCCGGGCATGTTCCAGCTCCTCAAGAACCAGAATGCCAGCGCCTTCACCCATCACGAAGCCGTCGCGGTCCTTGTCCCAGGGACGGCTGGCTCGCGCCGGATCGTCATTGCGCGTGGAGAGCGCCCGCATGGCGGCGAATCCACCAACCCCCATCGGAGTAATGGCAGCCTCCGAACCTCCGGCAATCATGACGTCGGCATCGCCATGCTGAATAATGCGGAAGGAATCGCCGATGGAATGCGCGCTCGTGGTGCAGGCCGTCGCCGTCGCTTCATTCGGCCCCTTGGCGCCAAACCGCATGGAGACATGCCCGGCGGCGAGGTTGACGATGGCGGCAGGAATGAAAAAAGGAGAGATCTTCCGCGGACCACCTTCCATGAGCGCGGTGTGTTCGCGCTCGATCACATCGAACCCCCCAATGCCGGAGCCGATGTGCACCCCGATGTTCTCGGCATTTTCAGGAGTGATCTTGAGCTGCGACATCTTCATCGCTTCATCGGCTGCGGCGATGGCGAAGTGAATGAAGCGGCCCATCTTCTTCACTTCTTTTTTCTCGATGAATTGGAAGGGATCGAAGTTGCGCACCTCGGCGGCAATCTGGCAGGCAAACGCGGAAGCGTCGAACGCGGTAATGCGGTCAACCCCGCTCTTGCCCGCAAGCAGAGCCTGCCACACTGCGCCGGTGGTGTTGCCCACGGAGCAGATCAGGCCGATGCCGGTAATGACGACCCGTCTTGCCGAATTACTAGCCAAATTACTTGCTCGCCTTCGCGTGCTTGCCGATGTAATCCACGGCATCCGACACGGTGCGAATCTTCTCCGCATCCTCATCGGGGATTTCGATATCGAAGGCCTCTTCGAAGGCCATCACAAGCTCGACCGTGTCGAGCGAATCGGCGCCCAGGTCATCCACGAACGAAGCGCTGGGCGTAACCTCGCCCTCATCCACACCCAATTGCTCCACAATAATCTGTTTCACTTTTTCATCAACGGCTGCCATTGTTCTCCTCGTTTCTAAATCTGTTGGAATCACGGATCCGGATTGCGGGCCGCGTTTGCTAATTACGACTGCTGATTTACGACTCAATGTCTGCTATATGAGTGGAGCCCACTGAAGAATCCTAACCGTCGGCAGGGAGAGTGGTCAAACCAGCATCGGTCAAACCGCGAGCGAAAAAGATTTCCTCCGTGATACTCAGTGTCCCCCGTGGTCAAGGTTTTGACTGTCACTTCGAATACTCATCCCGCAACTGCGTCTGCCGATCCGTCATAGGAACCGCGCGTCCCTGAATGAACACCTGCTTCACATCAGTCTTAACATCCAGCGGATCCCCATTAGCCATAACAACATTAGCCGTCTTGCCGACATCAAGCGACCCCAGCTGATCGGCGACGCCCCACACCTCAGCCGCGTTAATCGTAATCGCCTTCAACGCTTCATCATGAGGAAGCCCAAAAGCCGTAGCGAATCCCGCTGCATCCGGCAAGTTGCGCACATTGTGCGCCGAGTACGAAGCAAACACGATCTTGACCCCGCGTTTATACAACTGCGCCGGAAGGCTATAAACCGCATCGTAGCGCTCATCTTCCTTCGGAAGCTCATAAATCGGCCCCACAATCACCGGCACCTTGAGACCAGCCACATAATCAAGCACCGGCTGCGAATGACTGATGTGGTTAAGCACAAACTTCAACTTAAATTCGTTAGCGAGATTGACCGCCGTCTCCAGATCGCTAGGACTCTCAGCCGCCAGCACAATAATTTTCTTACCTTCAAGATAAGGAATCAAAGCTTCCGACTTGAGATCGCGTTTAGGAGCCAGAGGCTCCGGCTTTTTATTCTGCGCCGCGTCCGCCTTCTTGCGCTCGTAGTCGCTCCACTTCGCCTTGTAGTCCTGCGCATCAATAAAAGCCTGCCGCAGTTGCGCCGCCAGCCCCATGCGCGTTGACGGATACTTGCGCTTCTCGAAAGCACCCTTGTTGCGCCGCTGATCGCCGGTAAAATTCAGCGGCAGAGCGTTATCGCGAATCAGCAGCATCTCCGTGGCGCTCGCTCCCCACAGCTGAATGAAAGAATCCTGCCCCGGCAGCGTGTCCTCACTCTCCGGAGCCACCACCGCATTAGTGATCCCATTCAACCGCGCCACCGGAATCAGCATGGACTCCGCATGAAACGCCTCCGCCGTGTGCATGTGCGGCATAATCTCATCGCTAAGTTCGACCAGATCATTAGTCATGGTCTCAGCAGAAATTTCCGTAAGCCCCAGCTGCGTCTCCGAATCAATCAGCCCCGGATAAATCGTCATCCCGCTAGCATCAATAACCTGCGCGTCACCCGGAACATTCACCGCCCCAGCCGGGCCGACCGCCGTGATTTTTCCGCCCTGCATGACAAGAACGCCGTTCTCAATCACGCCATGGGAGACCGTCAGCAGCTTGCCACCCTTGAGAACCACAGCCTCATCCTGAGCAAAAGCCAAAGTCGACAGCGTCAAGAGAATCAAGATCATGATCAAAGGCCGCCGGCGGGGCGCCAGCCCCGAACGCTCTAGCCGAGTGCTGACTGCTGAATGCTGACTGCTGACCGCTGATCTCCGCATCACTCTCCCTCCCTATACCGCGTAGTTCCCAACCCCGGCAGCGAGCGGTCAAAATACACTTCGCCATCAATCAGCACTTTCTCCGGCACCCCAAAACTCGACAGCGGATACCCATCCCAGATCACCAGATCCGCATCCTTGCCCACATCAATCGACCCCACGCGATCGTCCACGCCCACAATCCACGCCGCGTTCAGCGTAATCATCTTTAACGCTTCTTCTTCGGTGGCGCCGCCGTAACGCATAATCTTCGCCGCGTCCTGATTCAACCGCCGGTTGTAATCCTCGGAGTCACTCTTAATCGCCACGCGCACGCCTTTACGCATCGCGATCACCGCGTTCCACGGGATCGCATCCCAAGCCTCCTGCTTAAAGCCCCACCAATCGGCCCAGGTGGCAATAGCAACATTGTTGGCGGCCAATTGATCGGCAACTTTGTAGGCTTCGACCGCATGATGAAAGGCGCGCAGCTTGTAGCCGAACTCTTTCGCCATCGCCATCTCAGTCAGCATCTCGTCAGCCCGATAGCAATGGATCTGCACCATCAGTTTCCCGCGCAGCACGTCGGCCAACGCTTCCAGCTTCAGGTCGTGCTTCGGCATGGTCGCATCTTTATCGCCCCGCTTGACCTTCTCGTTATAGTTGTCCCACTCGCGCATGTAGTCCTGCGCCTCAACCAGCGCCTGCCGCTGCACCGCAAAATTTCCCATGCGAGTCGAAGGCAGTTGATCGCGGCTGCCATAAACGCGCTTCGGATTCTCTCCGCTGGCAAATTTGATCGACCCCGGCGCGTTCGGGAACAGCATCGCATCGCGCGACTCTCCGAACTTATGCTTGATGACAACCGCCTGCCCGCCGATCATGTTGGCCGATCCATGCAGCAGCAACGACGTAGTCACGCCGCCCGCCAGCGCCCGGTAGATCGCCTTGTCCTGATAATCGAAGGCGTCTTTCATAATCATTTGCGGAGTCACCGGACTGGTAGCTTCGTTGACGTCGTCATCGAGCGCAATGTGCGAGTGAGAATCAACAATCCCCGGAGTCAGATATTTTCCTCCCGCATCAATAACGACGGCGTCCGCAGGAGCGTTCACATTCGCGCCGACCGCTGCAATCTTTCCATCCTTGATGTAAATCGACCCATTCTGAATGTTGCCGTGGCTCGCGGTCATCACCGTGGCGTTCTTGATCACAACGTCATGATGGCCGCTCGTCACCGATTGCCCGAACATGTATTGCCCGAACGCAGCCGCCGCCAGCGTCATCAGCCAGGCGCAGTGGAGCGCAAGTTTTCTTGTCGACATGAATCGCATGTGTAGAACTCCGGGGAAAAAGTTCGTTTGCAGGGAACTTCGGGATTGTAGGATTACCCGCGAAAAGGGTCAACGCGAAATCCGGATAGGAAGGTTTTCTCCCGTGGACCTCAGTGTCCCCCGTGGTTAACGCTCTTGCTCATATTGCCAAACTCATGTCACGATCAGGACGTGAAAATCCTTACGTTAGTAGCCTTGTCCCTGTCACTAGCAGTGCCCGCATTAGCCAACGATTGCCCCAAAAATCAACCCAAGACCGAATCCGCGCTAATCGAGCTAGAGAACAACTGGGCCGGAGCCCTGAGCCGCAAGGACGCTGACACCGTAGCCTGCATGCTGGCCGACGAATTCGAAGATGTCGACGTCGATGGCTCCCTGCACGATCGCCGCCAGACCCTCGACCACATCCCCCACAAAAAGCCGGGCCTCAATCAACTCTCGGAGATGCGCGCCCACGTCGACGGCAACTTCGCCTTCACCCGCGGCCTCGCGACTTTGGTGGACACCTCCGGCAACGTCGTAGCCCGCGTCCGCTTCACCGACATCTTCACCTACCGCGACGGCCGCTGGCAGGCGCTAGCCGGACAGGAATCACTGCTAAGCCAGGCCAGCCGCTAAAATGCGCGGCGTAGTGCAGCGCGTGAGTAGCGCCCGAGTGATCGTCCGAGCAAACGGCAACTCCGAGATCACGGGCGAGATCGGCCTCGGCCTATTGGTCTTGCTCGGTGTGGGTGCGGGAGACACACGAGCCGAAGCCGATTACCTGGCCGAGAAAATAATTGGCCTTCGCATCTTCGAAGATGCCGTGGGCAAGATGAATTTGTCAGTCGCGGAAATTGCCGGTGCAGTGCTGGTAGTCTCACAGTTCACTCTCTACGGAGACGTGCGCCGAGGCAAGCGTCCCTCGTTCGACGCCGCTGCTCCCCCCAACGAGGCGCGCGAACTCTACGAATATTTCATAGAGAAAATCCGAGCCGCCGGCCTGCGCTGCGAAACCGGACGCTTCCAGGAAACCATGCAAGTAGAGTTGGTCAACGAAGGCCCGGTAACCATCCTGCTGGATTCCGCCAAAACGTTCTAACCAGCCATACCTCTGCAATCTGATTTCTGACCTCTGACCTCACAACCCTCTTGACAACACGATACCTTGTAATACATAGTATGTACGTGAACGGACCGGCCCCACGCGATTCCGAATCCGCCGACAAGTGGGAAGTTCAACTCCGCAAAGGATGCCTCGAACTCGCCATCCTGGCAGCCTTGTGGGACGACAAGCGTTACGGCCTCGAAATTCTGCGACGCCTGGAGAGCGATTCGGATCTGGTGGTCTCCGAGGGCACGGTGTACCCGCTGCTCAGCCGCCTGAAAGCGCTCGGTCTGGTGCGCAGCGAGTGGGTCGAGTCCGATGCCGGGCACCCGCGCAAATACTATGCCCTGACACCAGCCGGAAAGCGCCGCGCCCGCGAGATGGCCGCGATCTGGGCGCAG
>Ga0209169_10002461_pt1 | contig 11146 bp, 8 predicted proteins | sample HubBroMetageWRM4_FD_188346 | JGI IMG/M metagenome (GOLD analysis project Ga0209169, IMG submission 188346) | Warmed soil microbial communities from the Hubbard Brook experimental Forest, New Hampshire - Hubbard Brook CCASE Soil Metagenome WRM 4... | ecosystem: Environmental > Terrestrial > Soil...
GCCAGCAATCCATGCCAGTCTCCTGCTGTCATCAAACGTAGGGCATAGCCGCCGCCCGTGAGCATGGCCAGGATGACGCCTGCCAACCACATTGCTGGCAATTGCCGGTTCAATGTCCGCGCCGATGAAAAAATTAGCGACTGAGTGGCGTAACGCGACTCCCTCGTGCCCATCTGCGACCACACCAGCACCGGCCATATCCATGCGGCAGTCAACACACCCTGCCGCGTCTCGGCAGTGGGAGAAACTGCCCCAGCGATCAATAATCCCAGAGCTACCAAGTACCACCACCATCGCTGGCCTTTCAGCATCAGCCGCAACTCGGAGATGACCAGTTGCCAAAAGCGGTTTTCTCTGGCTTCCCGAGCAAGGGGTGTGAGATGGCCAACAGAAGCCCGGTTTGCCGGGGAAGGTGCGGCTAGGTCGTCCCCGTTCTCGCTCGCGGCAGCAGCCGGTTTCTTTGCCTTTCTGAACGACCACGCACGCGCTGGATCAAAACGATGAAAGAACAAAGCTGCAACCACGGCGATCACCAGCGCGGCGAGCATCCACAACAGATGGTGCAAAATAATCTGTGGAGTCCAATCGACTCCAGTCCAAAGGAAGCGCTTGGTGACTTGGCCGGGTTCCCCGATATTGAGTGCAAAATCACCTTTGTACGCTGAATCGACCTTCCTCAGCGCCGCCTGCATACTGTGCGCGATCACAAAGAAGCCGGCAAAATCATCGATGCCCTTTTGATCGCTGACCGCGAAGGCGGCTCCCCAAAGGAAGAAATAGGCAACGTTTCCGGCGCCGCCGCGCAACACTGGCAACGTCTCAAATAAGACGGCTACTGCCCCGGTGATGGCCATGGCCGGCATCGCCGCCCACAGAAACGGGGCCAGCAGCGTTCCCAAGTGGTAGTGCGAATCTTCGGCTCGGGTGAACTGCATGAGCAAAGCTGTCGCTGCCAGCACTGCGATCATGAGCGCCAAAACCGCAAAATTGCTCAGTGCTTTTGCCAGCGTGTAGAGAACTCGGCTCATGGGAGTGCTGGCTAGGATTCTGCCCACTCGCGTCTGCTCGTCCCGCAGGATCGCATTCTTGACGATATAGAAGCCAACCAGTGAGATGAATAGCGTGCTCACCAGAGTCATCATGCTGCCCACCCACGCCGAGTTGAAAACCCCGCGGTACTCGCCCAAACGCAACACGATCAGTCCCGTAGCCGCGCCCCACGCCAGGTAGGCGGCGAAGGCCAGAGTCAGCAGAAAACTGTAGCGTCGTACCCGCTCGAGGAAGTCCGCCCGCACCATGTGATACAGAACACGCGTGTGATTCATGCAGCGGCTCCGGCACGATGGTGAGCGAGACAAAACAGGTACGCGTCCTCCAGATTCGGCGTGACCGGCTGAGCGCCGCTCGGAGGTGCATCTGCCAACACTCGAGCATGCACACCGTCGCTGCGCCGCACGGTGTTGCTGATCAGGTATTTTTGTTTTGCGGCATTCAATTCAGTGCTGGGCAGCACCCACTCCCACACTTTGCCTTCCACCTGGCGAAGCAGTTCTTCCGGTGAAGCATGCGTCACCAGAGTGCCTTGCGCGATCAGCGCGATGTCCGTTGCGGTGGCTTCGACGTCAGAGACAATGTGAGTGGAGAGAATCACAATCCGCTCACCTGAAAGGTCGGAGAGCAGATTGCGAAACCGAACCCGCTCTTCGGGATCAAGCCCAGCAGTCGGTTCATCGACGATCAGTAACTGCGGATCGTTCAGCAACGCCTGCGCGATCCCAACTCGTTGCTTCATTCCGCCGGAATAGCCGCCCAGCGGCCGTTTGCGCACATCGGCGAGATTTACCAGCTTCAGCAGTTCGTCGATGCGGCGGCGCGACGTGGCCGCATCCAGACCTTTCACCGCCGCCAAATATTCGAGAAACTCCACCGCATTCAAATTGGGATAAATGCCGAAATCCTGCGGCAAATAGCCGAGCACGGCGCGCAGTCCATCTGGGTTCGACGCCACATCCGTCCCGTTCCACGTGACTCTGCCTTCGGTCGCGCGCGTTATCGTGGCCAGGATGCTCATCAGCGTGGTTTTGCCCGCGCCATTAGGACCCAGCAATCCCAACACGCCAGGCTCAAGTTCGAGACTGAATTCCTTGAGCGCCCAATTTCCTCCGCGGTAGCGCTTGCTGACTTTGTCGATGACCAGCTTCAATCACTTCCTCCAACCCAAAGGGTAGTGCTAGAAACGCATAACACCCAACAAAAGTTCCCGCCAAGGCTTGCTAAGGAAGATAGGTTATGCTGCGAATGTGCCCAAAGATGAGAACTCCGCAAGCGAGCGTCGGCGCGTCGGGTTGTGTCTTGACTGCCAACACTCGCGGCGCGTCGACTCTTCCCGCGGATCAACCTTCTACCGCTGTGGTCTTTCCGATACCGACCCCAGCTTTCCAAAGTATCCGCGGCTTCCGATTCTGCAGTGTCCGGGTTATGCACCGAAGAGTTAGCTGCTTTTCTAACCTCCGAAGCGCGCCGGCGAAAACGGCTTCAGATCCAAGTCCGGCTCCACGCCTGTGACCAACTGCACCATCACATGCGCCGTCACCGGCGCGAGCAGAATTCCGTCGCGAAAATGCCCAGTCGCGACGAAATATCCTGGCGTGCTCGTCGCTCCCAGAAGTGGCAGATCGTCTGGTGTTCCCGGCCGTAAACCTGCCCAGTCCTCGCGCACCCGCGCTCGCTCCAGTTCAGGGACCAGCGCAACCGCTGCCCGATGCATGCGTTGAATAGTGTCCGCATCGGTCCGCTTATCGAACCCAGCTTCTTCAACCGTGGCGCCGATCAAAATCCGTCCGTCACTTCTGGGTACCAAATACGCTTCGGGCGCGCGCAGCACATGCGTCAACGGTGGTCCGCCCACTACGCAAAGCATTTGTCCTTTTACCGGCCGGGTAGGGAAGCGATGCGGGGAAATCTGCCCCGCCCATGCGCCCGCGCAGTTCACTACCACAGGCGCGTGATAGGTGGTCTTGTCAGTGGTCACTCCATCCACGCGTCCCTCTGTAAGCAGCAGACCGGTGACCGTAGTTCCCGAAGAAATGTCCACTTCACGGTGCCTGGCAGCTTTGAGCGCCGCCGCAGTGAGTGCCCGCGGATCGACACTGCGTTCCTTCAGGTAAAACGCCGGGCGGGTAGGAGCCGCGAGCGCCGGCTCAAGCTGAGAGAGACGCGCCCTGGAAATCTCCTCCGCGTCAAATTCGCCGCCATGTTTCGAAGAAAGAAACAGCAGAGTCCCCTGATCCCGCAAGTCAACGTTGATTCCCGACTCATCCTGCAATTCATGAACAAACTCGGGATACATACGCGCGCTCGCTCGCGCTAGAGGCTGCAACGCAGCCGGCGTTTCGAGCCCACAATCGCTCAGCATTCCCGCTGCGGCATGGGACGCTTCGCGCCCCGGCTCTCCCCGCTCGACGACTAAGACCTTTGCCCCGCGCTTGCGTAGCGCGATCGACAGGGAGAGGCCAATAATGCCGCCCCCGACGACGACGACGTCCCATGTTTTCACTCAAGCATTGTAGAACGATGGGAAGCGCAGTCGAGGGACCGAGAGCTAGCGGTGGACCCGGAGAGACTTGAACTTGAGGCGCTTTGCGGGCGTGAGGGAAGCGGGAGTCCGCAGCCGAAATCCCGAGCGTAGTCGAGGGATCGGAAGCTAGTGGTGGACCCGGAGAGACTTGAACTCCCAACCTCTGCGTTCGAAGCGCATTGCTCTATCCAATTGAGCTACGGGTCCGCTCCGCGACCTTCCAAGTATACCTGCCGGCTTTTACTCTCGTCCGTCCGCCGTCCGTTATCACGAAAGGTGTTGTCCTTCTCTCTTTACTCTCCGGAGTACGCCCCTTGCCAAGGCCGCAAGTTTTTGTGACGATAGGGCTGTCCTCGTTGCATTGACCCCGGGTGCATTACCAGGCGATTAAGCAAGTCATACTGCAAGAACTCGACGCACGTGCATAAGTCTTCGACAAGGCGTTTCGCCCGTTATCGTACTGAGTTGCCCTTGATCGTCAAGGTTCTGGGCCAGGACGGATATCTACGCATTCACGGCCGCTGCTTCGAAATCGCCGAGAATGGGCTGGGTGCGGTCGTGACCAGCGAATTCCGTCCCGGAGAAATGGTGTCGCTGGAGCTTTCCATCCCTAAAGTGGCTGAACTCCAAAATCTGCGCGCCGTGGTCCGCCATCGCATGGGGTTTCTCCACGGATTCGAGTTTGTCGGCATTCTTCCCGAGCAGCGCACTCATATCCGCGCCTTCTGCCGTACCCTGCCCCCCGGCTAGCGCGGGATCACTTTTGTTTCCCGCAACATCGCGTAAGTGGTTACTTGCTCATACCTTGGTAATTTGAAGGGGTTTGATTCCGTGCCTATGATGAGGTTCGTACGCGACCCGGCAGGGCAGTCACGATGCAGTCTCCCGCCAACACGCGACGCTGGAAGCGTTATCCGGTCAATCTCCCGGTCAGCATTCTGGTGTGTGATGGGCCCAGGGAGAAGCACGTCAGCGGACTGGCAATCGAAATCAGCGAAGGCGGTATGTCCATCTGCGCCGGAATCCCCCTACAACCCGGCGACCTCACCGAAATCGAATTTAGCCAGCCTCGCAACGCTCGGCTCACCGCCGTAGTGCGCAATCGCACCGGTTATTGGTTCGGCCTGGAGTTCATCTCCCGCCTGCCGTCGTAAGTCCAGCCCGTTAATTGTCGTTTCCGAACATGCGGGGCCACCGGCGAGCAGGTTGCTCACGCCGCGCTTCCCGCGGTCCTGCTGCGGATGGTTTCGAGCAGCTTGGTTGCAGCCTCACCCGGATCCTGTGCGCCGAAGCCTTCATCGAGCACCACTAGCGACACTGCCGGGTCAATCTGCTCCATTGCCTTCTTCGTTGATGCCCCGTGTACTGACTGCATGTTGGCGCCCAGCACGACAAATTGTGCCTTGGTTGCTTTCAACAAAATCTGCGCGTCGTGCACGTTTCCAGTGGTGACGGCCTTGTAGCCGGCGCGACACAGCACTTCTCCCAGTAGAGCGCGAACGTCAGCCGAATCATAGACGCACAGAATGCGCAGTTGCTTCTCGCCATCCTTGTCCTTCGCATACCGTGCTCCCAGATAAGCTGCCACTACGGCTTCAGCCTCGGAGTCGTAAGTCTCGAACAAGGAAAGCAGATTCGTCATCTCCAAAGTTTTTCGCACCTGCGGCGGCAGGGCGCACAGCTTGAGGTCGCTGCCGTTCGATCGCGCAGTTGAAACCAGACGCACCAGCGCGCCCAGTCCGCTGCTGTCGATGAACTCCACCCGCTCCAACTGCAGGACAACCTCATGATGCTGAGGCAGGATTTTCCCGAGGAGCAACTGCAGCGAGTGCACATCCGCGCCGGCTATGATGCGCCCACTACATTGCACCACGATGATGTCGCCCACCGGACGGCTGTCGAGACGCAGTGACATAGCTCCTCCCTGATTCGCCCCGGCTCGTTTTCTTCCGGTAGCGCTAAAAGCTCACACTATAACGACGGTACTTCTGTCGCAGGATAGCACCGCCTGCTATTTCACGAACTGCAACCCATGCGGCACGGCCCAGCGGAAAACGTAAGCGTAGAGCATCACGATCAGTCCAACAATGGAACACAGCGCGACCGAATGCCAGGCTACAAAACGGAAAATAATACCTTCGTTGCCCACCTGCTCGGTGGCTGAAGTCGCGATGGTGATGGACTGCGCATCCACCATTTTTCCCATCACGCCCCCGGCGCTGTTGGCCGCGCACATGAGGATCGGGTCAATGCCGAGTTGCTGTGAAGTGATTCTCTGAAGGCTGCCAAAGAGCGCATTCGAGGAAGTATCGCTGCCGGTCAATGCAACTCCCAGCCAGCCCAGGAATGTGCCAAAGAACGGATACAACCATCCGGTGCGCGTAAACGCCAGGCCCAATACTGCGTCCAGGCCGGAGTAGCGCGTCACGTAGCCGAGCCCCAACATGAATGAGATCGCAATCATGGCGAGTCGCATTCGTACCAGCGTTCGCCAGAAGGTCCGCATCAATCGCAGCGGACTAAGGCTGAGCAACAATCCCGATACGATGGCGGCGAAGAAACAGCCCGTGCCGGTTGCCGAGAGCCAGTTGAAATCATAACGGGCAGCTTCAGGAGTCGGCTTCGCAACCACCGGCGCGGCGCGAGAGATGGCATTGTGCAGGTAAGGCACATTCCACCCCGGGGGTCCGGGACGGACCTTGCCGTCGGCAAGCACGACTCGAAAAGCGGGCGTGGTGGCCCGGTTCATGGCTAGTTTTATCGAGGGGAGCCCCCAGAGGAGCACAAAAAGCGACAGAATCGCGAATGGCATCCACGCCTTCAAAACCTGTCCTGTGGTGTAGGTTCGCGCCTTGGCAAATCCATCGAATTTATCTGCCGGCCATTCGCCGCCAACCTGGTCGGCGATTTCCGCTGTCGGTGGACGAAGACCCGGGCCCTTGTCGTCATAGTCGAAGCGCCAAATCTTCTTCGGCTTCCAGAATCGCAGGAAAATCAGAACCGCCACGATCGATACCACGCCACCCATAATGTCAACCAGATTGCTATCTACGTAGTTTGACCAGAAGAACTGGGTGAGAGCGAATGAAATGCCAACCACCAGGATGGCTGGAAACACTTCGAAGGTCTCCTGCCAACTCACCATGGTTTTCACCAACCAAAAGGGGACGATGACCGCAGTGAAGGGAAGAACTCGGCCGATCATGGCGTTGAGATCAGATTCCGGCAGGGCCGTTACCGCTGCCAGGGTATGGACTGGCGTACCGATGGCTCCCCAAGCCACCGGCGCAGTGTTGGCGATCAGATTCAACGCAGCGGCATGAAAAGGCTTAAAGCCCAGTCCGATCATGAAGGCGCCAGCGATCGCCACCGGCGCGCCGAACCCCGCCGCACCTTCAATGAATGCTCCAAAACAAAAAGCAACCAGCAGGACTTGCAGCCGGCGGTCCGGAGTAATTCCGGCTACCGACTCTTTCATGATCTCAAATTGCCCGGTCTCGACCGAGATGTCATAGAGGTATACCGCCGCCAGAACAATCCAGGCTATTTTCAATACGCCGAAGGCAACCCCATATCCAAAGCTGATTGCAGCCAGAGCGGGAGGCATCTTGAAAAAAATGATCGCAACGGCTACGGCCGTGGCGGCGCCGGCGATGGCGCACCAATGAGGCTTAACTCTGAGTCCGGCCAGCAGCCCGAAGAGAACGACGATGGGAAGAGCCGCAACCACTGTGGACAGCCACCAATGACCGAGTGGATCGTAGATCTGGGTCCACTGCATGACAACCTCCGCATGCTGAGGCAGGATTTTCCCTGGGAGTACTGTACCGAGTGCACATCTCCCGGAACGCGGATCGCTTCAAGATCTCACGCTATAGCGACCATTCATCTCGGGGATAATACCCTTCCCAGTGCCGAGCCGCAACTCGCAATTCTGCGCCAGAACTGTTCTGACTCTGTGGTGAAACTCGGCGTCCACAGTCTTTTCCCATTGACAGATGCGAGTGCCTGCGTGAGACTGATCGGGTTAGCGCGCGCCGTCGAATCTCCAGGCGCGTTTCCCCGGGGCAATCCAATTTTCGAAAATCTTTAGGAGGAACTATGCGCTTTTCCAGCTTCCAATCTCCTGTACGTTTCACGATTCTCGCGATGCTAGTGCTTGCCGCCCCTGCGTTTGCCACAACTGTCGAAGTGGGCACCTGCATTACAGGGTTAGTCCAGTTTCCGACAATTCAGAACGCGGTTACCCAATCTCCAGCCGGAACGATTATTGAGGTCTGCCCGGGCTCTTATCCGGAGCAGGTTTCAATCAACAAGAACCTTACTCTGAAAGGCGTTGCGGATCCCAATTCCAACCAGGATGCCGCAGTCATCGTATCGCCCTCTGGCGGTGTAGTCGCAAACGCTAATAGCCTGACCTCCGGGCAGCCGATTGCAGCCCAGATCCTGGTGGTCAGTCCTGCCACGTCGGTGACGATCAGCAGCCTAACCGTCGACGGGACAGGGAATAATCTCGTCGACTGCAGCATCAACCTGATCGGGGTCTATTTTCAGAACGCCTCTGGTTCGGTCAGCACCTCAGTCTTACGCAATCAGGCCCTGGCGCCGAGTCTCAGCGGCTGCCAGGACGGGTTGGGCGCGTTTGTGCAAAGTGGCGGAGGGGGCACTTCGACGGTGACAATACAGACGACTTCCGTCCACAACTATGACAAAAACGGCATTACCGGAAACGAGTCTGGAACGACCTTGAACGCGATCAGCGATGTGGTGCAGGGCGCAGGCGTGGTTCAGCCTCCCGGCTCCGCGCAGAACGGCATTCAACTCGGCTTCGGCGCCAAGGGTAGAGTGACGGATAGCACCGTCCTCGATCAGATATACGGCGACATCACTTCTGCCATCTCCGTAGGCATCCTCCTCTACGACGCGGCGGAAGACGGCAACATTAACGTTTCCTCGAACAACGTCGACAATACTCAGACGGCGGTCGGCATTTACACCGACAGCACCGACCCCACCGAGTATGGCGACGGTGTGACCGTGCAGTCCAATACCATTTTCGAGACTCTGAATTATGACGCGATTGACGTGTGCACCAACGGCAACACCATCAAGAGCAATACCATCGCCAACAGCGCTGAATCTGGCATCCATCTCGATGCCAGCTGCTCCGGCGGTACCAATAACACCGGCAACAGCAATATAGTCAATGGAAACATCATGCTGGAGAGTGCCTGCGCTGGAGTGCTCGAGGATACCGGTACCACTAACATAGTGGGCGGCGGAGTCTTTATTGATATTCCGTCCACCATCCTCAACGGGGCCTGTCCCGTCGCTCCCGGGGTACGACCGGGCAAGGGATCGGCGAAAGGTTCACGCTTTAAACCCGTACGCTAGCAAACCGTTCAAGAGCGAATTGTGGCAGAGACCACGTCTCTGCCACTGGCGCTCTAACAGAGTCCATCGGAGACGGAAGCGAAAAGAATACGGGGGCAGCACGAGGCTCACGAGAAGATCATGGTGCGCCCGGACGGACTCGAACCGCCAACCCTCAGCTTCGTAGGCTGATGCTCTATCCAATTGAGCTACGGGCGCATAGTGGGATACTGCGCAGTGCGTCCGATTATAACGGAAACCCGAACGCCGATGAAAATCGCCCCGGCGTGAAGTCGCGGCCTAGGAGGGATCCCGAGCGGTAAATCTTTCCGGCCCCTAGAAATTCCTACCCGGTAACCGGCGTAACCCGACGCCTTATTTTCAGCAGCTTATGATTGGCACACGGGATGCAACTGGAGGCAATAGACGAAGTGGCGCGCAACGGGGCGTTCTTGAGAATAACTTCGGCCAGAGGTTTTCTTGAACGCCCCTTGCTTTTTCAGATCAAACCTAGTGAAATAGGCTCTTCGAGTTTGGTTGGCCGAAGGTAGCCCTCCCCCGGACACTCTAGGCCAGGATCAGCTTGGCCCCGATATCTACTCCCGCCCCGCGCAGCAATCCCGCAATCACTGGTTCCTTCATTCGAGACGCGTCGAACTCCACTCGAACAATGCGATCCTTCTCGTGGAAAGTGATGCGGCGGATGCCGTAGACTTCGCGCATGCCAGCCAGGGCGCGCATAGTTTTCTCCCCCGGAGTTTCGTCATAGTGGTAAGCCACTTCCAATTGAGTCATAGCCCGTTTTCCTCTCGCTTTACCATACAACAATCGAATTCCCGGGCGGAGTAATCTATAAGGGCCTATGGCCCAATCGATGGCGGTCGGAACCCAGGACAAAGATCCGGTCTGTGGGATGACTGTTAACCCGGCGACCGCCAAGCACCGGCGGGACTATCACGGCAAAACCTACTTCTTCTGCTGCCAGGGCTGCGCGGAGAAGTTCCAGAGCGATCCTGAGAAGTACCTGGCTTCTCCGCCCTCGCCTGCCATGATCCAAATTGCGCCGGCCAGGCAACAGCCGGTTGGGAACTACATCTGCCCCATGTGCCCTAAGGTCCGGCAGAGCGGGCCGGGCCCATGCCCCAGTTGTGGCATGGCGCTCGAGCCAGAAATGCCCGCCGCCAGCTTTCGCACCGACTACACCTGCCCCATGCATCCCGTTATCGTACGGCCGGGGCCTGGAACCTGCCCGATCTGCGGCATGGCGCTGGAGCCGCGCACCGTCACTACGCAGGATCAAGATAATCCCGAGCTGCGCGACATGAGCCGCCGCTTCTGGGTAAGCGTGGCTTTGACCCTTCCGCTGCTGGCGATTGCCATGGCCGACATGCTCCCCATTATGCCCGTACGGTACTCTCATCCAGATGGCTGGCTGCTGTGGCTCGAGTTGCTGCTGGCCAGCCCCGTGGTTCTTTGGGGCGGATGGCCGTTCTTCCAGCGAGGCTGGGCGTCGGTAGTAAATCGCTCCACCAATATGTTCACCCTGATTGCTATGGGCACTGGGGTGGCGTACGGGTACAGCCTGGTGGCGACATTTGTGCCAGGATTGTTCCCCGCCGTTTCTAGCATGACGGGCGGACCACCGGTGTATTTCGAAGCTGCGGCGGCCATCGTCACCTTGGTGCTGCTGGGGCAGGTGCTGGAGTTGCGTGCCCGCAGCCACACCGGAGCTGCCATCCGCGCCTTGCTCGACTTGAGTCCGAAGACGGCACGAATCGTGCGGAACGGCAGGGAAGAAGATATCCCGCTTGCCCTCGTTAAAGTCGGCGACCAGTTGCGGGTGCGTCCGGGCGAGAAGATTCCCGTGGATGGCGTCGTCCTCGAAGGTAGCAGTTCGGTGGATGAATCCATGATCACCGGCGAGCCGATTCCGGTGGAGAAGCCGCCCGGCAGCCGCGTGGTGGGCGCGACTGTCAACGGTACGGGATCGTTTGTGATGCGCGCGGAACGTGTGGGCAGTGAAACCTTGCTGGCGCGAATTGTCCAGATGGTGGGTCAGGCACAGCGCAGCCGCGCCCCCATCCAACGACTGGCGGATCGTGTGGCCGGATGGTTCGTGCCCGCGGTCATCGGCATCGCGGTCGTCACGTTCATCATTTGGAGTTTCGTCGGTCCGCAGCCGCGGTTGGTGCACGC
>Ga0209169_10002462_pt1 | contig 11146 bp, 12 predicted proteins | sample HubBroMetageWRM4_FD_188346 | JGI IMG/M metagenome (GOLD analysis project Ga0209169, IMG submission 188346) | Warmed soil microbial communities from the Hubbard Brook experimental Forest, New Hampshire - Hubbard Brook CCASE Soil Metagenome WRM 4... | ecosystem: Environmental > Terrestrial > Soil...
GATTGCTTGCGGGATCCCCTCGGTCATCGCAGTCCGGGTCAGTGACGGAAGGACGGCGTTGATGGTGATCCCCTCGTCGCCCAGCGTCGCTGACAGCGCTCGGGTAAAGCCGATCACGCCCATCTTGGCCGTGCGGTAGGCGATCGAGACCGGGCTGGCGATCGCGACCGTTGCCGAAGCGATATTGATGACCCGGCCCCAGCCACGTCCGCGCATGAGCGGCAGGAACGCCTTGCACATCAGCATCGGCCCGTTCAGGTCGGTGGTCATGACGCGCTGCCAGAGGTCGTAGTCGAGATCATCCCAGGTCGCTCCCTCGAAGGTCCCGGCGTTGTTGACCAGGATGTCGACGTGCCCCAGTTCTTCGGCGACCCGTTCGCGGGCGGCTTCGATCGAAGACCGATCGCTGATGTCGAGCGTCACCGGAACCGCCTCGTGGCCCGTGCCGGCGATGAGGGCGATGGTCTCACTGGCGTCGCTGCGGTCCCCGAGAACGACGCGTGCTCCGCGCTCGGCGAGACCCACGGCTATGGCTTGGCCGATGCCCCGGGAGGTTCCGGTCACCAGCGCCACCCGTCCGGCGTGAGGTTCAGAGGTGTTGTTTGTTGGCATGTGACTTGCCTTTCTGTGATTGCGCCAGCTGGCTGCTACGAGGTGACCGCCGGCTTCAGGACCTCGTCGGTCCACTGGCGGAAGCTGGTCGGAGTCGAGTTCTCCGGGGTGCGCTGGACGCCGTTGTCAATGCCCTCGTTCTTCGCCCAGGCCATGTCGGTCATCCCCTGAGCCATCGCATCGGACATGCCGAAGCTGACGAACCTCTCCTTGTAGGCCTCGAACGTGTTCTGCTGGAACCGGACCTCTTTCCCGAGCACGTCCGACATGACCTCGGCCATGTCGTTGAAGGACAGATCCTCGGGCCCGAGCAGCGGGACCTCGCCCACACCGCTCCAGCTCGCGTCGAGCAGCAGGCGCGCTGCCGCGCCGGCGATGTCGCGGGTGGCGACCGTCGGCAGCTTGCGGTCGCCCGCGATCGGCGAGAAGAACATGCCCTGGTTCCTGATCGACGGGGCCTGGCGGATCGTGTTGTCCATGAACGAGGGATTGCAGAGCGCCCGGAATGCGACTCCGCTGGCAGCGATCAGGTCATCCATCGCCAGCGAGCCGGTGACGTAACCGGCCCGGTCGGCCCAGGGCGTGCCCCGGCCTAGTGCGGATACTGCGACGACGCGGCCGACGCCGTGCCTCTTGAAGGCCTCGGCGGCGGGTCGTGTGAAGCCGACGAACGCTGCTTCAACCGAAGGGGCGCGGGGGTCGGGTGGCGTGAGCCAGAAGACGGCGTCGGCGCCCGAGAATGCCTTGTCAACGACCGCGGCGTCACCGTGCGAGCCCTCGACGATGTCGAGGCTGTCGCGCACGTCGGCCGGGAGTTGAGCCGGATCGCGGACGATGACCCGGAGCTCTTCGCTGCTGTCAAGCAGATTGCCGAGGACCTGGCTGCCGATCTGGCCGGTGGGTGTGGTGATGACGATCATGGAAACCTCCTGAGAATTATTTGCTAACACGCCTGCATGTAATATGGGACTCATGCCACGCAGGTACTCGATGGACATGCGCAGCGAGGTGGCCGCTCTACGCCGGCGGCGCTTTATTGAGGCAACGGTCGAGGTGCTCGGAGAGGTGGGCGCAGACCGCCTGACGATGGACATGGTCGCGGTGCGAGCGGACGCCGCCACCCGCACGATCTACAACTACTTCCCCACACGCCAGGACCTCCTGGGCGCGGTCCAAGCGGAGTTGCTGCAAGCGTTCCGGGATACGCTCCAGCTCGAAATCCCCGAGACCGGGGAGCCCGCTGAGCGTCTCCGGCAGTTCGTTGCCGTCCTGTTCGACATGTACGAACAGCAGGGTGCGGCGCTCACCACGCTGCTCGAATTCGACGAACCCGACATCCGCGCGCAGGTGCGGGAGATGCGAGCGTGGCGCCGGGACCGCCTGGAGGAGATCCTCCGGTCGGCGAGCGGCACCACCCTCCCGCTCCCAGTGGTTCAGGCCGTAGCCTTCGCGTTCGTGATGACCAACCATGTCTCGTGGCGCGTGCTCCGGGAAGAGCTCGCCCTGACGCAGCAGCAAGCCGTCGAAACCACCGCTACCGGGATCGAGACCGGATTGTTCCGGGTAAGTGAGCAACGGACACCGGGCAAGGCGACTGCGCGCGGTATCAGGTAGTCCGCGAAGCACGTGCCCGGGCAGGGCAGTGTGCAACGGTCCGGGTGCGAGGGCTGTGGTCATTGCGAGGCCTCCTTTCCGGAGCGACGCGGCCGACGCGGCGGCGCAGGCGGTGCAGCCGAGGGAGCGTCGGCCAGCGTGGTGAGCCACTGCTGCATCAGAGCCATTTCAGGCCCGGTCAACGGGGTGTCCTCGGCGGTGAGCCTGCTGCTGAGCGTTGCCGCCGCGCTGGCGATCGTGGGCTCTGCCTCGCGTTCGGGGTCGTGAGCCGAGGACGGGGTGCCTGGCGGGACGGTGATCCATGCGATCACTGCCTCGCGCAGCTGGGTAGCGAACGTTCCGTCGCCGTACAGGTCAGGCTGTGAGATCAGCGACAGCGCGGCGCCAGTAGTCGCAGACAGGACCATGCGCGACGCAGCCTCCACCGACATCCGGAGCTGGCCGCGGCCGGCGCCCAGCTCCAGCCGGTCGTAGAGCATCTGGTACGCCTCGCGTACCGCTCCGCTGTTAGCGGCAACCGCCGGCGACCACATCAGCTTGTAGAAACTCGGGTTCTCGCGGGCGAACTCCAGGTGGTTGTCCCAGCCCGCCCGGATGTCGTCAGCCACATGGTCGTGGACGACAGCCGCGACTGCGAGCTTGGTCTCCAGGAAGGTGGCCCAGCCGAAGTCGACCACGGCAGCGAGCAGCCCATCCTTGTCGCCGAAGTGGTGGTACAGGGTCGGCGCGGTAACACCAGCGGCGTCGCAGACGGCCCGCGTGGAAACGTCCACGTCGGCGGACTGGGCAAGGAGGCCAGCGGCGGTTTCGATGATGCGGCTTCTCACGGTCATGAGCCAAGGCTAGCGGTCTTGTATAGCGCTAGTCAAGTCATTGATATAGTGTCGCTATAGAACTCGGCACTGCCTGACCCCGCTGTCCTGTGCCCAGTAACAACGGCCAGCTCCCGATGACCATCAGCAACCGACCGGATTGGCAGATGAGATGCCGCCAGCCACACAGGCAAGCCACACGCCGGGCGGGCTGCACATGAGGCGGCAAACAGGGCCACGACGCACTGGATCGGTCGCGTCGTACCGGCCCACCACCCGGATACTGGCCTTCTTGGCTTTGCTGGCGTGTGGTGCGGCCGTGGTCTCTGACGACGCCAACGAGAGCTTCTGGGAGCGGCACGCGCTGCTCGCGGGGCTGGCTGCAAGCGTGATCGTGGTGATGCTCACGGTAGCCGTGGTCAACGAGGTGCTCGAACGCCGAAGCCGCCAGCGCTGGAGCATCCTGGCCCAGTACGTGATGCTCGAGCTGGTCCGCAACGCCCGGATGATCTGGTCCGGCATCCTCGAGGTGGCGAGCCTTCTCCCCGCCGAACCCAGCCAGCAGACATGGCTGGCCGCCGGAACCGGCATTGTCCGCGACACGCCACGGCTGACAGCTTCCCTCCGGGAGACTGCCGGCGACGCGAAGGGCCGTGGGCGCCTGCACGACGAGGTTGCCTTCCTCGCCAGGCACGCTGATGATGTGCTCGGTCAATGGGCCGCGGTGATGCTGAACGCCGACATGTACGCCGAAGTCATCGACCGTCACGTCGAGTTGGCCGGCGATATCACGTGGGTCGCCGGCCTCTTGGACTCCACACATCCGCCGGCCGACCGCCGGCGGCAGCAGAGGGCACGGAGCAGCCCCGCGCTCCAGATCGAAGATGACCCCGGCGGGGAATGGCTCGCGAATCGCATGGTCGTCATCGCCCAGCTCGCCGAGGAGCTCGATCGAGAGACTCTTGAATTGGCTCTTAGCATCGTTCCGGTTGACTGGTGGCGGGAGCGTCTGGGCACAGCCGCCCCTCGTCTCCTGGATTAGCCCTGTCTTCGGTCAGAGGGGAATTGCTCATGTCACGCGTGCTCATCACCGGCTCCACCGAGGGCCTGGGACTGATGGCGGCCAGGCTGCTGACCGACGACGGCCACGCGGTCACGCTGCATGCCCGCAGTGCTGCCAGAGCCGAGGACGCACGTGCGGCCCTGCCCGCGGCCAGGGCCGTCGTCGTCGGCGACCTGTCCAGCATCGCGGGCACGCGGCAGGTCGCCGAACAGGCCAACGCGGCCGGCCCGTACGACGCGGTCATTCACAATGCCGGGGTCGGTTACCGGGAGCCCCGGCGCATCCGCACCGATGACGGCCTTGAGCACATCTTCGCAATCAACGTGCTCGCCCCGTACCTGCTGACCGGCCTGATCGACCGGCCAGGCCGACTCGTCTACCTCAGCTCAGGCATGCATCGCGGCGGGGATCCCGACCTGGCCGACCCGCAGTGGGAACACCGCCGCTGGAACGGCTCGCAGGCATACTCCGACAGCAAGCTGTTCGACGTCGTGCTCGCCTTCGCCGTCGCGCGGCTGTGGACCGGGGTCCTGTCGAACGCGCTCGAGCCTGGCTGGGTACCAACCAGAATGGGCGGCCCCGGCGCACCCGATGACATGTCACTCGCCCCGGTGACCCAGGCATGGCTCGCCGTCAGCCCGGATCCGGGCGCAAGGGTGACGGGCGGCTATTTCTATCACCAGAAGCCCCGCCCGGCTCACCCCGGCGCCCGCGATCTCAAGATCCAGGACCAGCTGCTCACATATTGCGCCGCGCTGACCGGCGTGACCCTTTAACTCCCTGCTGGCGGGCCCTTCAGTGGCGGCGGAGGCGGCGGCCGACGATAAAAGTGGGCGTGATGCGCACGAAATGCTCCCGTTCGCCGCCAGCCGATGGCTGTACGTCAGACGCCCAGGCTGCTGCGCGATCGTCGTCAGAGTCCATATGATGCGCGGCACCCTGGATGAAGACGAACCAGCCTTCCTGCGCGTTCTCGCCGACTTCGTCGATCTCGAAGCTCACCTTGTACTCGGCACCTTCTATTCCGGTGCGCAGGTCCTCGTCGGTCGGGCTGTCCAGCGCGGTGCGGAACACGATGCTGCCTTCATCCAGCTTGTAGCTGACCGGAAGAACGGCCAGGCCGACCCGGCCGAAGTATGCGAGCCGGCCGACACCGCCCGGAGAGATGAGCCGCAGGCATTCGCCGTCGTCCAGAGGTTCCACGTCCGGATCCCAGATCGCTGGATCACCCTCAGGCCCAGGGTTGGTGGAACTGCCGTGTGCCGGGTCGGCCGGGTCGTCAGACATACGCGGTCCTGTTCGCATCCGACTGGGGAGAACGATTGAGACTAACCGCATTCTCAGCGCTGCACCACTTGGCGCATCGCTTACTCCCCTCGCGGCCGAGACGGCCTGGCCGGGACATCGCGAGGCCCCGGTCTAGGGCACGACGACGACTATTGGCGCATCCTGACGGGAAGCGAGTCTGCGGCCCGCTGACCCGGCCAGGTGATGCAGCATCTTGGCGGACCTGCCGACGACCACCAGGTCAGCTTGCGCCGAGCGCGCCACGCTAATCAGAGCGTGCACGGAGTCGCCCAGTTCCCGGACGAAGGTCAGCTGCACGCCGGCCTCGGCGGCACGGTGCTCGGCCTCAGCTTTCAGCTCGGCGGCGGCCTCCTGCGCGGCCTGCTCGGCGTAGGCGAAATCGGCGGGACCCGGAACGAGCGTCACCGCGGAGGTGGCGTACACGGCGATGAGGCTGCCGTGTGTGCGGATGGCCTGCCCGGCCGCCCAGCAGAAGGCGTCCCAGCTGGCAGGCGAGCCGTCCAGCCCGACCACGATCACCTGGGCGGTGGGATCAGCTGCCCGACGAGGCAACCCCTGCGAGCCGCTCGGCGCTAGATCCTGGGTCATGCAAATCACCCGATCTCAGCGTGACTGCCGGCTTGCGTCCGCGAGCTGCAGCGGCCGGCGCAGCGCTGGCACGGCCGCGATCAGGCCGCCGTGTCCTGCTCCCATGAAGTAAGGATAGCCACAACTATATAGTTAGGTCAATGGAATGCGCGCCAGCCGGCGAGGCATCGCCGACAAGCTCCGCCAGCCGCACTGAACGCGCCCGAGGCCGTTGATCTAGGTTGACAACCGTGACCAATTCGCCGAACTCGGCGCACCCGGATGACGAAATGCCATCAGATTTAGTAGCTGATTCTCCTCAGGCTGGAACAAGGCCGACCAGGTTGCCTTCCGAGTCCTTGAACCACGCCGCCTCACCTCCGCCCGGCATCGCAGCAACGCCGTTCTCGGTCCGCGTCTCCGGCGTGTCGTACTCCTCGAACTGCACGCCGCGCCCCTTCATCTCTTGGGCAACGGCGCGAACGTCGGTCACGTGGATGACGGCCTGCGTGAACTCCCCTGACGACCTGGCCTGGGCGGGATAGACGAAGAGCTGGTTGACACCATCTCCGACCGTGAGGCCCACCTGCCCATCTCTTGCCTTGAGAAAGTGGGATTCGAGTGCCTGCAGTCCCACTTTCTCAACGTAGAACGCTCTGGCTCGGCCCAGATCCTGGGCCGGCAGCGCCGCCGTAATCCCAGACGTCTTCATGACGCGATGGTATGACGCCCTGCCGACCGCCGCGCTCCCGGTCCGCCCGGCCTCGTCATGCCTTTCTCAGCAAACCGCTTCCGCCCCGGGGCACGATGTCCACGGTAAGCTATTATATAGGTCGGATTTATATACAATGCTGGTGCGCGCAGGTGGCGAAGGACTGGGGCAACCCGCAAATCTCGGATCAAGGAGCGGCCCGTGGACCTCTCGCAGTGGCTGGTGGGTGAGATCGACGACATCACGACCCGGCTGCGCACCCAAGTGCTCGAGATCGTCCCGCCAACTCGGCGGCGGGAGCGGCCGGGCGGCGGCAGCCCGATCCTGTGGAACACCTTCCACGCCGCACGGCACGCGTCGCTGGCCCTTGCGGTGCTTTCTCCCGAGCCGGGGCCAGAACGCGCCGCTTGGCTGGACGCCCTGGTCTCGAAAGCCGGCCCGGGCATCGGCGTCGAAGAAGACGCCTCGCCATGGGCAGACGAGCTCTCACCGGAGCAGGTCGACCGATATCTCGATGACGTCCTGGCCAGCGCCCGCCGGTTCCTGGCCGGCCCGGCTATAGATCTCGACGCCGTCCCGGATACCGGCGGCGCCCTGATCCGTGCCGGTGTCGCGCCCGGCGAGTTCGGCTGGCTGCACCGGATGTGGCAGGGCAAACCGGCGGCGTGGCTGGTGCGCTGGCCGCTCCTTGGCCATATCGGCAGCCACGCCGGCGAGATGATCGCCACGAGGAACCGGATGGGGCTGAGCCCGTTTTGACCGGGACCGTTCTGAGCGAGTTGTCCGGTGTGCTTACCTCGGCGGCGCCTGCGCCGCCGCACACACTGGCTGCCAGAGCTCTCGCCCGCGCAGTGCCTCAAAGAAAGAAGAAAGCCGCGTGGTCCTGATCCGGCGCGTGCTGTCCGGGTTCGCCGACGTCGAATCCAGTGCAGCCCCTGGGCTGGCCCGGGCCGTCCGGGCGGCGGCCCGACCTGCATGGCGGCGAGTGGCATGGGCAGCCGTACTGACTGTGGCCGCGGTGGTTTTGCTGGCTGGAGCGGTGTGGCTGGCCGCATTCGTGGCGGTGCCGGGCTGGTAGAGACGTCTGACCCGGGCAGCGGAGCGTGGGCGTCAGGGTCGCGGGCGAACTCGTCTATCCCCGCGAAGTCGCCGGGCGGCCGCCCGTGATCTGACGCGTTACCCCGGCCCGGTCTTGGCGACCAGGACCGGTCTGGCCGGGGCCTGTATCGCCTATCCTGGCGGCATTCCGCACATCTGCGACGCCCTCGAGCTGAGATCCACAGAGGTCATGGCCGTCGGGTTCGTGTAGGAAGGGGCGCAGAATGCCGCATCGGTTCCCGGCCCTGACCGCTGCGCCCGCTCCAGGTGAGGGACGGCTATGGCTGACCGGCGCCCGGCTGTTCGACGGCACCGGCGGCGGAGTTCGCGACGGCGCCGCGGTCCTGGTCGAAGACGGGGTGATCCGGCGGGTTGGCAGCGCCACCGAGCCATGCCCCGAGGGCGCCCGGCAGCTAGACCTGCAGCAGCGCACGCTCATGCCGGGCCTGATCGAGGCCCATACGCACATCCTGCCCGACACCTACGCCCCGGCGACCCTGCGCGGCGCCGAGGCCATCCTCCCCGGGACCCCGGCGCACTTTCTGCAGGCCGAACTGCGCCAGTTCCTGCGCATGGGCGTGACCACGGTGCGATTCACCGGCGCCCAGGGCGAGTGGCTCCAGGAAGCCCGCCAGGCCATGCGCTACGGCGCATTCCGGGGGCCCCGCGTGCTGACCTGCGGCAAGATCATCTCGGCCACGGCACCCGGTGGCCGGTTCTACGGGACCATGTACCGCGAGGCGGATGGGCCCGACGACATGCGGCGCGCGGTCAGGGAGCAGATCCGGGCCGGGGCCGACTTTATCAAGATCATGACCACCGGCGCCCGGTCGAACGAGATGGAAGACCCCGAGCCGCTTCAGGTGACCGAGGCGGAGCTGGCCGCCGTCGCGGACGAGACGCACCGGATGGGCTACCGGCTGTCAGCGCACGCCGAGGGGCTGGCCGGCTGCGAGGCCGCGATCACACACGGAGCAGACACCATCGAGCACGGCATCTTCCTGAACCAACGGCCCGAGCTGCTGGAAAAGATGACCGCCAGCGGCCAGGTGCTCGTCCCGACACTGTCCGGCTACTACTGGATGGCCGGCCTGGGCGACGCCGTCGACCCCGCCGCTCCCCAGCGCGTGCCAGAGATGCCGCCCGAGCTCGTCGCCTTGGCCGATCTCAACCTGGAGCAGGGCGCGGCCTCGATGCGGGCCGCGCGCGACGCAGGCGTAAAGATCGCCCTGGGCAGCGACATGGAGCTCGGCGTCGCGCTGGAGATCCAGCGGATGATCTTCAACGGGCTGACCCCGGCCGAGACCCTGGTGGCGGCGACCAGGACCGCGGCGCAGGCGCTAGACCTCGGCGAGCACGTCGGCTCCGTCACCGAAGGAAAACTGGCCGACCTGCTCATCGTGGAGGGCGACCCGCTGGCAGAACCTGAGCTGCTGGCCGACCCCCAGCGCATCTGGCTGGTGCTGCAGCTCGGCGTCCCGGTCGCCGGGCAGGCCCTCGAACAGGACCTCGGCCCGGCCTGAAGGCGCCTTAGCAGGGGATCCCGCTCGCCCTCAACGGCTGAAGACGAAGTCCTCGATGATCGCGGCAATGAATGGCGTAGCGCGGCTAGCTGAAGCGGGTGCTGACGCGGTGATTCTCGGGGCGGCTACAAACGAGGCGCATGCGGAGCTTGTCGAAAAACTTGGAGAATACCTGCCGGGAGACGGGGAGTCTCAGCGCGGCTGTTAAATGGATGGCTACTCGCATCTGCTCTGGATCCGCGCCACCATTCCTTCTCGGCCATGAGCGCGCGGTCGGCGGCGCCGCGCCCAAGAGCACACTCGCACGTCACGCGCTGAACGATGCCTGCTGGAATGGCCTGTCGCCGTGCTGCGGCCTCGGTGAGCTCTTTTCCTGAGGGAGTTCCCGTTACGAACCAGACCTCACGGTCTTGCTCATCCGCCGTGGCGGCCCCGTTGACCGCTCGTAGCGCAGTAGCCATGCGCTGGCTCGTCCCGGTGATCGCCCGGGTCAACGGGAGCCACCTGGATGGCCATCAGCACTTCGGCCGATCGCAGGCTGGGCACTCCTGCCTGGATCCCCGCCAGCGGCCACGAGCGCTTCGGCGTCTCCCCCGCAGTTGCCCGGCCAGCATGCCGATGCGGTGGAGAACGCGGCCATCTTCCAGGCCGTCGTACCTGGAGCCATTACGGTCGTTATGACAGGATCGAGGCGTGTCGTCACCTGGCTCGACCGACAAATGGGCCGCGCTACTGCCAGCTGAGCCAGTCCGCGATCGGCTGAGATTCGCGCGGCTGGAACAGCCCCGAGCCCATGAATATGTCGCCGAGCAGCTCCGGCGCGAGATTGCGCTGGGCCTCATTCAGGTCGGCGGCAGGCTGCCGTCCGAGCGTGACCTGGCCCAGTTGTTCGGCGTCAGCCGGGTGACCATCCAGCAGGCAGTGAACCTGCTGGAGTCGGAGGGCCTGCTGCGTGCCCGGCGCGGCCGCGGAGGCGGAACGTTCGTGACAGAGCCCCCGCCGATTCCCGGCGGCGGCCAGCCCATGATCGAGCGGATCCGCCGCGACCGCGTGGTCATTGCCGAGGCCGTCGAGTGCAGGAGAGCTGTCGAGCCGGCGGCCGCAGCAGCGGCAGCGACGCTCCGAACCGCGACTGATCTTGACCGGCTGCGGAGCCTGCACGCCATGGCGCAGTCCGCCGCCGACGACACCGAGTTCACCAGCATCGACTCGCAGCTGCATCTGGCGATCGCCGAGGCAGCCCGGAATCGATTTCTGCTGACCATGGTCGAGACGGTCCGCGTGGTCCTCGCCGATACGATTCTGACGCTGCCCGAAACGCCGCTCTGGCAAAGCAAGAGCCTCCGCGAGCACGAGACGATCCTCGATGCCATAGAGCTGTCGGATGCCGTCGCGGCCCGGAAAGCTATGGAGGCACACATAGGTCATACCGCCCAAAGCATTGCGGCGCTCCTGAAAGCCCTGTGATATCGGCCTGGAACCGGACAAGGGCGTTCCCCTTGACATGCTCGTCCAAAGGACTGCATTCTGGTCCTTAAAGGGCTGACCTGGAGGTGCCGCTTGGCCGATCGCGTCGATCAGAGACCGGCCGCTGCGACCTCGCCCACCCTGCAACGACTCCGCGAGAATGCGACCGGCTTCAGGCACGCGATCACGTCACCTAGGCACGCTACTTCCATACCCTTGGCCGTCTCCGTAGCAGGCGCACGGGCACCACTCGGCGGTGTTGATGTCCGTCCGGTGCTGACATCCGCCCCGGCGGCGTTCCCGTCAGTATCAGACGTCCTGAGCATGGACGTGGTCAAGTTCGCGCTGCCCAAGGTGGTGAGCGGAGGCG
>Ga0209169_10002464_pt1 | contig 11139 bp, 8 predicted proteins | sample HubBroMetageWRM4_FD_188346 | JGI IMG/M metagenome (GOLD analysis project Ga0209169, IMG submission 188346) | Warmed soil microbial communities from the Hubbard Brook experimental Forest, New Hampshire - Hubbard Brook CCASE Soil Metagenome WRM 4... | ecosystem: Environmental > Terrestrial > Soil...
CACCACGGCACGGTGACTCACCATCACACCTTTGGGCTGGCCGGTCGAGCCGGACGTGTACATCACATACGCTAGATTGTCGGCAGTAGTCTGATTAGTCGGATTCTCGACACTTTCCTGAGCAATGTCGGCGCGGTTCTGCTCAAACGAGAGACTTTTGCCATGCAGCCACGGAGGGTTCGATGTGCCGGGGAAGCATAGCCGCTGAACCACCGAATCCTGCACAAGCATTACCGGAGCCGCAATATCAGCTGCCATGAACTCCAGCCGTTCCATCGGATAGCTCGGATCCAGAGGAACAAAAGCTCCGCCCGCTTTGAGGATTCCCAACAGTCCGACGACAAGATCCAGAGATCGATCGAGCAGTGTGCCGACCATGACCTCCGGCCCAACTCCCAATTTACGCAGCCGGTGAGCAATCTGGTTCGCACGCTCGTTGACTTGGCGGTAAGTCAACTGCTCGTCGGCAAAACGAATCGCGACGGCGTCTGGACGCCGCGCAACCTCCTGCTCAAATAGCTGATGGATACACAGATTTCGGGGATATTCCGAAGCTGTGTCATTCCACTTCGAGATCAGGAGATCCAACTGCGGAGGAGTCATGGTTGTCATTGAATTCAGAATGGAAAGTGGATGGACTGGGACTTAACTAAGATTTGCTTAGGCCTCTGTGCTTCGCCTACGCGAGAAGAATTTCTTTTTCGCCGAAAAGACGTTCCGCGATCATGCCCTTGGCTCGACAGGAGTCGAGCAACTGGTCTGACTGCACAATCGGATGCGATTCCGGGGTGTACTTCACACTCATCACGTAGTTCAGCCACGGCTCTTGCCCCATGGCATAGACATAAGCTTCCTTACAGCCAAACTGTTCAACGATCGCGTGGGCGCGTTCAAAATTAGAACCCGCCAGCCGTCGCGACTGATCATGAGCACGCTCGATTTTTTCCGTAAGCAGTGGTCCGTAGATCCAGGACATCGGCGCACCCGCACATTCCATACCGATAAACGCCGCGTCGATATCGCCGACGTCTTTGTGGACGTGCCGGTACATCTCTGGACTGATGTTGCAGGAATCAGCCGCGAACAACATAGAATGCCCATTCACTCGCGCCACGTAGGCGAGCTTGGTTCGAATGTCCAGATCGCCATGCTCGCCCAGGAACGGCAGCGTCTTTATTTTGAGCGGCCCGAACTGGGCCTCTTCCATCTCTTCCATCTCAACGACGTTGTTGAAACCGCACTGCCTTAGAATCAGCTTCATCGACGGATCCTGCAGTGATCCACCAGCATTTCTAGGCACCACGATGGTGCGTATCCTCGAACGAAGCTGCAACAACGTTTCGAACAGCAGATGATCCTGATGGTTATGCGTAATCAGCACGCAATCGATCACTTCGGGCAAATCCTCATAGGTATAGCGCGAGATGTTGTTTTCGTAGGTGTAGCTGAGCACGGGGTCGGTCAGAATGCTGGCGCCCCCAGCTTCAAGCAGGATGCAGGCATGGCCAAAATATCGCCATCGGGCGGCGCTGCCGTCATAGGGTTGATATTTTCGGGCCGGACTCGTACTCAGGAAACCAGAAAACACCTCGTCGTCCTCATCGCCCCAGCCCAGCCGGTCTTTGATCTCCGAAAACGGCGCTGGTCTGTCTTTCAACTGGAAAAGGAAGTCGATCTGGTCGCTAGCAAAAGGAATGGGGAGATGCACATTTCCCTTCTCCTTAAATCGAGGGGTGCTAAGCACAAATGGCCGGTCATCGCCCGTGATGAGCGAGAGCATAACGCTTTGCAGCTTCGGATTGTAGAAGTCGCTCTTGTACAAGAGAGGTTCCAGCAATCGAAACGAGACGTTGTTGTGCAAGTCATACACCAGTTCCACGTATCCCTTAAGAGGCTCGGGAACCATGGCATAAAGTGGTTCAAGCGAGTACCCCTTGGCATTCGCACGGAGCATCGCATCGAGCTGGCAGATGGCCTGCGATAACGTTGCCAGCGGACCATTACGGGTTTCATCCGCTAACTGCTTCACCAGATCCAGATGATCATGCGACAGGTCCATAAATGGACCACCCAGCAGCTTGGGATTCTTTACAGCAGCGGCATGCGACTCCGGCGACTGGATGAAGGAATCCATGATTCGAAGGTGCCGCTCCGTCTCATTGCGTGCCGCCGTCGCGGGCGGAATCAGGTGCGACCAGGCATACCAATGGTGCACCAAGGGTTCCACGACGACATTAGGGCGCAGATAGAATTGCTCCGACATAACTTAGCTTCGGCAGGCCAGATTGGCACAAATCAGCGTGTTCATAGACAGACGATCTCGCCACGCTTCGCCAGCGATTTACTGGCAGCTTCCAGCATGCGCACCACTTTTATCCCGGCACATCCGTCATTGAACGGCTTTTTGCTCTTGCTGATGCATTCGACAAAATATCCGAGTTCGAGTTTGAGCGCCTCCACCTGTTCAACCTGTGGCGCCCACATGTCGCCGGAGCGATAACTTACCAGCAGGTTATACACTCCCTCCTGACTCTTTACATCGACGCCTTTGTCGTAAATTTTGAGTTTCTCGTCGGCCTCGAGATCGTTCCAGACCAGCATTTTCTTTTCGCCGCCAATCAACGTGGTGCGAACTTTGACTGGCGAAATCCAATTCACGTTGACGTGCGCAATCATTTTGTCTGGATAGTACGCGGTAATGAACGCGATATCTTCGTGCGAATTAAGATGCGCTTGTCCGGTCGCTGAAATGGCTTCCGCGTCTTTATGCAGCAGGTGGTTCATGATCGAAAGATCGTGCGGCGCCAAGTCCCAAATTACATTGCAATCATGTTGGAAAAGCCCCAGGTTCACTCGAGTTGAATCGTAGTAGTAGAGCTTGCCGAGTGTTCCCTCTTTGAGCAGTTTTTCTATTTTTCGGACAGCGCCCGTGAACAGAAAGGTGTGGTCCACCATGATCTGGAGATTCTTCTGCTCCGCAAGGTTGATCAGTTCTTCCGCTTGAGCAACATTGCTGGTAAATGGCTTTTCCACAAACACGTGCTTGCCATTTTGCAGCGCTGCCTTGGACAACTCATAGTGCGTCCAGACCGGTGTGATAACCGCGATAGCATCGACGTCCGGCGACTTTATGAGCTCACTACAATCACTGTAGATCGGAAGGTCCGGGTAGGCCGCCTGAATGCGCTTGCGCGCGGAAGGACTTTGATCGCAGATACCGACGACCTGGCAGCCTTCCAGGGATCGCAGATTGCGGACGATGTTCGGCCCCCAGTAACCGTAGCCGATCACTCCAAACTTAAGCATAAGAATTCACCTGAAAAGCGCTTTTATGGATTAGCAGGCGCCGTTGCCGGCGATCACTGCCTTTGGAGTCTGTACAAGAATCTTCAAATCGAGCCAGGGGGAACAATTGCGCGCGTAACGCAGATCGAGTCGAACCATGTCGTCAAATCCGACGCGGCTCCGTCCCTGCACTTGCCACAAACCGGTAATCCCTGGCTTCGCCTCAAGCAGGCGACGGCGATGCCAGGTCGCATAAGCGTCAACCTCGTATGGCACCGGCGGACGCGGCCCAACCAATGACATATCACCACTTAGGACATTCAGGAATTGTGGCAATTCATCCAGGCTCGTGCGCCGCAGAAAGTTGCCTACTGGAGTGATACGAGGATCGTTCGTAAGTTTGAAAACGCCTTCGCCAGTCCCGTTGGCCGGCTGTTTGGCCGCCTGTCCGGCAATCAACTGCCGAACATACTCCTTGTGCTGACTGGCATCGTTATTTACGTACATTGACCGGAACTTCAGGAACGTGAATGGAGTCCCATGTTCTCCAATGCGCTGCTGCCGGAACAAAACTGGACCCTGCGAACTGAGCTTGATTGCGGCAGCGATCACGAAGAAAACCGGAGATAGCAGGACCAATAACGTCAAGCTTCCGAGAACGTCGATCATTCGTTTGATGGCGCGGGCCGGCCGGTTCGATTCCTGACGTTTTTCGAGGTCCGGGTAAAGCGTTGGATTGCTGGGGCGCTCCGGATCCTGCGAATCCCAATCGTCCGGAAATACGTGAAAAGAAAACTTGATCCGGCTGAACTGATCCGTGTCGAGCTTTTGACGTAGCAACTCGCCGACCCGAGACAGGATCGTACTCAACACAGCATTGTTGTCCAGAACGATTTCGGTGAACATGACTCCCACCACCGAGTTCAGCGTGTACCAGCCGGTAACATCGGTTTCGCGGGTCGCTCCCTGGAGCGCCGACAGCATGTCGAGCAGCACCCGACCTTGCTTATCCCCCGCTTGACTTCGTCCGGTGTCGATGAGCAACAGCACAAAAGGCCGCTGCGAACGCTCGCTGCGTTTGCGTTCGAGTGAAATCATCCGGCGGAAGGCGTCTTCCGGGAGAATTTGTTTGGAGTCGACTTCGTCTTGTGGACGAGATTTCCGATCAATAGAGCGCTGATTCGTCGATGTTGATGCCACGATACATCTCCTCACGCGCTACGATTGCAGCCAGCGCATCGTATTTCGCGGACACAATTGACTTTTTAGGGGGGGAAGAATTGGAGGTTAAGGATGAAGGGAAGCCAGACTTCAGATTTCGGCAGCAGGTGAGGGAGATTCTTCTGTGTTTACTGCAGCCGAACTATATCGTGAATAATAGTATTTCTGTTCATTGCTGCTACAACTGTTTACTACCACACCCAGCATCGTCGCACGGTCGATGACCTCTACCGCCCGTTCCAGCTGTTTCTTCTCGCAAACACCCTCGCGGGTAACCAGCAGAACACCATCTGCCAGCTTCATCCAGAGCGGTGTATCCGCTAGCGGACGAACCGGAGGGGTGTCGATCACGATCCAATCGAAAAATGTTCCAAGCTGGTCGAGCAACTGCGTGAGCCGGCCTGATTGCATGAGTTCAATCGGATTCTCAGGCGTCACGCCGGCGGGAATAAAGTAGAGGCCGGAACCCTCGATCTTGTACACAACCTCAGACAGGTCGCGCTCACCGCGGAGAACTTCACTGAGACCCGGCAAACTTCGAGAAAAACCAAACCGGCTGCCCAACTCTGGCCGTCTCAAGTCGCCATCGATCAATACCGTGTTGAGAACTTTGCTGCGGGATTGATTGAGCGCCAGGTTCGCAGCAATCAGACTCTTCCCTTCTTCCGGAATGCTGCTCGTAATCACAATGCGTCTGAGCTTACGCAGCTCGCGAAGGTGGCGCAGCTTCAATCCCAGCACCCGAAACTTCTCTGCCGCCAAGCCCCCTTGGTCTGTCAGACAAACCAGCCGAGAGTCCGCCCTGAGAGCTGGGGAAAGCACCCTCGCAGCCGCAAACGAATTTGCCTTCGGCGCTGCCAGTTTTGTCGCCGATGGCGACTCGGGCGGGGGCAATTCTGAAAGAGACTGCTTGCGCGCGATTTCCTGTTCGACGCCTTGCAGAAGATCCGCGACCGAGTCGGCATTTTTCGGGAGTGGTTCGCCCGATCGCTCGGCCTCTGCTCGCTGCAACGCTTCAAATATATAGCTCATGTGGAATCAACCTGTAACGAAACTATTGCAGGCGGCCCTTCAACTCCGCTTCCTGCATCCGATTCCGTACTTCCAGAAGCGTCTTTACGGCTTGCAGTAGTTCGCTTTGCTCCTGTTCTTTCGCCAGTCGTGCAGTAGCACTGTTTCTCGGGTCGGGGGCGACCACTCCCAGCCGCAGCTCCCGCGCGACGTCCTCAATAATTTCCGAGGTAATCGTCGCCGCGTGTTTCGCGTAGCCGGCCAGGAGCGCGTTCTCGCAGATCGTATTGATCAAGCGGGGGATCCCGCGCGAGTGGCTGAAAACGGCTTCAATTGCAGGTCCGGAAAAAATCTGGACCGCTCCCGTCGCACCGGCGATCTGAAGGCGGCGGCGCATATACTCCTTGGTTTCGCCCACACTCAGCGGATCGAGATGGCAGCGCAGCGCAATACGCTGTTTCAGCTGCCGGAGCTCATGGGAATCAAGCTTCTGGTCGAGTTCCGGCTGACCCGCCAGGACGATCTGCAGCAATTTTTGCTGCGACGTTTCCAGGTTCGTTAGAAGCCGTATTTCTTCCAAGATTTCCGATGAAAGATGATGCGCTTCGTCCACCACCAGAATCGTCGTCAACCCCTTCTGGTGTCGCTGTAGCAGGAAGCCATTGAGCACATGAATCAGCTCATCTTTCGCCTTGTCTCCGACCTGCAAACCAAAATCACGCGCGATATAGCGCATGAATTCCAAAGGCGAGAGCGTTGGATTGAAAATCAGCGCAAATGCTACATCGCGACGCTGCAGCAACCCCAGCAACGATCGCAGAATAAGCGTTTTTCCCGTACCCACCTCGCCCGTCAGGACGACAAATCCCCGGTGCGCGGTCACGCCGTAATACAACGAAGCGAGTGCCTCGTTATGCCGCGTCGTGGGAAACAAAAACGACGGGTCCGGAGTGATCTCGAACGGGTTTCGCTGCAGATTATAGAAACGCTTATACATAACTTCCAATTTAGATAGTGTTTAACCGTACAAATACGTTACTGCCGAGCCGAGCAGGATGAAACCAACGATCACTGCCGCCGCGGCAGTAGCGATCCAGGCGCCCCGGCGTTGGGATGAATGTTCCTCTGTACTTTCGATCGGCGGGATTTCCGCAATGACCTCGAACGGAACCAGCTTCTTGATTTCGCGCTCGCTGTAGACTTTGCCGCCAAGTTTTTCCTGGCCGAAGGCAAGCCCGCCACCCAGTACGAGACCTACAGCTAACCCTGCGCCGCACAACAACAAGCGATTCGGCTTGTAGGGTCTTACCGGAAGATTTGGTGGATCCAACATGCGAAAATGCTCAGCTTGTTCCGTCTTTTCCAAATCGGTCGACATTTCCGATTGGTTTTTCTTGGCAAGCAGCGCTTCGTAATCCGTCTTCGACTGGTCGTAGTCGCGCGTGATATCCGCATACTGCTGTTCCATTACCGGCGCCATATTCAGCCGCGCCTGGTACTGGCTGATCTTGTTTTGCTCATCCTTAATTTCTGCCTCCCGGCTGGCAATTTCGAGCCGATTGGCCTTTAGCTGACTCTGTAACTCAAGCACGGGCCCAGTTTTTGCATCGAGCGGCTTCGCTGCCACCGGTTCCGTAATGGGAGCGTTGGCTCGACTATTCATGTCAGCGACGATCTGTTCGCGCATCTTCTCGGTCCGGGCAATCTGCTCTCTGGTTTTGCGGACGTCGGGATGCTTGTCGGTGTAGTGAGACGTTAAATCCGCCAACTGCGCCTTGAGTTGATCCAGCTCTTTGTCGATCTCCGCCAACCCAACCGGTCCGGCGACACCCGATTTTGAGCCACTTTCCGGGCTACTATCCGCGGCCCGATATTGATTGATCAGCGATTCGAGATAGGCATTTTGCTGCTTGGCGCGATTCAGCGAGTCCTGATTAGCTTGCACCTGGGCCTGAAGGCCGGTCAGGATCTGCAGATTACTCTGGGTTTGGGTAGGTAATTCACCCAGATGCTGATCCTTGAACACTCGTAATTTCGCCTCTTGGGCCGCTAGTTTTCCACGTGCCTGCTCGAGCTGATCTGCGAGGAAGCTGGTGGTATTTTGCGAAAGTTTCTGCCGCTCTTCAATATTTTCCGTAATAAAAAGATTTGCCAGTTCGCTGGTTGCGGCTTGCGCCATCTTCGGATCGCGATTCGCGTAATAGATATTGAAGGCCGAAAGCTTCTTATCGTCGCTATGGGACAGCACAATATCGATGTCCTTGGTCATCTTCTCGACCAGATCGTCCGAGTTCATGTGCTTCCGCTCTGTTGCATAGAGTCCAAGTTTGTCAATGATGCGGATCAGACGAGTGCGGCTCAAGATTTGCTGTGTAATGCTGTCCAGCTGATGTTGAATGTCGCTATCGATATTTGAGACAACATACTTCTCTGGTACCGAAGGCTGCTCCACCAGAATGAGGGTGCCCGAGCGGTAAGTGGAAGGGATTAGCCAGCTGGCGCCCCAGACGAGTGCCCAACCACAGAAAAATGGCACCAGGAATTGCCATCGCCGGCGACGAACGATTCCCTTAATCTCGCTAAATTCCGGTAGCTGACTTGACTGCTCTAATTCGTCTTCCATGCCTACATTCCTAAAGGTTTAGACCACTGATATGAAAGCGTAACAAAAACGCGATTCCTGCTGGCATTCTGCGTTGGAGTTGGAGCCGGCAGGCCAAACTGTTGTTGAAAATCGTGGCTGTAACCCATGCGCAACCCAATACTCTTGGCCACATTATGGTCCAGAGAGATGCCAGCTGAAGTTAAGTTGATTGAACTGGCAGTGGTAGCAAGTGGTACGGTAAGCGATTGGTTTGTTCCGTGCATGGCGTAGAGAGCGGCCGCCCATCCCTTAACTATTTCGCGGCGGAAGTTGGCATGAACTGTCTGCAGAAGCACGGTGCCTAAAACACCGCCGCCATCGCTGATGCTTCGCGAGTATCCGGCAGCTACGCTGGTGTTTTGATTCTTCCAGGCACCTTCTGCTCCGCCACTGACGGACCAGCCGTTCGACTGCGTAGCCTGCAGTTCACCGGGAAACAACCCCTGGTTCTCCGTGTACTGCGGACCAACAAACCCGGTCAGCGTAAGTCGGCTGGAAATGTTCAATGTGTCCACCGCAAGAAAACTATGGACATCCGTTTCGCCGCCGCCTGGATTGAACGTAATCCGCTGGAAGCGGTAGCTTATGCCGCCCCAGTCGGTGCCGAAGATACGATGCAGCCAGAAGGCCGCGGCAGACGCGGTGTTGGAATCAGTAAGCTCGGTTCCCACCGGCACGTTGCTGAAATGCAAATCGTAGAACGATCCGCTAGCCCCGACCAGATCATTCAACGCAAAATGATAATTCGTCTCTACCGTCGTTGTGCTGGATCTCTGCGTCGACAGCGGAGCAAGCAAACTGGCATTCGGACTACCTGGGCCGACAACAGATTCCGTTCCATTGCCCGCATCGAAAAAGCCCGTGGTCAAGGAAAAGTTTTCCGCGACGCGCAGATTCACGTGAGGACTGAGTCGGTATTGCGAATCGAAATTCAAGCTTTGTGAGTCCTGGTTCTCGTTCGCGAAGCTCTGATTAATGGTCAGACCTCCGGCATACCCAAGACTCCAACGCATGCGCGATGTCGACTCCTGAACACTGATGTTCGGAAAAATCGAGATACTCGTATTCCCTGACTCTCCGCTTGAAAGCAGCAATGGATTGGTATCGTAAGCTGCGCCCACATTTACTCCGCCTCGCAAGTAACTAGAACGCTCCATCTCGGAGAGGAATGTAGCGGAAATTCCCGGGCCCCCCAGTAGTACCGGCAACTGAGGCACATCGCTGCTGGCATCCCCGGGACCGTTTTCAGTTTGCATTCCCGCAATTCCCGAAAGTGCTGTGGCCGGCGCTGTTCTCGAGTCATTGTCGGTGGGACTCTGGTTCGGTGGGTTCTCCGCGGGCGGGTTCTGCGCCATTGAGTAAACCTGCAAACCCGCAATCATCCAGCCGAGAATCAAAGTTTTTCCGATACTCTGTCGAATACTCATCACAACCGCTACGGAATAACCACAGTATCGCCAGATTGCAGGCGGATGTTTTGCTCCGGATTCTTGCCCTTAATCACATCCTTATAGTTGAACGGGATTTTTTGCTGCGTTCCGTCCGGAGCCTGCCGAAGAACGTAGATCGCCTTCTGCTTCGCAAAGTCTTTAAATCCGCCCGCCATCGCGATCGCATCAAGCACGGTAGTCGAACTCGTCAGCAAATAGGCTCCGGGCTTGCTCACCATACCGAGAATGTTCACCTTCTGGCTCTTGCTCTCGCTGACGATGACCGTGACTTCGGGCTCGGATATATAACTCTGCAGGCGCTTGGCGATCTCTTGTTCCAATTGCAGTGGCGTCTGACCGCTCGCCTGCAACTCACCGACTAACGGTAAAGAAATCTTCCCGTCGGAACGGACGGAAACGGATCGCGACACATTTGGTTCTTTCCAAACATCGATTGCCAGCGCGTCGTTGGCGCCAATCACATAGGAATTATCCGAGTGTGCTTTCCCGGCGGCGGGCTTGTCGGTCGCAGCTCCAGCGGGCGCGGGGTGCGATGCGGAATCGGACTGCGCGAACGCACCGATCGATAACACGATCAGGAGCGCCATGAGGGACGTCACTTTGCGGGCGGTCACGGGTTCTGTCCTTAGCATTGGCAATGCCTCTCAGCCGTTCCCCGATCTTTCGTGGTCTGTTCTTTCTTCAAAGTAGAACCAATCCTAGTCGCTCAGCCCTGTCGGTTCAATCGTTACTAACTCAGTTCTGTTCATGGCTCTCGACGGTCCTATTTCGCGTGTCGAAGATCACTGACAGCAAAATCACGCGACGATTCCGACGGCGGAGCCATGTTGTATTCCTGGATCTTATAAAGCAACGCGCGATAGCTGACATTCAGCAGGCGAGCTGCCGCTTTTCGATTCCAGTGCGTCTGCTCCAGCGCGTGGGCAATCGCACCGCGCTCCGCTTCGCCCTTCGCATTTCTTACCAGCAATTTCAGCGACGATTTTTCGTCTGACATTGGTTGGCTCGAAATCGATGGGCTCGAAAGATGGACACCGTTTTTCGCATGCCCGTTTCCATTTCCATTTCCACCCTTGCCTGCGAATCGGAAATTGGACTGCGAATGCAATTCATGCAACGCCGCGTTTTCGTCGCCGTGCGCCAGGAAACGTTTGGCAAAATTCTCCAGTTCGCGCAGGTTACCGGGCCACGCATATTGCTGGCACGCATCCAGCAACGCGCTGGAAAAGCGCGGGGCGGGCACGCCGTAGCGCCGCGTCAGCCGGTTCATCAGATGCCCCAAAAGCAGCGGAATTTCCTCATGTCGCTCGCGCAGCGGTGGCACCCGCAATTCGAACACGCTTAAGCGATAGAACAGCTCTTCCTGAACTCTTTTTTCCGCTGCCGCCAGTTCCAGATCGCCGCCCGTTGCCGCGATAATGCGCACATCGGCCCGGATCTGGTTCTGACCGCCGCACCGGACAAACTCTCCCGTTTCCAGCAATTTCAAAAGCCGCCCTTGAACCGCGTCCGGCATAGCATCGAATT
>Ga0209169_10002465_pt1 | contig 11139 bp, 10 predicted proteins | sample HubBroMetageWRM4_FD_188346 | JGI IMG/M metagenome (GOLD analysis project Ga0209169, IMG submission 188346) | Warmed soil microbial communities from the Hubbard Brook experimental Forest, New Hampshire - Hubbard Brook CCASE Soil Metagenome WRM 4... | ecosystem: Environmental > Terrestrial > Soil...
AGCGGTCTCACTGATTTCCTCACAGGGTTTCATAACCGGCGTTACCTGCAGTCACGGCTGCGTGAGGAGTTGGCACGAGCACAGCGCGCACGCCAATTTCTCGTCTGCCTGATGATCGACGTGGATCATTTCAAGCGGATCAACGATCAGTACGGCCATCTCGCGGGCGACGCCGTCCTTCGCGAGGTCGCGCGTCGCATCGATAACGAAATGAGGACGAGTGATACGGGCGCGCGTTTCGGGGGAGATGAGTTTGCCATCGTCCTATCACAGGGGAGTTTCGAGGACGGCGAGCGTGTGGCCAACCGCGTTTTGCGCGCTGTCAGTAGTCAGCCGATCAAGATCGGCGCTCACGTGACGGAGACGGTGACTTTGTCAATCGGAGTGGCGGCGGCCTCGCCCGGTCCCGAAGTGAGAGACCATAAGCTGCTGGCCGAGCGCCTCATCGCGGAAGCTGACGCCGCGCTTTATCGGGCCAAGAGCGCGGGTCGCAACCGCGTGGCCACTTCGCAGAATATTGTCGGGTAGCAGACGCGTCGTGCGCCGGCGAGCGTCGCGCCGCTAACGTCCCCGCCCTCTCAACAGCACGATAAACAATGGCGCCCCTACGAGCGCCATGATCGCCCCGACCGGCAACTGCCGCGGGCTCGCTATCGTTCTCGCGACGAGGTCGGCCAGCGCCAGCAGCGTCCCTCCCAGCAACGCCGATGCCGGCGCGACGATGCGATGATCGCTAGTACGAAACGTCAGGCGTACTGCGTGCGGTGTAATGAGGCCCACGAATCCAACCGTGCCGGCGCTCACGACGGCCACCGCCGTCAGTATCGCGCACGCGAAGAAGAGCAGGGACCGCCAGACTTCAAGCTCTAACCCGACACTGCGCGCGCGCAGCTCTCCCGCGGCGAGCACATTGAGCGGTCGTCCGATCAGGAGCGCCACGACGATTGCAGCCAACGCAGCTAACGCGCTTGCCCACGGGTTGAACGCCCACTCGAGATCCCCCGCCAACCAGAACACCATCCCGCGCACGCGCGAGGAGTCGGCGAGCGCTAGCAGCACGCTGATCACGGCGCCGCAAGCGCTGGCGAGCACGACCCCAGTCAACAGCAGGCGGGGAGTGCCGCCGCCGCGTGCCAGGAAATACACTATCGCAACGGCACTGACCGCCCCCGCGACCGCGCCCAACTGCACCGACAAGGCTGCCGCGCCTGCGATCATGGCGAGCAATGCACCCACGGCCGCGCCGCCTGAGACGCCGAGCACGTAAGGGTCGGCCAGCGGGTTGCGAAATAACGCTTGTAGAAGAACTCCGGCCAGAGCCAGCAGACTTCCGACGCCAAATGCCGCAAGAATCCGTGGTAATCGCACGATCGTGACGACGTTGCGCGCAGCGTCGTCACCGCCGCCGAAGAGTGCGCCGGCAACCCGACCGGCCCCGATCCCTGAGCTCCCTACGAGCAATGATGCAAAAAACACCGCTACCGCCAGCACCAGCAGCGCGACGAGCCCCTTCCAAGCAGCCACCCTTGAGTTCAACATGCGGCAAAGATAGGAGCTACACGTCACTCACGACAAGCCGCTTGTGGCAGACTTGGATCGATCGGCGAAATTAAGAAGCTCTTTCGTCGGCGCGTAGCGCCGCTAAATGTAGCGGGTCGTTTCGACCCGCAGGAAAGTTGGGCGCAGCCCTAAAATGAGTGACGTCATCGATTCAGACGGCTTTCGCGCTAACGTCGGCATCGTCCTGATGCGTGGCGAGGGCGAGGTCTTTCTGGGTCGCCGCACCGGCGGTCGCGGTTGGCAATTTCCACAGGGCGGCGTTCGCGCCGGAGAGCAACTCGAAGAGGCCGCGCTCCGTGAACTCCATGAGGAAATCGGAGTGTCGCGAATTGACGTCGAACTCGTCGGGCGCACCACTCGCTGGTTGCGGTATCGGCTGCCGCCCCGTTACATTCGCCGCAATCAGCGCCCGGTCTGCATTGGCCAGAAGCAGCGCTGGTTCCTGCTGCGGCTGAAGCGCGCGGATGTGGAGTTCGATTTTGGTAAGACCAATGAGCCCGAATTCGACCAGTGGCGGTGGGCGCCTTACTGGGAGCCCGTCAAGGAAGTGATCTACTTCAAACGCCTGGTCTACACGCGTGCGCTGGTCGAGCTTGCGCCGATTGCCTTTCCGCTCGGACAGCCCGCGTTCCCCCACTGGTGGGAGGATGTGACCGTGCGGCGCAAGGCCCCCTCGGCCTCGGCATCGATCGAGTGACCGCGCTCACCGGGCCACGCTTGAAATGCTAGGCCAAATGCTAGGCCAGAAGTCCGACAAGGACGACCGGCCGCCCAAGCCCAGTCTCGTCGTTCGGAAGCACGCGCCGACACGTCGCATCATTCTGATTACCGCGATCGTGCTCCTCGGTCTCTTCACGGCGTACGTCATCTACGAGCTCGGTCGCTATAACGCCGGCTACGATCGCCTGGCGGTGGCGCAGCAGCGAACCGAGCAGGAAGTCGAGATCGAGCATCTCGAGAAAACCAACCACGAGCTGCGGACGAAACTGGCCGAGCTCGACACCATCCGTGTCGGACGCTCGCGGGAGCAGGCAGAGGTTGCACGCACGATTGGCGACCTGCAGGCGCAGGTGGCGCGTGAATCGCAGGAGCTCGCGTTCTATAGGGGCGTGGTGACACAGGGGGCCGCCGAAATCGGCGTGAAGCTCGGGCAGGTGCGCCTCGCACCGGGCCACAAGCCGGGGCTGTTCGTTCTGCACATGGCGTTGTTGCGCTCGGGGCGTCCGGACAGCGTGGTAACGGGGACGTTGGGGCTCGTCGTTGACGGCGAAACTGGCGGAAAGTCTGACGCACCGCTGGATCTGCCCGCGCTCACTGGCGGTAAGCTCCATGAGTTACCCTTCAACTTTCGCTTTTATCAAAACTTCGACCAGGAGATCGCGATCCCGGCGGGCTTCAAGCCCGAGCACCTGGCGGTCGAGGTCCACTCGAGCCGCAAGGATGTCGCCCCGCTGGTCCAGACGTTTCCATGGAGCCTGGAGCCCGCGCCCTGAGGAGAGATGATGTTCACCCGCGACTCGAAGCCGGCCCGAATCGACACCCTCATTGGCAAGGCTGCCCATGTGAACGGCGATGTCGAATTCGCTGGCGGCCTGCATCTGGATGGGAGCATTGTCGGTAACGTGCGCTCGGATCGCGAGCCCACTGCCACCTTGTCGGTCAGCCAGGGCGGCTCCATAGAAGGTAGCGTGGACGTCCCGAACGTCAGGCTGGATGGCACCGTGAAGGGGGATATCCACGCGCCTGGGCGCGTTATCCTCGGAGCGACCGCCCGCGTCGAGGGAAGCGTGTACTACGGTGTAATTGAAATGACACTCGGCGCGCAGATTATGGGGAAGCTGACCCAGGTGGCCCCCGAAAAGGTGGTCGGGACAGCTGCGACCGGTGGTGCTGCTGCGGATTAAGTTAAAGCGGCCCATTGGGAGAGCTGTGGCGGAATCTGGGTCGGACGCCTTTGACGTGAGCCGGCAGCGGCTTCTAGACTGAGTACATGACAAGGCGATTTGCCTACGAGGCGATGGATTATGAGCACTGCTGAAGCTGAAGCGTTGCAGGACACACCGGCCCTGCTGTTTACCGACGCCGCGGCCCGCAAGGTCTCGGACCTCATCCGTGGGGAAGGCAATCCCAATCTCATGCTGCGCGTATTCGTGCAGGGTGGCGGCTGCTCCGGGCTGCAATACGGCTTCGAGTTCGACGAAGCGATCCAGGACGGGGACACCTGCGTTGAAAATCAGGGCGTGAAATTGCTCGTCGATCCGATGAGCGTGCAATACCTCACTGGCGCCGAAATCGACTATCGCGATGGGCTCGAAGGCGCGCAGTTCGTGATCCGTAACCCGAACGCCACCACGACGTGCGGTTGCGGCTCTTCGTTCACCGCGTCCTGACGTTCCGGCATCAAGCGTGCGATCGGTAGTCTCTGCCCGTCCATCTCCGCAAGCACGCAGTTCACCACGCCACGTCCCCGACGTTCTGGCCGCAGTAGATCTCGGCTCGAACAGCTTTCACATGATCGTGGCGCGCTACTCCCACGGTCAGCTGGTCGTTATCGACCGCCTGCGCGAGATGGTGCGCCTTGCCTCCGGCGTCGAGGAGAACGGCAGAATCGACAAGGAGGTCGCCGCCCGAGCGATCGCCTGCTTACAACGCTTTGGGCAACGCCTGCGTGACATGCACGCCAATAGCGTCAGGGTCGTCGGTACTAATGCCCTGCGCCTCGCTCACCGCAAGCAAGCCTTCCTTGAGCGCGCCCGTGAGGCTCTCGGCCACCCGATCGAAATCATCGCCGGCATGGAAGAGGCCCGGCTCATCTACTCCGGCGTGGCGCATACCATGCCGAGCGAGCCCGGCAAGCGCCTGGTCGTCGATATCGGCGGCGGTAGTACCGAGCTCATCATTGGTGAAGGACTTACGCCGTTAGAGCTCGAGAGCCTGCAGATGGGCTGTGTGTCTCTGAGCGAGCGATTCTTCCGCGATGGCAAGATCTCGGCGAAACGCATCGAGCGGGCTCGCATGGCCGCCCGACTGGAGCTCGAGCCGGTGCAGGCCGCGTTTCGTCGCCGTGGCTGGGAAAGGTGCGCTGGAAGCTCGGGTACTGTCCGCGCCATTGGCGAGGCGATCCGCGAGCTGGACCCGACGGCGGTTACGATCAACGCCGCTGGCCTGCAACGTGCGATCAACTACATGATCGACGTGGGACATATCCGCGAGTTGCGACTCACGCCCATTACCGAAGATCGACGCCCCGTCTTCCCGGGAGGGGTCGCGATTCTCGCGGAAATCTTTGCCGTGCTCGACGTGAAGGAAATGCGCATCGCCGAAGGCGCCATGCGCGAGGGTCTGTTGTACGACATGCTCGGCCGCTTCACGGACGAGGATGCCCGCGAGCGCACGGTCCGCGCGATGCAAAAGCGCTATCACGTCGACTTCGCGCAGGCGGAGCGTGTTGAGTCGACCGCGTTGAAGTTTCTCGAGCAGACTCGCGATACCTGGAAGCTCGAGGACCCGCTCACCGACCCGGCACTGAAGTGGGCCGCGCGCCTGCATGAGATCGGGCTCGATGTTTCCCATAGCGGGTATCATCGCCACGGCGCGTATCTGTTGGAAAACGCGGATATGCCCGGGTTTTCCCGTGAAGAACAACGCCTCCTGGCGCGTATGGTCGGTGCGCACCGGCGTAAGCTGGCGTTGGAGGGTGTCGAGGAACTCGTCCCGCCTTGGGATCGCAGCGCTCTTTATCTCATCGTGTTGCTGCGGCTCGCGGTGCTGTTACATCGGGGCCGTAGCCCGACGGCGCTGCCGCCCATCGAGTTGAAGGCGACGCCGCGCTCGTTGGAAGTCGAGTTTCCGGCGCGCTGGTTGAAGGATCATCCGCTGACATCCGCCGATCTCTTCCAGGAAACTGACTACATGCGGGCGAGCGGCTTCAGACTCCGGGTTTTCAGCCGCGGACGGTAGGCGAGAGCTACGCCTGTTATGGCGCGCTCGGCGCCCCGGCGGCATACCGGCCCAACAATTCCATCTGTGCATTCACTGGCTTGTCCGCTGCCCGCGCGACGCGCTCGTAACGGCCGTCGGATCGCAGCATCCAGGTCTGGCACGTATCGTTCAGGCAGGAATTCAGGTCCCGTAGAATCCGGTCCCGATGCACCTTGCGCTCGATGGGGAAAGCCACTTCGACGCGCCGGAAGAAGTTGCGCTCCATCCAGTCCGCGCTCGTGCAAAACATCTCCGGCTCACCGCCGTTTTCGAAATAACACACGCGCGAGTGCTCGAGAAAACGGCCCACGAGCGAGCGGACCGTGATGTTTTCCGATACACCGGGCACGCCCGGCCGTAATGCGCAAACACCACGGATGATGAGATCGACTTTCACTCCGGCGCACGATGCCCGGTAAAGCGCCTCGATAACCTGCGGCTCGGTGAGGGCGTTCATCTTTGCGATGACGTGCGCCGTACGTCCCGCTCGGGCGTGGTCGGCCTCGCGGGCGAGCTTCGCGATCACCATCTCGTGCATGCCGAAGGGCGATTGCACCAGGCGGTTCAGCTTCGGTGTCTGGGTGAGGCTGGTGAGCTGCAGAAACAACTCGTGCACGTCCTGCCCGATCTCATCGTTGCAGGTAAAAAGTCCGTAGTCGGTGTATTGCCGCGCCGTGCGCGGGTGATAGTTCCCGGTGCCGAGGTGACAATAGCGCCGGATACCGCCGGGCTCGCGCCGCACGACCAACGCCAGTTTGGCGTGGGTCTTGTAGCCGACGACGCCATACATGACGTGCGCCCCGGCTTCCTGCAGGCGATTCGACAATTCGATGTTGGCTTCCTCGTCGAACCGTGCCCGCAGCTCGACGATCACGGTGACGTCTTTCCCGGCGTTTGACGCGGCTACCAGGGCATCGACGATCGGCGAGTCGTTGCCCGCCCTATATAAGGTCTGCTTGATCGCCAACACCTGCGGATCGGAGGCGGCCAGACGCAGGAAGTCCATGACCGGCACGAAACTCTGGTAAGGATGGTGCAACAGCATGTCGTTCTGCCGGATGGCGGCGAACAGGTCGGTGCTGAGCGCCAGGCGTTTCGGCAGACCCGGGGTGAAAATCGGATATTTCAGGTCCGGCCGCTGCACGAGGTCATAGATGGCCGTCAGCCTGTTGAGATTCACCGGTCCCGGCACGCGATACATGTCGACATCGTGAAGAGCGAACTGGCGTAGAAGAAATTGCGCCATGTCCTCGGGGCAATCGCGCGAGGTCTCGAGTCGTACGGCGGCGCCATAACGCCGATGAGCGAGCTCGCCTTCGAGCGCGCGGCGCAGATCATCGATCTCTTCCTCGTCGACGAACAGGTCGCTGTTACGGGTCACCCGGAACTGGTAGCAGCCGGTTACCTTGATGCCGGTGAACAGCTTGTGCACGAAGGCCCCGACAATTGCCGTGAGCAACACCAACGTCTTGCCTTGGCCATCTCCGGGGATCGGCACGACTCGCGGCAACGAGCGCGGCGCCTGGACGATGGCGTGCTCGCTATCGCGGCCGAACGCGTCCTTGCCTTCGAGGTGGACGATGAAGTTGAGGCTCTTGTTCTGGATGCGCGGGAATGGGCGGGCGGGATCCAGCCCCAGCGGACTCAATACCGGCTCGATTTCGCGCTCGAAGTATTGCTCCAGCCATTTGGCCGCTTCCGGGCTCCAGCCCGCGCGACCCAGGAGGCTGATGCCTTGTACGGCCAAGGCCGGCAGCAACACCTCGTTCAAACAGCGGTACTGCTCGGACACCAGGTGTATCGCCCGCTCGTGGAGCGCTGCCAGGAGTTCGGCCGGTGTCAGGGCATCCGAGGCAAACTGCCCCGCCCCGAGCTCCAGCAGCTGCTTGAGGCCGGCGACCCGGATCTCGAAGAATTCATCGAGGTTGCTCGAGGAAATGCACAGAAATCGCAGCCGCTCCAGCAAGGGCACCGACTCGTCGAAGGCCTGGTCCAGCACCCGCTGGTTGAATTCCAGGAACGACAACTCGCGGTTGATGTAGTTCTGCGGCGCTTTTAAATCAGGTGAATCCATTGCTTTTCCTGTGTTGTACAGCGCTTCCAGTGATGCCGAAATGACAGTCGTGCGCGACGTTCTGTCAGAGCGCGCCATGCAGGCGCTGGCAACGCGAGGCGCCGTCCGGTCGTTCACCGAGACACGAGCACGGGCCCGGCAGACACCTCGAGTGCTGCTAACAGGGGCGCCGTCCGCGTCTGAAAATCATCGCGCAGACGGGCGTCGATCGACTCGGCGTCGGGGAGCGACACCGTCTGCGGGTTCTTGAATACACCGTTTACACGGTATTCATAGTGGAGGTGCGGTCCCGTCGCCAGTCCAGTCATACCAACATAAGCGATGACCGTTCCCTGGGTTACATGTTGCCCGACGCGGGTGCCTTGGGCGAAACGCGACAGGTGGCCGTATACCGTGACGATGCTGCGCGAGTGGTCGATCTCGACCACGTTGCCGTAGCCGCCCTTGGGCCCCGCGTAGGAGATGCGTCCATCGCCCGCGGCCCGTACCGGGGTGCCGATGGGCGCGGCGTAGTCGATCCCCTTGTGGGCGCGGATGAGGTTGAGAATAGGGTGTTTGCGTGCCGAGTTGAAACCCGAGCTGACGCGGGTGAATTCCAGCGGCGCCCGTAAGAACGCCTTGTGCATGCTGCGGCCGTCGGGGGTGTAATAGTGTGCGTTGCCGTCCGGATCGACGTAACGCACGGCGCGGTACTCCTTCCCCTGGTTGGTGAAGGAAGCCGCGAGAATCGGGCCATCCTTCACGTACACGCCGTCCTGGTACAACTCCTGGTAGCTGACCGCGAACGAATCCCCTGGCCGGATATCCAGCACGAAATCAATGTCCCAACCGAAGATGTCGGCGAGAGCGACCGCGGTCTGGTCGTGGCCGCCGGCGTTCTCGACCGCCTCGAACAGCGAGCTGTTGATGACGGTGCGCAGGGTGCGGGGCTTGGATTGCAACGGGTTTTGCAACACGTCAGCCTTCAGGCCCGACTCATCCCGCACGACTTTGAGCGTTTGCTCCTCGTTGAGTCGTCTTTCCAGGCCGACGAGTGCGCCGTCACGATGCGTAAAATGCAGCAGTTCTCCGGGGCGCAGCCGGTCGAGCCGAGCCTTCAGTCCAGGGAGTGCCCGTAGCGAGGCGAGGTCGCCGACATTGAGCTTCAAGCGCCGGAAAATAGCGTCGAGCGTGTCGTTGGGGTGGACGATGATGTTGATGCTGGAGAGACCGAAGGCGGCGTTCGCGACGGAGGCTTGCCGCGTCGTGGCTCCCGACGTCGCGGGTCCCGTGCTGGAGGTTGGTCCACCTGGGACCCCAACCGCCGGCACTTCCGACGCTGCGGTGTTGTTTAGGGGTGCCTGTTGAGCGGTCGGTGCGGACGGTTGTCGCAACTCGTTAGGGGTGCGGATACACAGCCAGGCGATGATGGCGCAACCCGCAATGAGGGCCCAACGCGAGGGCGGGAGCGAGCGTGCGGCTGTGGTGAATTTGGGCCAGGCTGATTTGATGGGTGATGGCATCGACTACACTGTGAGGGGCACACCCCGGGAGCGAGAGGCGGTTGTGCCGGAAAATGTAAAGAGCGGAACCGTAACCGAGCGCGGAAGGCTGGGTCAACTTAGCACCGCGAGTCTGGTGCGTTCAGCGCCCGCCGTCGCGAAATTCAGCCTCGGGGCGCGCGCATTGCGCGCTCACGAGCGGCACCGATGACATTGAGGCCCCCAGGTGGGTAATCAGGAAATGACGACGACTTTTGAGGAACAGATAGCAGAGCTGCATCGTGGCGCGCACGAGGTGCTGGTCAGCGCTGAGCTGGTGAAGAAACTGCAGCGGGGCAAGCCGCTCAAGGTGAAGGCGGGCTTCGATCCAACCGCGCCCGATCTGCACCTCGGCCACACGGTTCTGCTGAACAAGATGCGGCAGTTCCAGCAGTTCGGCCACGAGGTGATTTTTCTCATCGGGGATTTCACCGGCCTGATTGGCGATCCGAGCGGACGTAATGCGACCCGTCCGGCGCTCACGCCCGAGGAGGTACAGGCGAACGCCCGCACCTACCAGAGCCAGGTGTTCAAGATTCTCGACCCCGAGAAGACCCGCGTGGACTTCAATTCACGCTGGTTCGGGTCGATGCCGGCCTCGCGCCTCATCGAGATCACCGGTCGACACACCGTGGCTCGGATGCTCGAGCGCGACGACTTTGCCAAGCGCTATGCCGATGGGCGGCCGATCGCGCTTCATGAATTTTTGTACCCCCTCGTACAGGGATACGACTCCGTCGCGCTCGAGGCCGACGTGGAAATGGGCGGCACCGACCAGAAGTTCAACCTGCTGGTCGGGCGCCATCTGCAGGAGACCTATGGCCAGGAGCCGCAGGTGGTCATCACGATGCCGCTGCTCGAGGGGCTCGACGGCGTGAACAAGATGTCGAAATCCCTCGGGAATTACATCGGCGTGGCCGAGGCGCCCGAGACCATGTTCGGCAAGGTCATGTCGATCTCGGACACCCTCATGTGGCGGTACTTCGAGCTGCTGAGCTTCCGCCCCCTGGCGGAAATCGAGGGTCTGCGGCGGGCGATCGTTGACGGGCGCAACCCGCGGGACGTGAAATTCGAGCTCGGGCGAGAGCTGGTGGCCCGCTTCCACGACCCAGGTGCAGCGGAGCGAGCACAGCGGGAATTCATCGCCCGGGTGAGCGAAAAGGCGGTCCCGACAGACCTGGTCGCGAAAACAGTCCAGGTCGAGGCCACGGGCATGCGGATCGGTAACGTGCTGAAAGAGGCCGGCCTGGCCGCCAGCTCGTCCGAGGCGAACCGGAAAGTGGACGAGAAAGCGGTGAAAGTGGACGGAACGCGAGTTTCAGACCGGGGTCTTACCTTCCACGCGGGGGCGGACCATGTCTTCCAGGTGGGATCGCACCGCTTCGCGCGGGTGAAATTCGAGCCAAAGGCTTGAGGAGCGCGGAAAAGGCCGCATTTCGGGCGTAGCGGGGAGTTTCAGCCCCGCCGCAGCCTCGGGCTGAGTGCGTCGCAGCAGGCCCGCCCCGGGGCTTTTCTGAGGCCGTTTCCGGTGCCTCGGAAAAGAAAAATGACAGTGTGTTGACAGCCCGCTAATCAGGGCTATACTGCGCGCCCCTTGCAGCCTGAGTCGCACCGCGAAACAAGCAGCAAGGCAGCAGAAAAGTGAAGGTTGACGTCTTAAAGCTCATAGCTATAATGCGCCCCCCTTCAGACGGTAAGCGGTAGCGCGAACCGGCGAAAAGGTAGATGCAGATAAGCGCAGCAATGCGCGCCACCCGACCCTAGCGGTTTGGGACGCTTTTTAAAAATTTGCAGGTAATTTGTGTGGGGACTCGCGTCGATGCCTTTAGTGCAATTGACCGAGTGACCAAGAAAGTCCAGCAATGAGTCTTTTTTGAGCCATTCATTTCGATGTTGATGATCAAGATCTTCAAGTGAAGAGTTTGATCCTGGCTCAGATTGAACGCTGGCGGCGTGCCTAACACATGCAAGTCGAGCGGTAACAGGTGTAGCAATACATGCTGA
>Ga0209169_10002467_pt1 | contig 11134 bp, 10 predicted proteins | sample HubBroMetageWRM4_FD_188346 | JGI IMG/M metagenome (GOLD analysis project Ga0209169, IMG submission 188346) | Warmed soil microbial communities from the Hubbard Brook experimental Forest, New Hampshire - Hubbard Brook CCASE Soil Metagenome WRM 4... | ecosystem: Environmental > Terrestrial > Soil...
GCCGCGCAGGGATGCGGGGAAACTTTGCGGCACGAATGTGGCGACTACGCTGTAAAGGTAGGCGACGCCGGTGCCGAGGCCAATTAGCGTGAACATGTTAGGACTGCGGTTGACGAGCGAGGTCCAGAAGCGCTGGAAAAATGGGAGCGCGCACCAGAGGACAACCGGCGTGGCCAGGAGGAATTCGATGCGCGGGAGGTTGATGAGGAAGCCGTTGAGGTCGAGGTTGATCGACAGCTTGTACGAGGACATGCTACCCATCGCGATGAGAAACAGTGGCGCGGTGAGGACGACGCTGATCCAGAAGCGGCGGGTCATGTCGCGGAGTTCTGGATTTTCTTCTTGCTGCGCAGTTACCGTGCGTGGCTCGAGGGCCATGCCGCAGATGGGGCACGATCCTGGCTCGGAGCGGACGATCTCCGGGTGCATGGGGCAGGTATATTCGGTGCGCGCAGTGGCTTGCGGTAATTCCGGCTCCAGGGCCATGCCGCAAGAGGGACAGGCTCCGGGCTTCGATTCGCGGACTTCCGGACACATGGGGCAGACGTAGGCGGGAGCGGACAGCAGGTCCCTCGACTTCGTATCCTTCCCGCTATTGCGCGAAGGATGCTCCGCTCGGGATGACAGTTTAGTTGGACCTTCACTATTTCGATCTTCACTATGAAGATGCGGGCGCGGGGCTTGGGGCGCCGAAGATGAAATCGTAACCATCGAGGGTGGGGCCGGGGTCGGGCCGCCGAGTGTGACGAGTGCTGAGGCGGGCTTCGTAGCGAAGCGCGAGGGGTTGGTGATGAACTTGTCGGCGCATCCGGCGCTGCAGAAATGGTAATTTCTGCCATCGTGTTCGGCGCGGTATTTGGCCGTGGTGGGGTTCACAGTCATCCCGCAGACGGGATCGCGTTCGAGCGTGGAAGCGGCGTTCGGGGATGTCATGTGTTCCGACGTTTCTGAAGGTCTCCTTAACGTACCCGTGCTGTTTGATTGCCGATGCTCTATATTGGATTCGTGGCCGGTTCGCGGCCCTACACTCATCATAGCGAAGGATTGCTGCGCATGACTTATCTGGATGTGATGTTCAATTACGGGGCGATACCGGGCGAGAACGAGATGCGGGCGATTGATTCGATGCGCGAGGTATACGGCATCCGGATCGTGCAGTTCAATGCCAAGCAGCGGACGGTGCGGGTGGAGTTTGACGCCTCGCGGATGAAGCAGGACGCCGTAGCCAAGATGCTGCGGCAAGCGGGGATTGATGTGCGGGAGCCGGTGCTGCTGGCGTAGGCGGCGAGGTTAAGTTTATCTGCTAAGAGTAAAATCCCCGCTCAAGCCAAACGTGGGCTTGAATGGGGCCACCCAGCTTGCTGATCGTACCTATCTTTGATCTTTTATCTTTTATCTTTCAGACGGCATTTTCTTTCGCCCCTCTGGGGTTATTCCCTTCCAGTCTGTCTATCCGCAGGTTGCGCCGTCGGCCTTATTCTTTCGCCGCTTCGCGGCACGACCTCGGAACTGTTCGCGAGACTGATCAGAACCTTTGGAATTTAAATTAGAGATGAAAGCGGGGAGGGCTTTGTGGCGGGAGGAAAAAGCAAGGGGTGCCCACAGAAAACCTCTGGCCGAAGTTATTCTCTGGAGCACCCCGTTGCGCGCCACTTCGTCTGTTCTTACATTTAGCAAGCGGTATGCCGTCCGTAAGCCGTTGAAAATACGAGTGGAGAAGGACGCCGGGGCGGTAGGAATTGCGCGGCTGTGAGAAAGAATTACTACAAGCATTCAACGCAAGAGCTGGGCCAGACAGGTTGTTGAAAACTCAAATCTTGGAACGATTCTTCGAATGCTTTACCGCAATGGGACGGCAAGCCTGAGGGGAGCCGGTCTAGGCCGACAGGTTCTCGTCCGACGCCGCGCTGTCAATCCATTGGACCGCAGGATCAAGCTCGCTGAAAACCATCACCTGCTCCCCGAATCCGGAGAGGCTGCGGTAAGACTCGAACATTCTGGCTAAACCAAAAATGGTGGGATTTTTCGCCACGATCGCCCGCCGCGATGCATGGGAAAACAGGGGCTGGGCGGCGATGACTTGGAGTTGCGATGGAGTTGCGTCGAACCGGGTCGCGTCTGTGAGATCAAGCAATTGATTGAAGGTCGGGTCAAAATCCCGGCGCTCTTTCAACTGCCGGCAGCAAGCAAGGCCTTCTTCGCCGGTGAGGATGCCGGTACCGGTTGTCACAACCAGACGGCGTTTTGCCTCGATCACAGAATTGAACGGCATGGTTGAAAACCTCTCTAGCCCAGTGTACTACGATTATTTTTCGTAGTAACTAAGCTGTATGCCGAATTTGTCAATACTTATAAGCTTTCCCCTGGGCTCGTCATATTTCGCGTTCGTGCGAATGGCCTGCGCCCCTCTCTTCGAGCGTTGCGGCTTTGTCTGCCTGCTCCAACAATTCCCGATACTGACGCAATAATTTATGCCTCTCGACCGTGCTCGTAGAGGCAGTCAAAGTCGCTGTGAGCGCGTGCAATTGGTCCACAATGCTGTGGAACTTTGAAGCCGAATCTGTCATGGGCGCTGGCATCAGAATTACTGAATCATGCGATAGAGTTCAATACGATGAATCCTGCAGCGCCTAAGTGCTACCGGGCAATGAAGTTATGGCTGGATGTCACAATTTCTTATGCCGCAGTGAAAATTAAGGGTGGCGCGAACCTAAATCGTGCGTACAAGTTCGGATATACTTTCGCGCCTAGGGAATCCTAGGAAAAAACGTTTTGGTGGGGTTCTGCCCTCGAAGAAATCGTACATAATCATTGTGCGGCGACACGTGGTCACGAAGGTTGCGTTGTCTGCAGACTTGGGGTAGCGGCGATTTCATTTTCAGCGGTTCAATCGACGGCTTGCGGGTCTGATGGCAGAGACGCTAAAATAAATCTTCAATCTGATTTTTCCCGCTAGTTCACCGTGCGCGCCCTTAGCTCAGCTGGATAGAGCGTCTGGCTACGAACCAGAAGGTCGGGAGTTCGAATCTCTCAGGGCGCACCATATCCCGCAAAGCGGTATCGATGGAGATCCTTCGCGAAGAACGCTCAGGATTTCGGCTGCAGGCTCCCAACCTCACTTCCGCTCGGTTTCACGCCCGCAAAACGCCTCAAGTTCGAATCTCTCAGGGCGCACCATATCCCGCAAAGCGGTATCGATGGAGATCCTTCGCGAAAGCGCTCGGGATTCCGGCGGCGGGCCCCTGTTTAGGTGTTCACTCGGCTGGGACCGTCTCTTCGACGGGAACTTCGACCTTGACTTCCACTTCCGCGCCAACCTTCAGTTTTACTTCCTGACCCTCTTCGTTGATTAACTTGTTTTCAATTCGAATTTCTTTATAGAGATTGTCGGCGCTTTCGATTGAGATCTGCGCCTTCTCGGGAATCATCGGATGAGGTGACGGTATGACTTTTTCCACCGTTCCTGGGAGTGTGACTGAGACGGTTGCTTGTTCATCCGCCGATTCTGATGGCACGGAGTTTGCCAGCTCACTCATATACAACTCCTAATATTGAAATAAGCGTCGAGAGCAAATCGTGTTTCGCGATGAAATGCTCGGCAAGCCAGTCTATACCGAGGTAAGGCAGGTGCGCGAGAGTTCGCGTCTCGGCCGTACGACCACTAGTTCATTTTGGTTGACTGGGTGGGCGGATCAACATAAGATTCGCGCCGATGATCGCATCGCGCTTATTCCTGCGTGCTCGTCTCTTAGCGTTACTGTTTTTACTGCCCTGCTCCGCGTTCGGGGGCGATTGCTCGCACCCAATAATTCTGATGAACGCCTTCGACGGCAACTTCCAGTTCGAAGCGAATCTTCACGCCAATGATCTCAGGGTCGAGGTTGACCGCAAACGGGCGCCAATTGTTTCTTTTACGCTTGATAGCCGTCCTCGCCGAATTGTCGTGATGGTGGACAGCAGCGGCAGTATGCAGACGTCGCCTCATAGGATTGGATTTGGCCTCGCACTTTCCGCCGCTGCGTATACGGTAGACGTTGTCCCGGGAAGCGCTTCGGCAGCTTTGGTTACCTTTGGCGACAAGATTCAACAGGAATCAAAGGAATTCGTGAGCCGCACGGCGCTGGGCCTCAAGGTTCTCGATTTGAAAACGATGCAGCCGAAAGGGACGACATTACTTTTCGATTCTATTGGGCAGGTCCTTAGCGACTTTCCAGAGCTGGGCGTCGGCGATGCCATTTATCTGGTGACCGATGGCGGAGACGACAAGAGCACTGGTTCTTTGGCGAAGCTGAAAGAGGAACTCGTCAGCCGTGGGGTGAGGGTTTTCGTCTTTCTTCTTGTGCGTAATGATGCGGAGACTGAACGAGAGGTTAGGAGCGGGTCTCAGCTAATCGAGAGCTTAGCTGACGCTACAGGTGGAAACGTTGTGCGGCTTTCATCGGCTGCATTTGCAGAGAAGGATCGCGCGCCGCTGGATGAGTTAGCGCGTGGTCTCGCTGGTCAGGTTGAAAATGTGTATCGCATTGAGCTTGGGATTCCCCCGGCGGATAGAGCCACTCGTACGAAAGTGTCGGTTGTGAATGGGAACCGAGGAAAGAACAGAGTCCATATGGCGTACTCGCACGAGATCGCGCCCTGCCCCACCTTGGCGGCTTCAAGTACGCAATCACGCTAACGGAACCGCGCTGTGCTAGCCTTACGAAACGGCCTGATCCGTAACTTTATTCTGGGTTTATCGCTCGTACCGAATGGCGCGGGCTCTCGTCTAAATCTCCATGGTAAACGTGTTGAATCTTCAGTCCGGTAGTCTGCAGGCGGGAAATCTGCGGCTGGCGCTGGCGTCAGCGGCGCTGCTGGGATTCCGGCACGGGCTGGACTACGACCACATTGCGGCGATTACCGACATCAGCAGCGTGCAGGCTCGGGCGCGGGACGCGATGCGTTACGGTTTGCTCTATGTCGCGGGACATGCGACGACGATTGCGGTGCTCGGCACGCTGGCAGTGACGTTTCGAATTTCGCTGCCGGCGGCGAGCGATCGATGGGCGGAGCGACTGGTCGGGATCACGCTGCTGGTACTGGGAATTTATGTGCTGGGGACGTTCTTTCGTTCGTCGTTATCGGGCCACACACATAACCATGCGCCACGCACCCGGATCACGCTGCTGATCAATGGATTGTTGTGGGTGTACTGGAAGCTGAGCCGGATTTTCGGGGGCACGCGAGTTGAGGCTCCGCAAGTGTTTAAAGATGGATATGGAACGAGTTCGACGTTTCTGGTGGGCGTGATTCATGGTCTGGGAGCGGAGACGCCGACGCAGATTCTCTTGTTTCTGCTGGCCGCGAATCTGGGAGGTACGGCCGTGGGCCTGCTCGGGCTGCTGATGTTTATTGTGGGATTGGTAGTTATGAACACATTGATGTGCGCGTCGGCGGCGGGGCTATTTTCCTCGGCGCTAGCCAAGCCGCAAGCCATGCGCGCCCTGACGCTGGCGACATCCGCGTACAGCATTGTGGTTGGGATGATTTTTCTGCTGGGATCGGCGGATAAGCTGCCGTCACTGACGGGGTAAGGCTGGGGATGTTCGAACTGAAATTAAGAAGCGCCCCTGGATTCGCTCGTTGCGAATCTCAGGGACGCCCGAACAGCCCTCCCCCGAAGTCTGCTCAAGAACAGAGTACAAATAGTTGGGACTGGTGGGAATGCCACGATCGTGCCATCTGTAATTCCAAGCAGTTAGCGGGAGATTGCCTCTTAGAAAGCCGCCGTTTTATAGCACCTTAGTGGCGGAGCGATCTTGCTACCTGTCGCAAAACGGTGTTGCAAGTGTGCATCTGTTTGCACTTTAGTCAGCACCCTAACTACTATCGAAGTCAGTAAATGTCTTAAGAATCAGCGGGAAAAAAGGGATGTCACTTTGGTAACCAAGATGCTATAGTACTGGTCCCGGACCTTTCTGTGGGCTTGTGTCCGGAACCCCGCAAAAAAACAATTGCGGTCAGCCGATCTCCCAGGAGGAAGTATATGAAGCGGATGTTATTGACAGCTCTGATTGCTCTGGCATTGCCGATGATGGCGTTTGCGGGCAGTTCGTATGATTTCACGAACAGCGGCGGCACATTGACTGGCACCAGCGCTGGGTTGACCCTCACGGGTTCTGAGCTTATTGCTTTGAACGGCCCGGGCCTCGGTCTGGTCGTAGGCAACTTGGGCACCGTAACGTTCTCGACGGGGGCACTGACCGGCGGCAACCTCCAGATGGGCGCCACGTTCGGCAGCGGCGGCAGCTTCAACATCACGGGTAACGGCACCAACGGCGTGCCGAATGGCGTGATTTTTAATGGCTCCTTCAGCGGTCCGGTGACTTGGACGCTGGTGACCCTGGCCAATGGCACCCACAATTACACCCTGACGGGAACGATTGAGGGTACCTGGTACAACGGAAGCAATGTGCAGGGCGCGACCGTGCAGTTGACGATCAACACCGGCAAGGGCTTCTTCAACGGATCGACGACGATCTCCAGCGGCGACACGAACATTTCTCTGACGGTGCCGGAGCCGGGCACGCTTGGACTGCTCGGAACAGGCCTGATCGGTCTGGCGGGCATGCTTCGCAAGAAGGTCTAGTTTCCTCGTTGTTGAAAAGGGCTCCGCTAAACGGCGGGGCCTTTTTCTTTGGTTCTTCATCCCCTATCTTGAAGGCCTGACTGCCCGCGCCCAGCAAGGGATCTCGCGCGATTGCCTGCGCACAATTCTTATTCATCTGCATTACCGCCGTAATCAGCCCTGGGGGATTACCGTTGACCCAACTCGCACCCCCTTTTTACAGTGCCAACAGGGGGTAGTATGAAGGACATCCATGAGGTCCTGCGTCAAAAGCAGGCAAAATACGCGCAACTGGGCAAGCAGATCGAGATGCTGCAGCAAGCGGCCGAGAAGCTGCGGGAAGTAGCGCCCTTGCTGGCGGAAAACGACGAAGAGGACAACACGGTTCTAGCGGAAGTGGAAGATTCGGCGCAGCCGGAAGCGGCGGCGGCCAAGGCTGGAGCTGGCGGAGGAGTGTCGTCGCAGAAGCCGCGCTCGGCTCCTCGCTGGCCCTGATTCCAAACTGATATTACTTCATCGAAGAAGGCCAGATCCGACCGCTGGAAAGCCATTTCAGCGGATCGGTTCGGCTTGTCGAGTTTAACCATTTTATTTGACTGATTTATTGCCTATGACGCTGCAGTCGTTATTGGTCTCAACGGACAACTCATCTGCCGAAGTACTGGGCAGAGTGCTGCCTACGTTCGGGATCATGATGGGCCGTTCGAGCGATCCAGAGACCACGCTTACCCGTATTCAGCAGCAGAAGTTTGAGGCGCTGATCGTTGACTTTGACGATGCCGCGCTTGCCCGGGACATTTTGCAGTTGGTGGAAAAACTGGGCTCGGGCTGTTTGACGGTTGCGTTGGTGGCGGACCACTCCCAAGTGCGTGATGTGTTAAGCAGTGGGGCGCACTTCGTGCTCTACAAACCAGTTTCGGAAGATGCGGCCAAGGCCGGCTTGCGTGCGGTGGCGGCGTTGCTGAATCGTGAGCGCCGTCGCGCAGTGCGTATCCCGGTGCAGGGGCCGGTGGAAGTTTGGCAGCCTGATGGGCGCAAGGTCGATGGCATCCTTTTGGATCTCAGCGAGACCGGGATGGATGTACTCACATCGGAGCCACAGATTCCCGGTGCGCTGTTGCGTTTCCAGTTCACTTTGCCGGATGGAACGCTGAATATTGATGCTCACGGGCAGGTGGCGTGGGCGAATCCGAACGGGCAGACCGGAGTACATTTTCTGGATCTCGCTGGATCGGTGGCAGCACAACTCAAGACATGGTTGAATGCCGCAGCGCTGACGGCAGAGCCAGGGACCAATGAGTCGGTGCCGCATTGCAAGCTGACCGATTTAAGCCTCGGCGGATGCTATGTGGAAACGGCTGCTCCGTTTCCGGAGCGGGCGCTGGTGGATTTATGCCTGCGGTCGGGCGAACACGAGGTTCATACCGAGGGTATGGTTCGCGTTGCGCATCCGGCGCAGGGTATGGGCGTGGAGTTCCCTTCCCGCACGGCTGAGCAGCGGGCACAAGTGGAAAATCTGATTAATTTTCTGCGCAGCAGTCCAGATGCGATGCCCGAGTTGTCGGTGTCTCCGAGAGCCCTGGTTGCCGACTTGATGCAGTTTGAATCGCGGCAACCGGAACATGGCGAAGAGAACGGAAACGGAGCGGCCGAGAATGCTGCGGGCTTTGAAGATCCGTTGCTTGAACTATTACGCCGTGGCGCTTCGCTGCAACAGGAAGAGTTTCTGTCTGAGCTTCAGCATCAACGCTGCCCTGACGACGTTGCGTCAGTATAAGTTTTCCGCTCCAATTTTTCACGAATAGTCCTCAGCAGCTAAGCCACCCCGAAAAGAAAAGCCTCTATCGCAGCGCTGAAAGCGCTTCCCCACCCAATCTGAAAACAAAAAGCCTCCCGGGCAGTTCGTGGGCAGAATTTATTGGAGGGGTGCGGGGCAGGCAGCTTATTGCGAGCGCAAAACGATGAGGGAGTTGGGAGGCTTTGGGTGAACTTTTTAAAGAATTGAAGAACCCGATCCCCGTCTCTGGAGGGGGTTCCTCAATTCTTCTCGGTTTGTTCCACCCCATTGCGAGTAAAGTAGTCCAACTGCATTGCGAGAGCGTTGCAGGCATATTAAAACTGGGTTAAATGCGCAGGGCTCAAGGCGGCGCATTTGAAGGTAGACTAAAACTTGTTTCGAACTGGAACCAGCTTCTAACTTCCCCGAGTTCTGTGTGCGAGGATAACGACTGGAAACAATAGCCACCGCTCAGTCGTCTCATAGTTTCCATCGACCGAGGCACCCAAGCCTGCGGTGGATGCCGCTGCTTGCGATCGGCACTGCGGCCTTGGCGGCGGAAATTCCCTTCTTCTTTTTCGGTGGCCCTTCGGGGTTTTTCGGTACACCGTCCGGACATGACGTGGAGTTCCATCTTTATTCGTGGCTGGAGGTACTGGCGCAGTGGAAGCAAGGAATTTTTCTTCCGCGGTGGGCATCCATGGCGCACTTCACCTACGGAGAACCGAGATTTCTGTTTTATCCGCCGGCGTCGTGGATGCTGGGAGCTTTGCTGAGCGCCGTCTTTCCCTGGAAATTCGCGAGTTGCGTTTACATCTGGCTGGTGCTGACGCTGGCGGGTATATCGATGTTTCTACTGGCGCGGCGGTGGTTCGATCGCGCCGACGCGATTTTTGTGGGCGCGTTTTACGCGGTGAATCCGTATCACCTGGTGATTGTTTACTGGCGGAGCGCGTTTGCGGAGTTGCTGGCAAGTTGCCTCGTGCCACTGTTGTTGCTGTGTGTTTTGAACTGCGCCAAAGAAGGACGCCGCGCGGTGGTTCCGTTAACGCTCGTGCTGGCTGCGGCGTGGCTGACGAACGCTCCGGCGGCGCTGATGATTCATTACTCACTGGCATTGCTGATCCTGCTCTTTGCCTGGCAGACGCGGTCGACGCGCGCACTGAAGGTGGGCGCTTGCGCGGTTGTCATGGGCATGTGCCTCGCAGCGTTCTATCTATTGCCGGCGATCTACGAGCAGCGCTGGATTACGATCCATGAGGTGGTCTCGCAGGGTTCCCGGCCAATCGATAACTTTTTATTCGTTCACACAACCGACCCCGATCACGACCGGTTCAACCGGATTATTTCGTGGCTCGCGGTATTTGAGATCGCCGCGACAATGGCCGCCCTGTGGGCGGCGCGGGCGTGGCGGAGAACGAAACGCACTTTATGGAATACGCTGGCCGGCTGGGCGATCCTGTGCAGCGTGGCCATGTTCTCGTTCACGGCGGTGATCTGGCGATTTGCGCCGAAGCTTGAGTACATGCAGTTTCCCTGGCGCTGGCTGCTGTGCCTGAGCATGATTTTTGTGGTCTTCGTAACGGCGGGTTTCAAGAATTGGTGGCTTCGCGGCGCGGTGGCCGTGGTGGGTATTTTGGTGATTGCAGGAGGCTGGCACCGCTTCCAGGCGCCGTGGTGGGACAACGCCGCCGATCTGCGTGAGATGCGGGATAACATCACGGATCACATTGGCTACGAGGGAACGGATGAGTACACGCCGGTGGGCGCGGATCCGTCGGCGATCAACAAGGATGCTCCGAATGTTGCGGTGATTGGAACGGCGAAGGCCGCGGACAATATTGGCACGATCCAAATTTCTGAGTGGAAGGCCGAGTCGAAATCGTTTTCGGCGGAGATGTCCTCGGCTGATGAGTTGAATTTGCGCCTGTTTCGCTATCCGGCATGGGTGGTGACGGTGAATGGCCGCGTAATCGAACCGAAAGCGGGCGCGGCTGGCCAGATGCTCGTACCGGTCGGCGCCGGAATGAATCGTGTGCAGGTCAGCTTTACACGAACATGGGATCGGAAAGTGGGTGGCTGGATTTCAGTGTTGGCCCTTTGGTTTGTTTTTCTCTGGGCAGTGCTGGCAAGGAGGCGAGAACCCTCGGTAAGAGAAGCTGAGTGACTTCTGCATCCATGCGACGAATTCTGATTGCGACTTCGAATGCGGGCAAGCTTCGAGACTTCGCCGGAGCCGCAGCTGTGCATAGGATCGATATTGCCGGCATCCCGAATTTCTCTTCCCTGCCGCTGGTGGTCGAGGATCGGCTGACGTTCGAAGAAAATGCACGCAAGAAAGCGGAGGAGTATAGCGCGTATGTTCCGGGGGAGATTGTGCTGGCGGATGATTCCGGCCTTGAAGTCGATGCACTGAATGGAGCGCCGGGCGTGCATTCGGCGCGGTATGCCGCGGAGCATCCGCATCTGGCGGACGCGAATACCGACGATGAGGCGAACAATGCTCGCGTGCTGCGCGAGCTGAGAAATGTTCCGGCAGAAAAACGTACAGGACGATTTGTGTGCGTACTAGCTGCGGCGCGCGACGGGAAAGCTTTAGCCACATTTCGTGGGACGGCGGAAGGCGTGATTCTCGATGCGGCACGTGGGACGAATGGGTTTGGATACGATCCGCTGTTTTATTTTCCTCAGATTCAGAAGACCTTTGCGGAGCTGACCGCGGAGGAGAAATCGAAGTACAGCCATCGGGG
>Ga0209169_10002468_pt1 | contig 11127 bp, 13 predicted proteins | sample HubBroMetageWRM4_FD_188346 | JGI IMG/M metagenome (GOLD analysis project Ga0209169, IMG submission 188346) | Warmed soil microbial communities from the Hubbard Brook experimental Forest, New Hampshire - Hubbard Brook CCASE Soil Metagenome WRM 4... | ecosystem: Environmental > Terrestrial > Soil...
CCAGGCCAAAGCCAGATAAATCCGCAGGAGCACCACTGTGCTGTTGCGACGAAGCAGCAGTGCGTCATTCACCACTCGTTGTGCAGCTCCGGCAACGCGAGGATCGCCGCTGGCGACTGCGAGCTGGCCCACGCGCACCAACGCGGCCGCATTGCTCGCCACAACATGGACGTACGCCGCCATCGCGTGCAAGCGCTCGCGACGGACGACGCGAAACTGCGCGGGCGGCAAGCGCCACCGCAAGTAATCGTCTTCAGCGGGGTCGATCAGATTACGGAAAGCCTCTATGTCGATAGGGCGGATCGTCGCAGCCAGACTTGCGTTTCCCTTGGCTTGCAAGCTTCGCGTGATGGCCAGGCGCAAGATTGTGCCCAGGGCAACTACAGCAGCGACGACGAGGATGATGGCCAGAGTCATCGTTGGAGTAAACGCTCCAGTTCGTAGTTCCAGACCTCGAGGTTGTGCTCCTGCGCGGGAACCGCAGACGCAGAGGCGCTCCTCTGGGGGACCAGGAAGTAGTAGAACCAAATCAGAACGCAAACGTGATACGTTGCCATGTTCAGAAAATCAAGAAGCTCGCGTTTGTCGAGCAGCGCCCCGCTAGCCATGACAGCCCAAGTAGCCATGTGCTCGCACCAGACGATACCGAAGCCGAGGGCAATCCCGAACGTCTGGTTGTCCCATGCCAATCTGAAATGCGAGGCAAACAGGAACAAAAATAGAATCAACCCGCACTGAACTACGTACAAGGTCTGTTGCAGAATATGGGCGCGGGAAACCAGGCTAAACCGAGGGTCGTCGATTGGAGCATAAGCCGCAGCGAGGATGGCAAGCAGCACAAGAACTGCGCCCGTGCCGCGGAGCAACCGATTGCCCAGCTTGGCTAGGGCGGGCCAGCGCCGTAGAAGGTGAGAGAACAATTCTCCAATCACCGCAAACTTGACGAGTCCTTCGATGAGCCTACCCACACAGTAGGCTTTCCAGAAAGCTTCGGGGCTTACCCGGGGAAGAACGTCCATCGCAAAAAGGGCAAACTCCTCAGTCGCTTCGAAGATTAGGTAGCTAAGAAACACCGGGAAAGATCTGTAAATCCCGCGACGCCATAAAAGGACAGCAAGGCCCACCTGGAGCCCACTAGGCGCGAGCCAGAGGTAGTTCCACAGCAACGAGTGCGCCTGCAGCATAGTCGTAGTCAGGGACTATACTGCGACTTGCCGCAGGCGACAATAGTGGTTGTTAACAGCGTTCGTTTTTCGTAACGGTAGTCAAAATCACGGTTTGCAGACGCCATTCCCGCCGCAACTGGTGCCGCCGGGGCCTCCGTCGGCTCGGACAACGGTTGGAACTACTAGCGTATTCACGAAGAGTAGAGCTGCTGCAACCACAAGTAGGATGCGTTTCACGGTTGTTTTCTCCTTGTTTTGGAAAATCGAACCGTGATACTTTCATGGCCTCAGCCCGGTGGAATAGATGACTTAGGGGCTTTGACTGTTCGGAATTCGTAACAGGATTCGCAACAAGATGACTCTGAAATCCGCTCTGCAGGATCTTCGCGAAACTACGCTGGCAGCCGTTTCCGGGTTGCTGGCGAAGCTAGCCTATCTAGGTTCTCTGCGCCGCCGCGAGGGTGGGTACCTACACTGGGGAATGTCGCTGGTGCATGGGGAGGAGTCGTCTGAGCGCGCGCTGAAGGCGGCTCATACCGAGGTATTGTCCACCATCCTTCGTACCCCGATAGCGGATCTGGTGGAAGACTTGCGCGAATCAAGCCAGGACAATCAGCAAACGGCAGGGGCCTACGTCGATGGCATGCGCGAGCAATTGAGCGCGCTGCTTCCCTCACCGCAAGATGCGCCTACCGCCCGTCACCTTAATTCAGTACTGATTGCGCTTTCGAGCCTGGAGAAGAACCGAAAGGCTGCCACTCCGTCAGCTTCATAGCGATCCCCACCACCTGGCCGATAATCTCGGCTTCCTGAGGATGACGCAGAACCCGGACCGGGACCGGTGATAAGGGATGCGGCTGCAGGATAATGTCATCGCGGCGCATGCTGCACCAGCAACAAGTGTGCCCATCACGGGTTTCCACAAAGTAGATGGGGCGTTCATACTCGGAGCGCCATGCACCTTCCACCACCTTATTCCTCGTCTCATCCACTTGAATGAAGCTGCCGGGCGTAAGAATCGGATACATGGTGAAATCCTGGTGGCCGATGTACCCGTAAGTAAAATCGCTGTGCGCAAATTGAGCCAGGTAGGCTAGTGGCACGAGACCCCACTGCTCCACCATGCGGCCCAGGTTGGCGGTGCGTTGCTGGTCAAAGCCGGGGTCCATGCGGACGGGCATTTGCACTGAGGACAGTCCGGAAAGCGCTTCGGAGACGTGTGACCGTGGCGGGGCGATCATGCCGAGATCGCTTGCCATGTTGTTCATGTCAACCCCGTACCAAGACAGCAATTCCCGCAGGTCGCGCCGATAGATCACCGCCAGGGTATAAAGGCGGAAGATGCTGGGCAAAACGTTCTTGGTCTCGATGTCCGACAAACGGCTCGGAGGAATGGAGAATTCCTCGTTACGATACTTTTCCGCCATGCGTGCACTGGAAGTCTCGACATCGCGCATGGTCAACCCGAGTTTCTCTCGCAGAGTGCGAAGGCTTTTACCGGCCGGGAGCATGACGCGCCTCCAAGTGCCCGACATCATAGCAGGACGTGCAGTTCTGTGTCATGGAATAGTGCGAGAATTTTGAGGAGGCGGCGCCTGTTACGTTTTCAGAACAGGCTGTATCCCCTTCCAGTCAAGGGAAGCGACGCTATCGTAAACGGAAGCTCGCGTGTCATCTGCGGGTCTCGTCGGTTGGAATTCACGGTGTTTGTTCGGATTTCGTAACAAGCCGAAAGCGAAACTGGCAAATCGTGGCTTGCCAGGTCATGGATCGTGGCTATGTCGCCAATCGAAAGTTTCGGTTGGAACGCCGGAGGAATTTCTTACCCTGAGGCTAGCTCACTCGCTCTAAGCCGGATTCTTCTTTCTTAACCGTCTTAAAGGCCCAAGCCATGCGTGGCGTATTGTGTGCGATCCCGACCTGCCCCTGCGCGTTCAGCACAATGATGCCGCCATGGCCATTCAATCGCTGCTTCAGATAATTCATCGCTTCCTGCGCTGCCCACTCCGGCAAGTTCCCCGCCGCGACGCGATCGGCCGTCCACTTGGCCAACACCAGCTTCATAATCGGCTCGCCCCAACCGGTCGTGGAAACCGCTGCGCTCAGATTATCCGCATAACAGCCGCATCCGATCAGCGACGAATCCCCCAGTCGTCCCGGGGCCTTGTTCAACGTACCGCCAGTGGAAGTGGCCGCCGCAATGTTGCCTGCGCGGTCGAGCGCCACCGCGCCCACGGTATCGTGCGAAATCTCGGGCGCAAACAAGTCGTTTCCGTCCTTCGCGGATGCGTCCCCGGATTGTTTCTCCTGGTACTCGCGAAGTCGCTCCACCTCGCGTGCAATCACCAACTCTTCGTTCGCGCACAGCTCAATTCCATGCTCGGCCGCAAATCGTTCCGCTCCTTCGCCCACAAAATACACATGCGGACTATCACTCAAAATCTTTCGCGCCGCACGCACCGGATTCTGCACCCGCTCCACGCACCCTACACCGCCGGCTCGCAACGTCGCGCCGTCCATGATCAGCGCGTCCAGTTGCACCTTGCCGTCGCGATTCAGAAAGCTCCCCCGCCCTGCGTCGAACGTCTCGTCATCTTCCATGACCACAACGGCTTCCTCGACCGCATCCAGCGCAGCCCCCCCGCGTTCCAGCACCCGCCAACCAGTCGCCAGCGCATTCCGCACGCCACGCAGGTGCGGCCCCACCATGTCGTCAGGCATAGCCCATGCGCCACCGTGCACTACAAGTACGGGATCAGTTGGCAAAAAAGCCCTCAGTAAATGACTCGATAGGATAGCAGGAGTGGCGGGGGCAATCTCAAAAGCGAGGGCCAGCCGGTTCTTGCTACCGATTCCTTGGCTGAATCGTCTACACGTTCGAGTCTCAGGAGAAGCGGCCAGCAGCGGCTGAGGTTACAGCGCAGATGATGACTCGACGAGAGGTAGTTCGACTGCTGAGTTCGGCCTCAGCCGGAGCGTGGCTCGCGGCAGGGCAGATCGGTTTCGGCTTCTCGATTGCACCAAATGCCTTCGCGGCGAAGGACGATACCACTCCTCGATTGGCGCCTGGAACTCCTAATTCGCCCAAAAGGATCGCTCTGATTGATGCTTTTAGAAAAAAATCCGAGGGTCTCCAAGACAAGTTCGAGGCGCGCACGCACAAGAGTGACTGGGTGATGCCGTACCGCTTATTCCGGCCGGAAGCAGCTCATGGCAAAGCGCCTTTGGTGGTTTATCTGCATGGTGCCGGCGGGTTGGGCGACGACAACCTCAAACAGCTGGCTTTCGGCAATATTTTTGGTACGCGCGTCTGGGTTCTGCCAGAGAACCAAAAGCGATTCCCCTGCTACGTTTTGGCGCCGCAGACCGATCGGGGATGGATCAAGTACGATTTTTCGCAAGACCCAGCGAAAGAGCTTCCCGGCTTCGGGGACGGGGCACGATTGGCGCTGGAGATAGTCGACGGGTTGCGGCGCGAGTTCGCTGTCGATGACCGTCGCATTTACATCGCGGGGAACTCGATGGGAGGCGCGGGAGTGTGGAATATCATCGCGAATCGCCCACGTTTTTTCGGCGCTGCAGTGATCTGTTGTGGAGGCGTCTCTCCCGACGATGGCACTGGGTCGATAGAAACACCGCTATGGGACTTCCACGGGGATGCCGACGAGGTCGTTCCTGTGTCCTCATCGCGTGATCGCATCGCGGCAAGACGGAAGGCGGGCGGACGTCCGCTCTACACCGAATACGCGGGGGTAGATCACGATGGCGCAACCAAATTGGCTTTCACCGAACCGGAGCTGGTGAAGTGGGTGTTTGCCCAACGGCGTCCCAGGTAGATTCATTGATTGGGATCTGCCGAAGGTGTTTGATTTCGAGGTTCTTGAACAATAGGGTCGTCCCGAGACCGCTAAGGATGAAGAAGACCATGTTGAATCACTGGTTGAATCACACCGTCGTAACAGTATTAGCATCCAGTTGCCTGTTTGCAGAGACACCGGTGCGCGTGCAAATCTTTCCTCTTCGCAACACGACCGGCTTGATCGCGCCGAAGCTCAAGACGGAGGCCGTGGAATATCTGGGACGCAGATCCGTGCGGCTCACCTTGGAAGGGGAGGACCACGACGGCCTCGCCCTGTTGCCGGGGAGCGACTTCCAGGATGGAGTGATCGAGGCGGACATTGCGCTTAAGGCCACAACGCCCCCAGGCGTCAGATTTCCGGGATTTGTCGGGATTGCATTTCGCGCCAGGCCCGACGCCTCACATTACGAATTGTTTTATCTGCGGCCGGGGAACTCAGAAGCTGCCGATCAGGCGATGCGCAATCATTCGGTCCAGTACGTCTCCGAGCCGGAGTTCGGATGGTATCGCCTGCGCCGGGAATGGCCATCCGTTTATGAGTCTCATGCGGAACTGGCGATGGAGACTTGGACAAAAGTACGGATCGAGGTGGCCGGCCGCGCTGCGAAACTCTATCTGAACGGTTCCGCCAAGCCGAGTCTAGTGGTGGATGGTTTAAAGGGCGAGGATTTGCACGGGGCTGTCGGGCTGTGGAGCTTCACCGACGAGGAGGCATATTTCTCCAACGTGCGGATTACTCCGTCGGTGCCGGAGACCCTGAAGAACGGATCCGAAGTAGCGGGTTCATGGGAGATGCGGTATTCGAGCGACGCCGGCCGAATGGACGCATTAATGGAATTGCACCGCGACGGAAACAAATTGACAGGGACATGGTCCGGCCCACTGGGAGAGGGTCGCGCGATGACGGGCACCTGGCGGAACGGCTACGTGGAACTCTCGTTCGCGGGGGACTGGCCGAAGGAAAGCCCGCAAGGAGCTCCGGGTCCGGTCAATGCGTTTCTGAGCGGTTGGATTGACGGCGACGCCGGCAAGGGTCGGATGCGCGTCGAAGGCCGTTCTGATGGAGGGTGGGTAGCCAAGCGGAAAGAGTAAGCTTATCTGCGATCAGTTTGACCGCGTCCGAACTAGCTATGCCGCTTGCCCTGCCTTGGCCGCGCCCGGCGGGGCCTCCTGGGTGCGGGTCCAGGTGTAGCGCATGCGGTGAATCACGGTCAGCGTCGACAGGACCGCGATTACCCACAGCACGGGGGCCATGCGGTTGAAGAGTGCGCCGATGATCACCAGCACCAGCCGCTCCGGACGTTCCATGAATCCGACGCGGCAGGATCCAATCAGCGACTCGGCGCGGGCACGCGTGTAGCTCACCATGATGGCGCTGACCATAACGAACGCTGTGAGTACAACATAGAAGAAGCGGTCGCCGCGTGCATAGAAGATCAGGAGGCCAAGGAACTGTGATGCGTCACTATAGCGGTCGACTACGGAATCGAAGAACGCCCCGAATCGCGTGACCCGATTGTTGGCACGCGCGACCGCGCCATCAACGAGATCAAAAAAGCCTGAGCCGATGATCACCAGACCCGCGTAGAAGAACAAACGGCGCTGGGTCAGAGCTGTGGCAGAACCGAACAGAATCGCAGCCCAGGTATTCACCACCAGCCCCATGAAGGTCAGCACGTTGGGGTTGATGCGCGACAGCGCGAGCCAGCGGACGATGGTGTCGAGCAACACGCCGCAGGCTCGTCCGAAGGCGCTAGTCCAGGAGGCGGACATCAATCGCCCGCCTTTTCGGACTCGGCCTCGTCGTGGATGGTGATCAGGCTGAGAATTTCCAGTTCGCGCTTGCCGTTAGGCGTGATGACTGTGGCCTCGTCTCCAACCTTCTTATTGAGCAAAGCGCGTCCTATGGGCGACGTGGTCGAAATTTTTCCCGCGCCTACATCTGACTCTTCACTCGTCACCAGCTTGTATTCGATCTCTTCATTCTTTGAGCTGTCGTAGACCTTGACAGTGGACCCGAGCCCCACTTTGTCCTTGGGGATGTTGTTCATGTTGGTCAGCGATAAGTCGGCGAGACGCTTGCCGAGCTGGCGGAAGCGCGCCTTGACGAACTCCTGGCGCTGCTTGGCCATGTGATACTCGGCGTTCTCGCTGAGGTCGCCGAGAGCCGCGGCCCGCTTGATCTCCTTGGGCAGCTCGTGGACCAGTTCGTGCTCGAGCGCATCGACTTCTTCCTGCAGTTTCTTTCGGAGCTGATCAGTCATGCGTGGGGTACCGCTCTCAAGATTATAAACCTGTTGGGAATCTGCCGGGTCTCAGCGGAGTTTCCCGGCAGAGAGTCTGGCGCTCCCTGCAGGAATGTCCAGGCTGGCGGAATTTGAGTGGATCGACTCGGGCTTTGTGTCCATTCTGAGGGCATGAAGCCGATCGAGAAAGTTCTGCTCACGGTGGTGTTGGCGGCGGCTCAGCTTTGGGCGCAGGAACCGCTGCACGAGGCTTACGTCTTTGAAAAACAGGGGCAGTTTGACAAAGCCGTCGCGATAGCCAAGGACCTTGCCGACTCCGGCCGCGTGAGCGGCGCCGAACTTGGGAGAGCCTGGAACGTGCTTGGCGTGGTCTATACGCAGCAGGGAAAATTGTTGGAGGCACAGAATGCTTTCGAGCGTTCGCTTCAGATTTTTGGCCAGGAACCGCGATTCGTTGCTGATTATGCTGCGGCCCTGCAGAACTACGGGGAGCTTTATAACGACAGCGGGCAAAGGGCGGTGGCGGAGAAGATGTGGAGGAAGGCACTCGAACTACTCCAGCCATCAGGCGATCACGCGGGCATTGCCCGATCTCTTACCTACCTTGCGGGGTTGGCACTTGCGCAAAACCGGGTCGCCGACGCCAAGAAAGAGTTGCAGAGCGTAGCCGAGGAAATGAAATTGACTCACGACCTGATCGATGACGATTTGGCCTTCATCTATGAGACACAGGCATGGCTGCAGCGGGCCGAGGGGCACTCTTCCGCGGCGGTCGCAGGTTATCAACGCTCACTGGAACTTTGCAAACGTATCTACGGCGAAGGACATTGGAAGACCGGGTGGGACTATATGCTCCGCGGCAAGGCCTATGCCCAGTCTGGCGACATCGAGAAGGCGCTCGGCGACATGCGGGACGGGCTTGGCATCATGGAGCAGGCATTGGGCCGCAAGAATCCCAGATATTTTACGGCGCAGATGGCTTATGCCGCGGTTCTGGATCAAGCTGGATTGAGGGAACAGGCGGCGCAATGGCGGGCGGCGGCAGCGCAGGCTGAGAAAGATTTTTATCGAAGCCAATGTGTCGGCTGTACGATTAACGTGGCGGCTTTTCGCTAGGAGGGATCCTGTGTCTGGTGAAGTTCAGAGACCCTTTGAGGCCACGCCGGCGGCTAAACCGGCCGGTCCCGGCCTTTTCCCGCAAGCTGGAGTCATCCCGATCGCTATCGCCGGTGTGCTGGCGTTGGCTACAACGGTTGAATGCTCGTTCTCGCTGGCGTCCTGGTTTCGGGCGCTAATTTATGGGGCGGTTTTATGGCTGTGGTGGGCGGGCGTGGCTGAGGTTTTATGGCGAGCCGGTAAACGCTGGCCGGCGGTTCTGAAGGTGTCTGCCATCAATGCGGGTGTGCAGTTAGTCGCCGCGGCTCTTGTGGCTGTGCTGCATCTGGCGACTTTGCAGGTTACGGCGCACTGGATCGCGCACGTGGGATCTGATGCGCAGAGAGAAGTGTATGGCCAACTGTCCTTCTTTAACCTGGGCCGCATCGGTGTTGAGTTTCTGACTTATGGGCTAGTGTGGTTCGCCTGCGCAGCGCTACACACGCAACTCGCCGCGCAACGGGACGCGATGCGGTCACTGCAGCTGGAGCGCCAGCTTTCGAGCGCGCATTTGCGCGCCTTGCAGATGCAACTGGAGCCGCACTTCCTGTTCAATGCTCTGAATGCTGTAGCGGCGTTGATGGATCTCGACCGCAAGCAGGAGGCCCTCGACACCCTGGAGCACCTGAATACCATCCTCAAGACCGGGTTGAAGAGAAACACTCCCAGCAAGATTCCGCTGGCTCAGGAACTGGAGATTGTGGAGAGCTATCTCGCCATTGAACGGGTGCGTTTCGCCGACCGGCTTCGGGTCGATATGAATCTCGATCCCAATGCGCTGGATGGACTGGTTCCTTGCTTTCTGCTGCAACCAATCATAGAGAATGCCATTCGGCACGGCATCGCGCAGTGCGAAAACGATGGTTGCATCCAGACTTCAGCCAAGCGAGTTGGAACTCACATGCAATTGGAAGTGCGCGACAACGGGCTGGGATTGAACGGAAGGTCACAACCAGGCTTTGGGATAGGCCTGAGCAACACCAGGGAAAGGCTCGTTCATTTCTATCAAGATGACTTTGAGTTTCGCGCCAGCCAGCCTACGTCCGGTGGCTTCGAGGTTCTGATCACCATCCCTTACGAGCGGAAATCCCCGTGAAGTTGAGAACGTTAATTGCCGACGACGAGCCTTTAGCCAGAGAGCGGCTGAAGCAGTTGCTCGCGCCGTACCCAGAAATAGAAATCGCCGGAGAGTGTAGGAACGGCAATGAGGTAGTTGCCACGCTGAAGGAAACTAAGATTGATTTGCTTTTTCTCGATATTCAGATGCCCGGCAGCAGCGGTTTCGATGTGATCGACGGCGTCGGCTTGCGCAACATGCCCCTGACCGTGTTCGTAACCGCTCACAGCGAATTTGCAGTGGACGCCTTTGCCGCGCATGCCTTGCACTATCTTGTAAAGCCAGTGGAGAGGCGGCACCTCGAAGAGGCCGTGTCGCGAGTAAAAGAAATTGTCCGGCTGCAGGAAACCTTTGCCGCACGCCAGGAAATCTATTCCGTCCTCGAAGCTCTGCAGGGGCCTACGGCGAGGCCGAGTTATCCAGAGCGGCTTCTCGCGAAGAATGGGAACAAGGATTTGGTTGTGTCCGTAAGCGAGATCGAGTGGATCGAAGCAGCTGACTACTACGTGTGCCTGCACGCGGGTGGCAAGAAACATTTGCTCCGGGAAAGCATAAAAGCGCTCAGTGCCAAGCTGGACCCTGGCAAGTTCGTGCGGCTGCATCGATCGGCGATTGTCAATATCGACCACGTACGCGAGATTCATCGCGATGGCCGAGCCGAGGGATGGGTCCTGTTATCAACGGGCGAGCGAGTCCGCATGAATCGAACGGGATGGCAGAAATTGATTGTTCTGAATAGCATCTGAGAGAAGAGCCTCTGAAACTGGGCCGACAGCCCATATCTCCTTCACTTTTCTTCCTTCTACCTACTATCCGGGCCTCGACTCCGGCTCGTTTCGGAAAGTAAGTCTCCAAATCGAAACGCCGCGGCCCCCTGCGGCTCGAGATGCGCGCCGTGCGCCCTTTGCTCGCTCTGCTGTTGTATCCCGAGCATGTCGGGTGTTTGCTCGATGCGTGCGAGCGGTGACTTTTGGCGAGTGAAGGAGTCGAAATTTCGCGCTCGGGATGCCCCCAAGTGACGCATCGACCGGAAAACAAAGGGTCTCAATAAATTGGCACGGTTCTTGCAGTCGCAGGAGTGGTCCGCGCTTCTTTTTTCTAGAGCGCGGCAGAAAGGTGCGACGCATGAAAAATGAATACGACTTAGCTTCTGCGATTACCTTCTTCCTGGCTGGTCTGGGAATCGGGTCGGTTTTGGCGCTTATCTTCAATCCTAGAGAAAGATTCAGACTGGAAGGTAGCAAGGCTGTCACGAGTCGCGGTGGAGGGTTGCAAGAAGGAGAGCGTCGTGAGCGACGCATAGCGTGAGTATTTTCGAGTCATATTTCGAGTCCCTGGAGGCCAGTATGAAAAGAGCATTGCGACGGGCGGGTCCGCTGCTGTGGCTATGTCTGATGGTTGCGCCTTGGCTTCTTTCCGCTTCGATGTATGGCGAAAATGCTGTGATGGGAGAGATCCAATTCGAAGGAAAATCCCATGTTGAAAAGACTTCCGGGGTGTGGGTCGACGGAGGATACGTCGGATACCTGGCCGAACTCAAGGGATCGAAGAAGGTTCTTCTTCTCCCCGGCGAGCACATAATTA
>Ga0209169_10002469_pt1 | contig 11127 bp, 9 predicted proteins | sample HubBroMetageWRM4_FD_188346 | JGI IMG/M metagenome (GOLD analysis project Ga0209169, IMG submission 188346) | Warmed soil microbial communities from the Hubbard Brook experimental Forest, New Hampshire - Hubbard Brook CCASE Soil Metagenome WRM 4... | ecosystem: Environmental > Terrestrial > Soil...
TCCCGCTGCCGGATTTCGTCCCAAAAAACCTCGCCAGTCAGGCGCGAACCCTTGGCATCGAGTGTGGTCGTACGGCAGTCGATGTAGTAGTCGCTCGTACCGCCGGAAGAAAGCTTGAACTCACCCAACCGGAAGGATTTATGAGCGAGCAAGCGCAGCAGGTCCTGACGCGAGGAACGCATGAAACTTTACAATACCACGGCGAATCGCCCTTCGTCCGGGCTCCGACTGAGCTGCGGTCTTCCGCTTCGGACAGTGAGGCGTGATAACCTGAATATTCTTCCTACAACGACTTCGAGGTATGAAATTGCAGAGTGCGCGAAAGCTTTTTTCCTTTCTTCTAGCTGGTTTCTTTCTTGCAAACGTAAGCGTCCTCAGCCTGGTTTCGACCGCGTTCGCCGAGGGCACGCGCACCTGGGAGCAATCGAAATTTGATGAACTGACCAAGGGCACGGCCACGGGCGTAGCTATTCGCAGCGAGGGCGGCTTGGAACTCGCCCCCACCTTCAAGAGCTTGTATGCCACGCCTTCCACCTATATCTGGTCGATTGCATCTGACGATGCTGGCAACGTGTATGTCGCGGCTGGCGCACCCGCCCGCGTGTACCGCATCACGTCCGACGGTAAGGCCACGGTCATTTTCGAGCCCAAGGAACTCCAGGTACAGGCGCTGCAGACCAGCCCCGGAGGCGCCATCTACGCGGCTACCGCTCCCGATGGCAAGGTATACAAGCTGGAACATAGGCCCGAAATCAAGTCGCAAGCGGACTCCCACCGCGGACCTGCCTCCGACAAAAAAGATAGAGACAAAGCTACCGATGACAGAGACGTGCCCACACCCGCCATCGATCCATCCTGGAGCTCATCTGCCTATTTCGAGCCCGGTACGAAATATATCTGGGATCTGGCGCTGGACAGGGGGGGCAATCTCTACGTAGCCACCGGCGACCACGGAGAGATCTACCGGGTCACGCCCAAAGGCGAGCACTCGGTCTTTTTCAAGAGCGATGAAACTCACATTCGCGTTCTCGCCTTCGATGCGCAGGAGAATCTGATCGCGGGTTCAGATGGCAGCGGACTGATCTATCGGATCTCTCCCGCGGGCGACGGATTCGTGCTGTACAGCGCACCCAAGAAAGAAATAACGGCGCTGGCGCTGGATCATTCGGGAAACATCTACGCGGCGGCAGTCGGCGAAAAGCGCAGCGGGGGAGGTCCAGGCGGCGGCGCTCTGGCCGCGGCCCTTATGAACCTGAACGCCAACCCAGCCACGGCGGCAACGAACCCACAAACTCCAGGCATCACTGTTACGCCCGCACCCAGCGTGCCGCAGACAGCCGGGCCGTTCCCATTCCCAGGCGGTGGGGCCGGTAGCGGCTCCGATGTGTATCGCATTGCGCCAGATGGTTCCCCCACAAGAGTCTGGTCGTCCCACGAAGACCTCGTGTATGCCTTGGCGTTTGATTCTCAAGGGCGCCTGCTGGCAGGCACGGGTAATCGGGGCCATGTTTTTGCCATCACCGGGCAGGACGATTTTTCCGATCTTCTGAAAGCCACGGCGTCGCAAGTCACTGGATTTGCCAAGGCTCCGGGGGGTGCCTTGTATGCCGCGACCAGTAATCTGGGAAAAGTTTTTGTGCTGGGACCGGGCCCCGAAGCCGAGGGCGCCTACGAGAGCGACGTATTCGACGCCAAGATTTTTTCACGCTGGGGGCGGGCGGAGTTTCGCGGCACGGGTAGCGTGAATCTCTATGCCCGCAGCGGCAATGTAGACAATCCCGACCGGAACTGGAGTCCCTGGAAAAAGATCGACCTGGCATCGAACTCTGAAACCGGCATTCCCGCGGCGCGGTACGCCCAGTGGAAAGCGGTGCTACACGCGGGAACCGCGGCTCCCGGAGTGGATAGCGTAGCGCTGAACTATCTGCCCAAGAACGCCGCTCCTGAAATCGATGACGTAACCGTGCAGGTTGGCGTGAAGTATCAGCCTATGCCAAAAATGTCCAGCAACACCACCTCAGATTCCGGCGGATCTTCTTTCGGGGGATCCTCCTTCGGCGGCTCGGCCCAGCATTTCGAAGCCCCGCCACCGAGTTCGCACGATCGCGACTCCATCGGAGTGAAGTGGAGCGCGCACGATGACAACGACGACCAACTCGTGTACTCCCTTTACTACAGGGGCGACGGCGAGACCCGCTGGCTGCTGCTCAAAGACAATCTCACCGACAAGGCATATTCGTTCGACGCCAGCCTGCTGCCGGATGGAGGCTACGCGGTGAAGGTGGTTGCTTCCGATGCGCCGTCGCACTCACCCGGCGACGGGCTGACGGTATCCAAAGAAAGCCGCCGGTTTGAAGTGGACACTACTCCGCCGCGGGTCGAAGCTCTCGCTGCCTCCCTCGAAGCCAGAGAGATTCATGTCACGTTCCGTGCCGTGGACGGTTTCTCTCCCATCAAGCGTGCGGAATATTCTGTCGATGCCAGCGAGTGGAAGTACGTAGAGCCGGTAGGCCAACTCTCCGATGCCAGGACCGAGAACTATGATTTCAAGGTCACGCCCGAAGCGGCGAAAGATGGCGGGGCTTCTTCCGAGCACGTGGTAGTGGTGCGCGTTTATGATCGTTACGACAACATGGGCGCCGCCAAGATATTGCTGCGCGGGAAATAGAAGGTTCTTGACCACGGAACCCCGTTAATGCATTCTTTCCGCCGCTTCCTCTGAAGCTTCTTCTGCCACACTCTTCATGCCACTCAGTTCCCCTGCGCGGCGCAACTCGGGAAATTTCCACGCCCAGAGCGCAATCACGACCAGCGTGCCCACTCCGCCGAGCAGCACGGCGGGAACCGTGCCAAACCATTGTGCCGTCAGTCCCGACTCAAACTGCCCGAGTTCATTCGAGGTCCCGATGAAAACCATATCCACGGCCATCACGCGCCCTCGCATCACATCGGGAGTGCGTAACTGCACCAGCGTGGCGCGAATGATGACGCTAACCATGTCGGCCGCACCCAGGCAAATCAACGAAATCAATGACAGCACCAGGCTGGTCGAGACGCCAAACAGAATGGTACAGATTCCAAATCCGGCCACCGACCACAGCAGCGTCGGCCCCGCACGCCCGCGCAGAGGACGATGCGCCAGGGCCACCGCCATTACGGCAGCGCCCACTCCCGGCGCCGTGCGCAGCAATCCCAGTCCCCACGGTCCGGTGTGAAGAATCTCGCGAGCATAGACTGGAAGCAGAGCGACCGCCCCGCCCAGCAGCACCGCAAACAGGTCGAGCGAAATCGCGCCCAGAATTAGCTTCTCGCGCCAAATGAAATTCAATCCCGCGAAAACAGTTTTCAGGGTCGTTGGTTCGCGCCGCCGAGCCTGTGGACGCGTTTTGATGCGGAACATCGAGAGCAGCGCACCCCCCGCAGTCAGCATGGCAGCCCCATAAACCGCGAACGGCCCACGGAAAGCCGCGTAAAGAATTCCGCCGAGAGAAGGTCCAAGGATCGTCGCAGCTTGAAAGGTCGTTGCGTTCCACGCCACGGCATTGGCGAAATGTTCGTCGGGAACAAGTTGCGGCAGGATCGCACGGCTTGCAGTTCCGTTGAACGAGCGCACCACTCCCAGCAGAATCAGCACGGCATAGATGGACCGGACCGAATGCCCGCCGCGCACTGCGATAATCAGTAGAAGGCACGAGCAGAGCGCGTATCCCGCATAGCAAGCGCCCAACACCTTGCGCCGTTCGAAGCGGTCGGACGCGTGCCCAGAAACCAGAAACAGCAGTATGCCCGGAAGAAACTGCGCCAAGCCGACCAGGCCCAGATCGAGCGCGCGCTTGGTGATGTCGTATACCTGCCATCCCACAGCGACGGCCTGCATTTCGACGGCAGCCACGATCAGGAAGCGCGCAATCTGAAACAGCACGAAGTCAGGATGCGTAAAAGCGACGCGTCCAGCTCTGGGATCATCCGGTGCGGACATGAACTTCTAATGTGCCACAGACTAAGGAGGATGTGCACGGTGCCACGCGATAACGATAGCGACAGTTGCGTGACTGGCTCGGGCTAGCCCTTGCCGGCGCCACTCTGCCGCGCCGCAGCGGAAAATAGTTCGACGCGGTTCCTTCCATTCTTCTTGGCGGCATACAGGCTGACATCCGCCTCGTGAAGCAGGTCGGCCACCGAGTGATCGCGCACTGCGGAGGTCACGGCCACGCCCATACTGACCGTGGCGGAAGCCGTGCCGAACGGAGTAACGATTGGTTCCTTCGCCACCAGGTTGCGCACCTCATCGGCGCGGCGGGCGCCGGCAGTCAAATCGCACCCAGGTAGGATGATCAAAAATTCTTCACCACCGTAGCGGCCCACGACGTCGTACGGACGTAAGTCCACCTTCAGCCGGCGCGCAACTTCCTTAAGAACCTCGTCGCCGGCGGCGTGGCCGAGGGAATCGTTGATGCGTTTGAAGTGATCGATATCGGCCATGATCAGCGTAGCTGGCTTCCCTTCGCGCCCGCTGCGCGAAAACTCTTTCTCCACGGCTGCCAGTATTTCCGCGCGGTTCAGCAGATTGGTCAGAAAATCGTGTGTGGCGGCGAAAGTTAAAGATTGCTGCAGCTCCAAAATTCTCTTCCCCGCCATGATTCTCGCGCGCAACTCGGAAGGATCCACGGGCTTGGAGAGATAATCATCCGCACCCGCTTCCATGGCGAGCAGAAGATCTTGTTTTCGATTCTTAGCCGTCAGCATCACGGTATAAATGTAAGGCGTTCGCGTCCCCATTTTTCTGATGCGGCGGCATACATCGATGCCATCGAGACCAGGCAACATCCAATCGAGCAGAGCCATGTTCGGGGGTTCTGCCCCTTCCAGCAGCTTCACCGCTTCGGTGCCGCTTCCGACGGCAAGATAGTCAAGTCCCCAGTCGGCGAGGTAGCCGCCCACTTTGTGTCTTTCAATGTAGGAATCTTCGACCAGCAAAATCTTCATAACATCACGTCCTGTGCGGATGTTGGCTGGTTCTACCCATCTTCACAAGATCACTAGCGAGGAACGAAAGACAGTGAACTTCTGCAGCAGCGCAGAATACTGACTGTCTTTCGAGAAACGCGACTACAGCCCGGTAGAATCGAGGCGTGGAGCAGACACTGCGGACCGTCGCCTGGATCGCCTGCGTTATTTATTCTACGATTCCCAGCTTCTGGCTGCTGATTCATCCCCGCGTGGAGTACTGGCGCTCGCGGCCGAGCTCCCCGTATCGAATCCTGTTGCCAGCGTGGATCGCCATGTGGCTGCTACTGGCGGCGGTGACCGAGCACTGGCGCGACCTGACGCTCTATCATCGCGCGTGGTGCTGGGTTCCGGCCGCGGTACTGTTTTGCACCGGGCTCGTGCTCTACAAACTCTCCGGCAGTGGCTTCAGTCCCGCGCAACTGGGCGGTCTGCCGGAGGTTCTGCCCGGTCATCACCAGCAGCGCCTGGTGACAACGGGCATTCGCGCCCGCGTGCGCCATCCGGTCTATCTGGCGCATCTCTGCGAAATGCTGGCCTGGAGCATCGGCACCGGCCTTGCCATCTGTTGGGTGCTAACAGCATTCGCGGTTACCACGGGTGCGGTAATGATAAAGATGGAAGACGAAGAACTGGAGAACCGTTTCGGTGAGGAATACCGTCGTTATCGGTTGGAGGTACCCGCGGTTCTGCCGAGGACAACGCTATAATCCGACTTGGCTGAAAGCTGACAGCAGACAGCCGATAGCTAGCCATGCGCTTCGAACTCTTCATCGCGACCCGCTACCTGCGAGCCAAGCGCCGCCAAGCCTTCATTGGCATCATCACTGGCATCTCGATTGCGGGAGTAGCCGCGGGCGTAGCCTCGCTGATTGTCGCTTTAGCCATCAACAACGGATTTCGCCAGGATTTGCAGGATCGCCTCATCGGATCAAGCTCCCACATTAGCCTGCTGCGCATAGCCGACGATGGCATCAACGATTGGCCGCCGCTGCTAGCACGCCTTTCTAAACAACCGCACGTGGTCGCCGCCGCTCCTGCAATTTTCGAGCAGGTCCTGATTTCCCGCGGACCCCGCGCCCGTGGCGCTGTCCTCAAAGGAATGATTCCAGCCTATGAACGTAAGGTCGGCGATTTGCTCAGCACCGTGAAAGAAGGTTCAGCAGCGGCCCTCGAAGAAACCGCTCCCGAGCCAGAAAAAGGTAATGTAGGAGCAGCCGCGTCGCCTGTCCCGGGAGCGTCAGCGGCCGGAGCATCATCAGCTAAAGACCTTCCAGATTCCCTCGCCACGATCCGCGAGCGCGTAGCCGCCATGCCTCCAATCATCCTCGGCAAAGAGATGGCTGACAATCTGGGTGCAACCGTCGGCTCGGTCGTCCTGGTCACGAGCCCACAGGGAGAATTGACCCCCTTCGGCATGGTGCCGAAATACAGCCGTTTTCGCGTGGCGGGAATTTTCAACTCCGGCTTCTACGATTACGACTCATCCTGGGCCTTCACACGCCTCTCCGACGCACAGCGCCTGTTCGGCCTGGGCGACCTGATCTCAGTGATTGAGTTCAAGGTCGACGACATCTACGCCGCCGACCAGGTTGCGCGCCAACTCGAAGAAGCAGCCGGCAGCGGTTTCATGACCACCAACTGGAAAGAACAGAACAAAGCGCTATTTCACGCCCTGAACATGGAGCGCCTGGTCACCTATATCACGGTCGGCCTGATCGTCTTCGTCGCCGCACTGAATATTTTGATTTCTCTGATCATGATGGTCATGGAAAAAACCAAAGACATTGCTGTGCTCATGTCGATGGGCACCCGCAAGTCGCAGGTGAGAAACATCTTCATCGCTCAAGGTGTTTTGATCGGCGTGATCGGCACGGCGATCGGCCTTCTGCTCGGCTATGCCATCTCCTACGCCGGCGGCCACTATCACCTGATTTCGCTCTCCCCTGAGGTCTACTCCATCGACTATGTCCCCTTCGCCCCGCGCTTGAAAGATGGCCTATGGGTAGTGCTGGTGGCCGTAGGAATTTCGTTTGTGGCAACGCTCTACCCATCATGGTCCGCCGGCAAAACCCTGCCCGCGGAAGCGCTGCGCTACGAATAAGTTTGCAGGGGATGTGTGGCGCGGGCGCCCTCGCCCGCGAAATGCGTACAGTGCCGAACTCCTACCGCGCCCCCAGGCCCTCGACCCACGGAACTTTCTTTCCGCCACCGACGTACAATTAAACAGTAAAGAAGGTAAGGAGGCCCAATCATGTTCGCGTTCCTCCTCTGGTGCATCCTGTTCGTACTCTGCTGGCCCCTGGCCGTGCTGGCGCTAATAGCCTACCCATTCATCTGGCTACTCCTGCTCCCGTTCCGAATCATAGGCGTAGCCGTCCACGGAGTTCTCGAGATAATTTATCTGGCGATAACGCTTCCGTTCCGCCTGCTAGCCGCCCCGTTTCGCATCTAAGAAATTGCCGTAGGACTGTGCGGATTTATGGAAACGTGTCGGGATCTATAGAAGCGCGCTGGGATTTGTAGAGGCGTGTTGGGTTTTCGTGGAGGCGTATACGTGTTCAGGGGGACCGCTCGGGCCAGTAGAATACCGTGGAAGAGCGGCGCTTCAGCGCCGCGCAAAGCTCGGAAAAAGACGGGCTTCAGCCCTGAGGGGCGCTAGCTCTCCATCACTTTCAGTCGCTCACTTACCATCAGCCTCGCCTCCGTAGCCCGCTGCACATCCTCGGCCGTCAATCCCGGAGCCACTTCCTCCAGCACCAACCCCCGCTCCGTCACCCGGATGTACGCCATCTCCGTAACAATCGTATCCACCACCTTCACCCCGGTAAGCGGCAGCGTGCACCTCGCCAGAATCTTCGGAGCACCTTCCCGAGTCGTATGTTCCATCGCCACCACTGTCCGCCGCGCCCCGGCCACCAGGTCCATCGCGCCGCCCATCCCCTTCACCATCTTCCCCGGGATCATCCAGTTCGCCAGGTTTCCCGCTTCATCCACTTCCATCGCTCCCAGCACGCTCAAATCGACGTGCCCACCGCGGATCATGGCAAATGAATCAGCGCTCGAAAAATAAGAGGTCCCGGCCATCTCGCTCACCGTCTCTTTGCCCGCGTTGATCAAGTCGGGGTCCTCCTGACCCTCGATAGGATAAGGCCCAATCCCCAGCATCCCATTCTCGGATTGAAGAACAACTTCCATCCCCGCCGGAACATAATTCGCAATCAACGTAGGCATCCCAATCCCCAGGTTCACATAAAATCCATCCCGCAACTCCAGCGCAATACGCTTTACGATGCGCTCACGCTTGTCGACGTCTTTTCCCGGCTTATTCATTCCTTTGTCATCCTGAGCGTTGCCGATGGTTTGCGAAGCGAGCCATCGGCGAAGTCGAAGGATCCCTTGCAGTTCAAAGACCCCGCGGTCGCCAGGGCACTCTCTCGGTACTCAGTACTGGGTACTAGGTACTCGGTACTGTCAACTCGCCTTCCTCACCGTCCGCTTCTCAATCCGCCGCTCATACAACTCGCCCTGAAAGATCCGCTTCACGTAAACCGAAGGCGTGTGCACGAGATCCCCGTCGAGATCTCCAGCCTCAACCAGATGTTCAACTTCTGCAATCGTAACCTTCGCCGCCGTAGCCATGATGGGATTAAAATTCCGCGCTGTCTTCCGGTAAACCAGATTCCCCATCCGATCCCCCTTCCAGGCTTTCACAAAAGCGAAGTCCGCTTTCAACCATCGCTCCATCACGTAGGCCCGGCCATCGAACTCGCGCGTTTCTTTTCCTTCAGCAACGACGGTCCCTACGCCAGTAGGAGTAAAAAACGCCGGAATCCCCGCTCCCCCGGCGCGGATGCGCTCCGAAAATGTTCCTTGCGGCACCAGATCGAGGTCCACCTTTCCTTCCAACACCATCGATTCCAGCAGTTTGTTTTCTCCCACGTAAGTGCCAATATGCCGCCGGATCTGCCCCGCCGCCAGCAGCAGCCCATTCCCCAGTCCGTCCACGCCAACGTTATTGCTGATCGTCGTCAGATTCTTTGATCCCTTCCGCACCAGCGCTCGAATCAGATTCTCCGGAATCCCGCACAGTCCAAATCCTCCGATCATGATGACCGAGCCGTCTCCAACATCTCGAATCGCCTCATCCGCGCTGCCCACAACCTTATTCATAGCGACCGCATTCTAAAGAAAACAGTGGTTAGTGGCTAGTGGTTAGCGGTGAGTAGCGGAATCGGTCAACAACTGATCACCGGCCACTTACCACTGTTCTACTCTTTCTTCCCAGCACTCTTCTTCAGCGCATGTGCCTGCTCAAACTCCTCGGCCAACGCCCGTGTAGCCAGGTTCTCCCGGATGTGTGCCAACCGCTGCTCCACCTTGAATAGCGCATCCTCAATATTCTTCTTGTTGCTGATCGCAATATCGCGCCACATGGAATACGGACTCGCCGAAATCCGCGTCATCTCCCGCAGGGCGCGTCCGCCTGCCGGAAGCAGCGGCGCATCTTCTCCGAATTCCTCCACCAGCGCCGCCGCCAGCGCCGTCGAAACCATCTGCGGTAGATGGCTAATCCACGCACACAGCCGGTCGTGATCCTCCGCCGGCAACATTGCAATGCGCGCTCCAATCTGATCGATCCATCCCGCAAATTCTGCGAAGATCCCCTGATTCAGATTCTGTCCGGGGAGAGGGGTCAAGAACCAGACTGCATTCTGGAACAAATCGGCATCCGCATATTCCACGCCGCTGTGTTCCCTTCCCGCCATGGGATGCCCTGCCAAAAATCGCTTCCCCGCATTCTTGCCAAACACTTTCAGCGCCCGCTCGACAACTGCTGCCTTCGTGCTTCCCACATCCGTCAGCAAAGTCGAAGCGGGCAGCACCGGACCCAGCCGTCCAATCAAATCCACAATCGCCAGCACCGGTGTAGCCAGCACCACCAACTGGCTGCCCCGGACCGCGTCCGCAGGCTCAACAAATCCCTTTTCAATCGCGCCGCACTGCTTCGCTTTTTTCAGCGCCGCCTCGCGGTCGCACCCAACAATCATCCCGGCGAACTTCCGCTTCCGCAGCGCCAGGGCAAACGACCCACCAATCAGCCCCGTCCCAACAATCGTGATTTGCCGAATAGGCATAAAAAAGAATTGAGTAATCGGGCAATTTCGTAATTGAGTAATTTGAACTTCTGAGTGCCCTTTGTTTTCAAATTACCAAATTACTAAATTGCCCAATTACCCAATTTTTCTTCCCACTGCCGGCGCAATCATTCGCAGCTCATCCATCAGTTTTGAAAACTGCTCTGGAAACAGCGACTGCGCTCCATCGGACCACGCGTTGTTCGGATCGCAATGCACTTCAATCAGCAGCGCATCGGCGCCGGCAGCCACTGACGCTCGCGCCATCGGCGCAACCTTGTCACGTCGCCCCGTTCCATGCGACGGATCCGCCGTCATCGGCAGATGCGACAGCTTGTGGATAATCGGAATTGCGGAAATATCCATCGTGTTCCTCGTGTAAGTCTCGAACGTCCGGATCCCGCGCTCGCACAAAATCACGTCATAATTCCCACCAGCCATAATGTATTCCGCGGATAACAGAAGTTCCTCAAAAGTAGCCGCAATCCCGCGCTTCACTAGCACCGGCTTTCGCACTTTTCCCAGCTCGCGCAGCAGATTGAAGTTCTGCATGTTGCGAGCTCCCAGTTGGAGAATATCCACATACGGCAGCATCATCGGAATCTGCGAGATCTCCATCACCTCGCTGATCACTAGCAGCTTGAATTTCTCTCCCGCCTCGCGCAGCAACTTCAGCGCATCTTCCCCATGCCCCTGAAAAGAGTAAGGAGAACTCCGCGGCTTGAACGCTCCTCCCCGCAGCACGCGTCCCCCAGCTTTCGCCACAGCTTCAGCCGTAGCAAAAAGTTGTTCTCGCGATTCCACCGAGCAGGGCCCAGCCATCACCACTACTTCGTTCCCGCCGATTTCAATTCCATTCGCCAGCTTAACGATCGTCCCCTCGGGACGAAAACTTTTCCCCGCCAGCTTGTAAGGCGAACTGATGCGATGGACTTCCTGCACCCCCGGCAGCAACTCCAGGATGCGGATGTCAAAATCAATC
>Ga0209169_10002471_pt1 | contig 11115 bp, 8 predicted proteins | sample HubBroMetageWRM4_FD_188346 | JGI IMG/M metagenome (GOLD analysis project Ga0209169, IMG submission 188346) | Warmed soil microbial communities from the Hubbard Brook experimental Forest, New Hampshire - Hubbard Brook CCASE Soil Metagenome WRM 4... | ecosystem: Environmental > Terrestrial > Soil...
GTGACCCCGATCGGCTCGATCTCGACGCCCTCGTCCGCGCCCTCGCTCTGGCTCAGCCGGCGCACCATCTCCGGCAGCCGGTGGCCGGCCACGTCGAGCGCGTCCGACCGCAGCTTGCGCAGCGGGCGGATCAGCGAGCGGGCGACGATCGTAGAAACCACCAGCACGAGCAGCAGCAGGAGCAGCGTCACGAGGCTGGTGATCAGCAGCGCCTGGGTCGCCTGCGACCGCAGCGCGCCGGCCCGGCCGGTGATGCTGGTGACCAGCTGGTCGGCTACCTGCCGGACCTTGCCGATGGTGAACGTCTGGTTGTCGTACCAGCTCTTGGCGGTCAGGCCGGGACCGCGGGTGAGCGGCACGGTCGGCTCGGTCGACGCCATCGATATGGCCAGCGACTCCTGCGAGGAGGCGACGTCGACCTGGGACCCGGCCACGGCGTTGTTGTAGACCTGCGTCTCGGCGGTGCCCGCGGCGGCACCGAAGTTGGACTCGTCCGCGCCCTGCTGCTCGAAGGCCTGGTTGAGGTTGGCCAGGTCCTCGGGCAGCAGCGTCTGCTGCGGTGAGGTCAGCGCGGCGAACAGGATGGCGCGCTGCACCGACATCTCGTCCTCGGCCTGCAGCAGCGTGCCGAGCGTGGTCACGTTGCCCTCAAGGTTGGCGTCGTCGGCGCCGGCGCCGACGGAGGCACTGAATGTGTTCGCGACCTCGATGACGTTCTGCGTGTAGACCTGGATGATCTTCGACGGGGGGTCGAGCGTGCTGGTCACGTTCTGGCGGATGTACTTCAGGTCGTTGAGGCCGTTGAGCAGCGAGGTGAGGTCCTGCTGGGTGCCCGGCTGGTACCCGGCGCCGACGCCGTTCGCGTCGCTCACCACCGTCGTGACGGCGGCGTTGGTGGCCTGCTGCGCGGCGGTCAGCTGGCCGGCCAGGGTGCCCGGGTCCGACCTGACGGCGGCGTAGCCCGCGGACAGGTCGCGCTCGTCCTCCAGCTTCTGGGTGAGCACCACGACCGCGGCGTTGAGCTGCGCCAGGTGCTGCACGCGACCGGAGGCGTTCCAGTTGTTGACGTCGCCGTAGATGAACAGTGAGCCGAGGATCGCCGAGGTCAGGGTGGGGACCGCGATGATCGCGGCCAGACGCCAGCGGACCCGCCAGTTGCTCAGCGCCATCCGCGACCGGGTGGCGGGGGGGCGGCGCCCTCCCGCCGCGGCCGGGCGGGTGGCGGTGCCGGGCTGGCCCGCGGTCGGCGAGATGGCGGCGGCCGACGTAATCGCCTGGGGCACCTGCTGGGTGCCCCGTGCCGACCTCGAGCTGGGGTCTGTTTCCCGTCTGGCGACAGCGCCGGCCCCGGTCGCGCTGCCCCCCGCTAGAAGCCCTGAACCTCCCCCGTCGGCCTGCCTTCCGTTGACGGATCCGGCCGCTGTCTCGCCGAGATTCGTCCCCGATCGTCTACGCACTACGCTCGCACCTCGCATCGCCAAACCTGACCTGGACGTCTGTCGTGCTACGACCGCACAACATCCGCACCCCTTCCCTCCGCAACCATCGCCTTGCTCGGGTCAGCACTGCTCGGGCAAACAGGGCGGCCGAGGCCACACTCTCGCGTTACAAAACGGGTAAGGACATATAATCATCTTCTGGCGGGGTACCAGGGTGCATTCGTAAGTAAAACGGGGGAGATCTTCACGAAGTAGGGTACCGGCACGGTCTTGACGGAACGCCCATGAGCGCGCTCCGGTGCTGGCTTGTGATTCAATGGTAACTCTTCGTAATGATATGATTGTACTTGGCTGGATGGCGCCTGATGTCCGCGGACGCCGTGCCTCTTCAGACGGGGTGCCGGGGGTCGGCGTCGCAGGCGAGGGGCTAGGAGGGCGTCGGCGGCAGGCCGGACGGACGGGCGTTGCGACGGCGCACTGGCGGGTGTGATCTAATGAGCCCGCAATGATATATCTGGTCCATATTTATGCCTTATTAAGGGCACACATCGGGTTGAATCGGACGGGACAGGGTCGCGGTCGCGGCCTGTCGGGGATCGGCCTGGTTCGGGGATCGGCCCGGTTCGAGGATTGGCTGGGTTCGGGGTTACGGCCGGTTCGCGGATTGGCCTTGTTCGGTGATCGGCGTGGTCCGCGGTTCGGTGATCGGCGTGGTCCGCGGTGCGGTGATCGGCGTGGTCCGCGGTTCGGGGCTCGGAGCGGGCTTGCGGCTCACTGCGGTGCGGGCTGGAGGCCGAGGTCGAGCTCGCGGGCGATCAGCATGCGCTGGACCTCCGAGGTGCCCTCGCCGATCTCCAGGACCTTCGCGTCCCGGTAGAAGCGGCCGACCGGGGACTCGTTCATGAAGCCGTAGCCGCCGAACACCTGGGTGGCGGCCCGCGCGTTGTCCATCGCCGCGTTCGAGGCGGTCAGCTTGGCGATCGCGGACTCCTTCTTTATCGGCTGCCCGGCCACCAGCCGCGCGGCGGCGTCGTACCAGGCCAGCCGCGCCGTGTGCACGCGCGCCTCCATGTCGGCGATGGCGAACTGGATGGCCTGGTGCTGCTCCAGCCGGCGGCCGAAGGCCTCGCGCTGCCTGGCGTACTTCACGCACTCGTCCACGCAGCCCTGGGCCAGGCCGGTGGCAAGCGCGGCGATCGCCACCCGGCCCTCGTCCAGGATCTGCAGGAACTGGGCGTAGCCCCGGCCGCGCTCGCCGAGCAGGTTCTCGGCCGGCACCCGGCAGCCGGAGAAGGACAGCTCGTGCGTGTCCGACGCGCACCACCCGACCTTGGAGTACTCGGGACCTGGGACGAATCCGGGAGTGCCGCTCGGGACGATGACGGAGGAGATCTCCTTGCGGCCGTTGCCGTCGCGGCCGGTGATGGCGAGCACGGTCACCAGCGAGGTGATCGAGGTGCCCGAGTTCGTGATGAAGGCCTTGGTGCCGTCGACCACCCACTCCCCGCCCGATTCCCCCTCCTCCAGGCGGGCCGTGGTGCGCATGCCGCCGGGGATATCGGAGCCGCCGCCTGGTTCGGTCAGGCCGAAGGCCGCCAGCTGCTCCCCCGCGCACAGGTCGGGCAGCCACCTGCGGCGCTGGTCCTCGGTCCCGAACCGGTAGATGGGCATCGCGCCGAGGGAGACCCCGGCCTCCAGCGTGATGGCCACCGAGGAGTCCACCCGGGCCAGTTCCTCAAGGGCCAGGCAGAGCGCGAAGTAGTCGCCGCCCATGCCACCGTAGACTTCGGGGAACGGCAGCCCGAACAGGCCGAGCTTGCCCATCCGCGCCACGATGTCGTAGGGGAACTCGCCGCGTTCGTAATAGCCGCCGATGACCGGCGCGACGACCTCGCGGGCGAACAACGCGACCGAATCCCGCAGGTCCTGCTGTTCCGGCGCGAGCTGGTAACTGATCATAATGACACCTTCGCATAGGCCGCTGCGAATCGCTCACCGGCGGCGGTAATGTGGCTGAGCGAGCACCCGAACGATGAGAGCGAGGACATGGCCAGCCTGAGCTGCCCAGATTGCGGCGTCAAGGTCCAGCCGGAGGATCTGATCTGCTTCCGCTGCGGCGCCAACCTGCCGCATAGCGCCGGATCAGACGATGACGTGCTGACCCCAACCATTTCGCAGAAGTTCATCTCGGTCGGCTCCGACCCGATGGCTACCTGCCCGCGCTGCGGCACCGCGGTCACTGACGCTGCTGACGTGATCTGCGCGACCTGCGGGGAACCGCTCCCGACCGGTCGCCGCAGGCGCATCTCGCCGGTCGTCATGCGGATCACCTTTCCCACCGGCAACGTGGACATCCCGGCGGGTACGTCCGTCATGCTGGGCCGTGACCCGGCCGAGTCCCTGGTCGCCGCGGCGTTCGCCCGCTTCGACAACGTCTCGAGGCGGCATGCCACCGTCCAGGTGGACGACGCGGGGCACGCCTCGATCAGGGACGAGGGCTCGACCAACGGCACCTACGTGAACGACGACCGGGTCCTGCCTGGCGCGGAGGTCCGGCTGGTCGACGGGGACCGGGTGCGGCTCGCCGCGGACGTGACGGGCAACGTGTCGCTGCCGCAGGTAGAGCCGGACCCCTCCAGGCTCAGCCGGAACGGGATGGGCTGAGTCAGCAGACCGCGGACCGTCAGGGTCCGTAAGCGCTGCGAAATCCCCCGGGCTAAGCCCTGGGCGCGGGAAAATGTCCATGCGATCATGACGCCATGGCACACAGGGGCAAGACCGCATCAGGAGCCACACTAGGGCTGCGCCGCGACGCGATCGGCCTGCGCGAGGTGCTGTTCCAGTCGATCACGGACATGGCACCGGGCGCCGCCATCGCGGCCTCGATCCCGTTCGGGGCCGCCCTGGCCGGCGGGGCGTTGCCGTTGTCCGTGGTCTTCGCCCTGGTGGCGTGCCTGCTCTGCGCCTGGTGCATCGGGCTGCTGGCCCGCGAGATGCCGGCCGCAGGGTCGCTGGCCACCTACGCGGCACGCGGCCTGCATCCGGCCGCAGGTTTCCTCGTGGCCTGGGGATACGTCCTCGTCGGCTGGCTGATCCCGCCGCTGGTGCTGCTGCAACTCGGTTTCACCACGGCGTCCACGATCAACTCGGAGTTCCACGGCTACCCGGCGAACCTGTGGTGGCCGTGGTCGCTGGCCGGCGCGGTGATCGTGCTCGCGGCCGGCTACTTCGGCATCAGGACCTCGGCCCGGCTTGGCACCATCCTCGGACTTTCGGAGATCGGCGTCTTCCTCGTGCTCGCCGTCTTCCTGCTTGTGCACGCGGGCGGCCACAACTCGGGCCAGGTCTTTACCACGCACTACTCCCCCACCGGCCTCAGCGGGGTGATCGGCGGCTCGGTGTTCACGCTGCTCGCGTTCGGCGGTTTCGAGGGCGCCGCCCCGCTGGCCGAGGAGGCGAGGAACCCGCGGCGGACGATCCAGCGCGCGGTGCTGCTCGCCACGCTGCTGATCGGCGTCCTGTACGTGTTCACCACCTACGCCGTCGACGTCGCCTTCGGGCCGAAGGGCTTTTCCGCATTCGCCAGCGAGACCGGCAACGCGTCCTGGGAAGGCCTGGCCCGCACGCTGTACGGGCTGTTCTGGTTCTTCGTGTTCCTCGCGATCGTCAACTCCACCATCGCCAACGCGAACGCCGGGGTGAACGTGTCGAGCAGGACGGCGTACGCGATGGGCCGGATCGGCGCGTTCCCGCGCTTCCTCGCCATCGTCAGCCCGAAGCACAGGTCACCGGTGTACAGCGTGATCGTCGCCTTCGTCATCACGGTCGCGGTGACGCTCGGGCTCGGCCTTAAGTACAACCCGACGGTTGCGTTCGGGATGGTGGGTACCGGCCTGGTGATCGTGCTTGTGGCGATCTACATCCTGATGAACGCGGCGTGCATCGGGTTCTTCGCCCGCCGCGGGTCCCGCGGCTTCAACTGGCTGTCACACCTGATCATCCCGCTGCTCGGCATCGCCGCGTTCGTTCCCGCCTGGCTGACGTCAGCGGGCATCAAGGTGTTCTCCTTCGTGACCCCGCTGGCCCCGCCGGATTCCTACATGGGCCCCGGGGTGGCCGGATTCATGATCCTCGGCGTGATCTACATGATCTACCTCTACGTCACGAACCCCGGCAAGATAAAAGACGTGGGACTCGTGCACCTGGTCGAGAACGGAGACAGCGGATGAGCGATCTCGAGGTGATCACGTTCCGGCCGGAGCCTGACCAGTACGCGTGGACGTTCGGCGGGGCCGCGCCGGTCAAGCGGATACGGCCGCCCGCGGTGCTCGAGGTGTACACCGAGGACTGCTTCGCCGGGCGGGTCCGCAGCGAGTCCGACCTGGTCTCGCAGGTGTGCGAGTTCCCGTTCCTGAACCCGCAGACCGGGCCGTTCCACATCGAGGGCGCCGAGGCCGGGGACACGGTGGCGGTGCACTTCGTGTCGATCGAGCCGGCCCGTTCGGTGGCGGCCTCGACGACGGTGCCGCTGTTCGGAGCCCTCACCGGGACGCACCTGACCGCGCTGCTGCAGGACCCGCTGCCCGAGGTGGTCTGGCTGTGGCAGCTCGACAACGCCGCGCGGACCTGCCGGTTCAGCGCCCGGCGCAGCTCGTTCGAGGTGGACCTGCCGATGCAGCCCATGCACGGCACGGTCGGGGTGGCACCCGCGAACCTCGAGGTTCGCAGCGCACTGGTACCGGACGCGTTCGGCGGCAACATGGACACGCCGGAGATGCGGGCCGGCGTGACGTGCTACCTCGGCGTGAACGTCCCCGGAGCGCTGCTTTCTCTCGGCGACGGGCACGCCCGCCAGGGCGAGGGCGAAACCTGCGGGGTCGCCGTCGAGTGCGCGATGAACACGGTGCTCGTGGTGGACCTGCTCAAGGGGGTCCCGTGCCCGTGGCCGCGGCTGGAATCCGACACGCACATCATGTCGGCCGGCTCGGCGCGGCCGCTTGAGGACGCGTTCCGCATCGCCCAGCACGACATGGTGACCTGGGTCGCCTCGCTGTGCGGCCTGGACCACCTGGACGCCTACCAGCTGGTCACCCAGGTGGTGGAGTCGCCGCTTGCGAACGTCTGCGACACCAACTACACCTCGATCGCCAAGATGCCCAAGCGGTACCTGGCTCCGGGGAATCCGATGGACGGCGCCCACGCCAGGCTGCGCGACCTGGCAGCCGACTACCGCCGCTAACCGCGGATTTATCCAGGAGGGCGAGGTGTCCTCAGCGAGCAGGATCGCGTGTACCCGTTGCAGGCTTTGGCGTCGGCGGAGGGTCAGCTCCTGGCCGTTCTGCCGGGCGGGCGAAACCGGTGCCTGATCGGCGCACCACTGCGACAGCAAGGGCAGCGAGTGCCTGTCGTCGCGGTCCAGTGCCAGCAGCAGGGTGGCTGCCCGCTGCGGATGCGCTGGCCAGTCCACGTGCAGCAGGACCACAGGCTGCTCATCAGGCTGGGTCACGACGGCGTTCAGGTGAAGTTCCGGCCAGTCGAGCGCCGAGACGGGCGCTGGCACGGAGAGCTTGTCCGCAAGGTCGTGCGCGTCCAGGTTGCCGATATGCACCAGGCGGGCAGTCCAGGCCAGCCCGGCCGCGATGAGCACTGTTACGCTCGCGAGCGCGGCCGCGAGTACCACGTACCGACATTAACTCGCGCAGGGCTCCGGCGTAACCAGCAATTCGCGGTCGGTAGCAGCCATGGCTACCGCGGCAGCCTCGCCTGGCTAGCGGTCGAAAACGCATAAGCTAGCTGTGCGCAGCCGTTATGAACGCGTTTGAGCCGTTGGCGTGCAGCGCCGGGGTACGGTTGACTTCGATCAGAAGGTGCTGCGATATGACCGGTAACGAATCACCGCGGGTATTCAGATGCGCCTGCTGCTGATCGGCGCGCCCGGCGCGGGCAAGGGAACACAGGCCGAGCGCCTGGCCGCGCGGTTCGGCATCACCCACATCTCCAGCGGGGACCTGCTGCGCCAGCACATCCAAGACCACACCTCGATCGGGCAGACGATCAAGTCCTGCCTCGACCGTGGCGACCTGGTCCCCGACGGGGTCGTCATGGACATGCTGCGCAAGCCCGTCGTGGCCGCGGCCCAGGCCGGCGGGTACGTCCTGGACGGGTTCCCGCGGACCGTGGAGCAGGCCATGGCATCTTTCCCGACGGCTCACGCGCTCGGCGTGGAGGTACAGGTTGCGGTGCACCTTGACGTCGCGCGCGCGGAGCTGGTGCGCCGGCTGCTGGCCCGGCGCCGGGGCTCGGAGGACACCGAGGCCGTCATCGAGCGGCGGCTGCAGGTGTACCTGGACAAGACCGTTCCGTTGCTTGAGTACTACGCGGACCGGGAATGGGTGTTCACCGTCGACGGCGCCCAGCCGCCCGAGGCCGTGCATGAGGACATCGTCGCCCGCCTGCAGAAGCTCGCGGACTTCCCGGCGCGGACCCGGCACGGCGTCCCGGTAGGCACGCTCGAAGATGCAGGCGGCCCGGAAGGCTGAGGATCCGGCTGGTGATCGAAGAGCACGTCACCGGGTGGGTGGCGGCTATGATCGCGCCGTGATCACCGGAATACATGCGATCGTGTTCTCCCCGGAAGCCGAGAAGGTCCGCGCGTTCTTCGCGGACGTGCTGAACATGCCGTCGGCAGACGCGGGCGGAGGCTGGCTCATCTTCGCGCTGCCCCCGGCCGAACTCGCAGTTCATCCAGCTGACGGTGCGAGCCATCACGAGCTCTACCTCATGTGCGACGACATCCAGGCCACCCTCGCCGAGCTGAGGGGCAAGGGAGTCGAGGTGACACGGGAGGTCTCCGACCAGGGCTGGGGGCTGCTCGCGGCAATCGGCCTGCCAGACGGCTCGGAGCTGGCGATCTACGAACCCAGGCACCCGTCGCCCCTTCAGAGTTAGAGCCCGGGTTAGCGCTCGCTGTCCAGGGCGGCTACCTGGGACTGGTCGTAGCGGTCGCCGGCTACCGCGCTGGCGGGGACGGCGGACTCGATGGCGGCCAGGTCGTCGGCGCTCAGGGTCAGGTCCAGGGCCTTGAGTGCCTCGGAGAGGCGGTCGCGGCGCTTGGTGCCGATCAGGGGGATGATGTCGGTGCCGCGGGAGGCTACCCAGGCGATCGCCAGCTGGGCGGCGGTCGCGCCATGTGCGTCGGCGATCGCTTCCAGGGCGGCGAGCAGTTCCAGGTTGGCCGCGTGGTTCTGATCGCGGAACCTGGGGAAGCGGGCGCGCGGGTCGCCTGGGGCCAGGCGGGCGGTGCCGCTGCTCAGCAGGCCACGGGAAAGGATGCCGTAGGCGGTCACGGCGATGCCGAGTTCCCGGACCGTGGGCAGGATCTTGGCCTCGATGCCGCGGCTCATCAGCGAGTACTCGATCTGCAGGGCGGCGATCGGGTGGACGGCGTGCGCCCTGCGGATGGTGTCGGCGCCCATCTCCGACAGGCCTATGTACCGGACGTAGCCGGCCGCGACCATCTCGGCGACCGCTCCCACCGTGTCCTCGATCGGGACATGCGGGTCGAGGCGGGCCGGCTGATAGAGGTCTACGTAGTCCGTGCCGAGGCGGGTCAGCGTGTAGGCGAGCGAGGTCTTGACCCCGTTCGGGCTGGCGTCGTGGCCGATGAACGCCCCGGAGGGGTCGCGCTGGCCGCCGAACTTCACCTGGATGAAGACGCTGTCCCTGGGCCTGCCGCGCAGCGCGTCGCGAAGGAGGAGCTCGTTGTGGCCCATGCCGTAGAAGTCGCCTGTGTCCAGCAGGGTGATGCCGGCGTCTAGGGCGGCGTCTATCGTGGCCAGGCTCTCGTGGTCGTCGGCCGGGCCGTAGATGCCGCTCATGGCCATCAGGCCCAGCCCGGCCCTGGATACCACCGGTCCGCCACGGCCCAGCGTGGTCGTCTTCATCACGGCAGCACCTTACCTGGGCTCAGACCCTTTCGACCTCGAAGACCAGGCTGGACACGCCAGTAGGGGCGAACTTAGGTACGCCTCGGGCCCGCAAGCGTGTCGTACGTCACGGTGCACCATGCGGGCATTCCGAGTTACCCGAGTTTGGGCGTGTCGTGCTCGCGGGACGCTCACCACGATAAGACGCCCGGTTCATCCCTATTCGTGCCCGTTTTAGTGGTTCCTGGTGGCGGCGCAGCCGTCACCAGCAGCGTCCCGGCCGGCCCGTCCCGGCCGGGACGTTGCTGCATAGACCCGCATAGGACCGGGTCGTTGTCACACCGTCCTGGTCAGAGCCTGGCGGCTACGTGACCACAGGGGCAAACGAGGCTGGCGGGGAGCGGCCGGGCGGCTGCGGACGGGGATTGAACCACATCCAGACGCGCGACACACCGCAGACGGACCTTACTTTTGGAGCGTCTACATGATCGCAAAATCGACCGCGGAGCCCGGATCACCGCGGAAAAAGTCGATCAGGCCGCGTGCTTGCGCGAATGTGGTCTGGGTGAGGCTGCTGGGGTATTCGGTGTGGGAGGGAAGCACTACTGCCCGTTCGGGATAAATAAAGGGCGTAGAGCGTTGGGGGGCAGTGGGCTAGGGTCAGGTGGCGTGAGCTTGGTGGTGCTGGCCTCTACTTCTGTGACGCGGCTTGGGGTGCTGCGGGCGGCGGGGGTGGAGCCGGAGGTGGTGGCCAGCGGGGTGGACGAGAGCGCGTTCAGCGCCGGGACGCCTGCGGAGCTGGCGGGGGTGCTGGCCGAGGCTAAGGCCTTGGCGGTGGCGAGCGGGCGGGCGGACGGGCTGGTGATCGGGTGCGACTCGCTGCTCGACCTGGACGGGCGGGCGCTGGGCAAGCCAGGCTCTGCGCAGGAGGCGGTCGGGCGCTGGCGGGAGATGTCGGGGCGGACAGGGACGCTGGTCACCGGGCACTGCGTGATCGACGCCGCCACCGGACGGAGGGCCGCGGCGGTGGCGGCGACCCGGGTGCGGTTCGGGCGGCCTTCTGAGGAGGAGATCGCCGCCTACGTCGCTTCCGGTGAACCGCTCACGGTGGCCGGGGCGTTCACGCTGGACGGGCGGGGCGGCTGGTTCGTGGAGGGGATCGACGGGGATCACGGCACAGTGCTCGGGCTGTCGCTGCCGCTGCTGCGGCGGCTGCTTGCCGAGCTGGGGGTGAGCGTGACGGCATTGTGGGTGCCGGTGAGCTGAGGTGGCGGCGGCCGGCCTTCAGGGTTGCGCCGTACCCTGTAAGCAGCCGTAGCCGACACGAGCACTACGCGACCGGACGGATGCATGGAATCAGAACCCACCGTGCTGGACAGTCTCCGCAAGGCGGTCGAGGCGATGCCCGACGACGTGCCGCTGCGCTTGCACCTGGCCACGCTGCTGCTGAGCGCCGGGCAGCGGGATGAAGGGGTCAGGCACCTCGGCGCCGTGCTGCAGCGCGACCCGGGCAACGCGCAGGCGCTCGGGCTGCTGCGCGAGCCCGCGGAGCCGGATCCCGGACTGGCGGATCCCGGACTGGCGGATCCTGGACGGGCGGATCCCGGACGGGGGGATCCTGGACGGGCGGATCCCGGACGGGCGGATCCTGGACGGGGGGAACCTGGACAGGGGGATCTGGGGCAGGCGGGCGAGGTGGACCGGGCGGGCGGGGCTGACCGCACTGGGCAGGCGCGGGGGGCTGGGCAGGG
>Ga0209169_10002473_pt1 | contig 11111 bp, 6 predicted proteins | sample HubBroMetageWRM4_FD_188346 | JGI IMG/M metagenome (GOLD analysis project Ga0209169, IMG submission 188346) | Warmed soil microbial communities from the Hubbard Brook experimental Forest, New Hampshire - Hubbard Brook CCASE Soil Metagenome WRM 4... | ecosystem: Environmental > Terrestrial > Soil...
TTGCCTGCGCTTGTCAGGATGGCGGACAAACTCAAGTCCTTATAGTCCGTTAAGGTCCCGCCAGTCGGCATCGAATTGCTTATCCATCGAAAGTAGAAATCTAACTGACTAAAGTCTAGTTTTGCCCACCCAAAGTTAGATTGCTCCAGGATCAGCGATCGCGCTACCCTCCGGGCATGCCGTCGGACCAGCCATCCAAATTGGTTGCGATCATTGATGATGATGAGGCCATGCAAGATTCTATGCGCGACCTTTTGGAGGCGGCAGGGCTTGCGGCACGGTGTTTCGGCTCCGCGGAAGAATTCCTCAAATCCGATTTGCATCGTCAGGCTGCCTGTCTGATCGTTGATGTCCGCATGCCGAAGATGTCGGGTCTGGAGTTGCAAGCCAGTTTAAAAGAAGAGGAATGCAACGTTCCCATCATTTTTGTTACTGCTCATGGAGACGCCAGGATGCGGATTCAAGCCATGAGACAAGGTGCAGTCGAGTTCCTGGCAAAACCCTTCGATCATCAATTGTTGCTCAAGAGAGTTCGTTCTGCTCTGAATACGTAAAAACTCGCGTGACGGGAATATAGAGGTTTCTGTGGGAGATTTTGCAGCTATCACGGACCCTGTGACGGATCAGGCCGAGCGAACGTTCGAGCGGATCATAGGTAGTAGCGCTGCTCTCGAATCGGTCCTCACTCAGGTGGAGCAGGTTGCTCCCACAAACTCGACGGTCCTGATCGAGGGCCAAACCGGTACCGGGAAGGAGCTCATCGCCCATGCCATTCACAATGCTAGTCAGCGCTGCGGGCGTTCATTTATCAAACTGAATTGCGCCGCTATCCCGCTCGATCTGCTGGAAAGCGAGTTGTTTGGTCACGAGAAAGGAGCCTTCACCGGAGCGATCGCGCAGAAGATCGGCCGCTTCGAAATGGCTGACAAGGGCACGCTACTCCTGGATGAAGTAGGCGATATTCCTCCCGCTCTGCAGCCGAAGTTGCTGCGTGTGCTGCAAGAGCAGGAGTTCGAGCGACTCGGAAGTGGTAGAACTCACAAGGTGGATGTTCGGCTCGTCGCCGCAACCAATCGGAATCTGGGCAGGATGGTAGCGCGTGGCCAGTTCCGCAGCGATCTCTACTATCGTTTGAACGTCTTTCCCATTCTGCTGCCCTCGTTGCGCGAGCGCCGGGAAGACGTTCCTGCGCTCGTCACGCACTTCGTGAAGATCTTCAGCCGCCGCATCGGCAAACAAATCGATAGCATCCCTTCAGAAACGATGGCTGCCTTTCAGTTGTATTCCTGGCCTGGCAATATACGGGAACTGCAGAACTTGGTTGAACGTGCGGTTATCCTTTCACGTGATGGTGTGTTCCCGAACCCTCTGCAGAAGAGGCAGACCAGCGCCATCCTTCTCAGCTCCAACGCACAGTCTTCACTATCTTCGATGAACTGGGAAGACTCGGATCGCGCTCTGGTCCTGGAGACCCTTGAGCAGACCGGGTGGATTGTAGGAGGTCCCCGCGGTGCCGCCGCCAAACTGGGACTGAAACGGACCACGCTCCTGGCCAAGATGAAAAGGCTGGGCATCTCGCGACCGATCACCCAGGAAGGAACAGATGTTCTGGGCCCGCCCCAGGGAGACGTTCAGATTTGAGCCGAGCGCGTGCATGGAACCACCGACGAGCTCGACGCTTCCTCGGGCTGGGAACTGTTCTGACTGGAATGTTGCTCGTAGCGCTTCCCCCTGCGCTCGCGCTTGATCCGGAGAGTCGGATTTCTCAGTACGCCCACTCCGCTTGGCGCGTGCGCGATGGAGCCTTCGCAGGAGAGCCCTCTGCGATCACCCAAACAACCGACGGATACGTGTGGGTCGGGACATTCGCGGGATTGCTGCGCTTCGACGGCGTTCGCTTTGTGCCCTTTGCTCCGCCTTCCGGGCAGCATCTTCCCAATCCAGCCGTGATTTCACTTTTGGGCGCGAAGGATGGGAGCCTCTGGATTGGAACGGCGTCCGGCCTCACCCAGTGGAAAAATAGCGAATTGTTCACTTTCCCAGAGATAACGGGCCGCGTGAACTCGATCTATGAGGACAGTGACGGCACGATTTGGATAGCACGTTCACGAACTGATGCCGGAGGTGTCTGCAAGGTCGCGGTGTCTAGGGCAACATGCTACGGGCCCACGGACGGAGCACCACCCTACGCTGGGACATTGATCGGCGACACCTCCGGATATCTTTGGATTGGCACGAGCACGGCCCTTATCCGATGGAAGCCAGGTTTATCTACCACGTACGAGTTATCCGGACTCAGATCTAACGTAGCGCTTGCAGGTATAAACGCTCTCGCTGCCGCTCCAGATGGATCTGTCTGGGCCGGGATCTCGAATTCCGGCCGGGGCTTGGGCCTGCAAAGATGGGTGGACGGCTCCTGGAAAGCACTCATCGCCCCGAAATTCGACAGCAGCAACTTGCGGGTTATCGGCATGTATCTGGATCGTCATAACGCATTGTGGATTGCGACTTACGAAACCGGCATTTATCGGATTCACGATGGCAACGTGGATCATTTTGCGGGTGTGGATGGTCTGTCGAGCGATACCGTCGAGAGCCTTTTCGAAGACAGAGAAGGTAACTTGTGGGTGACCACGCCTGGAGGTGTCGATTGTTTCCGCAACATTCCGGTCGTCAGTTTCTCTGTGCATGAGGGGCTTGGTGCAGGGGAGGTCGAGTCCATATTTGCCGCTCGTGACGGGACGGTCTGGATCGGGAACCGTGGAGGGTTGGATTTTGTGCGTCGGAACAATGTTTCATCCATTGGCCCAAAGCAGGGGTTTCGAGGCAATCGCGTCACATCGCTATTTGAAGACCATGCTAGCCGGCTTTGGGTGGGAGTAGACAATGGACTCTTGGTTTACGAGCATGGCAGGTTTACACCCCTGCACCGACCCGACGCCGGGCCCTTCGGGATCGTTCTAGCGATGACCGAGGACATCGACCACAATGTTTGGGCATCGGTGATCCGCAATCCACCCGAAAGCCCCACAAGATTGATTTGTTTTCGAGATGGCAGATTCGTCAAGGAGATTTCAGACCCGAAACTACATGTGGTGTCCCTGGCCGCCGATCCGCAGAGTGGTTTGTGGTTAGGCTTAATTGAAGGAGGCCTGGCTCGATATCGAAACGATCAAGTGCAGTTCTTTCCCCTCAAGGACGCGAGCGCGCGAGTGAATCAGGTGCTGGCAAACTCGGACGGTTCGGTGTTGGCGGCCACCGACCACGGCTTAGTGGAGCGGCGAGGTGATAGCCAGAATACCCTCGATAGCAGCAATGGATTGCCTTGTAATCGAATCTACGCGCTGGTTACCGACAAACACTCTGATCTTTGGCTGTATGCCGAGTGTGGCCTGATTAAGATCAAGTCGGAGGATCTGCAACGATGGCGTGAACATCCCGAACAAAAAGTAAATTTCGATCTTTTCGACGCCTTCGACGGCGCCCAGCCGTATCTCCCTCCGTTTCGCCCGATTGCCACACGGGCAAACGATGGTCGCTTATGGTTCGCAAATGACACTGTGGCGCAGATGATTGATCCTGAAGGGCAGCTCAGAAATCCCCTTCCGCCGCCGGTGCATATCGAAGATGTGATTGCGAATCGAAAGGCATATTCGCCTCGCACGGGTCTTCGTCTTCCCGCCCTTACTCGTGATCTCGAGATCGACTACACGGCGCCGAGCTTTGTTGTTCCTCAAAAGGTGCATTTCCAGTACAAGCTGGAAGGCTATGATCGCGATTGGCAGGATGCCGGCACTCGAAGGCAAGCTTTCTACGGCAACCTGCCGCCGCGGAACTATACCTTCCGGGTGAAGGCATCCAACAATAGCGGCCTGTGGAACGAAGCCGGCGCGTCCCTCGATTTCGTCGTCGCTCCGGCCTATTACCAGACGAATTGGTTCCGATTCTCTTGCGTCGCCGTCTTCATTGCGCTGGTCTGGGTGCTTCATCGCTGGCGTGTTCATCGGCTTAAAAGCCAGGAAAAGCGTCTGCGGGACGTTGTGGAAACAATTCCGGCGATGACTTTCACTGCTTTATCTGACGGCTCCAGCATATTTGTAAATAAACGATGGACCGAATACACCGGGCTCTCTGTCGAGCAGAGTTCAGGCGCCGGTTGGCAGCGTGCAATCCACCCTGAAGACATTGTCCGCAATTCCGAAAAGTGGCGCATCTCGGTTGCAACCGGACAGCCTTTCGAAGACGAGGCGCGGTTCCGTCGCGCCCTTGACGGTGAATATCGCTGGTTTCTGGTGCGTGGCGTTCCGCTTCAGCAGCGGCATGGAAAGATTGATAAATGGTACGGAACGCTGACGGATATCACAGACCGCAAACGCGCCGAGGAAGCGCTTCAACAAAGCCAAATGTATCTCGCGGAGGGGCAGCGCCTGGCACACATGGGAAGTTGGGCATTCGACCCGGGAGGTTTTTTTTATTACTGGTCTGAGGAGCTGTTTCAAATTTATGGGCTTGATCCGCAGAAGGGACCGCCGACGCTTGAGCAGTATCTGTCTACTCTCCACCCGCAAGACCGCGACTCTATGGCTGACACCATAAAGACAATGCATAAGGAACGGATTGGCTGCGATGTAAGAAAAAGAATTATTCGCCCCGACGGTGAGCAACGCTACGTTCGCTGCGTCGGGATTCCGGTTGTTGAAGGCGAAGTCCTCAAGGGATTTTTCGGCACCGCGATTGATATCACCGACGAAGAACTATTGAGACAGGAACTGGAGCGCCAGCAAGCGCACTTGACGGAGGCGCAAAAGCTGACCCGTACGGGCAGCTGGGCGTGGCGCGCGGCGGATCGGAGCGCAGTGCATCTCTCCGAGGAGTGGTACCGGATTTACGGCTTTGATCCAGCGGAGGGAGCACCAGGATGGGAGGAATATTTCGAACGCATCCACCCGGAGGATCGCCTTGAGCTCAACGGCATTATCGAACGGGCAATCGTTGAAAAAGCCGGCTACGATCATGAGTTCCGCACGGTTTTGCCGAACGGGAAGGTAAAGTGGATCCACACGGTTGCTCATCCCGTTCTTTCCGACGCCGGCGATTTGGAGCAGTTCGTGGGCAGCTCGACCGACGTTACGGAACTCAAATCCGCCGAGCACGAGCGCGAACAACTGCGACAACTTGAGGCTGACCTGGCACACACGAATCGTGTGAGCGTGCTGGGTGAAATGGCGGCATCACTGGCACATGAGATCAAGCAGCCCATCGCGGCCGCGATGACCAGCGCCAACAGCTGCATCGAATGGCTGGCTCACGAACCTCCCAACCTTGATCGGGCTCGGGCAGCTGCAGCCAAAATCGATAAATATGGGAACCGTGCGGCTGAGATCATCGACCATATCCGGTCGCTGTACAGGAAGTCTCCTCCACAAGGCGAGCTGATCGATGTAAACGAAATCGTCCACGAAATATTCACGCTGCTGCAGGGTGAGGCCACGCGATTCTCCATCGAGATGCGAACGGAACTTGCCCCCGGACTCCCTGAAATCATGGCGGACCGCGTTCAACTGCAGCAGGTCTTCATGAACCTCATGCTCAATGCCATTGAAGCTATGAATGAATCCGGCGGAGAGCTTACGGTGAAATCGCAGCTGCGGGACGGTCAAGTATTGCTGTCGGTCAGCGACGCTGGGCCAGGACTGCCGGTTGGCAGTGGTGACCAGATCTTTTCTGCCTTCTTCACCACTAAGCCGCAAGGCAGCGGGATGGGGTTGGCTATCAGTCGTACCATTGTGGAATCGCATGGTGGCCGTTTGTGGGCAACCGCCAATGCCGGACGAGGCGCAACCTTCCATTTCACCTTGCCCACCGAGGCGCCGTAGTCATCGCGTCTGCTTACCCGTGCGTTTTGAGCTGGGCGTACTCGGCTTTGGCTTGTCGATAGATGGGAATATCGGGGTCCGCATCTTTCCAAATACTAAGGAATTCTTCGTAAGATTTAAGGGCGGATTCGTTGTCGCCCATCATCTTCTGTGCGCGGCCGAGTTGAAGCCGGGCCAGTGGGCCGATAACATGTCTCACGCTAAAACCGGGATTGTCGATCAGCTTTTGGAACTGAGCAGTCGCCGATTGGCCATCGCCAATTGCCACGTATGCGAGTCCGCGAATGTAGGCGGGATAGACAGAATCCACCACCCCCGTAAACGCCAGATCGTACTTGGCAGTGCCGCGGAGCAGATCGATGGCTGCCGCGGGATCGTGCTGCCGCAGCTTGATCGAGGCCCGGATGGTGGGAATGAAGTAATGCCGCACGAGCGTGTCGTCGGGTCTTTCCGCGCTGATCTGATCTGCGAGGCTGCCGGCTTCTGCCACTTGTCCTGATCGCGCGAGCGCGAGCGCCAGGGCGATCTTGCTATTGCGATCCAGCGGTTTTCGAGCTGCCTCGCTCTCATAGTGTCGAGCTTGCACGTCCTTTCCCACTTCAGCATTCTCCAGGGCTGAGAGGACTACCCACCAGTCAGCATTGCTGGCCTTCGAGGTTCGCTCCAAAGCTTGCAAGCGCAGACGTTCGGCGGAGTGAAAGCGACCCTGCTGCATCTCGATCCAGGAATGTTCCTGCAGGAAGTCTTCTCGATAGCTGCCTTGCTCCTCCTCTTTGAGAATCTTTTCGACGTTGTCCCGGTCGCCTGTTGCGAATGCCACAATTAGCCTTTCCCGCTGGATTAGTGAACTGTCGAGTTTGAGGGCGTCCGCTTTGGCGAGCCATGCCTTTGCCTCACTGAATCTGCTCGCGAACCTGATGGACTGTATCGCGGCACCGAAATAATATGAGCTTGGGCGCAACCGTGCAGTCTCAGCCGCTTCGTCGGCGGCACGGTCGGGCTCGCCGAGGTAGACAAATGCGGCCCGGAGATTGGCATGAGCGAGCACATCCCGAGGAAATATTTCTAAGAAATGAAGCACGGAAGAATATTCTTTCTCCCAGTCGCCGGTCACCCGTCCGTAATAGTCGATTTCGTTATTGAACCGGTCTTTCTCGGTCAACCGATCACGGAGCTGGTAGGCGCGCGTGTACGAAGCCGCCGACAATTCAGTGTTACCCAGAAAAAGGTAGGCTGCGCCCATGCGCCAATAAACCAAAGCAAGATTTGGATCTAGTTCGACAGCTCGCTGATCGAGATTGAGCGCCCCCTCAGCATTACCGGCGAAGGAGAGTTTGGCTCCTTGAGCGGCCGCCTGTAGAGCTTCGAGCGAAGCGCTGAGCGCCTTTTCCAGCGGCTGGTTGAAGCGCGCCAGTGAAGCTGAGGGCTCTCCGAGCCTGGAGCGAAGGCGCACTGCGGTAACGCCCAACTCGTGGACGATTTCATTTCTGCTATTAATGTCCTGCCGCTCTTCGGCCAAAACCGCACCTGATTCGCAGTCGAGCGCCCTCATGTCCAGGCGATATCGGTTGCCGGCATCGGCGATTGAATCGGAGATCACCATCTTGCTGTTGGTCTTACTACAAATCTGGCGGGCAATTTCCAGAGTGAGCTTGGTAGTCGGCGGAAGTCTCAGTTGCCCGAGGGTGGCGTACGCCTTGTCAAACCCCAGCAGGTTTAAGTACGGCGTCTGCTCCATTTCATAGCGCAATGCAGTGTTCAAAGCGTCATCGAAAACAGGGTCGTTGGTTCGGTTGTCGACCTCCGCCAGCACGATCGTATCGGTGGGAGCGAGAGTGATGCGATGGCGGTAAACATCGTAGCGCCAGACACTGAGCGCGCCAACCATCAGCAGCGCGAGGGTCGCTAACACTCCCCATTTCCGACCTCTTATCGGATGGGACTCCGCAGTGGCCCCTTCTGACGCCATTTCCGGCCGTGGGTCCATGTACTCGGTCGTGACCATCAATCGATAGCCACGCCGCGCCAAGGTCTCGATGTATCGAGGGGCGTCGGCGGAATCCCCTAGAGCGCGGCGCAGGGCCTTGATCGCCGCATTGATGCTTTGGTCGAAATCGACGATCGTATCGTTCGACCACAGACCTCTCCTGATTTCCTCACGCGTGACAATCTTGCCCTCACGTTCAAGGAGCATCCGCAAAATCTGAAAAACTTGTTCTCTCAGGAGAACCTTATTATTGGGATCGTGATTGGCAGAATCGCACGCCTCGATCGATGCCAGTTCGCCCGTGCTGAGATCCAGCTCGAAGGCTCCAAACCGGACCCGCGCAGGATGAGCGGGCGGCATGAGAATTGTGCTTGTTGAGAGAGTCACACCCATCCGGTCACAAAGTCCCAATCATACTTTATGCCGCATCGGCGGGAAACACATCACGAGATTGGAGGTTTTTCCAGTACCACTAAATTAGTAGGCAAAGCAGTTGCCCTCTGCTGGCAGCAGCTTCCCCGTCCGATGCCGCGTCCGCTGTCTATTTAGAACCAATCACTTCCGGGATTCACCGTCCCATTTCATCGCAATTTCATCGCTGTTCCATTTACGCCTGGCGGCACGAGCGTGTAAACGGATGAGCATAGAGCTGATTGATCAAACGATCTGGGATTCGCCGCAGGCGAGGGGGCCATACGTCCAATTTGATTGCCATCATCGATGACAACGAATCTATGCAGGACTCATTGCGCGACCTGATCGAGTCGGGGGGATTCGAGGCGCAATGCTTCGGATCAGCAAAAGCATTCCTCGAATCCGATTTGCATCACAGGGCCGCGTGCCTGATAGTTGACATCCGCATGCCGAAGATGTCGGGTCTCGAGTTGCAGGCCAGGCTGAAACAGGAGGATTGCAACATCCCCATAATTTTTATTACGGCATTTGACGATGCCGAGATACGGGCCGAAGCCATGAGAGAAGGTGCTGTCGAATTCCTCGCGAAACCATTCGATCATCGCCTGTTGCTCAAAATGCTGCAATATACCCTCCATGAGGAAGCGCATGGCGTTTGCTCACCGCGCTTTGCCATTGCGTGCTGAAGCGCTCATGGTTCTTCATGAACTCCTCGAAATCGTTTCCACACTTCAATACGGCTTACCCTATGTGAGTCGAACAACAACCTATTCGGGTCTGTTGCCCATGGCATCAAGAAGTTGGTCGTGGGCCTGTAAATAATCGAGTTGGGTCTGCAGCAGCAAGGCTCGGGCATCGTATTCCTGGGCGTAGGCCGCATCTGCCTGCGAATTCAGCGCGGACCCTCGCAATAGTTCCTGTTGAAGTACGCGGTGCGACTCGGTGCGCAGAGCCAGCACTTCCTCGGAAACTTTCACCATTTCGCGCGTCTTCTCCAGTTGGTTGTATGCCGTTTCCACCGACAGATCGACCTCGTCCCTCAACTTTGCGAGGGCCTCCTTCGCCTGAGACAATTGCGATTGGCGTTCACGCAGTAAGCCGTGCTTTTTGCCGCTGTCGAAAACGTCATAGCCGAAGTGGACTCCAAAGGTTCCAAAGTTGCGCGCCAGGAAGGGGACGTTTTCCTGGTAGCTGTAACGGGCAAAGGCCTCAACATCAGGAACCCAGATATCTGTCTTGGCCAAGCGGACCGCAGCCTCCGCTTCTTCCACATGGGCTTGAGCAGCGAGGATCTCCGGGTGTGACTGAATGGCAGCAGTCACGCAATCTTTGAGCGGGCAGGTCTCCTGAAATTCGGGAACACCTGGATCGAGATCCAGAGGTGTGGCGAGTGGCAGGCCAATCAGGTCGTTGAGTTTCAGTTTCAGATCTGTCAACTGGAAGTCGGTTGTCAGCAGTTCCTGCTTGGCTTGCAACTGCTGGGCACGGCTGTCGATCAGGTTCTCTTCCAGCGCGCTCCCTAATTTCACCTGCTCTAAGCGCTCGCTTTGAAGGGCTTCGGAAGCCTTTATTCGCGCCTCGGTGGCGCTTCGGTGCGCCTGAGCAATCAGTATTTCGTAGTAAGCCTCATGAACTGCGAGCGCCACATCGTTTCCGGTAAGCTGCGCTTTCTCACGCGATGCTTTTAACGTGGCCTGAGCCAGATCGTTTTCCTGTCTGACCTTGAGCAGAGTTGTTAATGGCTGGGTGATCTGGGTTCCGCTGGTGATAAAGTCTTTGCCTCCCTGGCTGATAATCGCATTCACAGGTGGAATCGGCGTTCCCCCAGCAACGCCGAGACTGCCGGACTTAATCTCAATCAATTCCGTGTCGGTTGCATGCATGAAGTTGCTGTCATTCCGTATCGATGGGAAATAGGAGCTCTTCGCGACCTGCTTTGCGTGCTCTTTTTCCTCGACCGTGTAGCCAGCGATGCGAACATCGTGATTGTGCTGGAGCGCCAACTGCACGGCTTCGTGCAATGTGATGCGGCGCGGAGCGGTATTGTCTGGGGCCTGCCATCCCGCAGCGCGAGCGAAAAAGGCCGTTATTACAAGCAGAAACAGGGCCGCCCCTCGTCTCATGAATTCACTCTCCTCCGGACGGCGGGCACTTGTTGCAAGGCGCTGAGGTCGGCGTAGTTCAACGGCGATGGACGCAGCAGCGCAACCAGGATCAAGGCGCAAACGCAACTCCAGGCAAGCAGCAAAAATCCGTCTACCAAGCTCAAGCTATATGCCTGAAGCCGCAGCCGGGCTCCAAGCAGATCAACGGCACGCGCACCCGCGGTGGCAAGACCGGCGGATTTGGCGTAGAGTCCCGCTGTCATGGCGCGAATATTCTGATCGGTGATCCAATTGCTGCCGCTGACGTGGAGTCCCAGGAGGTTGGAGTGAAGCTTCTCCCTCTGAGCGATGAAATGCCCCATGTAAATAGCGCCCGCTGTACCGCCGAACAAACGAACCACGTGGAAGAAGGCCGAAAAGCTGAGGACCCACTCTGCTTTTGCCAGGCCGCCGGTGAAAATTGCCTGCAGCACAATGCAGCCGACCAACCCGATAAACGCAAAAGCTTGTCCGACGCCGACGAGCAATTCGGTGCGGTAAAAGTTCTCCGCCGCCCATGCGGAGGTGTATTGCGCGCACATCCAGGCAGCGAACGCCGTACAAGCGAGGCCCACGGCAAAGAGTAAGCGTGGATCGACCTTGCGCAACAGCAAGTATGCAGCGATGAAGGTAATCGGAATAAGCGGAATCGCACTCCAGAGAACCGCGGGGCCGATTTGATCGGCTTCG
>Ga0209169_10002474_pt1 | contig 11110 bp, 10 predicted proteins | sample HubBroMetageWRM4_FD_188346 | JGI IMG/M metagenome (GOLD analysis project Ga0209169, IMG submission 188346) | Warmed soil microbial communities from the Hubbard Brook experimental Forest, New Hampshire - Hubbard Brook CCASE Soil Metagenome WRM 4... | ecosystem: Environmental > Terrestrial > Soil...
CTACACAGGATTCTTGCGGCTGATTCAGGAAGGGCAGAAGCTGGGATTCCACTTCATGCCGATGTTTGGGACGAATTGCGCGAACAATCGTCATCCAGAGTTTGCGCAGTTTGCGGATGCCAGCATGTCGCAGATTGATGGAGATCACTTCGATTTGAACTGGGTGGATTGGGACAACGATCGGCACATGGAAGGGTGGAGCCCTTATATGAATGTGGGCGTGGACTCCTGGCGGAACTGGTTATTCGCGCGGATTTCCGAGGTGATTGACCGGTTTGGGCTAGATGCTTATTTTCTGGACATTGTGGGCGGTTGGGAAAACAACACCAAGGCGGATTCGCACGGGGGTACGCGGCGGCTGGTGGCGGATTTACGCGCGAAATATCCCAAGGTGATGGCGTTCGGTGAAATGCATTACGACGCGCTGCTTTCGTTCATTCCTGTTTTTCACGTGCAGAGCGAATCCGCTTACCGGCCGGCGTACACCAAGTATGCGCGGGCGTTTCAACACCTGAGCCATCCGGCGCCGGGGCGAGGCAGCAGCGGCCTGCATGAATCGGGATTTGCGCGATTCGACCCGAAGATTGTGTCGGCGGAGACTTTGATCGTGCCGACGATTACCGTTGTGGACGATACGTTCGATCGTTATCGCGATGTGATGGCTGATTTGATTCTGCAGGCGCGACAACGGGCGAAAATCGCCTGAAGCGCGTGTACGCCGATACAAAAACAATGCCACAGCAAAAGCGACGGCTGCCCGGTTCGATGAAGCTGAACCGGCCGCTACAAGTTCAAAGGCGACGTCCAAGGCGCCCACTAAAGGTGGCCGCTACAAGGTCAAACCCTTGCGCCGCGACTTTTAGCGATTGTCAAGGGACGCGTGGTGCAGCTAAAACCTGACGACGATTCCAGCCTGAGCGCGGAGATTGTCCTGGGTGCTGTTGCCGATGACGAGGCTATTGCCGAAGCCGGTGCGAACATAATCAATCTGCACGAGGCGGAAAGAAATATGCTCGCGGAAGGGCAGGTCGAGTCCGCCGCCGATGACGAAATCAAGGGCGGTGTTGTTCGGCAGCTTGCTGAGATTGATGCATTCCCCTTGTGCGGTGCAGGCGTTGTAGATGTTGCGATAAATATTGTTGTGAGCTCCTCCGACCATAACTTCCGCAAAGGGTTCGAAACGCTTCACGTGAAAGCGCAGAACCGGGCCAACCGTGTAGGTGAAGACGCTGCCGCTAACTGATAGCTGGCAATCGGAGAGGCTGTTGCAGCCTTGGGTGCTGGCGGGAACGGTAATGCTTTGTCCGTAGGTACCGTAATCCTGAAACTCGGCTTTGAGGCCGACGTGTTTGAAGAAGTAATAAGCAGCGGACACGCCACCACCGTTCAACGAGGAGCTCGGCAGGAAGCCGCCTTGCGGTTCGCGAAAGTAGGAATAATCCGCGGCGACTTCTACTTTCGGTGCGTCCTGCGCGAAGGCTGCAGTGGCGAAAAATATGGCCAGCGCGAGCAAAAGCGATTTCTTCATTTCGAAGGCTCCCGGAAATCCAGTCAACGGACGGCTGCGGCGCCTGCGCGGTTACACGATGTAAAGGATTGCGGATGCCGCCACGGCTCGCGCTGGTATTTTAGCTGCAATTCGGATTGTAAGAACTGAATATCGAGCGAAAGGTTGGATTTGCGGGGTGGGCAAGAAGCCGTTGCAGGTTTCAAACCGTGAGTTTTCAGGCCGAGGCCGCGGTTCGCACGGGCTTGGTTCTCTTTTGCAGCAGCGCCAGCCTTTGCGCGTGATCCATGGGCTCCCAAGGGACGAGCTTTTCGGCGAGGACGTCCATTCTGCGCAGGAGAGTCAACTCGAGGAACAGTTTCATAAAATCCAAGTCGCGGAAGACCAGGGAGCCGGACTCTCTCATCTTGCCGCTGATGCGCTCCAGATGGGAGGGCATCTCGGTCCAGTGCAGCCCGCTGCGGTGATGATGACAGAGGTGGTAGCCCTCGTTCATGAAGTTCACTTCATCGTAGACGGTGACGGTGTTCGCGAAATAATCCTCGGGGCGTTCCTCGTCGTAGAAAGCGTGTTGGACCCAGGCGGTCATGGCCATGATGAAGTTCATTACGAGAAGGGGAACGAGCACGTAGGCTAGGCCGATTCTCCAGCTGTAAAGGAAGATCGCTGCGAAGAAAACTGCGTAGAGAGTGATCCCCCATAGCATACGGCGGCGGTTCTCGTCTTCGCCTCTGGCTTTAAAGTAGAGGTAGGGCGTGAGGCCCACGACCGTCCAAATGTTGTCCGAAAGATACAGGAGGAAATCGAGCTTGCTGGTGCGATCGTAGCAAATGGTGGAGGTGGTGTCGTCCGGTCCGCTATTTTCTTTGTGGTGCAGGCGGACATGAACCGTGCGATCGAGTTCCGGCACGTTGCCGTAGAAGAATCCAAGGAAGAATTCGACGTAGCGGCCGAAAACTTTATCGTATTTGTCCGAGAAGTAGCCTTGGCGCCGGTGCGCTTCCAGATGTTTGGCGCTGAACATCCTGACGAAACGCTGAAACTTGGGACCGTAGAGGGAAAGATAGAACGCGAGCGCGAGCCAAAGGCGTGGTCGTACTAAAACAAGTTGCGCGACGAAAATTGGCACGGTGGTGAGGGTGAGAGAGACCATGAGGCGCAACGCAGGAGTGTCCCGCGAGTCGCGCAGAACTTTTTCACCCACGCGATCGATGAGCCGGTCATACGTGCGCGAAAGAAATTGATAGGCCTCGCGGAGGGGACGAATCTTGCCGAGGAGCGTGGCGGCGGCGTAAAGGCCAAGGGATGGTGCGGCTACGAGCGTTATGGCGGCCACGCTGGCCAGAGCCACGGGGACTGAGAACAAGCGAAACGCGATGCTGCATTGAATTCGCCGGCTCTTTGCAGCGTCATGCGTATTGGAGCGAACGTCTTTCGGTGCGTCGTCCAGGTCCGCTTCGGCTAATTTGCCTGCCAGGTGCATACTCGTCGTTATACCAGTTAACGGGCTTCGTCGGGCTTCCTTCGCAAGAGGAATTTACACCCAAGCAGAGCAAAGTTCCAGCAGGGAACGGATGTGAAGATATGGCGCGCCCGGGCGGATTCGAACCGTCGACCTTGTGCTTCGGAGGCACACGCTCTATCCATCTGAGCTACGGGCGCAATCGGAATATCAATTCGGTCCAATGATTGTATTACGTTCTGTCGTGGGGTCGCAATGGATTGGAGCCGGGAATTGGCGGCGAATGGAAGCTGGTTCGGCAACGAGGATCCCGCTTCACTACGGTCTTACGAACTTCAGATCAACGTAGAGCGTGTGAATTGAGTCATCCTGCGTCATACACTCCAATTCCGCCCTTCCGTCCCGGTCGTATCCCGTGAGCATTCTGGGTCTGCCTATCCGCACTAATATCGCGCGTTGCTCTTCTTTCGGAAGATCGTCGATGAATCCAGGCGGCAACGCCTTCAGCACTACGTTGTCGCCTGGCTTCGGCTTCGTTACCCGTCTTTTCCGGCGAACGGTCACAATGCCACAAAGAATAGCTTCCACCGTAATTACGATCAAGATCCGCTTGCATGTGGCGAGACGCCGGCGGAGCTAGTTGTGGCCGCCGGCCAGTTCGTGGACGATAGAGTTTACGAAGGATTTGGCGTCGCCGAAGAGCATCAGGGTTTTGTCTAGGTAATACAGAGGATTATCAATTCCGGCGAAGCCTGGGCTCATGCTGCGTTTGATGACCATTACTGTGCGGGCTTTGTCCACGTCGAGAATGGGCATGCCGTAGATTGGGCTGGAGGTCTCGTTGCGGGCCGCAGGATTGGTTACGTCGTTTGCGCCGATCACCAGGGCTACGTCGGCTTGCGGAAACTCGTCGTTCACTTCTTCCATGTCTAGAAGTTTGTCGTAGGGAATGTCCGCCTCGGCTAGGAGCACGTTCATGTGTCCGGGCATGCGGCCGGCGACGGGATGGATGGCGAATTTCACGTCCACGCCGCGCTTGCTGAGCGCGTCGTACAGCTCGCGGACTTTGTGCTGCGCTTGTGCGACGGCCATGCCGTACCCGGGGACGATGATCACCTTGCTGGCGGCGCCGAGGATCGCTGCGGCTTCTTCGGCGGTGGCGCTGCGCACGGGGCGGGCTTGTTGCGCGGTGGCACCGGCGATTGCTTCTTGTCCGAACGCGCCGAACAGAACATTGCTGAAGGAGCGATTCATGGCTTTAGACATGTTCACGGAGAGGATGAGGCCGGAGGCGCCGTCGAGCGCGCCGGCGATGATGAGCAGCTTGCTATCGAGTACGAAGCCCATAGCCGCGGCGGAAAGTCCAGCGTAGGAATTCAGCAGCGAAATCACCGTGGGCATATCGGCGCCGCCGATGGGGATGATCATCAGCACCCCGAAGATGAGAGGAATTATGAGCATCAGCGGAAACAGGTGAACGCGGCTGGGATCGTGCACGAGGTATGCGGCGATGCCGATCGCGACTGCTAGCAGCAAAAGGTTGACGAGGTTCTGACCCTTATATGTGATGGGGCGCTGCGGGAGGATTTCCTGGAGTTTTCCGGCGGCCATCAGGCTGCCAGTGAACGTGAGAGCGCCGAGAATCACTTCCATCGAGAGGACGGACATCATGAAGGGCGGTACGGCCGGGGCGCGCAGGTAGAATTCGGCGGTTCCGACGAGCGTTACGCAGAATGCGCCGAAGGCGTGGCTGAGCGCGGTTCGTTGGGGCACGGCGGTCATGTGGACCATGCCGAGCGGGACGCCGATGATCGAGCCGAGCACCAGGGCGATGGCGATCCATTTGTATTCAATGATGTTGTGATTGAGCAGCGTGCCGCCGATCGCTAGCAACATGCCGATTTCGCCGGCCCGGACGCCGCGGCGGGCAGTGGCGGGCGTGCGCATCCACACCAGAGCGAAGATGAAGAGCGCCGTGGCGATCAGGTAGATGATTTCGATGAAGGTGTCGGTTCCGAGCCAGGCGGTCATTATTTTTTCGGGCTGCTGGATTTGAACATTTTGAGCATGCGATCGGTGATGAGAAAGCCGCCGACTACATTGCTGGTGGCAGCGACGATGGCGAGCGCCCCGAGGATTGTGGAGAGCGTGCTGCGATGTTCGCCGGTGAGGAGGATGGCGCCGACGACGGCAATGGCGTCGAGGGCGTTGGTGAGGGACATCAGCGGAGTGTGCAAGAGTGGCGAAATTTGGCGAATGACTTCAAAGCCTATGAAAGCGGCGAGCATGAAAACGTAGAGGCTGGTGAGCAGGTCCATCTTCATGATTATTTTTTCTCCTGAGACGCCGGGACCAAGGGCGGCAGCGCATAAAATTCACGCAGGCGTGGATTGACGATTTCACCGCCCGTGGTCAACAAGGTGTCGCGGATGATCTCATCGCCTAGATCGAGCCGCAGCTTGCCTTCTTTCACCATATGCAGCAGAAACGCGGAGACGTTGCGGGCGTACATCTGACTGGCGTGATGGGGGACTGTGCTGGCGAGATTGTACCAGCCGATGATGGCGACGCCGTGCGCGGTGATTTTTTCGCCGGGTTGAGTGAGCTCGCAATTTCCCCCGCGTTCCGAGGCCAGGTCCACGATCACCGAGCCGGGCGCCATGCTCTTGACCATGTCCGCGGTGACGAGCAGCGGCGATTTTTTTCCGGGGACTACGGCGGCGGCGATAACCACGTCGCTTTCGGCGACGACTTTGCCGAGCAGCTCGCGTTGGCGGCGATAGAAGTCATCATCTTGGGCACGCGCGTAGCCGCGGGCGTCTTCCGCATCCTTGGCTTCGATCGGTAATTCGACGAAGCGGCCACCGAGGCTATGGACTTGTTCTTTCGCGGCGGGACGCATGTCGTAGGCGGAGGCGACCGCGCCGAGACGCCGCGCGGTCGCGACGGCCTGCAGTCCGGCCACGCCTGCGCCGATTACGAAAACGCGGGCTGGCGTGATCGTTCCCGCGGCTGTGGTGAGCATGGGGAAAATTCTTGGCAGGATGTCGGCGGCGATCACCAGCGCTTTGTATCCGCAGATCGTGGCCATCGAGGAAAGCACGTCCATGCTTTGCGCGCGTGTGGTGCGCGGCATTAGTTCGACCGAAAGCGCGGTGACGCCGCGCTGGGCGATTTGCTGAATGGTGGATAGGCCGCCGAGCGGGCGAAGAAATCCTACGAGCACTTGATCTTTGCGGAGCAGCGGCAGGTCGGCTTCGCCGGTCTTGTCGTTCGAGCCGTAGCAGAGCACCTGCGCGACGATATCGGCTGTGCGAAATACTTCGGCGCGATCGGCGACGATTTTTGCGCCTTTGGCGGTGTAGCTGGCGTCGGGATATCCGGCTTCCGTTCCGGCGCCGGCTTCGACGATGACTTCGAGGCCGCCTTTCGCCAAGGTGGGCACGACGGAGGGCACGAGGGCGACGCGCCGTTCACCGGGATAGCTTTCTCGCGGAACGCCCACGATCATGAAACTTCCTCCATGTTGGGATGCTTGAATTGCTGTTGCCGTCGCAGGAAAAGGGCCGCGGTGAGGGGGGTGAGAGAAATTCCCGAGACTGCACGCGTCGCGGCGCGCCATCCTGAAACTGGAAATCATACACTAGCTAGGGGCGTGTTGGGATGGGTTCGTCGCGGAGCGCCAGGGACGTTTTGCAAAGTGCGCCGCTACAAAGGCAGAGCTAGCCGCGGGCCAAGTTCTTGATCTGCTTGGCGAGCTTTTCGACTTGTTCGGCTTTTCCCACCATGGCCAGAGAGAGCACGTTGACAGAATCGGTTTTTTCGACTTCGTCTTTTAGCTCGCTGGCGAGGACGTAGAGCTTCTCGATGTCATCGTGGATCTGGTCTTTATTTTGTTTCAGGATTTGTTTGGGGTCTGGTTTGGCGGCGGCGGCGCCGAACGGATCGTTGCGGCCGTCGTACACCGGGGTATTACCTTGGGGCAGCTTGGGACTGGGATTTTGCGCGAAGGCGCGGACGGCCAGCAGCGCGAGCGGCGCAGCGAGCGTCCAGGAAATCAGTTGGGTGATGAAATTACGCTTTTTCGGGTCCATAATGCGTGCTCCCGTTCGCGGAATGTGTTTCGGGTTTTCGGCCGGCCGCGGCGCTGGGGCACCTTGCCGGGTGGTATAATTCCGCTCCCCCTATCTTATGACTGATTCGTTCTCACGGTGGATGGAAATTGCAGGAAAGACCGGCTTGCGCCTGCTGGTCATTCTGCTATTTGCGGTCCTGCTGACCCGCGCTTTGAAGGCCGTGACGTCGCGGCTGGTGCAGTTGGCCAAGGCGCAGTCGCGCGCCGGCCAGATGCGCGAACAGCAGACGCGCACGATGGCGGGCTTGCTTTACAGCATTGGCGCCGCGATTATCGGGCTGATTGCGGTGCTGATGGCGTTCGAAGTATTGGGCTTCGACATCGCCCCGGCGATGGCGACGGCGGGCGTGGCCAGCATTGCGATTGCGTTCGGTGCGCAGAGCCTGCTGAAAGATTTCATCAATGGTTTTTTTATTGTGTTTGAGGATCAATACGTGGTGGGCGACCTGATTCAGGTGAATGGCGAGACCGGGCGCGTGGAGCACCTCACATTGCGGCGTACGGTGATACGCAATCCGGCGGGCGCGATGGTGACGATGCCAAACAGTTTGGTGGGGCAGGTGGCGAACCTGAGCCGCGATTGGTCGCAGGCGTTTGTGGATGTGACGGTTCCGGCGGCGGAGATGGTGGGGCGGGCGCTGGCGACGCTGGAGAAAATCGCAGGAGATTTTCGGAATGATGCGGATTGGTCCGCGGCGTTGATTGATGGGCCGCGCGTGCTGGGGGTCGAAGCACTGTCCTTGGACGGCACGGTGATCCGATTGCAGGCGCGCACGATCCTGAACCGCAAGGACGATGTCGCGCGCGAACTGCGCCGCCGAATCAAGCTGGGGTTCGAGCAAGCGAAGATTCCGCTGAGCCACACGCATCAAATCGTGGTGCAAGGCGACGTGGCGCAGCCGGGCGAGTAATTCCAGGCGAATTACCTCAGCGAATGACTTCAACCGAGTAACTCTGATTGAGTATCTTCGATTCAACAACTTCAACCGACAACGGAGGAGAGTTCGATGGGACAAGTGACGCACGAGCAGGTAAATCTGATGTTGAGGCTCTACGACATCCGGCGCGAGCCGCGTTTGCGTGAGGCGCGGGATTGGTACGTCCGGAACTTCAAGCCGACATCGCTGGAAGACGTGATGAACGTGGCGGCGCCGAATTCGCAGGAAAACGCCTACATGCGCATGGTGTTGAGCTACTGGGATATGGCGGCGAATATCGTGAATCGCGGGCTGATTGACGAGGAGTTTTTCTTCGAAAGCACGGGCGAGCAATGGATGGTTTGGGAGCGCGTGAGGCCGATTGTGGGGGGATGGCGCGAGATGTTCAAGAACCCGCACGCGTTTGCACGGCTCGAAGAACACGTAAAACGCATGGAGGCGTGGCGCGAACGGAACGCGCCGGGCAGCACGGAAGCCATGCGCGCGATGATGGCGTCGATTGCGGCGCGTGAGCGGAAACCCTAATAAAAGCGTAGTTCTTGTTGTTGTGGGGCGTCATGGCTGCGCCGGCCACGGCGTGTGCGTGACGCCCTGGCCGGCGCGCAGAATATTGCTATGAGGCGTGGGCGAGTTATGGTAATTTCCTGCCCGACCCCCGCGATTGGTATTTTCCTTAAGGATTTCCATGCACCGGGAAGCTCGGGCCTGAAACTCGGGACCCGGGTATTGCCCGGGGAGGTATAAGAAACATGAGCGCCTGCCATCCACTAACGTGTCTGACCGCGCTGCTGATCTGCGTGCTGCTGGCGATTCCGGCGGACATCGCGGCCCAGGCAGGTCAAGCGACACAACCGCAGCACGCGGGAAAGCTCACCGCGGTGCTGCCGGTGGTGAACGTGATTCGCGGGCCGCAGCAGACGCCTGCTTCAACGGCTGAAGCGATTTATTGGGGCGATGTGATCAATACCGGGCATCTCGCGCGGGCGCGCGTGGCGTTAGATGATGGCTCAGTGCTCAGCGTGGGGTCGGATTCGAATCTGACGGTGACGAAACACGACGGCGGAGCGCAGCAGACGGAACTAGATCTGAATTACGGGCGGGTGCGCGCCAAGGCCGTGAAACAGGTGAAGCCGAACGCCAACTTTCAAATTCGTACGCCGACCGGAGTTGCCGGCGTAGTGGGAACAGATTTCGCGCTGGATTCCGAAGGCGACACAACGCGCATCGTGGTGTACGAGGGTCGGGTAAATTTCTGCGCGTACAAAGCGACGAAGAAAGAAGAAGAGGGCGGCGCGCCCGGCGGTGCGGAGCAGAAGAAAGATAAGAATGGCCGGATGCTGGGGCCGTGCGTGATTGTTGGGGCGGGCGAATCTTCCAGCGTGCAATTCAATGCTGCTCCTACGCCGCCTGTGCCGGCGACGCCCGTCACGGTGACGGAGATGACCACCACGACGAGCGTTGGAGGAGCTGGCGGTGCCGCGGGCGGCCTGGGAGTGGCCGGAGCGACGGCGGTGGGAGTTGGCGCAGCGGTGGCAGTGACGGTGGCGGCTATCGTGATTCGCGCGGCGAGCAAGACGAACACATGTTCGTCGCCAGCGGCGGCGCATGTGGTACCCACGGCGAACTGCACGGCGATTAATAATGCGGGGGTTGGGAAAGTGAACGGGCAGCGGCCGTGAACCGTCCGTAGGGATTCAGGGGCGAGAGAGCGCAGAAAATTCAGAGACAAAGACAAATTCAACTGCGCCCGTCCCGCTCCGCGGACGCCCGGAAAAAAGCAAAAGCCTCGACGTCAAAATCCTCAGAGTCAAATCCCGCACGCTAACATCTAGAAAGTCAAAAGCTGGAACGGGATTGCTGCGCGGGATTTTGCTGCGCAGATAGAAATTCCGTGATCGCACGATTTGCGATCGTGGGCTGGTCGGTTTCGAAAATGTGGCCGGCGTGGGGAATGAGGACAAGTTGCGCGTGCGGCATGCGTTCGGCGAGCAGGCGGGCGTTCGCGACGGGAATCAGCTGGTCGGTTTCGCCGTGAATGATTAACGTTGGAGCTTTGATCTGCGCGATGCGGCTGTAGGCTTCCCAGGCCAGAATGCCTTGCAGTTGGCCGAGGTAGCCTTGAGGAGTCGGATACCACTTCATGCGGATGGCCATGTCTTCGTCAATCCGGGCGCGCGGGGTGGCGGCGTCATAAATGTAGGGGATGATGGCTTCTTTCGCTTCCTCCGGAGTCATGCCCTGGCGCATTAGAAGTTGCAGGACTTCTGCGGCGGCGCGCACGGCGTGCGGACCACCGGCATTGGTGCAACCCAAGATTAAAGAGCGGACGCGTTGGGGATATTGCAGCGTGAATTCTTGCGCGATCATGCCGCCCATGGAGACGCCGAATACGTGCGCGCTCGAGACTTTTGCGGCATCGAGAACGGCGGCTGCGTCGGAAGCCATTTGCGAAATGGGATAGACGCCCGGTGGCACGTCGCTTTGGCCGATGCCGCGATTATCGAAGGCGATGGTGCGAAAATTTTGCGCGAGAAGCGGGCGAGTGCGATGCCACATGTAGGAGGGATAGCTGAGGCCCATGATGAGGAGCAGAGGTTCGCCGGAGCCTTGTTCATCCCAATAAATTTTGGCAGCTTGATTTTCAGTGAAGGGCATGGGACCTCGGAGTGCGGGGGTTAGTCAGGGTTTGTTGCCGACTGGCGCGGGGCATGGAATGAGATAGTCGCACACAGATGAAGGTTACTAACACGGGCGCTATTGTATATAATCCCGCTCACCATGCCAAACCAAGAAACGCTGTACGAAGTGGCCAAGCGGGTGGCCACGATCACACTGCATCGTCCCGACAAATTGAACGCCTGGACCGCGGTGATGGAGCAGGAAGTGCGCGCGGCGATGGCGGAGGCGGAGCGGGACGAAAATGTTCGCGTGACTGTGCTGACCGGCGCGGGCAGGGGATTTTGCGCGGGCGCGGATATGTCTCTGCTCAGCACCGTCGCGACGAAGGGGCTGGATGCGGCGCAGCGGGCGCAGGCGGTGCAGGCTGACGCGGGTTCTGGCTCGGGCTC
>Ga0209169_10002476_pt1 | contig 11094 bp, 8 predicted proteins | sample HubBroMetageWRM4_FD_188346 | JGI IMG/M metagenome (GOLD analysis project Ga0209169, IMG submission 188346) | Warmed soil microbial communities from the Hubbard Brook experimental Forest, New Hampshire - Hubbard Brook CCASE Soil Metagenome WRM 4... | ecosystem: Environmental > Terrestrial > Soil...
CACCTTCAACGGCACCGTGGAAGTGCCCGGCAAGGTCGAGTTCATCCACCCGCTGCACAACCTCGCGCTCGTCTCCTACGATCCGCGGTCCATCGGCTCGACGCCGGTGCGCGCCGCGACCTTCGTCACCAAGGATCTCGCGCCGGGCGAGGATGTCTGGGTGGTCGGGCAACGCAGTGATTCCAAGGTCATGTCGCAGCGCACCGAGGTCGCGAGCGTCGACCCTGTCGCGTTCCCGCTGTCGCGCACCCTGCGTTTCCGCGACAGCAATCTCGAGGCGATCAATCTGGTGAACGCGCCGAGCGACGTCGACGGCGTGATCGCCAACGAGAAGGGCGAGGTGCTCGCGCTCTGGTCGAGCTTCGCCTTCGAGACGCAGCGGGAGCTCGAGCAGGTGAACCGCGGCATTCCCGCGGAACTCGTGACCGAGATGATGAATGCGGTGAGCGCGGGGCGGCAGCTGTACTCGTTCGAGGCGGAGTTCAACGTGCAGTCCCTGGCGAGTGCCCGCAAGCTCGGCTTGAGCGATGAGTGGGTGAAGCGCTTCGAGGAGCACGACGCTCAGCGCCGCCAGGTCCTCGGCATCGACCGCTTGGTGGCAGGCTCCCCGGCCGCCGGCTTGCTCGAGCCCGGCGACCTGCTCCTGGCGATCGACGGCAAAGTCGTCAACCGCTTCCGCGAGGTGGAGCGCGCCGTGCAGAAACCCGACGTGCAGATCACCGTTTGGCGCGACGGCGCAGCGAAGATCCTGAACCTGAATACGGTTGCGCTCAATGGCCGCGACATCGACCGGGTTCTGATCTGGGCGGGCGCGACGCTGCAGGCTCCGCATCGCGCCATGGCGGCACAGCGCGGCATCGCCCCTTACGGAGTTTTCGTCTCGTTTTTCTTCTACGGATCACCCGCCACGCATTACGGCCTGTACGCCGGGCGGCGCATCACGGAGGTCGACGGACAGCCGACGCCGGACCTCGACGCCTTCATCAAGGCGGTGCGCGGTAAGCCGGACCGGTCCTCGCTCAGGCTGAAGACCGTCAGCTGGAACGGCATGACCGACGTCATCACCTTGAAGCTCGACAACCATTATTGGCCGGCGTACGAGCTCGATCGCCAGAGCGACGGGAGCTGGCGGCGGGTCGATCTCGATGCGCCCGTCGCCATGGCGCGCGCGCCGGTCATCGGGCCGAAGCCGTGAGCTTCACGATCTCGGCGGCGGCGCGAGCCCAGCTGCCCGAGATCCGCGACATCTACAACGAGGTCATCCGCAACTCGACCGCCGTGTTCTCCGATGTGGAGGTGACGCTCGAGAACCGCGAGGCCTGGTTCGACGCGAAGCGCACCGCCGGCTTTCCGGTGCTCGCGGCGGCCGATTCTTCGGGCGTCGTGGGATTCGGGACCTTCGGCGAGTTCCGCAGCTGGCCCGGCTACCGCTACAGCGTCGAGCACAGCGTGCACGTGCGCGCCGATTGCCGGGGCCGCGGTGTAGGACGCGCGCTCGTGCAGGAGCTGCTGCAAGAGGCGGCGCGCATGCACATGCACGTCATGATCGCCGGAATCGATGCGCAAAATGTGACGTCCGTCTCGCTTCATGAAAAGCTTGGCTTCAAAACGGTCGGCACGCTTCCGGAAATCGCCTGCAAATTCGGCCGATGGCTCGACCTCAAGTTCATGCAGCGGCTCATTTGATATTATGTGCGCGTGGTAAGAGCTACCCAGACCGAAATCGAGAAAGCCGTCGAGACACTGCGTGCGGGCGATCTGGTGGTATTCCCCACGGAGACGGTCTACGGACTCGGGGCCAACGCCTCGAATCCAGCGGCGGTGCGAAAGATATTCGAGGTGAAAGGCCGCCCGGCCGATCATCCCGTGATCGTGCACCTCGACGACCCGCGCTACCTGCATCGCTGGGTGTCGGCGATGCCGCCGCAGGCGGAACGGCTGGCGGCGATGTTCTGGCCGGGGCCGCTCACGCTCATCTTGCCGAAAGGCGAAACCGTCAACGACATCGTCACCGGCGGGCAGAACAGCATCGGCATCCGGATCCCCTCCCATCCCATGGCGCAGCAGCTTCTGACCGCGTTCGGCGGCGGCATCGCCGCGCCGTCTGCGAATCGCTACGGACGCCTGAGCCCGACCAAGCCCGAGCACGTGCGCGATGAGCTCGGCGATGCGGTACACGTGCTGCTCGACGGCGGCGATTCGCCCATCGGTCTCGAATCCACCATCGTCTCGTGTCTTGACGGCCAGGTGCGCTTCCTGCGGCCCGGCTTCATCACCCGCTCACAGATTCAGCAAGTCGTGGGCGAGCTCACCGAGGGCGGCGAGGCACCGCGCGTGCCCGGCGACCGCGCGCAGCACTATGCGCCGTCCACGCCGCTCGAGATCATTCCCTGGGAGCTCCTCGAGGCAAAAGCGGCTGAGATCCTCGAGCGCGACGAGAAGGTGGCGGTGCTCGCGATGCGCCCGCCATTGCACCCGCGGCGCTACATGACCTGGATCAATGCCGGCAAAAAGCCCGAAGCGTACGCGCACAATCTTTATAATAATCTGCGTACCCTGGATCGCGCCCAATGCGTACGAATCCTGGTGCAGGAGCTGCCGAAGGACGAGCGCTGGGCCGCGATCCTCGATCGGTTGCAGCGTGCGAGCGGCGGCGGCGGCGAGGATCTACTCGAGCTGTCCGCGGGCTAGCAGTTTTCCTTTCCCGCTTTAATCGTAAGGCATAACGAGTGGCCAAGACCTCCCGAATCCGGCGTTTGTCGCATGAACCCGAGCTCGAGCTCGATCCGGGTCAGGACCCGTTCGCCCGCGAGTCGATCCAGCACCTGGTGAGCCGGTTCGGCTCGCCCTTGTTCCTGATCGACGCGGAGCGCGTGCGCGCCCAATACCGCTCGCTGACCGCGGCCTTGCCGGGCGTCGCGCTCTATTACGCGATCAAGTCCTTGCCGCATCCCGCGATCGTCGCCGTGCTCAAGCAGGCGGGCGCGTGCTTCGACCTCGCCACGAATGGCGAGGTGCAGCTCGTGCGCCGGCTGGGCGTCGTGCCCGAGCGCTGCATCCATACTCATCCCATCAAGCGCGACAGCGACATCCGCACCGCGCTCAACTTCGGGGTCACGCACTTCGTCGTCGACAACGAGGATGAGCTGCGCAAGTTCGTGCGCTACAGAAACCGCGCCACGCTCCTGATTCGCCTCGCGTTTCGCAGCGATGCCCTGGTCGACCTGTCGCGCAAGTTCGGCTGCGAGCCGGAGGCATTGCCGGCTCTCCTCGCCCTCGCGGCGCAGCTGCGCATCAACGTCGTGGGTTTGTCCTTCCACGCCGGATCGCAGGCGGCCAATCCCCAGATGCACGTGCGGGCGATCGAGGTTTGCGGCGATCTCATGCGGCGCGCGCGCGCGAGCGGACACGACCTGTCGCTGCTCGACATCGGCGGCGGGTTCCCGACCGATTACTTGAATGGCTCGCCGCCGATGGCCATCGAGGAGTTCTGCGCACCCATCCGCAGCGCCTTGCAGGCGTTGGGCGGCGCCGTGCGCATCATCGCCGAGCCGGGACGCTATCTCTCGGCGCCGTGCGCCGTGGCGGTGGCTTCGGTGATGGGACGCGCGCAGCGCGACGGGCGATGGTGGTATTACCTGGACGACGGCCTGTACGGCAGCTACAGCGGACAGATGTACGACCACGCGAGGTACCCGATCGAGGCGCTGGCGGCCGACGGCCCCACCTACCCGTCGGTGCTCGCCGGCCCCACCTGCGACAGCATCGATGTGATCCGCGAGCACATCGATCTGCCCAAGCTCGAGCAGGGAGATCTCGTCGTCGGGCGGGTGATGGGTGCCTATACCTGGGCCTCCGCTTCGGAATTCAATTTTTTCCCGCGCCCGACGGTGCTGGCGCTCGACCGAGGCCGCCGCATCGGCGAGGCCGACGCTCCGGGAGCCCTCGCTCCGTGAGCCGACCCCCTAAGACGCTCAGCCGGCGGCGGCTCCTTCTGACCGGTGGCGCAATTGCCGGCGCCACGGCCGCCTTCGGCTGGACGCCGCGTGCCTTCGCCACCGCGGGTGCCGAGGCCGTGCCAGGTGCCGAGAGCGTCAAACGCCTGACGCTCAAGAATTTGCATACGCCCGAGGTCCTCGAAGTCGTCTACCGGCGCGGCGATCAGTATCTGCCGGAGGCACTCGCCCAGATCGAAGTATTGTTGCGCGATTACCGCACGGGCGACCGGCATCCGATCGACCCCCACCTCCTCGACATCCTTTGCGCAGTGGCGCAGAGCATCGGCGTCGACCCCGTATTCAGCGTGATTTCGGGCTATCGCTCGCCGCAGACCAACGCCATGCTCCACGAGCGCTCGGCCGGCGTGGCGAGCCGGAGCCTGCACATGGACGGCCGGGCGATCGACGTGCGCCTGACTCGTGTCAATTGCGCCGATCTGGCGGATAAGGCGCTGGCGATGCAGCGGGGCGGCGTCGGCTATTACCGCCAATCCGACTTCGTGCACTTGGATACCGGCCGAGTCCGTACCTGGCGGGGTTAATCGGCCGCGCGGCTCAGGAACATGCGCATGCGCGCGAGCTCCTCCTCGAGGGCGTTGCGATATGCGGATTCGCGCGGCGGCCGGCCGGCGAGATAACCGAAGGAGCTCTGCAGCGAGCCCGCCACGTAGTTGAGATTGCCCCAGCCGATCACCCGCTCTCCCCAGAGGAGCGGCAGTGCGTAATAGCCGAGCTTGCGTTTCGCCGCGGGCGTGTACGCCTCGAAGCGATACTGCCAACCCCAGAAGAGCTCGAAGCGGTGCCGGTCCCAGACTACCGGATCGAAAGGCGTGAGCAGCCTCACCGCGGGCTCGACGCGCCAGCGGCGCGACGCCGGCGCCTCTGCGGCCGGCCAGTACCAGTCGATGCCCTCGATGCGGACGCAGCCGAGGCGCTGCTTGGCGCGCTCGAGCGACGCCGCGCGGTGTCGCGACCACTGCGGGATACCGCCGCTCAAAAAGCGCAGGAGCTGCGTGAGACTGCGGGCGGGAAGCGGTGCGTACTTGCCCACGATGAGGTCGACCAAGGTGTCGATGCGCGCGTTCACCGGGATCTCCTCGCCTGCCGCGGGCTCCGGATCCGCCTCGCGAGGCGCATAGACTCGCGTCCCCGAGTCGCGGCGCGCCACGCGCAGGAGGCCGCGATAATGCATCTCATCGAGCAGCCGCGTGGTGGCGTTGGTCGCTCCGCCGAACCAGTTGAGGATCTTGCCGTGCGCGAAGCGCTGGTCGACGATGCGCGGGTGAGCGGTGCCCCGCTCGCGGATGAATGCGAGGAGCTCCTGCGCTCGAGCGGAGCGCGCGGGGCTCCACCGCTTGGGCGCCCTGCGGGGATGCATCAGTCGATGGTGCTCGCGCAGCAGATAGCCATAATTGACGAAGTAATCTTCCTCCAGCCCCAAGCGCGGGTAGCGTCGCTCGAGATCGCCCGCGCGATAGCCGATGACGCGGTGGCGCAGCGTCAGATCCTGGGCGCGGGCCGGCGCACGGATCGGATCGGCTTGCACGAAGCCCAATTTCCGGATGGCGCGAGGGAGTGTGGTCGGCTTGAACAGCGAGCGGGCGATGGCGTAGCGGCGTAGTTGCTCGAGGGTCGGCGGCATGCGATCGGCGCGTTCAGCGGGTCGCTTTCAAGAAGCTCAGCACCGCCGCATTGAATGCGCGCGGATCCTGCAGCATGGCGAAGTGGCTCACGCTGGGCAGGATGACCAGGCGCGCACCGGGGATCGTCCGCGCCATGTATTCTTCGTGCGTCCGCTTGATCCCCTCGTCGAATTCCCCGTCGGCGATGGTGGTGGGCACCTTGATGGAGGCGAGGTCGGCTCGCGTGTAGGCGGGCAGCGTCTCCCACATTTTGGTCACCGCGGCGCTGAACCCTTCCCATTGCTGCGGCGTCGGCGAGAGCTCGTGATACTCCTGCGCCGTGCGCGCCAGGTAGGCGCCGAAGACCGGAGTCGTTCCAGCTCCCTCCTTGAGCCCGGACACGTCGGCATTGGTGCCGAAAGCGAACAGGCCCGCCAACCGGTCCGGATGAGACATGGCGAGGTCGAGGCCGATGATGCCGCCGTCGCTCCAGCCGACGAGGTATACCTTGGAAATCCCGAGCTGGTCGAGGAGTCCTTGCACATCCTGCGCCATCAAATCGTAGGTGAGCGGTGCGTCGCTGCGCGTGCTGCGGCCATGCCCGCGGCTGTCCATCGCGATCACGCGATAGCCGTGCGCTGCCAACACCGGGATCAAGCGGCCGTAATAGTTGGAGTTGCCAAACCCACCGTGCAGGAGCAAGACCGGTACGCCGGCGGATTTCGGGCCCCACTCGGCGAACCAAATCCGCGCACCCCCGATCTCGGCGTGGCGGCCCACGGTTCCGGCGGGCAACGAGGGCAGCGGCGGGAGCGTTCGCCAGGGCGCGGGAGGGCTGGATATAGATGCTGCGGCAGCCGGCGCCGCGGCGAGCGCCGTAAAGCAGGCCGTGCTCACCAGCAGCGCGGCGAGGAATGCGAAGCGGTACATGAGCTCGAAGGTCTCCTAAGGTCTGTGCGGCATCATCACACGTCCGTCGACTCAGCGGCGGGTTCCGATGGGTCGTGGGTCTTGCGCAGGAACACGAGCTGCAGCGCCGGGACGACCACCAGCAGCATGAGCGGTCCCAACAGCATGCCGCCCACCACGACGGTCGCGAGGGGCCGCTGTACCTGGCTGCCGATGCCGTGCGAGAGGGCGGCCGGAACGAGACCGATGCATGCGGACAGGGCGGTCATCAACAGCGGGCGCATGCGTTTCTCGGCGGCCCTTTCCATGGCGTCGAACGGCGTCATGCCTTGCGCTTTGAGCTCGTTGAAATACGTGAGCACCAGAATGCCGTTCATCACGGACACGCCGAGGAGCGAGATGAATCCGATGGCCGCGGATACGCTGAACGGCAATCCGGTGACGAGCAGCGCGAGAATGCCGCCGGCGACAGCAAACGGTATGCCGGCGAGCGCGAGCAAACTGTCCGTGGCCGAGTTGAACAGGCTGTAGAGCAACACCAGGATCATGCCGAGACTGATGGGCACGAACACCATGAGCCGCTGCTTAGCGTTCTGCAAGTCCTGGAACTCGCCGGCCCACACGATGCGATAGCCGTTGGGCAGCTGAATATCCTTCGCGATGAGCGCCTGGGTTTCCGCGACCGTGCTGCCGAGATCGCGGCCGCGCACGCTGAACTTGATGGGAATGTAGCGCTGCGTTCCCTCGTGATAGATGAACGAGGCGCCGGAGTCCAGGCTGATGTCGGCGAGTTCCCGCAACGGGATATAGGCCGTCGTGCCGGCGGGCGTCTGATACGCGACGGGCACCGCGCTGATGGCCTCGATGTTGTCACGGTACTTGGGCGCAAGCCGCACGGTCAGGTTGAATTGACGATCGCTTTCGAGCACGGTGCTCGCGACCGCGCCCGCCAAGGAGGCTTGAATCACGCTGTTCACATCCCCCGAGTTCAGGCCGTAGCGCGCCGCTTTGGCGCGATCGATCCGGATGTTGAGATTGGGCTGCCCGACGATGTGGAAGATGCCGACATCCTCCATACCCTTGACGCGCTGCATATCCTTCAAGATGCGTCCGGCGTATTGCTCGAGCACCCGCAGGTTCGGCCCGATGATCTTGACCGAGTTCGCGCCCTTCACGCCCGACAGCGCTTCCTCGACGTTGTCCTGGATGTATTGCGAGAAGTTGAAGACGACTCCCGGAAGAGCCGCGTCGAATTCCTGCTGTAATTGCAGTGTCAGCTTGTCCTTGGTCATGCCGGCGGGCCACTGGTCATAAGGCTGCAGCGGTGCGAACAGCTCGACGTTCGAGAAGGGTGAGGCATCGCTGCCATTGTCGGGGCGTCCATGCTGCGATACGACGGTGATGATCTCGGGATGACTCAGCAGGATCTCGCGCATCTTACGGGTCGCTTCCGTGCCCGCGTCGAGCGACATGGACTGGGGCATCGCGGCGCGAATCCAGTAATTGCCTTCCTCGAGCGCCGGCAGAAACTCCGAACCCAGGAACGGCGTGAGGAACCCGACGACGATGAGCAGCGCACAGCCGATCCCGACGACCAGCCCGCGCCGGGCGAGGGCAAACTCGAGCGCCGGTCTGTATACACGGTGCAGGAAACGCACGATTATCGTCTCGGATTCCCTGAACTTGAGCGGCAGCAGGAACGAGGACATCACCGGAGTCACGGTGAAGGTCGCGATGAGCGCGCCCGCGAGGGCATAGCCGTAGGTACGCGCCATGGGGCCGAAGATCTGTCCTTCCACGCCCTGCATGGCAAAAAGTGGGCCGAAGGCGGCGATGGTGATGGCCGTCGAGAACAGAATGGCTCTATCGACCTGCAGGGCCGATACGTAAATCATCTGCAGCCGCGTGGTCCAGGTCGGGCCGGCGCCCGAGGTCGTGGGATCCCTGCCGTAAGTTCCTTGCCGCAGCGCCTCGACCATCTGCTGCTGTACGCTCGGCATCGACTGCAAATTGCGGAAGATGTTCTCGACCAGGATCACCGCCGAATCGATGATGATGCCGAAGTCGACGGCGCCGATGGACAGGAGGTTGGCGTCTTGGCTCTGCAGTACCATCAGGATGATGGCGAAGAACAAGGCGAAGGGAATGTTCACGCCGACGATGACGGCGCTGCGCAGGTCGCCGAGGAAAATCCACTGGATCAGGAACACCAGCAGACAGCCGAAGACGAGATTGTGCAGGACGGTGTGCGTGGTGACGTTCACCAGCGTGGTGCGGTCGTAATAAGGCACGAGCTTCACGCCCGGCGGCAGCGTGCCGTCGCTGTTCAGAGCGGCGACGGCGGCCTTGATGCGCGGTATGACGTCGTTCGTGTGCTGGGTGCGTCCCATGACCACGATCGAGGCCACCACGTCGTCATCGTGGTCGCGGCCCGCGATCCCCAGGCGCGGCACGTTGCCGACCACGACCCGCGCGACGTCCTTCACCAGCACCGGCACGCCGTTGTGCTGGCCAAGGACGATGTTCTGGATATCGTCGACGTGGTAGCCCTGGGTGAGATCGTCGTCGCCACCGTCGTTGATGAGCCCCACGCCGCGGATGTTCACGGATTGCTGGCCCACGGTGATCTCGCGGCCACCCACATTGACGTTCGAGTTGCCGAGCGTGCTCAAGAGTTGCGGCACGGTGATCTTGTAGGCCTGCAGCTTCGCGAGGTCGGCCTGCACCTCGAATTCCTTGGTGGTGCCGCCCCAGCTGTTCACCGCGACCACGCCGGGCACCGTGGATAGTCGGCGCAATGCGATCCAATCCTGAACGGTGCGCAGATTGGTGAGGCCGAAATGCGGCGGCCCGACGACCTGATAGCGGTAGACCTCGCCGACGAGGCTCGATTGCTGAATCTGCGGGACCTGATTGTCCGGCAGATTCACGTTTTGCTGCAGGCTGAGCGCCGCCTGCGTGTAGGCGAAGTAATAATCGACACCGTACTTGAACGTCACCCTCACGAACGACAGGCCGTAGAAGGAGGTCGAGCGGATGTTGTCGATGCCGGGCGTCGGGTAGAGTCCGACCTCCATCGGCGTTGTGTAGTACTTCTCCATCTCCTCGGCCGAGAGGCCGGCAGCTTGTGCCGTGATCTCGAGAATGACCGGCGCCGGATTGGGATACGCCTCGATGTTGAGCTTGATGTAGGCGGCGACGCCGGCCGCGATGAACACGAGCAGGCCGAGCAGAATGATTGCCCGGCGGCTGAGCGCGAATCCGATGACGGCCCTGAACACCCTGTTTTCTGTGCGGCGGCCTCGAAGTCAGGTCGCGCCGCCGTACAGGATGTTGCTGAGGAAGATCGCGCCGTTTACCGCGATGCTTTCGCCCGGGTTTACTCCTTCGAGGATCTGATCGTAACCGTCCTGCTGCAGCCCGACCTTGACCGAGCGGTGGGTGAACACGTGCGGGTCGGTGCCGACGACCCACATCGACAGGGTGCCGTCCCCCTCCCGCACCACGCCGTCGAGCGGTACGCCGGCCGACTGCACAGGCTCGCCGGTCTGTATGAGGAAAGTGGCGAACATGCCGGAACGCAGCTCGCGCGTCGGATTCTTGATCTCGGAGCGCACGCTGAGGCGGCGTGAATTCGGGTCGATGGCCGCCCCGACGGCGGTCACCTTGCCGGCGAACACGCGACCGGGCAGCGCCAGGATCGAGGCGCTGACCGGCGCGCCGACCTTGATTTCGACCGTGTCCGTCTCGGGTATGTCGGCGATCATCCACATGGTGGACTCGTCGGCGACACTGTAGGGTGCGGGCGCGTTGCCCGGCTGCACCAGCAAGCCGGGAGCGGCGCTGCGCGCCGTGATGCGCCCCGTGATCGGGCTCTTCACCATGAGCGCACGGTCGACTTCGCGGGTGGCGACGATATGATCGATCTGCGCCGGTGTGCGCCCGAAGATCGCGAGCGCGTCGCGCGCCGCCTTGAGCGCGCCCTCGGCGCTCTGCTGATTGGCGACCGCCGTCTCGTAGTCATTCTGATCGATGGCCTTGTCCGCGTAGAGCTTCTTCGCACGCGCGAGCGCGCTGTTGGTTTGCGCGAGCGTCGCGTCGGCGGAGATCAGGCTCGACTCGGCCGCGAGGAAGTCGGAACTTTCGATCGTGAACAGGAGCTGGTCCTTCTTCACCTCATCGCCCAAGTCCACGTAGGCGTGGATGATGCGGCCCTGATAAGGCGAGAACACCTGCACACTCGCGTTCTCGTTGAAATCGATGTTGCCGACGGCCTCGCGTTGCTGCAGAAAGCGGCGCTCCGAGACGCGTGCGACCTCGATGGAGTGGAGCTGCGAGTCCGTGAGCTTCACGGTGTCCGCGGGCTGCGCCGCGACGGCCGCAACGGCGGCCATGCAAGTCAGAGCGAGCCAGGCGGTCGTGCCGCCGAATCCCGGGTAGCAACGCAAGTGAATACCCCGTCAAAGAATCGAGGAATGATGTCCGTGTCGTCGTGGGAGCGCTACTGAGACTAATCGCTGTGAACATTCACAGTTACCTGTCCGCGCCGGAGGCGCAGAATGCCA
>Ga0209169_10002477_pt1 | contig 11094 bp, 7 predicted proteins | sample HubBroMetageWRM4_FD_188346 | JGI IMG/M metagenome (GOLD analysis project Ga0209169, IMG submission 188346) | Warmed soil microbial communities from the Hubbard Brook experimental Forest, New Hampshire - Hubbard Brook CCASE Soil Metagenome WRM 4... | ecosystem: Environmental > Terrestrial > Soil...
CGAGCAAACTCCCGACAATCCGCTCCTGCATCGGCCGAAACGTGTCGTACCCCCAATACCGCTTCAGCGCCTCCAATATTTTCGTCTGATTCATCTTGCAAAGAGTGTAACGTACTCCCCGCGATGACCGCTCCGCGACAGCACCGGTAGCGCCGGCATCTTGCCGGCGATTTTCATCGATGCTTGCCATCGAATGCTCACAGAAATGGCGAATCCTCTTCGACCCGCTCGCATTATCGTTTTAACGATCCCGCTCATCCTGATCAGCGCTGTTGTTTCGGGCTGCGCTTCCCGAAAACCCGTAACCTCGACCGCCCCCTCTTTTCGATTGAAGCCCGTAAACGACGGCTCACTCCTGCTTTCCCCCAACATCCCCTACCAACAATCCGCCGACGCACCCGTTTCTTTCACCATCGATGGCAAAACTGACTCGACGACGCCCTCAAACGCCTGCACCGCAACCGAAGGCGACTTTCGCCTGGAGCGCAGCCCACAAAATCCGAACGTTCGCGTCTTCCTACCACCCCCGAAAAGCTGGCTCTTCGGTTCCTCTTCCGGCGCCGACGAAAACTCCACCATCGAATCCCTCTACGCTTTCCTCACCGATGTCGATCGCGCCGAAGCCGCCGGCTGTTTCGCCGCGATGCAGAACGTCCAGGCCCGTGACTACATCCTGCAAAGCGTGCCCACTCGCCCACACGACAGCCTTCTAAACGCCTACGGCTACCGCATCGAACGCAGCGGCGTAAATTTGAAGCCCAACTTGCGGCTGAAAGTAGAGCGCGCCTATTTCAGCAGCAGCGAAAAATCCGACAAAAATTATCTCGGTGTAAGTAACGTCTTGTTCGACGTCACAACCGATTCCGAAGGCTTCCTGCGTTTCCAGCAAGTTCACGCAATCCAGTATTCGCCGGGTTCCTTAAGCCAAACTGATCAAGAGGGTTTGCGCGACCTCGCCATCCTCGGCCTAAACCCGCAAAAGCACTATCGCGTCCTCTTCTACACCCACCAGGTCCCCACCGATCGCAATTTCTCCGCGGCTCTCATCGGCGCCAATGACACTGCTCGCCTCGATTCATTCGAACAAGTCATCCGCTCCGCCTCCGACGCTGATTGCAGCTCGCTAAAGCACGACGGCGTCGAGTGTTTCGAATTCCGCGGATTTGTAACCGTAAGTATCCAGATCCCGATCGAACTCAACGGAAAAACCCAATTTGTCGACTGGGGAACAAAAGTGGAGGCTGTCGTTCCAGCCAAAGCCCAAAAATCCTTCAAGCTCCAGCGCCAATTCGTGGGCAGCTACTACGATCTGAAATTCAACCAACGCGACGACAACATCCTCGACCTAACCCTGGTTGGCGGCGATCGCCTTTCCTGGTAGCGCCGGTTTACCCTCAGCCCCGAAGGGTATCCCTGCCGGCGTTTTTTCGATCACAGCCGCACAAACCGTCGCGCCCTCTCGTCAACTCTGTGAACTCTGCGTTCTCTGTGGAGAATCTCTTCTCATGAAGTGAACGACAAATCCGCGCAGCAAATGTCCCTACCTCCACAATCACCCGCCGGAGGCTCTTCCCTTCAACTTTCAACTATCGACTGTCAACCTCTTCCCTCATCATTACTTCGCCGCTCCTTCACTTCGTCGCCTCGATTTCCGCCGTCACCACCGCCCCCGCCCCGATCTCCAACACTTTTCCTCCGCCCACAACGCTCCGCAAAAACTCCTCACTCCTCCAATCCGCATCCTCTCCATCCTCCACCACAATCAACCGATACCTCCCCGGCACAATCTTCTCCAGCTCAAACCCGCCCGCTGAATCCGTCTCCCCCACTCGTATCAAATCGTTCGCATCCTCGAATTTCTCCGGCACCAGCGCCACACCGCTGCCGCTGTCGTCCTAGTTCGGGTAACTTGTCATCCTGAGCGCAGCGAAGGATCTCAGGCTGAATCAGCACTGCGAATCATCACGACAATCTGGACCCGCGATGGCGCAAGTTCGAACGTGCCTGGGATCGACAAACACCGCAGATTCATCGCGATCCGCAAACAACACGCTTCTCCTGCCCTTCCGCGTCAGGTGCCCGCCGTACACTCCCACCGCCAACAAACCCTTTACAATCACATTCTTGCGCAACCCGCGCCCGCAACCATCGTAGAATCACATTCTTACGCAAACATGGGGAGGGGGTGCCCCAGCCCTCCCAACCCCAACTTGACATCACCTTCAATCACATATATCCACCAAGCCTCACATTTCTCCCGGAGCCCACGTGACCTGGACCCAAAACTACGACCCCGCTGGCCACTGGTGGCTCTCCACTCTCCTGGCCGCGATTCCCGTTTTGATACTCCTCAGCGCACTCGCTTTTTTCCACATCAAGGCGCATTTCGCCGCTCTCATCGGTCTCACCGCTTCGCTCCTCATCGCCTGCTCGATCTTCGGCATGCCCTTGAAAATGGGAATGATGTCCGCCGTCTACGGCATCCTTTACGGGCTCTTTCCCATCGGCTGGATCGTTCTCAACGTCATTTTCATGTACGACCTCACCTGCGAAGCCGGCCACTTCAAAGTCCTCCAGCAAAGCCTCATGGGTATCACGCAGGACCGCCGTCTCCAGCTCGTCCTCATCGCCTTTGCATTTGGCGCGTTCTTCGAGGGCGCTTGCGGCTTCGGCACTCCTGTAGCAGTCACTGCTGCAATTCTGATTGGTATCGGATTCAAGCCATTGCAGGCGTCGGGACTCTCGCTCATCGCAAACACCGCGCCGGTGGCGTTCGGCGCGCTTGGCACTCCGCTGATCGCGCTGTCGGGGGTCAGCGGCCTTAGCCTCATTCAACTCAGCGCGATGACGGGCCGGATTCTTCCGTTTTTCTCTCTTTTGGTGCCGTTTTGGTTGATTTGGACGTTCGCGGGCTTCAGCGGAATGATCGAAGTCTGGCCAGCCACACTCGTCGCCGGACTTTTCTTCGCGATCCCTCAATTCCTGATCTCAAATCTTCATGGCCCATGGCTCGTCGACGTCGTCGCATCTGTCTGCTCGATCGCCGGAGTCACGGCTCTGCTCCTGTTCTGGCATCCAAAGCGCATCTGGGGACTCGAAGGCCACGAATCCGATCGCGAAGCTCGCGGCCAACACGGCCACGCGCGCTCCGTTGTAATCAAAGCATGGACGCCGTGGGTCGTCCTCAGCGTCATCGTTTTTGTGTGGGGACTTCCTTCCACGAAAGCATTTCTCGATCACGTTTCGAGTCCAAAGATTCCGATCACGGCTCTGCACAACCTATCTCTGCGTGTTCCACCGGTCGTCGCGAAACCCACGCCGGAACCGGCGATTTTCCTGCTGAATTGGCTCTCCGCGTCGGGCACAGGGATTCTTTTCTCAGCAATCATCTCCGGATTCCTGATGGGCTACGGACCCATTCGTCTCGCGCGCCAATACGCGAAAACGCTGTATCGCGTGCGCTTCTCGCTGCTCACCATCGCCGCGATGATGGCCATCGGATTCACCACGCGTTACTCAGGACTCGACGCTACGATGGGCTTGGCCTTCGCTCGCACCGGAATGCTCTATCCATTCTTCGGCACGCTGCTCGGTTGGCTCGGCGTCGCGCTCACGGGCTCCGACACCGCTTCCAACGTTCTCTTCGGCAGCCTGCAGCGCATTTCCGCCAATCAAGTCGGCGTTTCACCGGTGCTGATGTGCGCGGCGAACAGCGGAGGCGGCGTCATGGGCAAAATGATCGACGCCCAAAGCATCGTCGTCGCCAGCACCGCAACGGAGTGGTACGGCCACGAAGGCGACATCCTCCGTTACGTTTTCCTGCACAGCATCGCGCTCGCTTCGCTCGTCGGCATCCTCGTCTTCCTCCAAGCCTACGTCGCGCCATTCAAGAACATGGTCATTCACTGATGTCCGCGAGCAACTTGAATTCTCGTTACGTCTTTACATCTGCGCTTCGTTACTTCACTCTTTTTTTGTGAACGCTGCGATTGCCAAGCAATTCCGCGACATCGTCGGATCGCGAGGGCTGATCACTTCCGCGGAAGAATTGCGCACCTACGAATGCGACGGGCTCACGAATTTTCGCGTGATGCCACTCGGCGTTCTGCTTCCCGAAAACACAGCGCAAGTCCAAGCTATTTTGAAGCTCTGCCACGCTGAGAAAATCCCGTTCGTCGCGCGCGGTTCGGGCACAGGACTCAGCGGTGGCGCTCTCCCAATCGAAAACGGAATCGTCATCGCCTTGACGCGAATGAATCGCATCCTTGAAGTGGACATTCCGAATGCGCGCGTTGTCGTCGAGCCTGGCGTAGTCAATCTCGATGTTTCCGCCGCCGTCGCGCCGTACGGATACTTCTACGCGCCCGATCCGTCGTCGCAATCGGTGTGCAGCATTGGCGGCAACGTCGCCGAAAATTCCGGCGGCGCGCATTGCCTGAAATATGGATTCACGACGACACACGTTCTTGGACTCGAAGTTGTTCTTCCAGACGGCTCGCTCGTGCATCTCGGCGGAAAATCACTGGACGCCCCCGGCTACGATCTCGCCGGAGTTTTTGTCGGCTCTGAAGGCACGCTTGGCGTCGCGACGAAGATTATTTTGCGAATCGTGAAGCAGCCTGAATGCGTGCAAACGCTTCTCGCGGCATTCCCTTCCACAAACGAAGCAGGCGCCGCCGTCAGCGGAATCATCGCCGCCGGAATGTTGCCTGCTGCGATTGAGATGATGGACAACCTCGCGATTCAAGCGGCCGAAGCCGCGGTCCACGCGAACTATCCGAACTGTGGCGCGCTGCTGCTCGTTGAACTCGATGGCCCGTTCGCCGAAGTCGAATCGCTGATGAGACATGTCGATGCGATTTGCCGCGAACATGGCGCTTCCGAAATTCGCGTTGCGCAATCGGAGACGGAGCGTGCGCTCGTCTGGAAAGGGCGCAAAGCAGCCTTCGCCGCGATGGGACGCATCTCGCCGAACTACATCGTGCAGGACGGAGTGATCCCGCGCACCGCGCTTCCGCAAGTGATGAGCGAAATCGATCGTCTCAGCAAGGAGACCGGAGTTCGCGTCGCGAATGTGTTCCACGCCGGCGATGGGAACCTGCATCCACTCGTGCTTTACGATCGGCGCATCGAGGGACAAGAAGAAGCCGCCGAAGCGCTGTCCTACAAGATTCTCGAAATCTGCATAGCCGCAGGCGGATCGATCACCGGCGAACACGGGGTCGGCGAAGACAAGAAACGCGCGATGTCGAAAATGTTCAGCGAGCCCGACCTCGAGACGATGCAGCGCGTTCGCTGCGCCTTCGACCCACTGCAACTTTCCAATCCAGACAAGATTTTCCCGACCCCGCGCCTCTGCGGAGAGAAGCCCGGCAAATTCGTGCAGCACGAACTCGAATCCGCCGGAATCGCGGAGCGTTTCTAGCTATGGACGCTACCGCACCAGCGGACACAGCGCGGAACATCGCCGCGTTTGAAGCCGCAGTGCGGACAATCGTCGGCCCCGAAAATGTTCGAGCCGCAACGAATGAAGACCACATCGCGGGCGTGCAGCCGCAACTCGTCATTGCTCCTGGAGACGAGCAACAACTCGCACGAGTTTTGAAAGCGGCCAACGATGCGGCGCTCGCAGTGATTCCTCTAGGCGGCGGAACAAAGCTCGCCTGGGGAAATCCGCCTCTGCGCGCGCACATCATCCTTTCCACGGCTCGCCTCAACGCGATTATCGAACACGCCCATTCCGATCTGACGGTCACTGTCGAGGCCGGCTGCACGCTAAGGCAACTCGCCGAAACGCTTGCGAAACAGAACCAGCGACTCGCGCTCGACGGACTTTGGCCTGAGCGCGCTACAGTTGGCGGAATTCTCTCCGCGAACGACAGCGGCGTCCTGCGGCTTCGCTTCGGATCGCTTCGTGACCTTGTGATCGGAGCGACGCTGGCGCTGGCTGACGGCACGCTCGCAAAGAGCGGCGGCAAAGTCGTGAAAAACGTCGCCGGTTACGACCTGCCAAAATTGGCAACCGGTGCATTTGGGACGCTGGGAGTGATTACGCAAGCGACGTTTCGCCTTCATCCGATGCCGAAGGAATCGCGGACGGTTTCGTGCGTGGCGGCCGATGCCCGCGAGGCGCAGCGACTTCTGCTCGCGATTCAAGACTCCAAGCTCGCCCATTCTGCCCTGCAAGTTCGTTTTGTCGAGTCGATGCAGCCGCAGGTCGATGTTCTGTTCGAGGCAACGGAAGCGGGCTGCGCGGCGCAGGCCGAACAGCTAAAAACGATTCTCGCGCCAGCGACGATCATTGATTCTGGGGCTGAGGTTTGGAAAGGTCGCCAAGACGTTTTCTCGGGTGGAATTAGAAATCTTGCCGAGATGGGGCGCAGCAATGCTGCGCCCCTACATGATCCCGCCGGCACGTCGATTTCCAACCCTTCCGCGATCGCAAGAGTTTCTGTGCTGCCGACGCAGATTGCGGAAACTTATGAAGCCCTGACGGAGTCAGCTCAAGCAAATCGCGTTCACTTTGGCGTTGTCTTCCTTGCGATCGGGCTTGGGACGCTTTGTATCGCCGGCGCTCCTGCCGACCTCGCCTCTGTGCTTCAAAATCTTCGCGGCAAAATTGAGGCGCTGGGGGGCTCCCTCGCGATTACGCATCGCCCGGACGCGATGCGGCAACTCGACGCTTGGGGGAACGCCGGTGATGCGATCGAATTGATGCGGGCGGTGAAAAAGCAATTTGATCCGAAATCGACGCTGAATCCCGGGCGATTCGTGGGTGGCATCTGATGCCTGAGGGAATCGAAGGGCCGGCGCCGACACAGCCTGCGGAAAAGCCATCGTCATGCGGAGCGTTTGATGCGCATCATCCGCCGGCGCGAGAGCTCATCGATCAGTGCGTGCACTGCGGATTCTGCCTGCCCGCTTGCCCGACGTACAAATTGTGGAACGAAGAGATGGATTCGCCGCGCGGGCGAATCTACCTGATGAAGATGGCGGCGGACGGCAAAGCCGAGATGAATTCGCAGTGGGTGAGCCATTTCGATACTTGCTTGGGCTGCATGTCGTGTATGACGGCGTGCCCCTCGGGCGTCGATTACAGCAAGCTCATCGAAGCAACGCGCGCGCAGATCGAGCGGAACTACCCACGGAGCGCATTCGAGAAGTTGTATCGACAGATGATTTTCGCGACGTTCCCGCGGCCCGATCGACTGAGACTTCTTCGCCTTCCTCTGCTCGTCTATCAGAGATCAGGGCTGCAAACGATTGTGCGCGCGACTGGCATTCTGAATCTGCTGCCGAAGAAATTACGGGCGATGGAAGCGCTGATGCCAAGGCTGAAGCCGACTGAGCGCATTCCCGAACAGACCTCAGCGCAAGGAACGAAGCGAGCTCGCGTGGGGTTGTTGCTTGGATGCGTCCAGCGGGAATTCTTTCCGCGCGTCAACTCCGCGACCGCTCGCGTGCTGGTGGCCGAAGGTTTCGAAGTCGTTGCGCCCGCGGATCAGCCATGCTGCGGCGCGCTGATGGTTCATGCGGGAGAAGAAAGCTCAGCACTGGAATTGGCTCGCAAGACGATCGACGCCTTCGAGCGCGCCAACGTCGAATTCGTCATCACGAACGCGGCTGGCTGCGGATCAAACGTGAAGGAATATGGCCACCTTCTGCGTGATGACCCGCAATACGCAGCGCGCGCGAAAGTGTTCGCGGCGAAGTGCCGCGACATAACGGAATTTCTGGCGGAACGCACGCCACAGGCGATGCGACATCCGTTGAAGCTGCGCGTCGCGTATCACGACGCATGCCACCTGCAACACGCGCAAGGAATCCGTGTTCCGCCGCGGCAACTGCTCAGGCAGATTCCGGGGATTGAACTGCTCGAAATTCCTGAAGCGGCGATCTGCTGCGGTTCGGCGGGGATCTACAATCTCGTGCAGCCAGACACGGCTACGGAGCTAGGCGATCGCAAAGCGGAACTGATCGCACCGCTGAAACCGGATGTTATCGCGACGGGGAATCCAGGCTGCCTGCTCCAGCTTCAATCATCCCTCGCCCGCGCGGGGCACAACATTCCAGTCGTCCACACGATTCAACTATTGGACGCTTCCCTCTTGGACCGCTTGAGAGATTCGAGGTCGGCTTCGACCTCGGCGTCTTCGGCGTCCTTGGCCGCTTTGTCGGATTCTTTCTGAGGCTCGATCAGCGTCAGGAGTAATTCCATCGGGTGCAGAATTTTTCGCTCGAAGCCGGCGTGTAGTTGCTCGGTGCACGACGTTCCGCTGGCAATGATCTGACGCGCGGCGCCGCCGCGATCTTGCTGCACAACCTGACCGAACAAATCCGCACCGACGGCGAGACTCAAGTCGTAAAAGTCTTTTTTGTAGCCGAAGCTGCCAGCCATACCGCAGCACTCGACGTTGGAAGTCACCACATCGAAGCCGATGTCCGTGAGCAGCACGACGGTCGGTTCCGCGGCGCCGATCGTCTTTTGCTGGCAGTGGGCGTGATAGAAAAGCCGATGGCCGACTTTCGATTTTGAAATATCGAACACTTCGTGCGGTTTGCGACCGGTTTTTCTGAGAATTTTGACGACGTATTCGACGGGCTCATACGCGCGCGAACGGAATCTTTCGTAGCGCTCCTTGCTGTCGAGCAAATGCGAGAAATCGCGGCGGAACATCGAGAGCGAACTCGGCTCGACGACAACGATGTCGCGGCCGTCGCTGACATGTGGATCGAGCTCTCGCGTTGCGAGCCGCGCGTGCTGTTTCGCGGTCGCGATCATGCCCTGCGACATTGCCGCCCGGCCCTCGGGCACGCATTCGCTGACGATCACGTCGGCGCCCATTTCACGCAAGACCTTGAGCGTCGCGACACCGCGGCTGGTCATGCCGTAGTTCGTGAACGCGTCGGCGAAAATCACGACTTTAATCTCGCGGCCCTTGCTGGACGGCGGCGTGATGCTGTCCGCTTCCTGAACAAACGTGTGTTTAGGAAATGGTGGCAGCGCACGGCGGCGATCGACGTTGAACCACTTTTCCATCATCGAACGCGTTGTGCTGGTATTGCCCTCATCTTCCTTCGAGTCGGTGCGCGTCGATGGCGCGCGGCCGGTATCGACGGAATTGGCCATCGACGGAAAGCGTGTGCCCCATTTCGCGAAGTAGTGATAATTGCCGAAAAACATTTTCGAAACCGGAGCCGTGCGATCGACGGGATCGGCATCGGTGATCGAGCCGAGCAGACTCTTCGTCATGGATGAAGGCTCGAGCTGATTCAGCCGGTTGCCGAGATTCGCGTTGAGCCAGGGAATATCGATGCGGACGGGGCAATTTTGCACGCAACGCGTGCAACCGGTGCACAGCTCCGAGAACCTCGCGTTTTCAAGCTTGCTCGTGAATGCTTCCCACGAGCCGCCGATGCCTCCGGAATATGTTTCCCCACCGAACGCGTGGCCGCCGACGGTCTGAAAATTCGCGCACGAATTCAGACACGCGCCGCAACGGATGCAGTTGAGCGCTTCGTGAAACACGGGATCGTCGCGCATTTTCAGCCGACCGTTGTCGATCAGCACGAGATGAAATTCGCGAGGCTTGAGCGGCTTGCTGGGCATCGCGAAGGGCGGATCGAGAAGCGGCGGGCTGATGAAGCTGGTGTAAACCGACATCGACTGCCCCGTGGCGCTGATCGAGAGCAACTCGATGAATGGCGCCATTTCTTCGCGCGTCGGAATAATTTTCTCGATGCCTGCGATGGCGATGTGCACGGGCGGCGCGAAGCTCGACAGGCGAATGTTGCCTTCGCTTTCGACGAGCATGAGCGTGCCAGTGTCAGCGGCGATCAGATTGGCGCCGGTGACGCCAACGTCGGCATGCAGGAATTTTTCTCGCAAGATCTGGCGGGCGAAAAACGTGAGCGCTTCGCCGGTGTCGAGCGGCATGTCGGTTTCGAACTTGCGCTTGAAGAGCGCGGTGATGCGCTCGCGGCTGTAATGCAGTGCCGGCGCGAGAATATGGGACGGCTGCTCGCCGGCAAGCTGAAGAATGAATTCGGCGAGATCGCTTTCGACGACTTCGATGCCGTCTGCCTCAAGAGCGGTGTTGAGGTGAACTTCCTCGCTGGTCATGCTCTTGCCTTTGACGACCATTTTCGCGGCGCGCCAGCGGCAAACATCGAGGATATAGCGACACGCATCGGCGGCGGTGCTGGCAACGAACACATGGCCGTTGCGCGCGCGAACGGAATTTTTCAGCGTTTGAATCAGATCGGGCAGCGCCGCGATCGATTTGTCTTTGATGCGGCGCGCTTCATCTTTCAAATCGTCGTAATCGGGCAAATTGGCGACGGCGCGATAGCGGCCTTTGTTGAAATGCTGCGTGTTGGTACGAACCGTGGCGCTTTCGATGTCCAGCGACATGCGAATCGCACGCAAAAGGTGCTCTTTGTCGCTTTTGTTGGCGACGTCGCGAGGCGCGTCGATTTTCGGCGCTGCGGGCGCCGCGGCCGGTGTTACGGAAGGACTCGATTTGGAATCGGCTTCGGCCATGGCCTCACTCTAACAAAAGAATCAGAACGCGATGGGGACCGTGAACGCCGACCACGAGGGGTCCCATGTCCGCCGTCGCGCTGGGGCCCGTGATGAAAACGAGATTCCGCTTGAGGCTTTCGCCGTCGAACATATCGGGATTGAAAAGGTCGCGCGGGCGTTCGACGATGCGCTCTTTGGCCAGCAGGATGATGTTGAGCGGCATAAGCAGGCACGACGCAGCAACGAGCGGGCGGCCGAGCGCGACGCAAATCGAGCCGGTGCTGGCGACGGCGGCGAAAGCTTCGGTGATGCCGACATCTGCGATGGCGAGTTCGTCGTCGTGAGGCTTGGGAATGACGCCGGCGAGGCCGCGAAGTCCATCGACGAGAGGGATGGGAAGAAATTCGGGCTCGGTGAGGACGATGCCTTGCGCTTTGCTGGTGGCGAGAGCGACGACGTCGCGGAGGGCGACTGGAGTTCGTTTGACTCGCCAGACCATGGCGGCGGCTTCGGTGGCGTGCTCCTCAAAGGTCGCGGCGAGATCGATCATTTCTTGTGCGGGATATTGT
>Ga0209169_10002478_pt1 | contig 11092 bp, 10 predicted proteins | sample HubBroMetageWRM4_FD_188346 | JGI IMG/M metagenome (GOLD analysis project Ga0209169, IMG submission 188346) | Warmed soil microbial communities from the Hubbard Brook experimental Forest, New Hampshire - Hubbard Brook CCASE Soil Metagenome WRM 4... | ecosystem: Environmental > Terrestrial > Soil...
AAAAATCTATCAGAAGCCTTATACATTCACATTTTTCTCTTGACAACACTTATTTTCCGCTATATAGCTCTTTCCATCTTTCAGGGTGCTGGGGGTTGACATGGCGTTTCACCGCACAGAATCCAAGCAGGAGGCTTCCGTGAACAAGAATTCGCGCTGTATAGCCTTGGCGTTTTTGTTTTCCGTGTTACTTGTAATCGGGTTTATCGCGGTGGCCCCCCCGGCTTGGGGCCAGCAAGCTTCGGGCTCTATCACCGGGTCGGTGACCGACCCGTCAGGCGCAGCTGTCACCAATGCGACTGTCACCGCGCGTGACGTGGATCGCGGCACGACCATGACATCGCAGACTAACAGTTCCGGCGCCTACAACTTTCCACAGGTGACGGTGGGCAATGTCGAAATGGCCGTGGAAGCCCCCGGATTCTCCAAGCAAGTGCACCCGGCGTTCACGCTGATTCTGAACCAGGTCGCTCGCATTGACTTCCAACTGCAGGTGGGGAACGTGTCGCAGACCGTAGAGGTCTCAGCCGCGCCGCCGCTGCTGCAAACGGATTCGACGGAACTGGGCACGCTGCTGGATTCCAACGCCACCACGGCACTGCCTTTATCCACGCGCAATCTCAATCAGCTGACGCTGCTGACACCCGGAGTCGTGAGTCCGAACATCTTTGCATTCCAGGCGCCGCAAGCCACCTTCGGCACGGGGCGTCCTTATGTGAACGGCGCGCGCGAGCAAGACAACAATTTTTCGCTGGACGGAATGGATACCAACCAGGCCGATAACAACGAAGTCGGCTACGTGCCCGGCGTGGACGCAGTGGAGGAGTTCAACATCATCGCGGGAAATGCTCCGGCAGACTTCGGCAATTACATCGGCGGCGTGGTGGTGGAGACGCTGAAGTCCGGCACCAACCAGTATCACGGCGACATCTTCGAATTCCTGCGCAATACCGACCTGAACGCCAACACCTGGCAGAACAAGGCTATTTCCGTATTTAATCAACAGCCCGGCGGCAGCGGCGCGATTCTGCCGCGCAATCCTCTACAGTGGAATGATTTTGGCGCCACGTTCGGCGGCCCAATCGTCAAGAACAAGCTGTTTTTCTTCATGGACTACCAGGAATCTCTCTACAACACGCCCGCGAATTCGACGGCCTTCGCCCCGGTGCCTGCAGCATTTCGCACCGGCGACTTTTCGTCACTTTGTACTACCGGCTTCACAGCCGGTATCTGCACGACTCCTTCGGAGCAGCTCTACAATCCCAATTCCAGTGCGAATCCGGCAACCCGAACGCCCTTTCTGAACAACCAGGTGCCGATTCTCAGCACCGCCGCGCAGAATATTATTAATTCTCCGCTGTTCCCTGCTGCAGATCAGACCAGCTACACCCAGCACAGCTACGTTGACTCGTACCAGGGTGACATGAAGATTGACTGGCAGGCGTCCGAGAGGGACCACATCATGGGACGCTGGTCACAGCAGTACGTAATCAACAACACCACAAATAGCATCGCTCTGCTGCCGAACCTTACCCGGGAATATCCGTTGAAGAATTTCGTGCTGGACTATGCCCATACCTTCTCGCCCTCGCTGCTCAACGAGTTCCGCGCCGGCTTCCAGGATTTCCCGGCGAACGACCAGGTCTATACGAACCCAACCGGCATCAACTTGCCGGCAAATTTTGGAATCCCTGGCGTTCCCAGCACGATTCTACCGTGCCTCACCTTCAGCGGTACCGCTTGTGACGGTGGAACGTTCACCAGCTTGGGCAGCACGGATGGCGTCGAGATTTTCCACGACACCACGATCGAGCTGGAAGACGCCGCGACCTGGACCCACGGTAACCATGCGATTCACTTCGGGTTTGAATATTTTCACTACTATATGAACGACTTGTACCCTGGCAATGAAGGCGTGGCGGGTTCGTTCTCGTTCAGCGGGCAGTACACGGGCAACAGCGCGACTGGCACAGTGCCCGGCAACGGCTTTGCTGATTTTCTGCTCGGACTGCCCAGCGACGTGACCCTCGGAACGCCGCTGAGTTTTCATTTGCGGAACAGCTTATTCGGAGCCTTCGTGCAGGACAACTGGCGCATCACCAAATCCCTAACGCTGAACCTGGGCATGCGCTACGAAATCACAACGCCCCGCGGCGATACCGATAGCTCTCACAACGTCAATTTCAACCGGTTCACGGGTACGCCGGAGATCGGTGCGAATTACCACACTTATACCGGCATAGATAACTTTCAGCCCCGCCTCGGCCTCGCGTGGCAGCCGGGATTCATGCCCAACACGGTGGTGCGTGCGGCGTACGGGATTTCCACGTACATGGAGGGCAACGGCGTCAACAACCTGGCCGTCGTAAATCCTCCCTTCGTAGTGAACCGAGAAGCGAATAACACGGGACTGGCCCTGCCTCCTTTCACATTGGATCAGGGCTATACCGCGTTTCCGAGCGCTCCCTGCACGGCCGCAGCGCTGATGGCCTTTTCGCCCGACTGCTTGTCCAGTACCACGTTGCACCTGACGAACCCGAATCTGCAGCCGGCCGTGGACCAGCAGTGGAACGTGACCATTCAACGCCAGTTCGGAAACAGCACCACGGTTTCCGCGGCCTACGTGGGCAACAAAATCGACCACATGACCGACATATATCTGCTGAACCAGGAAATGCTCTCAGGTGGCGTGCTGACGCCGAGCCCGTTTGCGCCGCCGCTCGTCGCCGCCGGAGCGAACGTGCGCTACAACGATTCCAGCGCCATCCAGCGCTACAACGCGCTCGAACTTACGTTGATCGAGCGTCCTTGGCACGGCGTCCAAGCTCAGGCGAACTATACTTGGTCAAAGTGCCTTTCGAACTCGCTCGGCTATTTCGGCCAGTACGGCGACGAAGAGGGCCTCGGCGTGAGCCAAACCGGAGGCGGATACTTCTTCTTTCAGAACATCTATGACCAGAAGGCCGACTATGGCCGCTGCATCAGCGACATCGCGAGCGCGTTCAACGGCTACGTGATTTACGATTTGCCGTTCGGTCGCGGGCGGCAATTTGGCGACGGTGTGAGCAGCGCCGTCAACCAGATCATTGGCGGATGGCAAGTTGCAACGGGATTCAATGTTCACTCCGGATTCGCGATCGATCCGTCCGCGCCCGACCAGTCCGATACCGGAGGCGGAGTGGGCGCCGCGTATCGTCCTGACTGCGTGGCGGGCGTCAATCAAAAAGGCAGCGGCGTTCTGGAGAACATCGCGGGAAACATCGGATTGCAGTTCTTGAATCCCGCTGCCGTGACCTTGCCGGGAACGCACACCTTCGGAAATTGTGGCGTGGGTTCATTCCGCGGACCTGGACTTGCGACCGCGGACATTAACCTCACAAAGAATTTCCACATCACCGAACGATTCAATCTCCAATTCATGACGCAATTCATCAACTTCACCAACACGCCCGTGTTCTCTGCTCCAACCGGGTCCTGCGCACCGTCGTGCAACGGCGTGATAACGACGGGAGCAAGCGGCGGCGGTACGGGCACGGCAGGCACGTTCGGGCTTGTGCAATCTGCAAATCCAGGCAGGCAGATACAATTCGGGTTGAAGCTGCTGTTCTGAGTTGTCGCGAAGGATTTACAGCCTAGGGGCCCCCACCCCTACACGGAGCCGCTGCCTTACGGTTGCGGCTCTTTTTTGTGCGTGGCTTATTCGGAGCGAAGTCCGTCCTGGTGCGAGTACTTGATCACTTCGACTTCGGACATGGCGATCAGTCCCTCGCTCACCATCTCGTCCAGAATCGGCAGCAGCTTCTGAATATTTTCGTCGGAATCGATGACGCTGACCATGATGGGAGCGTCCGGGGAAAAGGACAGAAGATGTGACCGGTGAATCAGCGTGCTGGCGCCATACCCTTCGATTCCGCGAAAGACAGTAGCGCCGGCAAGATCCAGCTCGCGGCATTTTTCCACAATCGCGCGGTACAGCGGTTTATCCTTCCACTTGTCGTCTTCACCGAAATAAACGCGCAACATTTTGGCCCTCCCTTTCAGTTTCATGGGCGCACCGCCTTCCTGCGCTCGCCGTCCTGATAGTTGTGCGTGTATTTGATAACATCCACATCCGAGAAAACCACCAGGCCCTGCTGCACCATGTCGCCCAGCACCGGAAGAAATGCGCGGAGCCGTTCCTCGGTATCCACCACCGACAACATCATCGGCCGGTCGTGCGAGAGATGCAGCGCGCCGTCCTTGTGAATCCTGCGATTGGCGCCGTAGCCCAGGATGCCTTGATAGACAGTGACGCCGGCAATGTCGTTCGCGCGCATGCTTTCCATCAAGGCTTTGTGCAGCGGCTTGCCATTCCATTTATCATTTTCGCCGACGAAGATGCGCATCAGCTTGGCTGTTCCGGCCTGTTTTAGTGCAGGCGGGCTGACCTGGCGTGCCGCTTGTTCCGAACTCTCGGCGGCCTTCACAATCGTAGTGTCTTGAATTTCGATCAGGCCCGTTCCCACCATTTCGCGCAGCTTGGGAAGAAGTTCTTCGACCTTCTCTGGCGTCTCAATGAATTCCACTTTCATCGGGAGGTTTTCTGTGAGCGCCAGGATGCGATCGGTCTGCATGCGGTGATTGGCGCCGAAACCGGCGATGCCGCGCGTAACCGTGGCTCCGGAAACTTTGCGATAGAAGAGGAATTGCAAAATCGCCGTGTACGTTGAGTCGCCGTGGTATTGCTGGTCCTGTCCAACATAGACGGTCACTTTCTTGGCGGGTCCGGCGTTAAACATGGCTCCTCCTGCTTCCTCATTGTACGCCGCGAAAACCATTTGGAGTTGGCAGCCTGGGAAAGGGTCCTGCCAGCGGATCGTTTTGGAGAAATTGACAAGTAAGTGTTAATTCAGCCAAGAATTAAGTAAGGGCTGCGTTACGGCCCAACCACTGCTTGGCGAATGCACGCGTTTGCGCAGAGTGCCTAAAAAACCACCGATTAGAACGGGGCGCTGTTGTTTGTTTTCAATCATTTGCGGCCGTTTCTAATAATGGGTCACTACCGATTAGAATTTGGCGGCGAGTGCAGGCAGAAAATAGGAATAGCGGGACGGCCCTTCGTCCCTCCCACTGGCGGCATAACGGCTCAGGGCACGCACTTCGAACTTGCCAGTGGCAGGTTCTCTGGGTAAACGATCGTGTGTGCGCCTTCATATTTTAGTTTCCGTTTGAATGTAGCGCGAAGGCGCGGTCAAAACAGCTGTGCGACGGAACAGATTTGGGGCAGAACCAGTACTAGCTGTACGAAATTGAATAAAACCTGTACCGATTGCGAGGGACAGGTTCGGTACAGGTTTTTTGAGCGCGGGCGGAGAGTATTTTCCTCGACGACGCGCCCGGGTCGCAACCCGAAGTAGGATTTCGATGGGACAGCTATAGAGACGCTGCGTCTGAACCGGCACTCTGGCCTGTGGCCAGGATTGGCAGCCGGAAATTCTTGGCGTGGTCGGTTGGGCAGTCAGAAAAGGTGAGCCACCCGCAACCTCCGAAAGCATGGTCGATCGGTCGTCTGGCCTTCAACAACGCCTCAAGTGAGCTTTCCTAGTTTGGCTCAGTATTTCATAGCTCAGAGATTCACAGGGTCAGCGCAGCATGCCGAGCAGGTAGAGCACCAGCACTATTACGAGGACAGTCCCGACGACGCCGAGCCCTCCGCCCGCACCCCATCGCGAATATCCGTAATAGCCGCCGCCTCCACCAAACAACAAAATCAAAATTATGATGAGCAAGAGCATTTCGAGTGTCCTTTTAGATTGATGGATTGAATTTGTGTTGAATGCGACGAACTTGCACCCTGCCATATGACAGCGTCTGCGAAACGCGCGCCATACAGCGAAGTGGGTAAGCCAGCAGAATTAAGGTGGTATCGCGTGGTGCAGGGAGCAGGCGCTTGCGTAAACGCGACGTCAGCTTACCAGGTCGCTCGGCCGACGGCCTTTTCGAGTGTTTGCGCTGAGGGCCAAAATTCCTTCCACAGATCGCCCTGCCTGCTTAATCTTTTGAAGATTGTGCTGATATCGGTAGGTGTGACACGCGAGGATCGTGAATTCCTGGCTTTCCTGAGAGACGTGCTAAATGTCTTAGGGCTGCCAGACCCTCCCAATAGCGCCCCCTCGAGTGAGTGGTGCCGCTACAGAGATAAAAGTCGAGGAACAGGAATCTGAGTGGAGACGGGGTGAGGAGATTCGCTCGCAAATCGAAGAACGATTCGGATTGTTCCTGGATGCGCCGCTCGCTCGCGAGGCCGCTTACAAGAAAATGTGAAGGGACGAGAAATCCGGCTCATGGATTCTCGATTATCATTTTTCCGAATAAGCGTTTCACTTACCTCGGAGCAGGGCTATTACGTCGAGCAGCACAAGGATGGCGACAACCACTTCCAGCGCAAACATGCGCCGTTCGTTAAACTGATCCACCATGAACTCGTAAAGCTCTCCCGCGGTTTTCAACTTCTCACCGACGAGCGTCTTATAATCGGTGACACCAATTTTTGCTGCGCCAACGTTGTAAACTCTCGCGTAATATGTGTCGCTGATGAATTTCACCGCGTATTCAGTTCGCTCCGCCAGGTCCATGATATCCAGGCGAATTCGATTCAGGCGGCCTGCGCGCCGGGATAATCGCCAGCGGGACCAAAAGCTCTCATGGCCTTCCAGAGAGCTGTAGACTTGCGACAGCAAGTTGGTCAGCAGATCGTCGTAATATCGGAATTCAAGCAATTGAGTATTCGCGTACTCCAGAATTTCTATGACAGCTGGCGTGGCTTCTGGCCTATCGTAAACAAGCGCCGCCGCCCAGCCGACAACCACCAGGTCACCTGGATAATAGGAAAGAGCTGAACGCACGATCTCATCACGCTCGGCAGTCGAGACCGAAACAACTTCTCCGCGGACCAGTTTGGAAATCTGATCGGAATGGGAGTCAAGTAGTTCAGCGGCGGTAGCTGACTGGCCGTCCCGATGCTTGGCTGATTCGACGTCAATGATCAAATAGTCTTCATCGAGCCATTTTGGCGAGGGCCTCACGAGCGCCGGGCCGAAACGATTCAAGTGTTCACGCAGCAGTTTTTCCGCAGCGTCCTCGACTTCCGGAGCGTTCATCCAACGAGATGAGCGCACGCACAAAGCGTCCAAGTCGCATTCAAACAGTGCGGTAAGCTCGACAGCTGCAACACCAAACCAATAATATTTGATTCGAGCGTCCAATTTCTCGTTGGTCAGAAGCGTGATGGAACCTACCGATTCGACGATGGGGGCTTGCTGTGCTTGAGAATATTCGGGTGTACGGTGACGGAATGCAGCTGTGAGTGGACCGGCCTCTGGTCCGAGCAGGGAGCGCAGCTTTTCGAGCTCAATCGCTTCGGCGATGTCGAAGAAGTTCAGGATTCGAAAATAGCCTTGTAGGATCATCGGCAATGGGCAGTCTCACGACGCACTGGTATTTTACACGGGCCGCGCCAAGGCGGGCCCAAGTCTGTTTTAGACGTAGGCCGGAGCGCGGCGGCGAGACAGCGGGATCATCCTCTAGCTTCTAGTGCTTGCAGCCGAGCGTTGGTTTTAGGAAGCGCGGCAGCGGGCAGGGTTGCCGCGATTTGACCTGCTAGGAGATCGATGAATCCTCGATAGCCAGCATCCAGTTGCCTGTAGGGGTTGAGAGCGGCAATCAGCACTCCCGCGAGATTCTCTTGGACTGGGCTTGTGATAGGAACCAACAGCGCCTGCGCGGGAGGAGAAAAGGTCTCGAATCCCTTTCCGGATGGGTTCGTGATCGTCGACCAACAGAACACGCAACGAGGACACGGATAGGTTCCTTTAGGACGAGAAGAAGCGCGTTCTTTCGTTCCTAGATTGTCGGAAGTATATTTCAGTTTGCGTGCTAGAGGGAGTTGGTTTTTGACACCTGGCAGAGAACGCTCGATACAGTTTTTACCGTATGGCCTTTCGACGAACACCTTGGCCAAATCTTGCAGCACATAACTCATTATGACGCTGCGTATTTTCATTGTGGATGATTCGGACCGTGTCCGCGCGGCGATAAAGTCGCTTCTGAGTTCGGACTCGAGTAAATGGCTGGTGTGCGGCGAAGCGTTTGGTGGAGGTGACGCGGTTGAGCGAGCCACTTCGGCAATGCCGGACGTGATTTTATTGGATCTCTCGCTTCCTCAAGTTCATGGCACTGTCCTGGCAGCGCAATTACGGGATGCCATTCCCTCTGCCACGATTGTAATCATGAGCGCGCAGGACCCGAGGTTAATGCGGCAGTTTGCGGACTCGCTTCAAGTGGAATATTTCGTGACGAAATCCAATTTGGGGAGTGAGCTGATCGCCCGCCTGGAGAAAATCGCCTACCAGAAGCGAAGCGCGGCTTGATGGCGCAACATCGTATTCTGGCCATCGCTATTGATTAACGCCGCTGGCCAGAAATCCGCCGTCTACGACAAGAATCTGTCCAGTCACGAACGATGCCGAATCCGACGCAAGAAACACGGCCGCTCCCACCAGTTCGTCCAGCTTGCCGAATCTTCCCATCGGAGTGCGCAGCAACAATTCATTGCCGCGCGGCGTATTGTCCAGCAGGTCCGCATTCAGCGACGTGCGAAAAACTCCGGGAGCGATGGCATTCGTCAAGACGCCGTCTCTGGACCATTCCACCGCCAGCGCCCGCGTCAGCGCCGCGACGCCCGCCTTACTCGCGGCGTATGCCGCCACTTCGTGCAGGGCCACAAAGCTGTTCAGCGAAGCAATATTAATGATCCTTCCGCTCTTGCGGCTCAGCATATGTTCTCCGAACACCTGGCAGGCGCGGAGCGTCCCCGTCAGGTTGGTGTCGAGAATGTCGTTCCAATCGCTTTCCAGGAAGTCCAATGTGGGCGCGCGCTTGATCTTACCCGCGCAATTCAGCAGGACTTCGACTTTTTCAAAACGCTCCAGACAGGCCGCCAGCAATCGTTGCAACGAACTTTTGTCGCGCGTGTCGGTGGTTACTCTCAGCGTGTGCCGCCCCCGTGCTTCAATTTCCTGGGCGACCGCGTCCACATTCGCCGCGTTCCGTCCCGTGGCAACCACGTTTGCGCCGGCATCCGCCAGCCCCAGGCTCAGTGTCTTGCCGATTCCAGATGTCCCGCCAATCACCACCGCTACCTTGCCCGACAAGTCCAGAGCGGGAAACATTTTGTTTACTTCCTCCATGACCCATTTAATTCTGCGTTGTCATTGCAGAATACTTATTTGGCCGCGGCGGATTGTGACGAGCGTATTTTCGCGCGGCCCCGTCGCATCCCTAAAAGGGATCTCGAGACGCCCACAAGCCCAGGCCCGGATTCTCGATAAAATACATTTCTTCAGCCGCTACTCGATTCCAACCTTGCGCCAGCTTGGCAGGATCGTACAGCTGCATCATCTGGCTCAACTCAGCGTATTCGAAGCCCGCACCTTGCACCTCTTCGCCTGTCAAATGTCCCGGACACCAGGTGACGCGGAATCGCCCCTCGCACGATCCATGCGTCTTGCGGAGGGTTCAGCCTGGCATTTCTCGGCGATGCGTTGGTTCGGTCGTAATGCGACCGAGTGCATGAACTTGCGAAAAAGCTGACACGGGATTTTAGCGATCTACAACGAGCTGGCCTTTCATGCCTCGATGCCCAAGTCCACAGACATGACAGCACTTGAATGAGTAGGTACCCGGAGTTTGCGCTACGAATTCAATCGTGGTTGTTTCACCCTTCTTGAGTTGCCAACACTCTTGGGGTGAAATCAGTACCAAGCCCTCAGAACCATTCGAATTGGAGTCGTCGGCAACAGTAGAAATTGAAAAACCATGGTCATGGTCGACTGCGGTGATCTTGAGCTGAATTTTCGATCCGCTCTTCACATGAATCGGATCGGGCGAATACTCATATTTTTTGGCGGTGACTTCTATGACTTGAACGGCGTCATTCTGTGCCAACACCGGCCTGGGATGCGGAAAGCATATCGCAAGCCACAACACAATCGCGGCCAAGGCGGGCAACAGAGTACGCAACACAAGCTTATTCATTGAGCGTCCTGATAACTCCTCGAAAGGTAGACCGCCGCGCGTTTCGTCTTATTCCCTATGATCCTTCCTTCTCTTGCTTTTTCTGTCTGAGGGGCCATGCGTGGCTGATTACCCGGCATAAGAGCCGGAGACATGCCACGACACCTACTACGAAAAAATGTTTGATGAACTCTTAGAACGAGCTACACACCAAGCTGTTTCCGCGAGGTGTGTTCGAGATGTTTAGCGGACCTTGGCGGCGAACCGCCGTTCGCAGACGCTTTCAATTTCTCCGTGAAAGGTTTTCAGCCGTTCGATCGGTCTGGGCATCTCCGCGCCAAGCAATTCCGACAACCGGAGGTGGAAGCAAAAAAAGTCGCGGAATCTGTATTCGAGAACGATTCCTTCCCTGTTGGGACTTGTCATTTTGCCCCTGCTCCAGCAAACGCCGCATCGGATTCAGCGAGATGCTCACGAACGGCCTCCACGGTTAAATGCGAAATCGGAATGGCCAGGGTTGTTCTTGTGCGCGGCGAATTGAACAGGACCAGCGATTCCATCTTGTGCGGAATCTCTTTCAAAACGCCCACGTAGCTTCCGCCTCCGGCCTCAACAATGGACGAGAAGGCCGGTTCGCCCAAGCGCGGGGCTGGACCGGTTGCAATCGCCTGTTTCCGTGGCTGTGTGGAGTCCTTCATACTCATAAGAACCGCGTCGCTCGCGGGTTTATTCCAGGAAGTTTGCTTACGGTTAGTTCCGACAAAAGGAACAGACATACCTTTCTGGCTGTCTGGCCCGAAACCCGCTCGACACCAAGACCCGAGCAGAGATGCACCGAGGTAACCATTCAGAATTATCGCTATCGGATTTCAGAAGATGAAGGCAGCATTAGGAATTGCTGCCAATGAGCGGTGGCGACCTGTCAGAAACCACATTTTCTACTGGACCGGTAAGAACGTTCGAAGGAAACCGCCGCGCCGAGGACGACGGTCGCCTGAGGGCTGAGATAAGTTTTGGGCCACAGAGAAGCTCCCGTGTC